>Ga0308157_10010193_pt1 | contig 10248 bp, 10 predicted proteins | sample PhyBR1_FD_201035 | JGI IMG/M metagenome (GOLD analysis project Ga0308157, IMG submission 201035) | Phyllosphere microbial communities from UC Gill Tract Community Farm, Albany, California, United States - DLSLB.R1 | ecosystem: Host-associated > Plants > Phyllosphere > Unclassified | place: USA... | reverse complement strand
CTTTGGCACCGGTAAAACTTCCGTCACCACCGATACAAACAATTGCATCAATTCCTAATTTCTTACATTGTTCGTAAGCTTTCTTTCTGCCTTCCGGCGTCATAAATTCTTTCGATCTTGCAGACTTCAGAATTGTTCCACCCTGGTTGATTATATTTTTCACGGAACGAGGTCCCATTTTTGTAACATCACCAGCAATAAGACCATTGTAACCTTCGCGGATACCATAACAGTCTATATTGAAATGATTTGCTGTTCTTACAACTGCTCTAAGTGCGGCATTCATTCCCGGCGCATCGCCTCCAGAAGTCAGAACCGCAATAGATTTAATGTTGTTTTCTGACATATTTTTAATTTTTTTCAAAGCAAATTTACGAAATAGGAATCATATTAAAGAATGACTTTAATTATAATGCTACATTTTGTATCATATATTAACTGATAATTTTTACGTTTTACGACAATTTTATGGAATCTATTTTATTAATTCAAAATATGATAAATATTAGAATTAAATTTTTCTCTGACTTTGTAAGTTTTACTATATTTACGAGCAATACAAATAAAATTTTAAACTAATATAATTAATTATGAAAGTTACCGTAGTTGGCGCAGGCGCAGTAGGAGCTAGTTGTGCAGAGTACACTGCAATGAAAGATTTTGCAGCAGAGGTTGTTTTGGTGGACATCAAAGAAGGTTTCGCAGAAGGAAAAGCAATGGACCTTATGCAAACCGCTTCTCTTAACGGTTTTGATACCAAAATCACCGGAACAACTGGAGATTACTCCAAAACGGCAGGTTCCAAAGTCGCAGTGATCACTTCCGGAATCCCAAGAAAACCGGGAATGACCAGAGAAGAATTGATTGGCATCAACGCTGGAATCGTAAAAGAAGTAACTCAGAACTTGGTAAAACATTCGCCGGACGTGATCATCATTGTGGTTTCTAACCCGATGGATACAATGGCCTATTTGGTTCACAAAACATCTGGACTTCCAAAAGAAAGAATCATCGGAATGGGTGGTGCTTTGGATTCTGCCAGATTCAAATACAGATTGGCAGAAGCATTGGAGTCTCCAATCTCTGACGTGGACGGAATGGTGATCGCAGCGCATTCTGACACAGGAATGTTGCCTCTTTTCAGCAAAGCAACCAGAAATGGTGTTCCGGTTTCAGAATTCTTGAGCGATGAGCAAAAAGCCAACGTGATCGAAGAAACTAAAGTTGGCGGTGCAACCTTGACAAAATTATTGGGAACTTCAGCTTGGTATGCACCTGGCGCAGCAGTTTCTGTAATGGTTCAGTCTATCCTTTGCGACCAAAAGAAAATGATTCCTTGTTCATTGATGCTTGATGGCGAGTATGGACAAAGCGACATTTGTCTTGGTGTTCCGGCAATCATCGGGAAAGATGGCGTTGAGAAAATCGTAAACATTACTTTGACCGAAGAAGAAAAAGCGAAGTTTGCTGAGGCAGCACAAGCTGTTAGAGATGTGAATGGCGATTTAAAGTTCTAATCTTAAGATTCTAAATAAATAGAAACCGGCTCAATATTGAGCCGGTTTTTATTTTCATTAATTTATATTATCCTTCAAAATCACCACAATCGTGTTCTTCAAATTTTTCAATCAAATTTTCTGGTGCGTAGAATTCTGAGATTCGTTTATTTTTAAATTCAGGTTTCTGACCTTCAATTTTGAGTTGATAAATTGGTTCGTTCTCAATTTTTGTGAAAATGAAAGTAGATTCTGGAGTTATAATTTTCATACTATTATCTGTCTTTTCATACCTGAAATCTTTATATCTGCGGAAACTCTTTTCATCACAAAGCTCAACTATATCAAAGTTTTTTTTATTTAATTTAAAAATAGCAAGGTCGCAAGCGTAACAATTTCCACTGAATTCTATTCCGTATTTTTTAAAAACATCTTTCTGATTAGCATCTTTAATTTCAATAGGTGTCAGTCTGCTATATTCTGATAGATTGACAGTGGGTTCCACTTTTTCTGAAACAGGTTCTTCAGGAGTTTTTAATTCAGATTTTTCCTCTGGATTTGTTTTCTGACTTTCAATAGTATCCTTATTACAGGAAAATGTGAGGGTCACTAAAACGATATAAATTAAAAATTTATTTTTCATTTAATTAAATATTGATATTTAAAATTAAAAAATGTTTCGAACTAAAAACTTTCATTCGTCAGTTCCGCATTCATCATCGCGCCAGCAAGATTTCCCGTATAAACCGCATTGGCAACCGAACGCATCGGACTCGAATTGTCACCGCAAGCCAAAAATCCTGCAACATTCGTTTTTTGAAATTGGTCAATTTTAATGTGACTCATATCTGTCATTTCGCAACCCAAGGATTCTGCAATGTCGGAATGTTGAGTGAATGGAAATGCACCATAAACTGCTTCGAAGTTCAAAACTTTACCATCAGCTAAAATCAGACTTTCAACCATTCCGTTTTGATGTTTTAATTCTTCAATCTCAGTTTCTATTATTGTAATATTGTTTATTTCTAATTTTTGAAGTTGTTCGTCTGTGAAATTGGCTTTTCCTCTTGTGAAAATCGTCAAATCTTTTGTCAAGTTATTCACCAAAGAAGCAATGTGAAAACCACGGTCGCCATTGGCAATAATTCCCGTTTTCTTATTTTGAAATTCATAACCGTGGCAATACGGACAATGGATCAATGAAATTCCCCAACATTCAGAAAAACCTTTGATATTCGGAATTTCATCCACAATTCCTGTTGTGAAAATTAATTTTTTGGATTCAAACTTGTCACCGCTTTCAGTTGTGATTTCAAAACCATTTTCTGTTTTAATTCCTGATGTTGCAAAACCTTCATAGAACTCAATAGTCTTATATTTCTCAACTTGTTCTTCAGCAATGGTCGAAATTTCCTTCGGCGTTTTTCCGTCCTGTGTCAGGAAGTTTTGGGAATGTGGTGTTTGTTCATTACAAGGTTTTCCACTATCGATGACCAAAACTTTTCTTAATGACCTTCCCAATGACATCGCTGCTGATAGTCCTGCGTAACTGCCTCCAATTATGATAACTTCGTATTGATTTTCCATTTTTAAACTTTAATTTCTTGTTTAATTGTTGCCAAAGTTAAGATTTATTTCTATTATTGCAACATAATCGCATTAATAAAAATGAAAAGAAGAAACACACCCGCGAAAGAAGCTGTACTGAATTTATTGACAACTTCAGGAAAAGCAATGAGCCAGGATGCTATCGAAGGGAAAATCAATTTGGAGATGGACCGAGCAACGATTTACCGTGTTCTGAATAGATTTTGCGAAGACGGAATTCTCCACAGGATTGTGGCAGAAGACGGGAAACAATATTTTGCAGTCTGTATCAAATGTGAAGAAAAAAAACTAGCCGACCATCATTTTCATTTCAGATGTACAGTTTGCCAAACGATAGAATGTTTGCAGGTTCCAGTCCAGTTTTCTTTGCCAGCAAACTATAAAGTGGAAAGTGTAAATTGTGTTTTGACGGGCGTTTGTAAAGATTGTGCTTAAAATTTAATCTAATAAACTTTTTCCAGCTTCAAAATCCTTAACCTGTTTTTTCGTTGCTAATGAACGCCAAGAGATTTCCAAAACTTCTGTCACCAATTTTCGGTCGTGACAATCTTTCCACATACAGATATAAGGATAATTTTTGAAATGATCCGGTAAATGGAAAATTTCCGGATAGTTTTCCAAATAATAATCTCTTGATTCAAAACCAATTCTGATTGGGATGAATTCGCCATTGTCGTGAAGTCTGCACATCAGCTTTCCACGGACTTTTACAGATGGGGTTCCTTCGTGAGAAACACTTTCCTCAGTTTCAGGAAATGAAAGCGCAATATTTTTTACGAAATCAAAATCGGAATAATTGAAACTGACTGGCTTTTTCATCAATCCAAATTAAACTTTTAAACTTCCGCGAAAACCTCTCGCAGCATAATAAGATTCTGCGCCATTGTGATAAAGGAAAATAGTATTGTAACGTTTGTCGCAAAAAACCGCACCACCTAAATTTCGAATTTCATCAGGTGTTTTTACCCAGCTCGACGTCTTCAAATCGAAGTTTCCGAAAGTCTGTAATTCTCTGTATTGTTCTTCGTCCAAAATCTCGATTCCGATTTCACTGGCCAAATCGATTGCACTATTTGCTGGTTTATTTTCCTTTCTGGAATCCAATGCTTTTCGGTCATAGCAAAGGCTTCTTCTGCCTTTTGGGCTTTCTGCGGAACAATCGACGAAAAGATATTCGTCTGTTTTTTTATCATAACCAACAACATCTGGTTCGCCTTCAGTTCTTTCCATTTCGTGTAGTGACCAAAGTTTTTCGGGATTAGATTCCAGTTTTTTCTGAACATTTTCCCATTTGATATTCTCGTGTCGATTTGGATTTTTCTCAAAGCGAATTTTCAGAATTTTTATTAATTCTTCCTGTTGTTCAGATGAAAGCTTTTTCATAGTGTTTATTTAAATTTAAAACCAATTTAATCATTCATTCCTTTTCCCTCAAGAATATTCGGGATAGATTTTTCGATTCTGGATTCTCTGGTTTTGGATTGTTTCGGCGCAGAAAAATGAAAAAGATAAGCGCGTTGTCTTCCGGGAGTTAAAGCTTCGAAAGCTTTTTTCAGCTCCGGATTTTCATCCATTTTAATTTTAAATTCTGCAGGAATCGGTGTTGCATCTTTTTTGATTTCGACTTTTTCTCCACGTTCTTCAATTTCAATGGCTTCGAAAACATAATCTTTGATGATTTCTTTTTTATCAAGAATATCCTGAACATTTTCAAAACGCATTTGTCTTCCGGCTTGCGTATTTTCTCCCATTTTTACGAGAAGTTGCTTTGAATCTTTCATAATTCCACCTTTGAAAAACAAAAGCGCAAAATATTCTTTGAAGCCTTGAATGATGACAATATTTTTCCCATCAAAAGAATAACAAGGTTTTCCCCATTTAAAATCTTCTGACAACTGACAATCTAAAATAATGGTTCTCAAAGCGTTCATCTCATCTTTCCATTGTTTCGACTGATTGATATGCTCATCAACTTTTGGATTCATTGTAATCTATGTTTTTTTCAAATTTAATAAAAATTCGATTCCATTGATAAAAATTACGCTACGATGTAACAATTCTTATCCATCAATTGTCTAATATAAAAACTAGTTAATGAAATTACTCTTATCCTCATTGGGATTATTGACGGGAACTTTATTTTTCGCACAAACTACAAGTGACACCATCAAGTCCAAAGAAATAGAAACAGTTACTTTAATCGCCAGAAAACCAACCGTCGAAAGCAAAGCTGACAGAACGGTTTTCAACGTCGCGAACAGTTCTATCCTTGCGGGAAATACGACTTGGGATATTGTGAGAATGACACCTTTGGTAAGTATTGATAACAATGATAACGTAAAAGCGGAAGGCGAATCTGTAACGGTTTACATCAACGACAGAAAATCGGTTTTCACAGGAAAAGAACTCAAGGAATATCTTAAAACAATTCCTGCTGATAACCTGATGAAAATCGAAGTCATCACAAGTCCGTCTTCACGTTATGAAGCAACCGGAGCTGTCATCAATATCGTTCTCAAAAAACGTGACGATGAAGGGATAAAAGGCAGCATTTCCCTGACTAATACTCAGAATACAAAGAACAACCAATACGGAAGTTTGAATCTCAATTATCACAAAAAGAACTTCACGCAGACTTTTACGGGAAGTTATGGTAATAATGTTTTCATCACGGGAAACTCAAGTGACTATTCTTATTATGCCAATAAAAATCGACAGTTAATAAACTCCAACAGTGCTTATACCAATAAGAATCCGTCATTCTCTTCAACTTCAGAATTTGAACTAAATGACAAGAACAATATTGGACTTGTGATGGAATATTTCAATGGGAAAAGAGGTTCTGATTCGGATTCTTTCACAAGGTTTTATGATGATGGAATTTTCCAGAAGCACGATTATCAGAAATTGAATAGTTCTAATACGAACGGCGTTTTGGGAACCAATTTGTTTTACAAATATTACGATAAGGAGAAAAATAAAATATTAGACATCAATCTCGGCGTCAATTATGACACGGATAAAGGTTCAACCGGAAGAACGCTTCAAAGTTCCCCTGATGAGCTTGTGGAAGAACCTGAAAAATGGATTGGCGTTCCGATTTCTCAGCAGACACTTATTAATTCTGATACTCAAAACCGAAATTACTTTGTAAAAGTTGATTTTACAACGCCGCTCGGAAAAAATGGCGGAAACTTGGAAGTTGGTGGAAAAGCCAATTTCAACAATAATGTCATTCCGAATTCTTATCAGGATTTGATTAATATTAATAATAATCTGAACAGCGATTTTCATTATACCGAAAATATCAATTCACTTTATTTCAATTACAGCAAAACGTTTTTCGAGAAATTGGAGACCAGAATTGGTTTGCGTTACGAATATATCAAGTATAAAATCAGAGAAAATGTCAGTGGTAAAGGGAGAGATGATTCTTACGGGACGTTTTTGCCAAATCTACTGGTCAAGTATTCCTTTTCACCCAACTATGATTTGAGTTTGACTTATAATCACAATCTTTGGAGACCTTGGTATTCGGAATTCAATCCTTTCGAAATGCCGAATAACAACGGAATCTATTACCGCGGAAATATGGAACTTCTACCAAATCCAAGCGACAGAATCGCGTTGAAATTTGGTATTCACAAAAAATATTTCATCTCAGCAAGATATATGTTTACCGACCAGGATTATTGGGATAATTATGCGCAGGAAGGTGGAAAAACGATTGTTTTCCAGGACAACTTCAAAGGAAAAGTTGAGAAGTTTTACCTTTTTGCAAACACCAATCAGAATCTCTTCAAAAACAAACTGAATGTCAATTTCGGAATCGGATGGTATTATATTGATAACAGCGATTTCAATTCAAGAAACGGTTTGAGTCGTGATAATAATTATATTAGTTATGTTTCTGGCTCTACCAATTTGTCCTACAACAATTTGTTTAACAAGAATATTAATCTTAGTGCGTGGATGAGTGTTGATAATCAAAACAATGGCAATTCTGTGGCCAATCAATACAACTATTTTCATAATCTTTCTATAACCAAGATTTTCCCGGGAGCTCAGGTAGAAACCAGTCTTCAGTTTATGAACATTTTCAAAAGACCAAATATGAATACTACAACCTACAGCCAAATTGGAACTTTCCAAAATTATAATAAATGGGATTGGTACGGCGTTTCTTTCACTTTTGTAAAACGTTTCGGAAATCAAAAAGTAAAAGAAAATACCAAAACCGATGTCGAGAAAAACTCTGGCGGAAGTAAATAAATTCTCTACTCCATAATAAATGAGAACGGGCAATCGCTCGTTTTTTTTATTTTAAACTTTAATAAAATTTCACATCCCAAAACTTTTGAAAGCCGTAAATTTGGGCTCAATAAAAAGTAAAAAATCAATGTTCAGAAAAATTCAGATTTTCGTTTTAGCTTTTGCTACACTCGGAAATGTAAATGCTCAGAAAACAAAAATCAATTCAGGAGAAAGACCAAAATTAGTTGTAGGATTGGTTGTTGACCAGATGCGTTGGGATTATCTCTACCGTTTCGAAAAAAAATTCGGGAAAGGTGGTTTCAAAAGACTTTTAGGTGAGGGCTATTCTCTTAATAATGTTCATATTCCGTATATTCCGACGGTTACGGCGATTGGCCACACTTCTATTTATACAGGTTCCGTTCCTTCGATTCACGGGATTGCCGGGAACGACTGGACAGATAAAGAAACAGGGAAAAATGTCTATTGTACAACAGACGAAAGTGTAAATCCAGTCGGTTCTGACAACAAGAAAATCGGAAGTCACTCTCCGAAAAACCTTTGGTCCACAACGGTTACCGACCAATTGAGAATTGCAAGTAACTTCAAATCAAAAGTAGTTGGCGTTTCTTTGAAAGACCGCGCTTCTATTTTGCCGGCTGGTCACAATCCGACGGGCGCTTTTTGGTTTGATGATTCATCTGGGAATTTCATCACGAGTTCTTATTATATGAATGAACTTCCGAAATGGGTAACAGATTTTAACACTCAGAAAGTTCCCGAAAAACTCTTGGCGAACGGCTGGGAAACATCTTTGCCAATCAATGAATATACAGAAAGTACAGCTGATAATGTAGAATGGGAATATCCGGTTGGAACAGCGAAAGAACCTGTTTTTCCTTATAAAAATCTATTGACAGATTACGCAACAAAAAAAGGCGTCATCAGAACCACACCTTTTGGAAATACTTTGACTTTGAAGTTTGCTGAAGCGGCTTTGGATAATTATGCTTTAGGAAAAGGAACTGAAACGGATTTTCTTGCAATTAATCTAGCTTCGACGGATTATGTTGGACATTCTTACGGACCAAATTCCATCGAGGTTGAAGATACTTACATCAGATTAGATAAAGATCTGGCGGCGTTTTTCAAAATGCTGGATGAGAAAGTTGGGAAAAATAATTACCTCGTTTTCCTATCAGCTGACCACGGCGGCGCCAATGCAGAAGGTTTTTTGAGAGCCAACAAAATCCTTGGCGGTTTCTATGATGACGGAATGGAGAAAAACCTAGGTGCGGAATTAGAAAAGAAATATGCAAGTTCAAAAGTTATTTTGGGAATCGACAATTATCAAATTTACTTAAATCAAAGTTTGATTAAAGAAAAAAATCTCGACGAAGATGATATCAAAACCACAATCATCAACAGTTTGAACAAAGATCCAAGAGTTTTGTACGCAGTTGATTTGAAGAAAATTGGTTCGTCTGCCATTCCTGAACCAATTAAATCAAGAGCTATCAACGGTTACAACTGGCAAAGAAGTGGTGACATCCAAATCATTTCCCACGACGGAATGTTACCAACCTACGCCAAAAAAGGAACTACCCACAGCGTTTGGAATTCCTACGATTCTCACATTCCATTGATTTTTATGGGTTGGGGAATCAAGCACGGCGAGAGCAATAAAGATTATAATATGACCGATATTGCACCAACCGTTTCCGCCTTACTTCACATCGAATTTCCAAGTGGAAACATCGGTAATCCAATTACAGAAGTGATTGGAAGATAAAAATAGAAGTTAGAGATTAGAATCTAGAAGTTAGATTTTAATTATCTTCTTTAATTTTTAAATAAAATATAAACCCAATATTGTCATTCTCAAAGAATCTAAAAATCGTGATTCTTGCAGAATGACAATTTTTTTGCAGAAATTTGTAGCTCATTATGAATTTAAAAGAAAAAGACATCTTCGATTTGCTGAATGAAAAAGCAGAACTTTACAATTCTCCGGATTTTATAACCGATGACCCAATCCAAATCCCGCATCGTTTTTCTTTGAAACAGGATATTGAAATTGCAGGATTTCTGTCGGCGAGTATCGCTTGGGGAAACCGAAAATCCATTATCAATGATGCCAATAAAATGATGGAATTGATGGGGAATTCACCATACGATTTTGTGATGAATTTCACAGATTCTGATTTGAATAAAATTCCGCAGAAGGCGATTCACAGAACTTTCAATCACGAAGATTTTATTTTTTTTCTAAGGAATTTCCGCAGGATTTATTCTCAGTTTGACAGTCTCGAAGATGCGTTTCTCATCAATGAAGATGAAACCAATTTCTATCATTCGATTGAAAGATTCAGGAATCAATTCATTTCCGAAAAACACCGCGGACAGAAACACGTGAGTTCACCTTACAAAAATTCGGCTTCGAAAAGATTGATTATGTTTCTTCGCTGGATGGTTCGGAAAGATAAAAAAGGCGTGGATTTCGGGATTTGGCAAAACATCGACCCAAGATTTTTATCTGTTCCATTGGATGTCCACACCGCAAATATTTCCAGAAAATTAGGAATTTTAACCCGAAAGCAAAACGATTGGAAAGCTGTGGAAGAATTGGATTTGATTCTTAGAAAATATAATTCTGCTGACCCTGCGATTTATGATTTTGCTTTGTTTGGTTTGGGTGTTTCCAAAGAATTTGATTAATTATTAACCACAAGACACAAAGGTCTTCACGAAGTACACAAAGGTTTTTTTGTAGAAAATATGACAAAATCAATTTAAATCTTAAAGAATAAAAATTGCGAACCTTGTGCAAAAACTTTGTGTCTTTGTGGTAAAAAAAATTACTTCAAAATATCATTAATATTAGGATAAT
>Ga0308157_10010191_pt1 | contig 10249 bp, 8 predicted proteins | sample PhyBR1_FD_201035 | JGI IMG/M metagenome (GOLD analysis project Ga0308157, IMG submission 201035) | Phyllosphere microbial communities from UC Gill Tract Community Farm, Albany, California, United States - DLSLB.R1 | ecosystem: Host-associated > Plants > Phyllosphere > Unclassified | place: USA... | reverse complement strand
CATGGTGTAACGGTAGCACTCCGGTTTTTGGTACCGTCAGTTGGGGTTCGAATCCCTGTGGGTCTACAAATTTTTGCAAAACGCTTTGAATTTTCAAAGCGTTTTTTTTGCTTAAATAGTAAACATTTTGAAAAGATAAAATCAAAAAAAACCATAAAAGAACCCGATATTTTTAGATACCGGGTTTTGCTTTTAATTTGACTTTTTAGCTTTGATCATCGCTTCCAGCATATCCCACATTTCCTGAGGAATTTCCTCCAGCATATTAAATTCGCCGGCGCCCTGTAACCATTCACCGCCATCGATCGTGACGACTTCACCGTTCATGTATGCGGAATAGTCGGAAACCAGATACGCGGCTAAATTCGCCAATTCCTGATGCTCGCCCACTCTACGCAACGGAACTTTTTTACGCATATCGAATTTTTCTGCCAAATCACCTGGTAATAATCTTTCCCAGGCTCCTTTAGTTGGAAATGGTCCCGGCGCAATGGCGTTGAAACGGATGCCGTATTTCGCCCACTCTACCGCCAAACTGCGGGTCATGGCCAAAACGCCGGCTTTTGCGCAAGCGGAAGGCACAACGTAAGCAGAACCTGTCCAGGCGTAAGTGGTGACGATATTCAACACGGTTCCGGGAATTTTATTTTCAATCCAGTATTTACCTACGGAAAGTGTGCAGTTTTTGGTGCCTTTCAACACGATATCCAACACTGAGTCAAAGGCGGAATGCGTGAGTCTTTCGGTTGGCGCAATGAAATTTCCGGCGGCATTATTGAGTAAAATATCAATTTGACCGAACTCTTTTACCGCAGCATCTTTCATGGCTTCCACCTCATCCCAGTTTCTTACGTCGCATTGTACGCAAAGGACTTTTCCGCCGGTTTCTGCTTCAAGTTCTTTCGCGGTATTCTGCAGTTTTTCCAGATTGCGTGAGGTGATGACGACTTTGGCGCCGAGTTGCAGAAAATATTTCGTCATTGCTTTGCCGAGTCCGCTGCCACCGCCGGTTACGATGGCGACTTTATCTTTCAGAGCATCTTCTTTGAGCATCGGTTGTGTATAGAGATTCATGGTAATTGTTTTTGTAAATTTAGTGGAAATATCCTGTAGAAAGTTACGAACTATTATGCGGGAAATAAAAATTAGCCGTTAAAATGGCAAATTTTTGGGATTTTTACATGGTCTACAAAACTGATTTTCTCTCAAGTTCTTTTGTCTTGAAACAAAAGAACCAAAAGTTCAAGGCTTGGAAACTTCGGCTAAAAAATTTCTGATAAACCTAAACTTTCTGAACTTGCGCGATTGCAGATTTTGCATGAGTACGAAGGTTATTCCGCGCTTCGGACAAAGAAAGTTTTTAACGGTTTATCAGCAATTTTTTTTACGCCTTCGTTTCCGATGCCAGCATCAGTTTTTTAAATAACGGTTTGCTCAATATTCTTGTGTTCTTTGTCATGAAACAAAAGAATCAAAAGTCCAAGGCTTGGAAAACTTCGGCTAAAAAATTTCTGATAAACCTAAACTTTCTGAACTTGCGCGATTGCATATTTTGCATGAGTACGAAAATTTTTCCGCGCTTCGGACAAAGAAAGTTTTTAACGGTTTATCAGCAATTTTTTTTTACGCCTTCGTTTCCGAGGCCAGCATCAGTTTTCAAAAAGGTTTGCTTAAAATTTAAAACTAATCTTTAAATTACGCGCTCACCGCGCCCCGACTTGAACGGAGCTCTTTTTGCGGAGCGAAGCGGAGCAAAAAAGCGGGAGTGGAAGGCGGAAAAAGGCGCCCAAAAAAAACTCTATCCACGGAAAAAAGTCCAGATATAACAAGATTGCTTCGTTCCTCGCAAGGGCAAAAAAAACTGCCCCAAAGTTGGAGCAGTTGTAAAATTGAAAAATAGGGTGTTTTAGTAGCCAAAAAGTTCTTCGAGAGAAATCTTTTTCACTTCACCCAGCTTCTGCATATCTTTCATCGGAATGTTTTTCTCTGACGCAACAATCGCGTAAGTGTAAGGTTTTCCGGAGAAATTCGCCTGGTGGAAATTCTTCAAATCTTTCATCGAAATATTGTCTACCGCGGTATAAATGTTTTTACGCGCGTCTTCAGTCAAACCTAAATCTTTCGCCGCCAAATAATTGAAGATGATGTTATCCTGCGTGATACGCTCGGTTTGGATATCTTTTTTCACCTGTGTTTTGGCAAGATTTAAGTTTTCACCTAAATCCGGCATGGTGGTTAAAAGCTCCGTCATCGCCGTGGTAGCATCATTAAATTTGTCTGCCTGGCTGCCCACATAGCTCATCATATAATATTGATCTGCTTTTTTCTGAGGCTGCACATACACGCCATAAGTACTGTACGCCAACGCTTTACTTTCGCGAATCGTCTGGAACACAATAGAGCCCATACCGCCGCCAAAATAGTTATTGAAAACTTTTACGAGCGTGTTTTTAGCAGGATCGTAGCTTTCGGTGTTTCTAATCCAACGCGTTTCTGCCTGCACCATATCATAATCTGCAAAAAGAACCTGATTTTTGGTTTGTGCAACCTGTTTGAAGGCTTTCGCCGGCGCAGCAACAGCAAATTTTGCCGGTACCGGATGCACGTTTTTCAGTTTACTTTGCAATTCTTTAATAGAAATCGGGCCGTAATAAATTACGGTTTGCTCGTACTGGTTCAGGTTTTTAATTTTATTCACCAACTCTGTAGCAGTCGTAGCATCCAGCTCTGCATTGCTCAAAACGTTGTTGAACTTATTGTTCTCACCGTACATCGCGTAGCTGGTTAATCCCTGCAAAATAGCGCCTTTATTGGCTTTTGCATCTTTGCGGCCCTTAGCCATTCTTTCTTTCAAACCTTTTAATGCAGCATCGTCCGCTTTTACATTCAGGATTAAATCTTCGTAAAGCTTAACAGCCTGATCGAAATTTTCCTGCAAACCTTCAATGGTCACGGTGGTATATTCTTCACCGGTAGAAACATTGAAGCTGCTCGCGATTTTGTAAAATGCTTTTGAAATTTGTTCCGCAGACATTTTATCAGTTCCTAAAAACTGTAAATATTGAGAAGCTAAAGGTTGTTTCAAATCATTTAAAGAACCGATTTTGTAGCGGTATCTCAAACGGTAAAGCTGGTTTTCCTTATTTGGAACGTAAAGAATTTCTGCTTTACCCAAATTAGATTTCTGAATGTCTTTTTTATAATCTAAAAATACGGGCTCTGCTGGCGCATTTGGCATGTTGGACACCATTTTCACAAATGGCGACTGCTTATCAGCATTGGTTTCTACCGGTGTAATTTGTGGTTTTTCAATTTTCATTGATTTTGGAGATTGGCCTTTTCTCTTTAAAACTGCAACATAATTCTCACCTAAATATTTGTTTGCAAAACCTACGATATCTGCTTTGGTTATTTTAGATAAATCGTTTACATAAGCGACCTGATCTCTCCAGTTCAATTCAGACGTAAAAGCGTCCATCAAAGCGCCCGCACGGCCATCGTATTTTTCGGATTCGTAAATCTTGGATTTTTTAACGTTGTTGATGATGGATGTAATTAAATCATCATCAAAATTTCCTTTCTTTAAATTGTCGATTTCTCCTAAAACCAGAGCTTTTACTTCCTCTAAACTTTGTCCGTTTGTAGGTGCAGCGCTTAAAAAGAGAACTCCGTAATCAATCAAAGTAAAAGTGGAAGCCGAAGCGCGAAGCAACTTTTGCTTTTTAACCAGGTTAAGGTCCAAAAGTCCGGCTTTTCCGTTGGTAAGGATTTGTCCCACCAAGTCCGCGATCAAAACATCCTTGTCTTTATTTCCCGGAAGTCTGTAGCCAATTGTTAAATTTTCAGCGTCAGGACCGGTAATTTCTTTGATGATCGGTGCGGTAATCGGTTTTTCCGGTGCAAAAGTATATTTCGCTACAGGTTTCATTTTCATTTGGGAAAATGCTTTATCCACTTTTGCGATTACTTCATCCGGATTGAAATCTCCTGAAAGAATAACGCCCATATTGTTCGGAACGTAGTAGTTGTCGTAGTATTTACGGATTTCAACCAATGATGGATTTTTCAAATGTTCCACTGTTCCAATGGTCGTCTGCAATCCGTAATTATGATTTTTGAAAAGCTGTGCAAAAAGTTCCTCAAAAACTTTTCTGCTGTCGCTGTCTAAGCTTCGGTTTTTCTCCTCATAAACCGCTTCTAATTCGGTATGGAAAATTCTTAAAACAGGATTTCGGAATCTTTCACCCTGTACCGCCAAGTATTTATCTAATGAAGAACTTGGCACATCATCGGTATAAACCGTTTGTTCAAAGCTTGTAAAAGCGTTTGTTCCCTGCGCACCCATTGAAGCCATCATTTTGTCATACTCGTTGGCAATCGCATATTTACTGGCAACACCGGAAACAGAATCGATTTTTTTATAAATCGCTTTTCTTTGCGCGGCATCGGTGGTTTTGTTGTACTGTTCGTACAATCCATCGATTTTATCCAGTTCTACTTTTTCTTTAGCCCAGTCCAGCGAACCATATTTGTCGGTTCCTTTGAAAAGCATGTGCTCCAGGTAGTGCGCCAGACCGGTGTTGGTGCTTGGATCGGTTTTACTACCGGCTTTCACCGCCACAAAAGCCTGAATTCTTGGATCGGTTTTGGTGGGACTTAAAATTACCGTTAAGCCGTTTTTTAAGGTATAAAAACGGGCATTCATAGGATCATTCGTAACATACTTGTACGAATATCCGTTCGCCGTTGCTTCTTTCCATTCAAACTGTTTCTGCGCGAAGGCCTGTACAGCAATGAAAATAGCAGCAAGTGTTAAAGAGAGTTTTTTAAACATAAATTAATTTTATTAGGAATTAGACGAATTAATTTTCAAAATGTTTCACCGTTGTCAATAATTTTTAAAGATTTCTGTCGAAGAGCAATCTTTCGCCATGTTTTTCCTCGGAAATTTTACCATTCTCGACGGCTAAAAAGCCATTTACAAAAGTGTGGGTAATTTTGGAATGAAAGGTTGTGCCTTCCAGCGGGCTCCAGTCGCATTTATACAGAATATTTTCTTTGGAAACCGTGTAGCTGTCAATTAAATCTACTAAAACCAAATCAGCTTTGTATCCTTCACGAATGAAACCGCGTTTTTCGATTTCAAAAAGAATGGCAGGATTGTGACACATTTTTTCTACCAGCTTTTCGAGGGAAATTTTGCCGTTTATATAATTTCCAAGCATAATATTTAATGAATGTTGCACGAGCGGTCCGCCGGATGGCGCCTTGGTATAAACGTTTTGTTTTTCTTCCCAGGTGTGCGGCGCATGATCCGTGGCGATAACATCAATTCTGTCATCCTGAAGCGCTTCCCAAAGTCCGGCGCGATCTTCAGCAGTTTTTACGGCAGGATTCCATTTAATTAAAGTTCCCTTTTCCGCGTAATCTTCGTTGGTGAAAGTTAAATGATGAACGCAAACTTCCGCCGTGATTTTTTTATCTTTTAAAGGAATGTCATTTCGGAAAAGTTCAGTTTCTTTCGCGGTAGAAATATGGAATAAATGCAGCCGTGCGCCGGTTTTTTTTGCCAATCCCACCGCTTTTGAAGAGGAAATATAGCATGCTTCTTCACTTCTGATCAGATGATGGAAATCCATCGGAATGTCATCACCAAATTTTTCCTGATAAAAGGCAGTATTTTTCCGAATTGTCGCTTCGTCTTCACAATGTACCGCGATGAGCATTTTGGTTTTTGAAAAGATATTCTCTAAAGTTTCCGGATTATCCACAAGCATATTTCCGGTGGAAGAACCCAAAAACAGCTTAATTCCCGCAACATTTCTCGGATTTGTTTTGAGAACTTCGTCCAGATTGTCATTCGTTCCGCCCATCATAAAAGAGTAATTGGCGAAAGATTTTTTAGCTGCTATTTCGTACTTTTTTTCCAAAAGTTCCTGCGTCACGGCATTCGGAACGGTGTTCGGCTGCTCCATAAAACTCGTGATTCCACCCGCGACAGCCGCGCGCGATTCACTTTCAATATCGCCTTTCCAGGTGAGGCCGGGCTCGCGAAAATGCACCTGATCATCAATAATTCCGGGTAAAAGATATTTTCCCGCAGCATCGATGATTTTATCGACATTTTCGGTGGAAATATTTGATTCAATTTTTGATATTAAATCATTTTCGATGAGCAAATCGCTTTCGAAAATTTGATTTTCATTGACAATCGTGGCGTTTTTCAGAAGAATTTTCATTGAGGAGAAATAATAAAATTGGCTGTTTTAGCGGCATATTTTACAGCGCGCCTTTTCACAAATTTAATATTTAAAAAGTAATAAAACGGTAATATTAAACAGTTTCAGCTCTGCTCAATTTATTTATCTTTGCGCAAACTGAATTTGTTTTGAAAAGACTTCTCAACGAAACCATCATTTACGGCATCGGCGCAATTTTACCACGAATCATCATTTTCCTGCTGAATCCGCTTTACATTCATCACATCAATAAAGATGAATTTGCGCAGTTTACCAATCTTTATGCGCTGATTTCGTTCGTGAACATCGTACTGACTTTCGGTTTTGAAACTGCTTACTTTCGTTTTTCTTCCGATGGCGAAAACAAATCGAAAACCTTCAATACGTCCTTTTGGTTTTTAGCCGCTTTTTCGGCGTTTTTTCTCATTTTATGTTTGCTGTTCAATCAGCCTATTGCAAATGTTTTGGGCTACGGCGAAAATCCGGAATACATCCGCTGGTTTGGCTGGATTGCCTTTTTCGATACCTTATGCGTTATTCCATTCGCGTGGCTGCGGTATCACAACAAACCGGTTACTTACTCGATGATCCGCGTGGTGCAGTCATTAATTCAAACCGTTATCGTGATTGCGCTCTTCCTTTATATTCCTTTGGAGTTCGCGCGTCAGTTCGGCATGAACGAAAAAGTTTCCTTTCCGTTTTACAGCAATCTTTTGGGAAGTTTTGCGGGAGTTTTGCTGCTTCTGCCCATCATTTTTAAAGTGAAGTTCGAGTTTGCCAAAGATTTATTCCTGCGGATGATCAAATATTCCTGGCCGATTATGGTAGCAGGCTTTGCTTTTATGATTAATGAAAATTTCGACAAAGCCATCCAGTATTTTTTTATTAATGAAGGCGATGCCGGTGCTTACGGCGGTTGTTACAAACTGGCAGTGCTGATGACTTTGTTTGTGACGGCGTACAGAATGGGAATTGAGCCGTTCTTCTTTAAGCAAATGCAAAATGAAAACGCAAAACTTACCTATGCGAAAGTCACTGAATATTTCACTTTTTTTGCGTCGATTGTCGCCATGGGAATTATCGCCAATATCTCGTGGTTAAAAATGATTTTCATTCCCAATAAATCTTACTGGACCGCAGTTGACATTATTCCCATTATTGTAATTGCCAATTTATTTTTCGGGATTTATTACAACCTTTCCACCTGGTATAAAGTGACGGACCGCACCAAATTTGGCACCTTAATTTCCTGGACGGGCGGAATTATCACTATCGTTTTGAACCTTGTTTTGCTGAAAAAATATGGTTTTATGGTTTCTGCCTGGACGACTTTAGCGGCATATTTTGCGATGATGGTTTTATCCTATTTTCTCGGTCAAAAATATTATCCAATTCCGTATAGAATTAAAAAATTGGGAATTTGCCTGCTTTTGCTCGTAATTTTCAGTATCATATCTTACAAAGTTTTTGATGCCAATTTCTGGATCGGAAATTTATTATTTCTTACGTTTGCCGGTATAATCCTTTATTTTGAAAAAGATTTTATCCTGGGAAAACTAAAAAAACAAGCTTAAAATGAAAGTAAAAATCATCAACAAATCAGCGCATCCGCTGCCAAAATATCAAACCGAACTTTCCGCCGGGATGGATTTATACGCCAATTTACCGGAAGAAATCACTTTAAAATCGCTGGAAAGAAAACTCATTCCAACCGGCTTATTCTTAGAACTTCCCGAAGGTTTTGAAGCCCAAGTGCGCCCGAGAAGTGGGCTTGCGTTAAAACACGGAATTACTGTACTGAACTCGCCCGGAACCATCGATGCGGATTATCGGGGCGAAGTTGGGGTAATTTTAGTAAATTTGTCCGCTGAAGATTTTACCATTAAAGATGGTGACCGAATTGCGCAAATGGTGCTTGCAAAATATGAAACTGCAGAATGGCAAAGTGCAGATTCTCTCAGTGAAACAACGCGCGGTGCCGGTGGTTTCGGAAGCACAAAATCTTAACAATTTATCTACATAAAATGATGAAGTTAAAGCTAAACCGGCTTTTTCAGCGGAGGTTTTAACTCAATAAACAAAAATATATAATGAAAATAATTGTTCCAATGGCTGGACGAGGTTCCAGATTAAGACCACATACTCTTACCGTTCCAAAACCATTAATCCCAATTGCCGGAAAACCAATCGTACAAAGGTTGGTTGAAGACATCGCGAAAGTTGCCGGTGAAAACATCGATGAAATTGCGTTCATTATTGGTGATTTCGGTGATGAGGTGAAAGAATCACTCATTAAAATCGCTGAAAATTTGGGCGCAAAAGGAAGCGTGTACACCCAGGATGAACCACTTGGAACCGCCCACGCGATTAAATGTGCTGAAAGCTCCATGCAGGGAGATGTTGTTGTGGCTTTTGCTGATACTTTATTTAAAGCAGATTTCAAGCTCGACAAAAATTCCGATGGCGTTATTTGGGTTAAAAAAGTGGAAGATCCTTCAGCTTTTGGTGTGGTAAAACTGGACGATTACGGTTTCATTACCGATTTCGTAGAAAAACCAAAGACTTTCGTTTCAGATTTAGCCATTATTGGAATTTATTATTTCAGTTCAGCGGAAAAACTGATGAGCGAAATCAACTATATCATGGAGAATGATATCAAGCAGGGCGGCGAATATCAGCTGACAACTGCTTTGGAAAATTTACGCCAAAAAGGGGCGAAATTTTCATTAGGCAAAGTGGATGACTGGATGGATTGCGGAAATAAAAACGCTACCGTGGAAACCAACGGAAAAGTTTTGGGCTATGAGCGCGAAAATGTCGCAGATTTTCCCGACTCGGCAAGCATTACAAACAGTCTGATCATTCCGCCATGTTTTATCGGTGAAAACGTAAACATTTCCAACTCGAAAATTGGGCCTTTTGTGTCTATTGGCAATAATACTACGGTTATTAATTCTAACATCGACAATTCGTTAATCCAGGAAAATACGGTGATTGATCACGGAAATTTAAGCAATTCCATGATAGGGAATTCTGCGCAGTATTTTGGTGTGGCGCGTGAGATTTCTTTGGGTGATTATTCCGTTTTGGATTTTCTGTCTAAAGGCGACAAACATTTAATTTAAAAGAATTTTCCGCAAACGATTTGCGGAAAATTTACGTTCTTTAAGGAATATTTTAAACCGAATTCAGTATGAAAAAGTTTATTTTCCCACTTTTAATTCTGCTATTAGCAATGTCCTGTAAAACCCGGAACCTTGCTGAAAAACCCATTAGCACAACCACTCCGCTGGAATCTCCTACTGCTTTCTTTAATAAGATTAAAGAAAAAACAGCGTTTGAGCAGCTAAAAATTAATTCAAAGATTGTAGCAGAAACCGGAGCTTTTATACCACCGTTAGACGCAACCATCTATATTGAAAAAGACCAGAAAGTCTGGATCAATATGATTGCAATTTTCCTGAATGTGGGGCGCGGTATTGCAACTCCGGAGGGAATCAAAGGTTACGAAAAATGGAACAAAACCTATATCGAATCGGACTTCACTTACCTGAATAACCTACTGAATGTAGATTTCATAGATTATAATTCTTTCCAGGATTTGCTCTTGGGAAAAACATTCATTCCAGTGAATGCAACTGATTTCCAGGTGACTAAAAACGCACAGGGTTATACCGTAAAAAGCATTAAAAATTTGGAATTTAAAACCGACGGCAAAGTTTCTGCGTATATGGCTACACTAGATTACAATGAAAATGCTGATTTAGCAAAGGTGGCTTTACAAAAAGTAAATGCGCCGGATTATCTGGAAGTAAGCTATGGAAACTGGGAAAATTTTAACGAGATAACATTGCCAAAAAATGTTAAAATTGTAATAAAGGGAACCAAAAACAGTCAAATTTTAATAGAAAACACGAAATTCGACGATTCTAAAATGCAAACCCCTTATTCCGTACCGGAAAATTATACGAAAACTGAGATCAAATGATTAAAAAAGTAAGCTTTTTTGT
>Ga0308157_10010190_pt1 | contig 10250 bp, 7 predicted proteins | sample PhyBR1_FD_201035 | JGI IMG/M metagenome (GOLD analysis project Ga0308157, IMG submission 201035) | Phyllosphere microbial communities from UC Gill Tract Community Farm, Albany, California, United States - DLSLB.R1 | ecosystem: Host-associated > Plants > Phyllosphere > Unclassified | place: USA... | reverse complement strand
TGCCAATCCATAATTGGGGATTAATACTCAATCAGTTCTTAACTATATTTGAAAAAAGGGTCCAACTTTAATTAAAAAGTCAAACCCCGTTATTTTTAAACTTACACACTTTTTAGGACAGTGTCACATTTTATTTTCATAACTCCGTTCAGAGGAACTGAAAATACTCCGCTCCAAACACCGCAACAGACGTGTAGCTGCGAACCTTAGAAAACTAAGCTTCTATGTTTTTAAATATTTTTTACTGCAATTCTAAAACCAAAGCTGATTTTGGTTCTAAATTAATTTCAGAAGCTAAATCAAATGTTTTTCCTGTGATGACATCTTTTCCTGATTTGTAGTTTTTGATGCTTTCTTTGAAACGGTTTGTTTTTACAACTTGTTCTTTTGCATTGTTATTGAAAACAACCATTACGGTTTTTTTATCTGTATATCTGAAATATACATAGGTATTGTTTTCAGGAATATAATGCGTCATTTTTCCGAAATGAACCGCTTCGTTTGTTTTTCTCCAATTAAATAGTTTTGAAGAGAAATCAAAGTAAGCAGCTTGTTCTGGAGTTCTTCCTTCTTTGGTAAAAGCATTGTTTTTATCACCAGCCCAACCGCCTGGGAAATCCTGACGAATATCGGCATCGCCGCCTTTTCCTTTATCACCGCCCATTCCGATCTCTGAACCGTAATAAATCTGTGGGATTCCACGAACTGTAGCAAGTAAAGTCATTGCCAGTTTGTATTTCGCCAGATCATATTTAAAAATATGATTCATGCGATCTGTGTCATGATTTTCGGAAAAAACTAAAATATTATTTGTATTTGGATATAAATAATCCATCGCAAAATTATTGTAGAATTTAATCAATCCGCTCTCCCAGCTTGGTTCATTTTCGTTGAAAGCAGAAGTGATCTGACTTTGAAGCGTAAAATCCATTACACTTGGAAGATTCGAATTGTAGTTTTCAATAGCACCAATTTTACTGTCTTTTTGCCAAAAAGCTAAATTTGCCTGATTGTGCATCCAGATTTCACCTACGATGTTAAAATTAGGATATTCATCTGTAATAGATTTTGCCCAATTTGCCATTGCCGTTTTATCTGAGTAGTTATAAGTATCTACTCTAAATCCGTCAAGATTGGCAAATTCGATCCACCAAATGGCGTTTTGAGTTAAGTATTTTGCAACAAGAGGATTTCTTAAATTCAAATCTGGCATTGAAGGAACAAACCAGCCGTCAAGACAAACTTCCTGATCTATTTTAGAAGCGTGAATATCTGTTATTACTTCACGTCTGTGGTGTGTTTGTGTGAAAGTTTCGAATTGATTGAACCAGGTTTTAGTTGGAATATCCTTCATCATCCAGTGTGTAATTCCCCAATGATTGGTCACATAATCCATAACAAGTTTCATGTTCTTTTTGTGCATTTCTGCTGATAAACGAGCGTAGTCATCGTTTGTTCCGTAACGCGGATCAATTTTGTAAACATCAGATTGTCCGTAAGTATGATACGAATGTTGTTTGTCGTTGTCTTCGCATAAAGGCGTGCTCCAGATTGTAGTCGCACCTAAAGAAGAAATATAATCTAAGTTTTTGATGATTCCTTCGATATCGCCGCCGTGACGTCCGCTTGGATCTTGACGGTTTCCTTTTTCAGTTAAAGAAGCATCGCTGTCGTTTTTAGGATTTCCGTTAGCAAAACGATCTGGCATGATTAAGTACATCAAATCAGATGCGTCGTAACTTTTTCTGTCTGCAGAATTGGCTCTTCTTTCTTTAAGAGCATATTTTTGAGTAAAAGCGACTTTATTATTGTTTTTGAAAGAGAAAACCAATTCAGAAGCTTTGATATTTTGCGTATCAATTGTCACGAAAAGATAGTTTGGGTTTTCTGTTTTTTCTACATTTTTAATCGCAACATTATTAGAAACCGAAGCTTCATATTGTGCAATATTTTTTCCGTAGAACATAATCTGTAATTCCGGATTCTTCATTCCAGCGTACCAGAAAGGCGGTTCTACTTTTTGGATTTGCGCTTTCGCGGAAGCGGGAAACAACAAAACCAATAGAAGTAATTTATAGATAAGTGATGTTTTTTGGTTTTTCATAGTAAAAATGAATTTAAACCATATAAGAAATGTAAGAACATTTAAGACAAAAATTGGGGGAGATTTCTATTTAAATGGACTTACATTTCTTATATGGTTTATTAATTATTTGTTTTCAATAATGCTTATCGCATTACCTCCTCCAGGAGCAGAAAACTGAGATAATTTTGATTTGTTTGTTACAGCAATTTTTTTGATAGTATAAGCCTGCGGATTCGTTTTGTAATGCGCATCTTTTGCATCAGCATAAATTGTTGCCGTATATTTTTTTCCTTTTTCAAGGAAACTGAAATCGATGTTTGAAGTACGTGGCGTTTCTCCGTTTACGTTTCCAACGAACCAGTTGTTTGTACCTTTTGCTTTACGAGCAACTGTGATAAAATCTCCAGGCTCAGCCTCAATATATTTACTTTCTGACCAATCTACAGCCACATCTTTAATAAATTGAAATGCATCCGGAAAACGGTTATAGTTCTCCGGTGTATCAGCTGCCATTTGCAAGGGACTGTACATTGTAACGTACAAAGCCAATTGGTTTGCCAATGTGCTGTTTACGTGAGAGGTATTTCCGGGATTCATTTTGCTGATATCCATTTCAAAGATCCCAGGAGTATAATCCATTGGTCCACCAATTAAACGTGTAAATGGTAAAACAGTTACGTGATTTGGTTTAGAACCTCCAAAAGCCTGGTATTCTGTTCCTCTTGCAGCTTCGTTTCCAATTAAGTTAGGATACGTTCTTGCAATTCCCGTTGGGCGAACGGCTTCGTGAGCATTCACCATAATTTTGTAATCTGCTGCTTTTTCGATTGCATATTGATAGTGGTTTACAATCCATTGGCTGTAGTGATTTTCACCTCTTGGTAAAATATCACCTACGTAACCGCTTTTTACAGCATCATATCCGTTATCGTTCATGAATTTGTAAGCAGCATCCATGTGGCGCTCGTAGTTACGAACAGATCCAGAAGTTTCGTGGTGCATGATGATTTTTACACCTTTAGATTTTGCATATTCATGCAGACCTTTTACATCAAAATCTGGGTATGGCGTCAAGAAATCAAAAACATAATCTTTAGAATGTCCAAACCAGTCTTCCCAGCCTTCGTTCCATCCTTCAACCAAAACAGCGTCGAAACCATGCTGTGCAGCAAAATCAATGTATTTTTTTACGTTAGCATTGTTTGCTCCGTGAGTTCCGTTTGGTTTTGCTTTCGCAAAATCAGTAACACCTAATTGTACTGTTGGGTAATCATTAGTATATGACCAAGAGCTTTTTCCTGTAATCATTTCCCACCAGACACCAACATATTTTACTGGTTTAATCCAAGAAGTATTTTCAATTTTTGATGGATCGTTTAAGTTATAAGTCATTTTTGAAGCTAAGATTTCTCTAGCATCATCGCTTACAATAATCGTTCGCCACGGCGAATGATTTGGTGCCTGCATGTGACCTTTGTCTCCTTTTGCATCTGGTGTTAACCAAGACGTAAAAGTCATGTTTTTATCATCTAAATTTAAATGCATACAAGAATAGTCAATCAAAGCCGCTTCATGTAAGTTGATGTAGATTCCATCAGCAGTTTTTAACATCAAAGAAGTCTGAACTCCTGTTGGTGAAAAAGATTTTTGAGAAACGTTTGCTGTATATGCTTTTTCAGATAAACCTCTAATTTCAGATAATTTCGATTTTGTGTAATCGTATTCCTGAGTGTCATAATCTCCCGGAATCCAGAATGCAGTATGATCTCCAGTCATAGCAAATTGAGATCTTTCTTCTTTAATTACGAAATAAGTAAGATTCTTTTGAGCCGGAAACTCATATCTAAATCCAAGTCCGTCATCAAATAAACGGAAACGAATTACGATTTGTCTGTCTGTTCTTTTTTGGTTTAAAGTAACCGCTAACTCGTTATAATGATTTCTAATATGATCAACTTCTCCCCAAACCGGTTTCCAGGTTTCATCAAAAGTTGAAGTTTTTGTATCAACAACCGTAAAATCATTTAGTAAAGATTTGGTATCGTTTTTAAGTTCAAGACCTAATTTACTGGTTTTTACAACTTCTTTGTTTTTGTATTTCAAATTGTAAGCTGGAGTTCCGTCATTTTGAAGCGAAAATTCCATAACGAACTTTCCTTCGGGAGATTTTAATTGTTGTGCATTTGCTATTGAGCTGAATGCAAACAAGATTAAACTTGCGAAAAATAAGTTTTTCATATTTTTAGTTTTAAAGTATTGTAATTTAATTAATTTTCACAAGCTGTTTGCTTGCAACTATAGATTTCCCATTTACTATAATAGTTAAATCCTGGTCACTGTCTACAGTAAAAGTAGTCTCATTATGATTGACTGAAACCTTTAAAATTTGATTTCTGAAATTAATTTTAAATGAATATCCTTTCCATTCTTTCGGGATTTTTGGAGAAAAATGAAGCTGGTCATTTTTAACACGCATTCCGCCAAAACCTTCTACAATACTCATCCAGGTTCCGGCCATTGAAGTGATGTGACAACCTTCCTGAACTTCTTTATTATAATCATCCAAATCCAGACGGGAAGTTCTTAAATAGAAAGTATACGCCATATCCATTTTGTCTAAAACAGCAGCCTGAATCGAGTGAACACAAGGCGAAAGCGAACTTTCATGAACCGTAAACGACTCATAAAACTCGAAATTTCGTTTTAACTCTTCTCTTGAAAAATGATCTTCGAAGAAGTAAAAACACTGTAAAACATCGGCTTGTTTGATATAAGGCGAACGTAACACACGATCCCAGGACCATTTTTGATTGATTGGACGCTGTGAACGATCCAACTCTTTTACCGGAACTAATTCTTTGTCCAGAAAACCGTCCTGCTGCAAATAAATCCCTAATTCCTCCGATTTCGGGAGATAAATGTTGCCAGAAACTTTTTTCCATCCTTTGATTTCTTCTCCTGGAAGCTTTACTTTTTCGATTATTCTTTTGTGATCTTCAGGATATTCTGAAGCTACTTTTTCAATTTGTTCGGCAGCAAAATCGATACACCATTTTGCAATATAGTTCGTGTAGAAATTATTGTTGATGTTATTTTCGTACTCATTTGGACCTGTAACTCCCAAAATCACATATTGATTTTTCTCTTTTGAGAAAGAAGCTCTTTGGTGCCAGAAACGCGCAATTCCGATTAACACTTCTAAACCTTTTTCCGGAATATAGGAGTAATCGCCTGTGTAACGGTAATAGTTGTAAATCGCAAAAGCAATCGCACCATTTCGGTGGATTTCTTCGTGTGTGATTTCCCATTCGTTGTGACATTCTTCACCGTTCATGGTAACCATTGGGTACAATGCCGCGCCGTTTTTGAAACCTAAATTATCCTTAGCATTTTCAATCGCTTTGTCCAATTGATTGTAACGATACGTCAATAAGTTTCTTGCAACCTGCTGGTCTTTTGTAGCCATGTAAAACGGAATACAATAAGCCTCAGTGTCCCAATACGTTGATCCGCCGTATTTTTCTCCTGTAAAACCTTTTGGACCAATATTTAACCGGCTGTCTTTTCCTGAATACGTTTGGTTTAACTGGAAAATATTGAAACGAATTCCTTGTTGCGCTTTTACATCGCCTTCAATAGTAATATCTGACATTTCCCAAACTTTTGCCCAAGCATCAATTTGATTTTGAAGCAATGTTTCGTAACCTAAAGCAACAGCAGATTTGATTACTTTTTCGGCTCCAGCCAAAGTATTTTCATGGTTTAAAGAAACGGTATATCCACCAATTTTTTGAATTGATGAGGTTTGTCCTTTTGCAATTATAGTTCCGTAAGTATACTGAACTTTATCTGTTGTTGAATCGATTGTTGAAGGCGAAATATGGATATTCTCTCCATTAGCCAAAATCGTATTGTGCATAAAAGTCGTTACCTTAAAATGCGTCTTAAATGTTTGTGCTGTTACGAAAGCTTCACTGTTTGATTTTTTTACTTCCAGAGGCTCCCAGAATTTTTCGTCCCAATTGGCATCTTCATTGGTTACACCTGCATCAATATACGGTTTGTAAACAATTTTGGCATCTTTATTTAAAGGCGTAATATCGTATTTGATTATTCCCGCTTCATCGAAGTCCAAAGAAAGAAAACGACGGACATTAACGGCGATTTCAGTCCCGTTATTTAAAACCGTTTCAAAAGAACGATTGTACCAACCTTCTTTCATATTCAGTTCCCTGCGGAAATTCCGAACCTCATCACATGAGTTTAAATCGAGGTTTTCTTCATTGATTTCGATATTAATTCCAATCCAGTTTGGGGCGTTTAGTACTTTGGCAAAATATTTCGGATAACCGTTTTTCCACCAGCCCACTTTTGTTTTGTCCGGATAATAGATTCCAGCTATATAACTTCCCTGAAAAGTCTCGCCGGAGTACGTTTCTTCAAAATTGGCCCGCTGTCCCATAGCCCCGTTACCAAGGCTGAAAAGACTTTCAGAAGATTTAACCTTTTCGGTATCAAATCCTTCTTCAATGATGGACCAGTTGTCTGGTTTTATATAATCTTGGTTCATTGTTTTTAAGAGTTTTTGTTGATTGAATGATTGATGATTTTAATGTGATAATTTGTCAATTAGATAATCAGATAATTTTTTCACTCATTATCTAATTGGCACATTGACACATTTTCTAATTGATTAATTTTTCTATGAAGTTTTCATCCACAAAAGTGAAATCTTTAAAAATGAAATCAGCTTCATGCAGTATTGTTTCCCCGCCAATTCCTACACTTACCATTTCTGCAATGTTTGCTGCCTGAATTCCGGCAACAGAATCTTCAAACACGATTGCATTTTTTGGGTCAATATTTAGCAATTGAGCCGCTTTTAAGAAAACTTCCGGATCTGGTTTTGCATTGGTAACGTCATTTCCATCAACAATGACATCGAAGTAAGACAAAATCCCTGTTTTTTCCAGAATGGGTCTTGCATTTTTACTGGCAGAACCCAATGCAATTCCCTGATTTTTATCTTTTAATAATTGCAGAATTTTAAAAACACCCGGAAGAATTTCGCTTTCGTCCATATTAACTAAATACGATAAATAATCCTCATTTTTCTGAATTAACATTTTGTTCTTATCTGCCTGAGAAACCTGGACATTACCTAATTCTAAAATGATATCCAAGGACCTAACACGGCTAACACCTTTAAGTAACTCGTTATGTTCGTGTGTAAAATTTATATGTAACGCTTGCGCGATTTTTTGCCAGGCCAAAAAATGATATTTGGCGGTATCGACAATGACTCCGTCAAGGTCGAAGATGAATGCTTTTTTCATTAAAGGGAGAATTCTTATTTATGATTTCAGGATAGTATCGTCTACATCTTTTACTTTGTAGACTAAAAGTGCAGCAATTAAGAAACTTATGCCACTTGTGATTAGGGCATAAATTGCATCGCCATCATAAAGATATTGTACAATTGGACCGCCAATTAATGCGTTTACAATTTGCGGAATTACAACAAAGAAGTTGAAAATTCCCATGTAGACCCCCATTTTTTTAGGCGTAATCGAACCGGCAAGGATTGCATAAGGCATTGCCAGAATGCTTGCCCAGGCTACTCCAATTAAAATCATTGGCAAAACGACCCAGTTTTCATCTGGCATGAAATAAATGGAGATTAAACCAATTCCTCCAATTATTAATGAAAGTGAATGGGTTGCTTTTCGGCCGATTTTTTTAGCAATGTAGGGTAAGAAAAACAAAGCGACTATAGCAGAAACTAAATTGTAAACACCAAATAGAATTCCGACCCAGTCACCGGCGTTTTGATATTGCTGGCTTGAAGTGTCACTAAGCGGTAATTTGTAAATGTGGTGGGCAATAGCAGGAGTTGTAAAAACCCACATACCGAATAATCCAAACCATGAGAAAAACTGCACCCAGCTGAGCTGCCGCATGGTGGCAGGCATTTTTGTAAAATCTGTGAAAATATCTGTGATTTTTGATTTTTCTTCATAATCAGGAATCACTTCATTTTGCGGATCTTCAAATTTGGCCAGTTCTTCAGGAGAATATTCTTTTGTTGTGAAGAGAGTCACTAAAATTGAACCAACTAAAACTGCTGCCCCAATGATAAAGGAAAGCATCAGATTTAGTGGGACACTTCCGGGAATGGTGCTGTTTGGCACATCAAACCATTTTGTTAAAACGTAAGGAAGTGCTGAACCAATTACGGCCCCAAAACCAATTAAGGATGTCTGAATACTAAATCCTGCTGTACGCTGATCTGTACGCAAATTATCTCCAACAAGTGCACGGAAAGGCTCCATAGCAATGTTAAAAGAGGCGTCCATAATCATTAACATTCCGGCTCCAACCCACAAAGCGGGCAATACTGAAATGAAAATATTAGCCTGTGGCATCAGGATTAATCCAACGGACGCTAAAATTGCCCCAACTAAAAAGAAAGGTTTTCTTCTGCCAAACCTTCCCCAGGTTCTGTCACTGTAATGACCAATAATCGGCTGTACTATCAATCCCATTAGGGGAGCAATAATCCAGAACCATGAAAGCTCATGGACGTCGGCACCAAAGATCTGTAGAATTCTGCTGGCGTTTGCATTCTGAAGTGCAAATCCCATTTGTATCCCCAGGAAACCAAAACTCATATTCCAAATTTCCCAGAAACTTAATTTACGCTTTTCCATTATCGTAATTTGTGAAAATTATACGATAAGCGCTTTGCTTATCAAAACTTACTATTATTTCGAAGTAAAAGTAAAAGCTTTGAGCCAGGCTGTAAATATAGAAATATATTTCAGTTTTTTGTTTGATAAAGGCAAATAAGAGCAAACATTTTTTACTACAAGGTTGTAGTAATGAATTAAATAAGAAAAAAGTACCACTAAAATTGAAAATGATAAAGTATAAGACAAATTCAGTTTAAACAGTTGCATCACTATTTTTACGATTGACAAATTAGTCGGTAGATTCTCTTTTTATAAGATGCGTTTCGATAACCTCTGTTTTGTAATTTTCATTTTCTTCATCATCTTCATGTTCAGCTTCCAGTCTTTCAATAAGCATTTTAGCGGCTTTATTACCCATTTTTTTTCCGCTTTGACTCACAGTTGTAATACTTGGCGTTGAATATTTAGAAATAATACCGTCAGTAAAAGCAATTACAGCCAGATCTTCCGGAACTTTAAGCCCCATTTTGTTTGCTGTTTTAATAATGGTTACGGCAAAAAGCTCATTTACGGCAAAAACGGCATCAAAAGCCCTGTCATGTAAAAGCTGGCTAATCGTAATTTCGCAGGTATCTACGTCTTCAATTTTTATGATTAAATCTTCGTTAAATGGTAATCCATTATCCAATAATGCTTTTTCGTAACCATCGGTTCTCAGTTTTCCTACACTTACATAATCAACAGTCGTGACAAGCGCTATTTTTTTTCTTCCGCTGTCAATCAGACTCTGAACTGCTTCGTATGCTGCCGCCTTATCATCAATAATTACTTTATCGCATAATATATCATTGGTGACACGATCAAACATTACAACCGGCATTCCCTGATTGATCACTTCGGTAATATGATGAAAATCGCCTTTAAATTGTGTTTCTTTCGAAAGTGACATGATAAAACCGTCGATGCTTCCGTTGGCCAGCATTTCCATATTTAATACTTCTTTATCAAAAGAATCATCGGATAAACAGATTACAACACTATAGCCGTTTTCATTAGCAACCTGCTCAATTCCGTCAATTACAGTAGAGAAAAAATAATGTACAATTTCCGGAATAATAATACCAATACTTTTGGTTTTTCGGTTTTTTAAACTAAGGGCAATGTTGTTCGGTTTATAGTTGTAAAATTTTGCAAAAGCCTGAACTTTTAACCGGGTTTCTTCACCAATTTCAGGACTGTTTCGCAATGATTTTGAAACAGTTGAAATAGATACATCGAGCTCTTTTGCTATCTGTTTTAGGGTCACTTTTCGCTTCATGATACTAATTTGAAAAAAATGTTATTGACAATAAAGGTATGTTTAATTTCCACAAATCATAATTTTATTCCTAAAAAAACGCAATAATATATAAAGTTTTCAACACTACCACGTTTGCGTAAGCCAATAAAAAATGACTGGCGTTGAGCATGTT
>Ga0308157_10010189_pt1 | contig 10250 bp, 11 predicted proteins | sample PhyBR1_FD_201035 | JGI IMG/M metagenome (GOLD analysis project Ga0308157, IMG submission 201035) | Phyllosphere microbial communities from UC Gill Tract Community Farm, Albany, California, United States - DLSLB.R1 | ecosystem: Host-associated > Plants > Phyllosphere > Unclassified | place: USA... | reverse complement strand
CGGGGCGGCGACATCCACAGCGAGGCCGAACACGCCTTTCCCGAAAGCTTCGTCGAGCGCGCCCAGCTCTCGGCCCTGATCCTGATGAAACTGGCCAGTGGCGAGATCGACGCCCGCGCCATTCGCGCAGCCATGGAGTTGAACTGAATGCTCGTCGTCCGTCCCGCCGGTTCCGCCGATTTCGAAGCCCTGATGGAACTGGCCGTGCTGTCCGGGCGCGGCTTCACCAGCCTGCCAGAGGACGAGCCGACCCTGCGCGCTCGCCTCGCGCTGTCGGAAGCCAGCTTCCAGGCTAATGTGACCCCGCCCGAGGCCTGGTACACCCTGATGCTGGAGGACCTGGAGACCAACGACGTCGTCGGCGTCGCCGGGGTCAAGGCAGGAGTGGGGCTCAAGCGCCCGCACTTCTCGTTCCGCGTGGTCACCCTGGCCCAGTCGTCGCCGACCCTGGAGAAACGCTTCGACCACCGGGCCCTGGTGCTGGTCAATGAATGCGCCGGCTGGTCGGAGGTGGGCTCGTTGTTCCTGCGGCCCGAGCGCCGCAAGGGCGGGGCCGGGCGCCTGCTGGCCCAGTCGCGCTACATGCTGATCGGCCTGGAGCCTCAACGGTTCGCCGAAATGGTGCTGGCCGAGCTGCGCGGCTGGTTCGACGAGGACGGCGGTTGCCCGTTCTGGGACCACGTGGCCAGCAAGTTCTTCCGCCTGGAGTTCGACGAGGCCGACATGATGAGCGCCTCGACCGACGGCCAGTTCATCCTGGACCTGGCCCCGCGCCATCCGATCTATGCCGAGCTGCTGCCCAAGGAGGCCAGCGAGGTGCTGGGCCGCGTCCACCGCGAAGGCGAGGCGGCGCGGGCCATGCTGGAGACCGAAGGTTTCCGCTACCAGGGCCTGATCGACATCTTCGATGCCGGGCCGACCGTCGCCGCGCGCCGCGACGACATCAAGACCGTGCGCGAGGCGCGGGCCTTGCGGGTGAAGATCGGCGAGGACGCCTTTGGCGAAGAGGCCCTGGTCTCGACCGGCGCCGTGGCCCGCTTCCGGGCCGTGCGCGCGCCGGTGCTGGTCGATGGCGAGAACGCGATCCTGGGACGCGATGCGGCGCAGGCCCTGGGCGTGGGTGAAGGCGACATGGTGCGGGTGAAGGCATGAGCGGGCTCTATATCGACGGCAAGTGGCGTTCGGGGCAGGGCCAGGAACTGGTCTCGACCGATCCGGCGACCGGCGCGGTCGTCTGGCGCGAGGCCACGGCGACGCAGGACGACGTCGCCGAGGCCGTGGCCGCCGCGCACCGGGCCTTCCCCGCCTGGGCCGACCAGCCGCGCGGGGAGCGCATCGCGGTCCTGCGCCGCTACAAGGAGATCCTGGTCGAGCGCACCGCCGCCTTCGCCGAGGCCCTGAGCCGTGAGACCGGCAAGGCGCTGTGGGAGACCAAGGCCGAGCTGGGCTCGATGGCCGGCAAGGTCGACCTGTCGATCAAGGCCTATGACGAGCGCACCGGCGTCACCGAGACCGCCATGCCGTTCGGCCGCGCCGTGCTGCGCCATCGGGCGCATGGTGTCATGGCGGTGCTGGGGCCGTTCAACTTCCCCGGCCACCTGCCTAACGGCCACATCGTGCCGGCCCTGCTGGCGGGCGACACCGTGGTCTTCAAGCCCTCGGAAGAGACGCCCCTGGCCGGCCAGCTGATGGTCGAAGCCCTGGAGGCGGCCGGCGTGCCGGCGGGGGTCGTCAACTTGGTGCAGGGCGGCCGCGAGACGGGGCAGGCGCTGATCAACCAGCCGATTGACGGCCTGCTGTTCACCGGCTCGGCCACGGCGGGGACCTTCTTCCGCCGCCACTTCGCCGACCGGCCGGACGTGATCCTGGCGCTGGAGCTGGGCGGCAACAATCCGCTGGTGGTCTGGGACGCCGACGACGCCGAGGCCGTGGCGGCCCTGGTCGTGCAGTCGGCCTTCATCACCACCGGCCAGCGCTGTTCGTGCGCGCGGCGGCTGATCGTGCCCGACGACGCCTTCGGCCGGAAGGTGATCGAGGCGACGGCCGGCCTGGCCGAGCGCCTGTCGATCGGCGCCTGGAACGGCGAGAGCGAGGCCTTCATGGGGCCGCTGATCTCGGCCCGCGCGGCGCATGCGGCCCGGGCCGTCGCCGACACCCTGGGCGGGGATCGCATCCGGTCGCTGGGTTCGGTCGAGGGCCTCAGCGAGGCCTTCGTGACCCCGGGCTTGGTCGACGTCACCGGCGTCGACACCCCCGACGAGGAGCTGTTCGCCCCGTGGCTGCAGGTGCGCCGCGTCGCCAGTTTCGACGACGCGCTGAAGGCCGCCAACGCCACGCGCTATGGCCTGTCGGCGGGTCTTATCTCCGCTGAGTCAAAGCGTTGGGACCAGTTCCTGAACCGCATCCGCGCGGGTGTCGTGAACTGGAACCGGCCCACCACGGGCGCGGCCGGCTCGATGCCGTTCGGCGGGCTGGGGGCCTCGGGCAACCACCGGCCCAGCGCCTACTACGCCGCCGACTATTGCGCCTATCCGGTCGCCAGCTTCGAGTCCGAGGCGGTCACCGACACCTTGAAGGACATTAAGGGGCTGCGCGGATGACCAGCGCGGTCGAGGCCAATTGCGACGGCCTGGTCGGGCCGACCCATAGCTATGTCGGTCTTTCGCCCGGCAACCTGGCCAGCCAGAAGAACGCCGGCGAGGTCTCCAACCCGCGCGGCGCGGCGCTGGAGGGGCTGGGCAAGATGCGCCGGCTGTCGGACTTGGGCGTGCCGCAGTTCGTGCTGCCGCCACACGAGCGTCCGGCGGTCGACTTGCTGAAGTCGCTGGGCTTCTCGGGTTCGGAAGAGGCGGTGATCGAGAGGGCCTGGAAGGACGCGCCGGCCCTGGCCGCCGCCGCCTGCTCGGCCTCGCCGATGTGGGCGGCCAACGCCGCCACGGTGACGCCCAGCGCCGACACGGCCGATGGCCGCGTCCACTTCACGCCGGCCAATCTGCTGACCAACCTGCATCGCAGCCTGGAAGGGCCGCAGACCACCCGGTCGCTGCGCCGCCTGTTCCCGGACGAGGCGCGTTTTGCCGTCCACGACCCGCTGCCGGCCCAGCCGCACTTCGCCGACGAGGGCGCGGCCAACCATGTGCGGCTCTGCGCCGAGCATGGCGCGCCGGGGGTGAACCTGTTCGTCTGGGGGCGCGAGGCCTGGGAGCGCTGGGACGGCAAGTTCCCGGCCCGCCAGACCCGTGAGGCCTTCGAGGCCATCCAGCGCCGCCATGGCGCGGCGCGGGCGGTGTTCCCGCAGCAGGGCAAGGCGGCGATCGACGGCGGGGCGTTCCATAACGACGTGGTCTGCGTCGGCACCCGCGAGTGCTTGTTCTTCCACGAACGCGCCTTCGAGGACCGGGCGGCCATGGAGCGCGGCGTCCGCGCCGCCGCCGAGGGGCTGTTCGAGCCGGCCTTCGTCGAGGTGTCGGAAGCCGACCTGCCGATGGCCGACCTGGTGGCCAGCTACCTGTTCAATTCGCAACTGCTTGTCATCCCTGGCGAGGACCGCCTGGTGCTGTTGGCCCCGGCCGAGACGCGCGACAACCCGCGCGCCTTCGCGGTGGCCGAGGGTCTGGCCTCGTCCAACGGTCCGATCGGCCGGGTGGAATATGTCGATGTCCGCCAGAGCATGCGCAACGGCGGCGGGCCGGCCTGCCTGCGCTTGCGGGTGGTGCTGACCGACGCCGAGCTGGACGCGGCCAATCCCGCCCAGCGCTTCACGCCGGACCTGCACACGACCCTGGCCGACTGGATCACGCGCCGTTATCGCGACCGCCTGGCGCCGGCCGACCTGGCCGATCCGCTGCTGCTGACCGAGAGCCGCGAGGCGCTGGATGAGCTGAGCCAGATCCTCGACCTGGGCGGCGACTTCTATCCGTTCCAGAGGACCGCTTGAGCTTCGAGATCCGACCCGCCACGGTCGATGACCGCGATGGCGTCGTCGCCGTGCACAAGGCCGCCGCCGGCGTCATGGCCGGGGCCCTGGCCCGCGCGCCCGACGAGATCACGCCGGCCTATGCCGACTACGCGCTGGCCAGCGACATCTGCCTGGTCGCGGTCGAGGCCGATGGGACCGTCGTCGGCGAGATCCACGCCAAGCGCGAGACCATCGCGCTGTTCGCCCACGTGCTGGGCGGCCTGACCGTGGCGGTGCATCCCGAGCGGCAAGGCCAGGGGATCGGCTCGAAGCTGTTCGAGGCGCTGATCGCCTGGGCGAGAGCGGCCCGGCCGGAGATCCTGCGTATCGAACTGGCGGCCGGCGCGGGCAATCCCGGCGCGGTGCGACTGTATGAGCGCCTAGGCTTCCAGCACGAGGGCCGCCAGGTCGCGCGCGGACGCCTGCCCGATGGCCGCTTCGAGGACGACATCCTGATGGGGATGCTGCTCTAGCCGCGCAGGGCCGCCAGCGCCTCTGGGAAGCGCCGCGACAGCGGGACCTCCAGGTCGCCCAGCTCAATCGCGTAGTCGCCGGAGCCCTCGGGTTTCAGCCCCGTGACGCGGGCCTTGTTGACCAGCCAGGACTTGTGCGTCCGGACGAAGCCGTGCGGCGCCAGGCCCTCCAGCGCCGCGCCCAGCGACGAACGGGTCAGGGGGCGACGGCCGTCGGCCAGCACGAACTCGGCATAGTTGCCGGCCGAGCGCACGGCCAGGATCTCGGAGACGGGCGCGCGGATCAGCCGTCCGCCGTCCTGGATGTCGAAGGTGGCGGGCGGGGCAGGGGGCGGCGCTTCGGCCGGCTTCTGGGCGCTGCGGCGCAGGGCCAGCCAATAGATGATCGTCGCCAGGCCATACGACATCATGTCCTTGCGGAACTCGTACGGGAACTCGGTCGACAACGGCCCGAAGTCATAGCCCTCGTGCAGCAGGACGCCGTGGCCCAGCTTTCGCAGCAGCACGAAGCCCGTGACGTGCAGCACCGAATAGACAAACACCGCCAGCAGGTGGGCGGGGACGGCCATCCACCAGCGCGGTCGCCGGCGCACCATCCAGAAGGCCATGGCCGCCGGGATGGCGAAGATGAACATGGTGACCAGCGCGCTGCTGGCCTCCCAGATCGCCGGTCGCACCGCGCCAAGCCGTGGCGCGTCGTGCTGGATGGTCAGGACGTTGACGAAGGCGATCGCGCCGATCAGGCAGGCGCCCAGCAGCCACGCGCGAGCCAGCCACAGGCGCTCCTCGCCGGTCATCCCGAAAGCGCCGCCGCTCGTCCCTGAAGCTTTTCCGGTCGTCCCAGCCAGCGACCGGTGGTCACCAGGGCCTTGGCGGCTTTCGGCGTGGTCGGGCAGGTCGTTGGCGTCGATCTTCACCACGGACGCCTCTTCATGAACACGACCTCACCACCCCTGGACCGGCGCTACGACCTCGATTGGATTCGGGTCGGCGCGTTCTTCCTGCTGATCCTCTACCACACCGGCATGTTCTACGTGCCGTGGGATTGGCACGTGAAGACCCCGCATCCGGTCGAGGCGCTGGAGCCCTTCATGCTGATGACCAACCCATGGCGGCTGACCCTGCTGTTCCTGGTCTCGGGCGCGGCGACGCGGTTCATGGCCGACAAGGTCAGCGTCGGGAAGCTGACCACGGCGCGGATCGCGCGCCTGCTGCCGCCGCTGATCTTCGCCATGTTCGTGATCGTGCCGCCGCAGTCGTACTACCAGATCGTCGAGTATATCGCGGCCCATCCGGGCACGCCGCTGACCGTCGACAACTTCTGGATCCGCTACGCCACGGCCTCGGGCCATTGGTGCGGGACGGACGGAAACTGCCTGATCACGCCGACCTGGAACCACATGTGGTTCGTGGCCTATCTCTTTGTCTACACAATGGTTCTGGCCGCCATGCTGCTGGTCTGGAAGCGGGCTGGCGAGCACCTCCAGAAGGGCGCCGAACGCCTGCTGAAGGGCGTGGGCCTGTTCGTCTGGCCAGTGCTGTTCCTCGGCATGCTGCGCGCCATCCTCTACGCCAAGTTCGGCGAGACCCACGCCCTGGTCGACGACCCCTATGTCCACGCCGTCTCGTTCAGCGCCTTCCTTCTGGGCTTTGGCCTGGCCAAGTCGCAGGTGCTGCGCGATCGCCTGACCGCGGTGCGCTGGCCGGCCCTGGTCGTGGCTGTCGCGGCCTGGGCCGTCTGGTCGTGGATGGTGTGGACCTACTGGCGTCACGAGGGGCTGCCGCAGCCGACGCCGCTGGTGGGCCTGGCCGGTCGCTTCGTCTTCGCGATCCAGGGCTGGTGCGCCATCGTCGCCATCCTGGGCTTCGGGGCCAAGCACCTGGCGAGCAAGGGCGGGCCGGTGCTGCGCTACCTGACCCTGGGCGTCTTCCCGTTCTACCTGGTGCACCAGACCCTGATCGTGGTCATGGCCTATCACCTGGCCAAGCTGGGTCTGCCCCAGGGCGTCGAGGGGGCGATCCTGGTCGTGGCCACCTTCGCCGGGTGCTTCGCGACCTATGAGATCGTGCGGCGCATCCCGGGGGTACGGATCCTGTTCGGCCTGAAGGCTCAGTCCGCCGAGGCGGTCGCCAAACGCCCGCCGGCCTTCGCATAGGCCTGGGAGCCGCGCGTGATGACGGTGTCGCCGGGAACGATCTCGGCGACACCGATGTCCGTGGCGCTGGCCATCCGGTCATAGATCGCGCCGAAGTCGCGCAGGGTCACCTCCTGCAGGGTCTGGATCGAGTCGATCACGAAATAGACCTGCTGGAAGTCGTCGATCCGGTAGTTGGTGCGCATCACCCGCTCCAGGTCGAAGCCGATGCGGTTGGGCGAGGGATCGTCCAGCGCGAAGATCGACTCCGTGCGCGACGAGACGATGCCGGCCCCATAGATGCGCAGGCCCGCGGGCGTGTTCATCAGGCCGAACTCGACCGTGTACCAATAGAGGCGGGCCAGGTTGGCCAGGCGGCCCAGCGACAGCGCCCGCTGCCCGCCCTGGCCATAGGCCTGCATGTAGTCGGCGAAGACCGGGTCGGTCAGCATGGGCACGTGGCCGAAGACATCGTGGAAGATGTCCGGCTCCTGCAGGTAGTCCAGCTCGTGCGGCTTGCGGATGAACTGGCCGGCCGGGAAGCGGCGATTGGCCAGGTGGTCGAAGAACACGTCGTCGGGCACCAGGCCCGGCACGGCGACCACGCTCCAGCCGGTCAGGCGCTGGAGTTCCTCGTTGATGCGATTGAAGTCGGGGATGCCCGCACGGTGCAGGTCCAGCGCGTCCAGGCCGCGCAGGAACTCGTCGCAGGCGCGGCCATGCAGCATCTTCGCCTGGCGCTCGTACAGGGTGATCCAGACGTCGTGCTCGGCCTGGGAATAGGCTTCCCAGCCCTGATCGATCGTCCAGTCGGGGCGGGCGCCTGGGGGCGGCCCGTTGCTAAAACCATCTCCGCTCATGCGATGACGCTACGCCCCGAATTTCGCAATTGCTGTTCGCAGTTTGCGCCAAAAGGGCAGGTCGGCGGATAGACGTTTCGCCTAGTGGGAAATCCGGGGACGAAGCTTGTACAGCCCGTGATCGAAGGACTCGAAGATCACCGCGGTCTGCGGATGGCCGACCGGCTCGCCGCTGTCGTCGGGCAGCAGGTTCTGCTCGGACACGTAGGCGACGTAGCTGTTGTCGTCGTTCTCGGCCAGCAGGTGGTAGAACGGCTGGTCCTTGGTCGGCCGGATGTCCTCGGGGATGGACTGCCACCATTCCTCGGTATTGGCGAACACCGGGTCGACGTCGAACACTACGCCCCGGAACGGGAAGATGCGGTGCCGGACGACCTGGCCGATCGCGAATTTGGCGAGTCGAGAGTTCATGGCGTTAAGGATAGCAGGCCCACCTGACTGAATCCTGAACGGTGAGACCTCCGAACCCGGATGACAAGGCGGCGCCTTCCGGGAGGCGACTCCCATGCTATGGTCGACTCGAAGTGAGGCCCGCAACCGTTCGCGAGGCCTGCGAGACAGGTAGAGACCATGTCGGAGGCGCCGCGCGCGCCCGGCGCCGCTCCTCAAGGTCGGCGTCGGCGGTCTCAGGACGACGGTGCTGCGTGCTACGCGGCGCTCGACCTGGGGACCAACAATTGCCGCCTCCTGGTGGCCACGCCCACGCCGCGCGGATTCCGCGTCGTCGAGGCCTATTCCCGCATCGTGCGCCTGGGCGAGGGCCTGTCGCAGACCGGCCAGCTGTCGGACGCGGCCATGGAGCGTTCGCTGGCGGCCCTGAAGGTCTGCGCCGAGAAGATCCGCCGCCGCAAGGCGATCCGCGTGAAGGCCGTGGCGACCCAGGCCTGCCGGGGCGCGACCAATGGTCCCGACTTTGTGCGCCGGGTGCACGAGGAGACCGGCCTCAAGCTGCAGATCATCAGCCCGCGCGAAGAGGCCCAGCTGTCGGTCGCCGGCTGCATGAGCCTGTTCGACCGCGAGCAGGACGCGGCCCTGGTGGTCGATGTCGGTGGCGGCTCGACCGAGCTGTCGTGGGTGGACCTCAAGGGCGGGGGTCTGGACGCAAAGCCTCGCCAATTCGCCGCCTGGAAGCTGCCGATCAAGGCCTGGCTGTCCATTCCCGTTGGTGTCGTCACCCTTGCCGAGCGCTTTCCCGAGGGCGAGCGCGCCGACGAGGGCTGGTTCCGGGCCATGGTCGAGGACGTCAAGGCGCGGATCGAGGCCTTCCCGCACGCCGAGCCGATGCGCGAGATCTTCGCCGAGGGCAGGGCGCATCTGGTCGGCACCTCGGGCGCCATCACCAGCCTGGCGGGCCTGCACCTGGGCCTGCCGCGTTATGACCGCAACGTCGTCGACGGCCTCTGGATGAACCGCACGGATTGCGAGGCCGCCTCCGAACGCCTGCAGGGCCTGACCGCCGCCGAGCGGGCGCAGGAGCCGTGCATCGGGGCCGATCGCGCCGATCTGGTCCTGGCGGGCGCTGCGATCCTGCAGGCCGTGCAGGAGCTGTGGCCATGTTCGCGCGTGCGTGTCGCCGACCGAGGCCTTAGAGAGGGGCTCCTGATGTCCCTGATGTCCGACCAGCAGAAGCGCCCGCGCCGGCGCCGTCGCGGCGGCGCCTCGAAGAAACCGGTAGCCGCATGAACGATGAAGAGCCCCCCCGCAAGCGTATGGTCAAGCCGCCGGCCGGCGGCAACGAAGGCGGCCGCGCCAAGCCCGCGCGCCTGAAGACCGCCTATGGCCGCACGCCCAGCCAGCAGGCCTGGCTGGAGCGCCAGATCAACGACCCGTTCTCGGCCAAGGCCCGCGCCCTGGGCTATCGCAGCCGCGCGGCCTTCAAGATCAGCGAGATCGACGACAAGTTCCGCTTCTTCCACAAGGGCGCGAAGGTCATCGACCTGGGCTGCGCGCCTGGCGGCTGGCTGCAGATCGCGGTCGAGCGCGGCGTGACCCAGCTGGCCGGCATCGACCTGCTGCCCGTCGATCCGGTGGCCCCGGCGCACCTGCTGGAGATGGACTTCACCGCCGACGACGCGCCGGCCCAGCTGCTGGAGCTGCTGGACGGCCAGCCGGACGTCGTGCTGTCGGACATGGCCCCCAACACCGTCGGCCACCGCGAGACCGACCACCTGCGCATCGTCGGCCTGATCGAGATCGCCGCCGAGTTCGCCATCGACGTCCTCAAGCCCGGCGGCGCCTTCGTCGCCAAGGCCTTCCAGGGCGGCGAGACGGCCGAGGTCATCGCCCGGCTGAAGAAGCACTTCGACAAGGTCCAGCACTACAAACCCAAGGCCAGCCGGGCGGACAGCTCGGAGGTGTTCCTGGTGGCGACGGGGTTCAAGGGTCGGTAGAGGGCTAGAAGAGGCCGCTCACGTCCCGCGCACCGTCCAGGATGCGCACGATCGAGATGTGGCTTTCTTCCACCCGATACAGGACCAGATAGCGACTGTACGGCGCGCGCCTTACGCCTTCGTTCTCGCGGCCTTCCGCGAACTGGTAGGCGTAGGGTTGCTCGGCGAGCATGGCGCACGCCACGCGCAGGCCCAGAGCAATCTTTTTCGCCGCGATCGGGCGATCCTTCGAGATCCAAGCAGCGATCGTGCGCAAATCGCGCCGAGCCCGCTCGGAGAGGATCACCTTCATTCCTCGGCAAAGCCGGCGGGACGGGCCAGCAGCACGTCGAGGTCCGCCTCCACTTCAGCGAACGCCTCCTCCAGCGAAACCGTCCGGCCGGCTTCGATATCCGCCAGGCCCTCATCGATCGCGGCGTGGAACGCCGCCAGCT
>Ga0308157_10010188_pt1 | contig 10250 bp, 7 predicted proteins | sample PhyBR1_FD_201035 | JGI IMG/M metagenome (GOLD analysis project Ga0308157, IMG submission 201035) | Phyllosphere microbial communities from UC Gill Tract Community Farm, Albany, California, United States - DLSLB.R1 | ecosystem: Host-associated > Plants > Phyllosphere > Unclassified | place: USA... | reverse complement strand
GCGAGGCCGCCCAGTTCGAGGCCGACGGGCTCTTCCACGAGGGCGCGGCCGAGCTGATCGCCGAGCGCGTGACCGCCGCGACCGTAGAAGACGCCGTGGACGGCGCCACCTTCATTGAGGAGGCGGTGCCCGAGAAGATCGAGATCAAGCACGAGACCCTGCGCAGGGTCTCGCATGCCGCGGCACCCGACGCCATCATCGGATCCAACACGTCGACGATCCTCATCTCGCGGATCGCGGAGGCGGCCGAGCGGCCGGAGCGCTTCCTCGGCGTGCACTTCTCGAACCCGGCGCCGTTTATCCCGGGCGTCGAGCTGATCCCGCACGCGGGAACCGACGAGCGGATCCTGCCCACCGTCGAGGCGATCGTCGGTGCGACTGGCAAGCAGACGGCCCGCATCACCGACGCGACGGGTTTCGTGCTGAACCGTCTGCAGTACGCGCTCTTCCACGAGGCCACACAGTTGGTCGAGGAGGGCGTGGCGAGCGCCGAGGACATCGACACGATCGTGCGCACGACCTTCGGCTTCCGGCTGCCGTTCTTCGGCCCGTTCGCGATCGCCGACATGGCGGGGCTCGACGTGTATGCATTCTGCTATGAGTCGCTCCAGACCCGCTGGCCCGAGCGGTTCGCGACGCCGGATTCGCTCGCGGAGCTCGTCGCGGATGGCAAGTTCGGTACGAAGAGCGGCGCCGGCTATCTCGACGTGCCGGCAGAACGCACGGCCGAGCTTGTCGCATATCGCAACAAGGCATACGTGGCGATGCAGAAGCTCCTCGACGAGCTGGGCCCGGCGCCGATCCACTAGGTCTTCCGGGAGACAACGGATCCGCCCATCACCATCGCGGCGACAGGCGGATCCGTTGTTGCGGGCTTACGCCGGCGCGACGTCGAGCTCGACGACGGCCCACGCGAGCGCGGGGAGCGTCAGGCGCAATGCGCCGTCAGCGAGGGCGACCTGATCAAGAGTCCGCAGGCCGACCTCGTTCTGAGCGCTCTCCGTGTTTGCGCTCCGTCGGTCACCGCCGTCCGGCACCGTCAGGACCTCGGCCGACCGGATCCGATTCGGCGTGAAACCGCGCAGCGCGAGCTCGACGTTGGCCTGATCGTCGAGGGAGCGGTTGGCGATGAACAGCGCGAGGCGACCGTTTTCTTCATCCCATGTCGCCGACGCGTCGACAGCATCCACCCCGCCGAACTTCTTCGTCTCGATCTGGTCGGCCGAGACGGCGAGGCGCAGGATCTGACCGCGCGCGAGCGCGGACATGCGCGAGAACGGCCAGAACGACGCCTGGCGCCACGCGGGTCCGCCTTCCTCGGATCGGATCGGCGCGATCACGTTCACGAGCTGCGCCTGATTGGCGATGTGCACGCGATCGCCGTGGCGAAGCAGACTGTGCAGGAAGGTACCCACGACCACCGCATCCGTCACGTTATAGGTGTCTTCGATCAGGCGCGGATGCGCGCGCCAGCCTTTCGAGACCTGGTGCGGCTGGTCGTCGGTGTCGAGGCCCGACTGGTACCAGACGTTCCACTCGTCAAAAGAGATATTGACGTTCTTGGTGTGCTTTCCGGCTGCCTTGACGGCGTCGATCGTCGAGATGACGCCGTCAATGAACTCATCCATGTCGACAGCCTCTGCGAGGAACGACGCCGCGTCGCCGTCATGCTCCTGGTAGTACGCGTGCATCGAGATGTAGTCGACCTCGTCGTACGCGTGCGTCAGGACCGTGTGTTCCCACGACCCGAAGGTCGGCATCTGGCGATTCGACGAGCCGACGGCCACCAGCTCGATGCTCGGATCCACGAGCCGCATGGCCTTCGCCGTCTCCTGCGCGAGACGCCCGTACTCGTGTGCCGTCTTGTGACCGATCTGCCAGGGGCCGTCGAGCTCGTTGCCGAGGCACCACAGCTTGATATCGAACGGATCCGCGGCGCCGTTTTTGCGACGCAGATCCGACCATGTCGTGCCGCCCGGGTGGTTCGCGTACTCGACGAGCGCGCGTGCCTCGTCGACTCCGCGTGTGCCGAGGTTGATCGCCTCCATGATCTCGACGCCGGCCTCTCGCGACCAGTCGACGAACTCGTGCAGGCCGAACGCGTTGGTCTCGATGGTGTGCCAGGCGCCGTCGATGCGCGTCGGGCGCTGCTCGACGGGCCCGACGCCGTCCTCCCAGTTATAGCCAGACACGAAGTTGCCGCCGGGATAGCGGATGACGGTGGGCCCCATCTCCTTCACGAGCTCCAGCACGTCAGTGCGGAACCCCTGGGCGTTGGAAGACGGATGGCCGGGCTCGAAGATACCCGTGTAGACGCAACGGCCCATGTGTTCGACGAACGAGCCAAACAGGCGCCGGGGAACCGGAGCGATCGTGAAGTCACGGTCGATCGTGATGCGTGCGGATGTCATGTGCGTGGTCTCCTTTGCGAGAGGTAGTTACTGGCCGCCGAAGCCGGAGGTGGCGACGCCCTTCACGATCTGCTTTTGGAAGATCATGAAGACGATGATGAGGGGCAGTGCGGCGAGAACGGCCTGGGCCATGACCTGCGCGTACTGCACGCCGTAGGCGCTGATGACGGTCTGTAGACCGACGGGAAGGGTCATCAAAGTGGTGTCGTTGATGACGAGGAAAGGCCAGAGGAAGTTGTTCCAGGCGCCGATGAAGACGAAGATCGCGACAGACGCGAGGATCGGCCGCGATAGGGGCAGGGCGATCGACCAGAACACTCGGAACTTGCTTGCGCCGTCGACACGCGCAGCGTCTTCCAACTCGATCGGCACCTGGTCGAAGAACCTCTTCAGGATGAAGACCATCGCGGGTGCGATCACCTGTGGCAGGATCAGGCCCCAGTGCGTGTCGACCATGTTGAAGGCGAGCATCTCGTAGAACAGCGGGATGATCAGCACCTGGGGCGGGACGACAATGGCCGCGATGATGACCGCGAACAGCCAGCGTCGACCGGAGAAGTCGATTCGAGAGAACGCGTACGCCGCGAGCGCCGAGATCGCGACCGTGATGATGGTCACGGCAGCCGAGGTCCACAGGCTGTTCCATGCCCAGACGTAGACGTTGCCCTGGGACAGGATCGAGACGAAGGCATCCAGCGTCGGGCCGCTCGGCCCTATCCAGCCCGCGTCGCCCGACGCCGCGTCCGTCTCGGTCTTGAACGCTGTTGCGATCGCCCAGAGGAACGGGATGAGCCACCCAATCGCGAGGATGAGGAGGCAGAGGAACGCGGCAACACGGCCGGCCGACAGGGCGGGTCGACGGCGCGGGGACGGACGGCCGGCGGTGCCCGATGTGACGAGAGTTTCGGTGGCAGTGGTCATCGCTCGCCCGCCTTTGCGTTGTTTCGGCGCCCCGTGACGATCGCCTGACCGAGGCCGATGATCACGATGAGAGCGAAGAAGATGTAGGAGATCGCCGACGAATACCCAAAGCGGTAGTCGACGAAGCCCGCCTCGTAGATGTATTGCACGATGGAGCGGGTGGTGTCGCTCGAGACGCCACCCAGCATCTGATAGGCCTGGTCGAAGAGCTTCAGCGAGGCAAGGACCTGCAGAATGATGATCATGCCCGTCGTCGGGCCGAGTTGCGGGATTGTGATCGACCAAATCTGGCGCCACGTTCCCGCACCATCAAGCGATGCGGCCTCATATTGCTGCGGCGGCACGTTCTGTAGGGCCGCGAGATACAGAAGAAAATTGAATCCCACGGTCCACCACACCGTCGCGATCACGATCGCCAACATGTTGACCTTCGGATCTTGCAGCCAGGACACCGGCTCGAGGCCGATGGCCGTGAGGATGTTGTTCGCCGCGCCGATCTGCGGATTGAAGATCCATACCCAGATCTGAGAGATGACCGTCGAGGCAAGCAAGTAGGGCGTGAAGAACGACAGGCGCCACAGCCACTGCCCCGGGAGTCCTCGATCGACGAGAAGCGCCATGACGAGGGCAATGATGACGAGTGGCACCGTCGAGAGCACCGTAAACCACACCGTATTGCCGAGCGAGCGCCACATCGTCGGATCCGTGAGGGCATCGGCGTAGTTCGCGAATCCGACGAGCTCGCCACCGGCACCCGTGAGCGACTGGTCGGTGAAGCTGAGGTAGATGCCGTGAATAATCGGCCACACCATGAAGAGGGCGAAGGCGATGAGGAAGGGGCCTGCGAAAAGCCATCCCGAGAGTTCATCGCGTCGTGAGCCGGCATGACGGCGGCCACGCCGTGGCGCGCCGGTGACGACGAGCGACGTGTCTGTGCGAGGAGCGATAGCGGACATATCAGTTCACCTTCGTGGGATCCGCGGGATTGGGCTGTTGGAGCCTGACATTCACGCTCTCGACGAAGCGGTCGAGCGCGGCGCCCGCATCGGCCCCCGACATCAGCGCGGGTTGGACGGCGCCGCCGAAGTCGCCCTGGAAGTTGGAGGCCGACCCGGTAAACCACGCCGGCGGGTCGTACACCACGTACTCCGACGCGCCGGCGTAGTGCGCCTGCGGGATGAGCGTGGCGTACTCGGCCGATTGCGTCACGGGGAGGTAGGCCGGAATGTGCCCAGCCTCGGCCCAGCCCAGAGAGCTCTTCAACAGGTCGGCGACGAAACGGTAACTGAGTTCGCGTCGGTCGTCGTCTGGCGAAGACTGGTGGGGGAGCACGAAGGAATGCGAGTCTGCATAGACCGACGGGGTGCCGAAGAGCGTCGGGATCATTGTCATATCGAAGGGGATCCCCGCATCCTGCATGGTTCGTAGCTCCCACACGCCGCTGAGGAACAGTCCGCTCTTACCCGTTGCGAACTCCGCGACAGCGGCGCCGGCGTCGCTCTGGGCGGCGGTGATCTCGCCGTCGAGGAGCTGTTGCATGAATTCGAGCGATTCGATGGCAACGTCACGATCGATCCCGATAGTTGCGCCTTCGGGCATGTCGACTTCGAGCCCGTGCTGGGTATAGAGCGTATAGAACAGGCGCCACATCTGTGCGCCGTCACCGAGGTAGCCGTACGACAGCGCGTGTCCTCCGGATGATGCGGCCACGGCCCGCAGCATCTCGAGGAATTCCTCCGGTGACGACACAGGCTTGAGTCGGCCCTCCGCATCAAGCACGCCAGCCTTGCCGCAAATGTCAGTGTTGTAGTAGAGCACAAAGGGGTGAGCGTCGAGCGCGATGCTCATCTGTTTTCCGTTGACGCGGCCCTTCTCCCAGATCGGTGCCGAGAACGTCTCCTCCGACACACCGAGCGCAGCGAGTTTGTCGAGATCCCACTCGTCGAGGAGGCCGCCAGGCGCCCAGCCCAGGGTGCGGGTCGCGTGCATGATCGCCAGGTCTGGCGCGCGCCCGCCCGCGGCCGCCATTGCGAGCTTCGTATAGTACGGCTCGCCCCATGCGAGTACCGTCGGGCGGATCGCGTACGCGTTCTGCGCGGCCTCGGCCTGGGCAATGAGATTCGACATCGTGATGCCATCGCCGCCGCTGAGGAGATGCCAGAACTGCAGCTCCGTGCGAGACGACCCGTCGAATATCGAACCGCTGGGCGCACAAGACGCGAGGAAAGCCGTCGCGCTGGCGAGGCCTCCGAGGGCCAGGAACTGTCGACGGGATAGAGAAAACTGCGGTGGGGACATAGGTCACTCCCTTGTGACGTGAGAACGATTACCGCGCAATTACATCGATGTAATCATTGATAGGTGACCATGGTCGCAGGCCGCGCGACAGCGCGCAAGGGGGAGTTCTAAGACCGGGCGGTCGATCCGCGCTCGACGATGCTGAACGGTCGCATGAAGGCGCGGGGCTTGTCCGCGTTGCCCTCGATACGTGCGATGAGCACAGCCACTGCGGAGTCGGCAATACCTGTCAAGCCGAGATCGACCGTTGTCAGAGGAGGGCTCGTGAACCGCGCCAATTCGACGTTGTCGAAGCCGGTCACCATGACGTCATCTGGCACCCGAAGCCCATGCGCGTACAACACGCTGAGGGCTCCGAGGGCGAGGGAGTCGGTGAAAGCGATGACGGCGTCGAACGGGAGTTTGCGTCGGATCAGTTCTTCCATTGCCGTGGCGGCCGCAGACATGTGCCAGCTCTCGGGGGCGACGGTGAGACGTGGATCCATGCGGATGCCAGCCTCCTTGAGCGCCTCGGTGACCCCTGCCATGCGGACGCGGCTGGTTGCGGTCGCGAGCCCCGTGCCGTCGGCGGAGCTGCCTAAGACCGCGATTTTTCGCGCACCGCGAGCGATGAGGTGGCGGGTGATAGCCGCCGTCGCTGCCCTGTTATCGAAGGCCACGGAGTCGGCCGCGGCCTGCTCGACTTCACCGATGACAACGACCGGCGGGAGGGCCGTGAGCTGCGGCACCGTCGTGTCTTCGAATCGAATGGGGTTAAGAATGAGGCCGTCAACGCGGTGGGCCTGCGCGCGGGAGATGAGCTCGCGCTCTCGTTCCGGTTGTGACGCCGTCTCTTCGATGTGTACGCCGTACCCGCGCCGATGGGCGGCTTCGACAAGCCGATGGAGCAGCTCTGCGGAGTACGCCGTGTCCAGGTCGGGAAGCGCTACGCCGATGATGCCTGTTCGCCCGTTACGCAACTCGCGTGCGCTGAGGTTCGGCGTGAAGTCGAGCTCGCGAATGGCCGCCTCCACCTTCTCGCGTGTTTCGGGGCGGACCGCGAACGTGCCGGTGACGACGTTTGACACCGTCTTCGTCGATACTCCGGCGAGTTGTGCGACTTCGCGCATGGTGACCCGAGCGTGGGGCGGCATGCGCTCATGCTACGCATATCGCGCTTGACAGGCGTGCGACTCGTCTGCGATCCTCAATTTCAACGTTTACTTACAACGTTTACCGAAATCCCTAAACGTGTCTCAGCAAGGAAGCTCATGCCCAACGCGCACCTCACTGTCGATCCGCGCTTTGCGATCGGTCCGATCCGCCGCAACATCTTCGGCGGCTTCGTCGAGCACCTCGGCCGCCACATCTACAGCGGCATCTTTGAGCCCGGCCACCCGACGGCGGACGCCGAGGGCTTCCGTCAGGACGTCATCGACCTCGTGCGCGAGCTCGGGGTCGAGACGATCCGTTACCCCGGCGGCAATTTCGTCTCCGGTTTCCGCTGGGAAGATAGCGTTGGCCCCGTCGAGGAGCGCCCACGCCGCCTCGACCTTGCCTGGCACTCGTCGGAGACCAATGAGGTCGGCCTGCACGAGTTCGCGTCGTGGCTCGAGAAGGTCGACAGCGAGCTCATGATGGCGATCAACCTTGGCACGCGCGGCGTGCTCGAGGCGCTCGACCTCTTCGAGTACACGAACGTCTCTGCCCAGACCGCGCTCACCGATCAGCGCGCCGCCAACGGCCGACAGGATCCGTTCGGGGTGAAGATGTGGTGCCTCGGCAACGAAATGGACGGCCCGTGGCAGCTCGGCCACCGTTCGGCGGATGACTACGGCAAGATCGCGTCCCAGACCGCGAAGGCCCTGCGCCAGGTTGACGAAGACGTCACGCTCGTCGTGTGCGGGTCGTCGGGCGCCGACATGCCGACGTTCGGCGAGTGGGAGCGCGTCGTTCTGCAGCACTCGTATGACGATGTCGACCTCATCTCGTGCCACGCGTACTACGAGCCGAAGGACGGCGACCTCGATTCGTTCCTCGCCTCGGGCGTGGACATGGACGGCTTTATCGACACGGTTGTGAAGACCGCCGATCACGTCGGTGCGGTGCGCGGATCGTCGAAGAAGATCGACATCTCGTTTGATGAGTGGAACGTCTGGTACCAGAGCCGGTACCAGAACGAAGAGCGAATCCACGACCCGGAGGTCTGGCCGGTCGCTCCGCGGCTGCTCGAGGATGTGTACTCGGTCATTGACGCCGTCGTGTTCGGCGACCTGATGATTACGCTCCTCCGCCACGCCGATCGCGTCGCGAGCGCCTCGCTCGCGCAGCTCGTCAACGTGATTGCACCGATCATGACGGAGCCGGGCGGCATCGCGTGGCGCCAGACGACGTTCTTCCCGTTCTCGATCACGTCCCGCCTCGCCCGCGGCACGGCGCTCGAGGTCAGGGTCGACGCCCCGACCTACGAGACGAAGCGCTTCGGCACCGTCTCGCTCGTCGACACGGTGGCGACGCACGACGCCGAGAGGGGGGAGAGCGCCGTCTTCCTGGTGAACCGCTCGCAGACCGAATCGATCGAGGTGACGGTCGACGCGACGGCCCTCGGCGCTACGGAAATCCGCGAATCGCATACGCTTGCCGATAACGATATCCACGCGAAGAACACTCTCGAGGATCCGGAGCGCGTCACGACACACGAAAACGTCTCGGCGTGCCTCGTGGACGGCGCGCTCACGGTCACTCTGCCGCCCGTATCCTGGACTGCGATCGCACTCTCCTAACGGAAGACGGCAATGACGCAAGAACGTAATTGGGCTGAGAACCTCACCTACTCCGCGGAGCGCGTGGCGCGTCCGCAATCCACCGACGAGCTGCGCGATGTCATTCGCGGCGGCGGTCAGATCCGGGCTATCGGGTCGCGCCACTGCTTCAACGACATCGCCGACACGACGGGCACCTTGATCTCGCTGGCAGAGCTGCCGCGCGAGATCGAGGTGACGGGTGACAGCGTGACGTTCTCGGGAGGTCTCCGCTACGGCGACATCGCCCCGGTGCTCCAGGAGCACGGGCGGGCGCTCGCAAACCTTGCGTCATTGCCGCACATTTCAGTTGCCGGCGCGATCGCGACCGGCACCCACGGATCCGGTGACAAGCTGGGCTCGCTCGCGACCGCCGTGCGTTCGATGACCCTCGTAACGAGCGAGGGCGACGAGATCGTCATCGGGCGCGAGGATGCCGACTTCGGCGGAGCGCCAGTGCACCTCGGCGCGCTCGGAATCGTGACGTCGCTCGAGCTCGACACCGAGCCGACCTACGACATCGCGCAGCACACCTTCGACGGGCCGCGCTGGGCAGACGTCCTCTCCGACTACGACGCCGTCACGGGCCTCGGCGACAGCGTGAGCCTGTTCACGACGTGGCGCGACACCGAGCGCGCCGAGCAACTATGGGTGAAGACGCGCGGCGATGGGGTCGACGAGCAGGTCGTCTCGCGCCTCGGCGCCGTACCGGCCGACGGCGCCCGCCACCCGATCCTTGGCGTCGACCCCATCGCGTGCAACCCGCAGCTCGGCGTCAAGGGCCCCTGGTTCGAACGCCTGCCGCACTTCCGCATGGACTTCACGCCGAGCGTCGGCGCCGAGCTCCAGAGCGAGTTCCTCATCGCGCGCGAGAACGCACCGGCCGCGATCGAGGCGATCTCGAAGATCGCCCACGTAATTTCCCCGTTGCTGTTCGTCAACGAGATCCGCTCGGTCGCGGCGTCGCAGCTGTGGCTCGATCCCGCGCACGGTCGCGACTCGGTCGCGCTGCACTTCACGTGGCACCGTGACGAGCCCGCCGTGCGCGAGGCGCTGACGGTGCTTGAGGCGGCGCTCGAGCCGTTCGACGCCCGCCCGCACTGGGGCAAGGTGTACACGCGCGCGGCCGACTCCGTCGCGGCGCAGTACGCGCGCTTTGACGACTTCCGCGAGCTGCGCGAGAAGCTGGATCCGGCCGGTCGCCTGCTCAACGACTACACGCGCCGGCTCGGCCTGTAGGAGGGGGTGCGGGTGGTCGCCACGCTCAAGGACGTCGCGGCGCGCGCGGGCGTGTCGATTAAGACCGTCTCGAACGTGATCCACGGCCACCCGCACATCCGCGACACCACGCGCGAGCGCGTTCATCAGGCGATTATCGACCTCGAGTACTCGCCGAATCACACGGCCCGAAGTCTGCGATCGGGGCGGACGGGCGTCATCACCCTCGCCGTCCCCGACCTGTCACTGAGCTACTTCGCGGAGCTCGCGGGCTCGGTGATCGCGGTCGCGGAGGAAACGGGGCTCGCCGTACAGATCGAGCAGACCGGCGGAACGCGCGAGCGCGAGATCGCGCTGCTCACGACCCCGCGCGTGCGCATGACAGACGGGTTGCTCTTCAGCCCGCTCGAGATGGACCGCGGCGATATCGACGCCCTCTACGTTGGCTATCCGCTCGTGCTTCTCGGCGAGCGAATCTTCGACGGCCCCGCCGACCACGTGACGATGCAGAACACCGAGGCGGCGCGCGCCGCGACCGAGTTCCTCATCGACCGCGGGCGGCGGCGGGTCGCCGTCATCGGCGCCCATGAGGGCGAAGAAGCCGGATCCGCCGGCCTGCGCC
>Ga0308157_10010184_pt1 | contig 10254 bp, 11 predicted proteins | sample PhyBR1_FD_201035 | JGI IMG/M metagenome (GOLD analysis project Ga0308157, IMG submission 201035) | Phyllosphere microbial communities from UC Gill Tract Community Farm, Albany, California, United States - DLSLB.R1 | ecosystem: Host-associated > Plants > Phyllosphere > Unclassified | place: USA... | reverse complement strand
ATTATCTACATGCTCAATGTTTAAACCGCTGCCGTATTGTATCTTAATTCCCGCATCACCTTTAATCGCTCCAACTTTTACAGCAGCATATTGTGCATCTAAATCTAAGTTGCCACCCACCGAAGCAATACTTAAACCACTACCATATTGCAGTCTAATATTCGCATTTCTTTTAATGTCGCCAATGCGTACCGTTGCATATTGAGCATTCAAGCTTAAATCACCGATAGATGCAATGGTTAAACCGCTGCCATATTGCTGTTTAATGGTTGCCTTGTTTACATCTTGCAAATCAACGCTGGTGTATTGCGCTGCAATAAAGTTATTTGCATTGCTTAAGTTGCCCGTAGTTAATTTCCCATACTGTACTTTAAGCGATGTTGGACCAGAAAAGTTAGGCAATTCTACATTTCCATACTGCTGAGCAGCGGTTAGCGCCACCGTAGAAGGCAAATAAACTATCATAAAGATTTTAACTTCTCTTCTCCATTTTTTGCCGTTTCTGCTGCCATTGCCCCAATTTCCGTTCCTGTCTTCCATTTGCGTTTTAAAAGCTGCTTCATCTCCGTTTTTCGAGGTTGAAATCGTCACGTCATCTATCAACTTTTGTGCATCACTGTCAGAATTAGCGAAAGCCCTAATATCAGCATCAACTTTTACTTCATTCCTATCCCATATCTTAAAAACGATACTACCGTAAATGTTACTAACGTTTACTTTTTCGCCTTTACTAATGCCATACGACTTTGAAAACGATTTGGTTTTTTGGGGATCATCGTACTGGCCTTGCTGAGGGGTCGATGTGGTATAAGTTTCCGTAAACTCTTCCGTCTTTCCATTTTTGGTCGACTTATGGCGTTTCGTTGTCGTATAAGTCGACCCGTGATTTGAACTACTGTTGCTTAAGGCCTCCACTTGTGGCGTAGCCGGTACTGGTGGCGGTGTAGGAATTCCTCCTACCTGTGCATTAACTTGCATAACTAGCCCAAATAAAGCCGATATGCTAAATATGATTGTTTTCATTCTTCTTTTTTTAAACCGTGTTTTGGTAGAATAAACCTCTTTTAAAAGCCCTATAACCGACGTCGAACGAAATAAGGTATTAAATAGATTTTTCTTCTTTTTTATATTGATTGACTTGATTGATAATGTATAACTGCTGACTAATCATCTGCAATTGAATCTCCAGATTTTTCATCATCGCTTTACTTACTAAAGCCCTATTAGGACTAGTTTGCAATTGCTTTTTCAGTTCTTGATAGTCTTTATCTAGTTTCCCCATATCAGTCATAAACTTCTGATATAGCACCGGATCTGCATCAGCAAAAATCAGCAAACTGTCTCTTTTCTCTTCAATTAAGCTCGTAAATCTTACTTCTTTTTTGCCCAATCCAGGATTGATATCTGCCACCATAATTTCGGCATTAATTTTTCTGTATTGATAGCCAAAATATACGCCTACAGTAAGCACCAACATTGCAGCAATACTCATCCATTTGTATAAACTAATGGTTTTTTTTTCAGGTTTTTTATCTAGTTCTGCCGCTATCTTTCCCCATAACTTATCTGATGGCCCGTTAACTTCAAATTGCTTTTTGTTATCTCTTACAAACCCCTCTAATTTATTGTTCATCTTGCTACTCCTTTCGTTACTAATAAACTATTCAACTTTCTTTTTGCTCGCATATACTGTGTACGCGATGTATTTTCTGTTATTTTCAAAATATGCGCTATTTCTTCGTGGTCATATCCTTCAAAAAGGTATAACGTTAAAACCACTCTGTATCCATCTGGCAATTCTGCCATTGCATTTTTAATAGCAGCAACTTTTAGGTGTGTCTCCTCAAAATCTGGCTCTTGCTCTTCAGCTATTTCTACCTCGTCTATGCCTACCATCTCCATTTTCCGCTTCCGCAAATAATTGATAGACCTATTAATTACAATTTGTTTTAACCACAAGCCAAAAGTTGTTTCCTGTCTAAAGTCTGCAATGCGATTAAATGCATCTAAAAAAGCCTCTTGCAATACATCTTCGGCCTCGGCATCATCGTTAACAATGCGCAGTGCTACGTTATACATAGCCGTTGCATACAACTTGTATATATCAAATTGTGCTTGTCGACTACCCTTACGGCATTCGGCTACTAAATCGGCATGTTTGTCTACGTAAACGGTTTCCAAATTCTAAGCGTTTTCTAAAGCGTTCTAATCAAAAGACAACGTGATTTTCAAAACGTTGCATCAGGGTGCAAAAATATTTTTTTGTTTGTTATTTTTTTGGGAAAAGCACTTTCATGGCAGCTATTTTCGGTTGCCCCGCTTTACGTTACCATCTTTTTGGCAGCGTTAGGGCCGTTTATGATCACGCTACCTTTATCGAAGCGTCTGCGAATAACACACAATCCTTCGACAGGCTCAGGCTGATCCGAACAAAAAGGATGTCACTTCAATCTGGTTTATTTTACAAAAGCCACTACATTAAACTACAGCTCACCTATGCACTTTTCTAAATAGCTGCACTAAATTTATGGCATTGTTTATAAGTGCTCGCAAAGTTGAACCCACAAAAAAGCCGTTCATTAAAAACGAACAGCTTTTATCATAAGTTAAAAATTAGAAACGATATCCAATACCAATGTTTGCTCTGATACCCGTCCAAGGACCTTTCAAATCTACAGTAGCACCGCTTGCATTCACAGTACTTCTAATCTCGCCAACAGGCAAATCAATGTCATCTAATTCTTGCTTTAAATCAGCTTGCTCCTGAGCATTTAATGCTTTTTTACCAGCAATATTCCCTCTAGAAATGCCGTATTGAGGTCCAAAAATTGACCAGTCTAAATAAAACTTTTTAGCCAAACGCCATTGGGCACCAAATAATACGCCAGCGGTATAAGTATTTAATTTTCCGCTCAATGGAATTGATTCGCCGTTATCGCCATACTCATAGTCAATAGAAAGATCGTAGTTTGCGTATTTCAAATATGGCGCAATATAAAAGCCTTTAAATACACCTTTGCCCATATAAAATTTAATCTCAGGTGTAATGGCAATATTCCCCATCTCCAAGCTTCCAAGCTGATCATCAATTTCTTCTAAAGCAGAAGAGAATGGTGCTTTTCCTTTTGGCATTAATCTAACTCCAATTCCTACACTCGTTTTTCCATAAATAGCTCGCTCGTACTGAACGTTTACCGTTTTCATTACAAGAGACGGAAGGTTTAATTTAATTAAGTTTTTGCCTTCATCGGCGGTGGTCGCTTTAACTTCAGTTTTTTCAGTTTGAGCGAAACTGCTTGATATTGAAATTGCACAGGCAATTAAAAAGGCAGCATTTTTTTTTGTAAAATTTAGATTCATATTTGTTTGTTTTGGTTTTAGATACGCAATTTGCGCACCAAGGCGCAAGCTACTAAAAATCAAACATTTACTTAAAATAAAATTTAAAATTGTGGTGTCGATTTCTCAATTAGAGCAAAACCTATCTCTTGGTATAGTTTTATCTTACCAAAAGTTCACCATTTTCGTTTTTAATTCGCCAATTCTAAAAACCTATCTTTGCCGGCATGGCACGTATCCTAGCTTTCGATTATGGCACCAAACGTATAGGCATTGCCGTTACAGATCCATTGCAAATTATTGCGACTGGTTTAGATACTATTCATCCAAAAGACATTATAGATTTTATTAAGAAATACCTTTTAACCGAGCAGGTAGAAGCATTTGTTTTAGGCGAACCAAAGCAAATGGATGGCACACCTTCCGAAAATTACCAGCATGTAAAAGGCTTTTCTACCATCTTAAAAAAGAACTTTCCTACTATTCCGCAGCATTGGGTTGACGAACGTTTTACCTCAAAAATGGCACATGCTACTATTATGCAAAGCGGCTTAAAAAAGAGCGATAGACGCGACAAAGAAAGGGTGGACACCATATCGGCCACTATAATTCTGCAATATTTTATGGAAAAAAACCGTTTATAAGCACAATGATTACCGAAGAGAGCGTTAACCTACAAAACCTGCTATTACAATATTGCGAACCTGAAGATGAATTGCTTCAACACATAGATCGCGAAACCAACCTCAAAGTATTAATGCCCCGCATGTTGAGCGGCCATTATCAAGGTCGTGTACTTAGCATGCTCAGCAAAATGGTTTCTCCTAAAAGAATTTTAGAAGTTGGCACTTTTACTGGCTACGCTACTTTATGTTTAGCCGAAGGTTTAAGCGAAGATGGGATCATATACACGCTAGATATTAATGCCGAATTAGAAGATATGGTAAGAGAAAACTTTTCCAAATCAGCTTTAAATTCTAAAATCAATTACATCATTGGCGATGCCCAAAAAAGTTTAACCAATATTCCCGATACCTTTGATTTGGTTTTTATAGACGCAGACAAGAAAAACAATGGAACCTATTACGATTTAGTATTTGACCAGGTTCGTAGTGGCGGTTTAATCATTGTTGATAATGTGCTATGGAGCGGAAAAATTGTAAATAACGCACAAGATAAAGACACTAAAAATATCAGTTCTTTTAACGATAAAGTAAATAACGACCAAAGGGTAGAAAAATTAATATTACCCGTAAGAGATGGCTTATTCGTCATCCGAAAAAAATAAATCAGTTGGCAATTGTCAGTTGAATTTTAGCACTGCTAACATTACAATAAAACAATTTAACAATGAAAAAAATCTTACTTCTCCTTATTCTGGTAACCGGTGCTTTTTTCGCATCGGCACAAACTACCGAAGAATACATTGAAGAGTACGCAGCCATTGCCCAAGACTTAGCAGAGGAACACCATATTCCGGCAAGCATTATTTTGGGGGTTGCCATTCACGAATCTGCTGCTGGCAAAAGTAGAATTGCCCGCCACCTTAACAATCACTTTGGCTTTAAAGGCAAAAACTCGAATACCGAAATTCGCTCTGCTTATAGAGACTTTCCAACGGTAGATTCATCTTACAATCATTTCATCACCTTCTTAAAAAGCCGCAATCATTTCAATACACTGTTTGATAAACACGATCAATACGACTTTAAAAGCTGGGCAAGAGGTATTCAACGAGGCGGCTATGCCCACAGCAGAACATGGTCTTCGCAAGTAATTGCCCTCATTAAAAAGTACGAGCTTTACCAATATGATAACAGGCCAGAAGATTACGTTGAACCGGTAGAACCAACTCCAGTATATCGACCTAAAAAGAAGAGAAGCGGTAAAACCTATACTGTTAAACAAGGTGATAATTTAAGTATAATTGCAAAACGAAATAAAACCACAGTAAAAGCCATTAAAAGCAAAAACGGTATAACCTCTAATGCTTTAAAACCAGGCCAGAAACTGAAACTTTAATATCATGAGTACAAATAAATCTCTTCTTGTTGTAGCCCTATTTGCCGTATTTACGAGCGCCTGTAAAACCAAACAGTACAGCCGCAACAACAAACAAATAGAAAAGAACGCAAAGAAGGACAATCCAAATCCTATTTCTTATACCACATTATCTTACATCGAAGCATTTAAAACCGTCGCGATAACAGAAATGAATAAGTACGGAATTCCTGCCAGTATTACTTTAGCACAAGGAATTTTAGAATCTGGTAGCGGAGGTTCTGATCTTGCTAAATACGCTAATAATCATTTCGGCATTAAATGTACTTCAGATTGGAAGGGAAAAGCCTACTATAAAGACGATGACCAAAGAGACGATTGTTTTAGAGTGTACAAAGATCCGCAAGAGTCTTATAAAGATCATTCCGAATTTTTAAAACGCAAACGTTACGCCGCCCTTTTTGAGCTTGATAAAAATGATTACAGAAATTGGGCATTGGGATTAAAAAATGCAGGTTATGCCACTAACCCAAAATACCCAGATTTGCTCATTAACATCATCGAAAAATATCAACTTTACCAATATGACCAATCTGAAAGTGAGCGTGAGAAATTGGCTAGAGAAGACAAGGTGCTGAAAGAAATAAATACAAATATTCCGAACGAGAAAAAATTATATACGCCTGTGGCAGTAGCGCCAAAAGATCCGCCAACAACCTTAGAAAACGGAAAATATCACAATGTGCAGCAGGGCGAAACGTTATATAAAATTAGCCAAATCTACAAAATCTCTGTAAACGACCTTAAAAGCTTAAACCAACTGCCCGATAACAACATCAAAATAGGACAAAAACTATTAGTAGTTAAATAATGTTAAGATAAATAGGCCAATTTGTTTAAATTGTAGCTTTGTTTTTCGAATGAGAATTTTACTGGTCTGCATACTTTTTTTAAACACAATTAATGCCCTTGCACAACAAAAAGCAGTGCCTGGTTTTGTGGTAGACAAAGAAACCAAGCTACGTCTAGCCAAAGTTTATATCTACAACTCTTCTATAGACGAAGGTTTTTACAACAATACCAAAGGCGAATTTGTAGCCAACATAAAACTTGGCGATACCCTTTTTGCAGCCTTAAGCGGCCACGCCATGGACACCGTTGTTTATCGTGGGCAAAGTGCTATTGTTTTTCAGTTGCGCTCTATGGGTATTAGACTTAAAGAGGTAAACATCTATGGCAAAGCAAAAACCCCACAAGAGCTTTACAAATCTAGGTTAGAAGAGTACAAATATAAACTAGACAAAGGCAGCAGCAAAGACTTGCTTAACTTAGGCGAAAGAGGCGTTGGAATAGGTATAGATGCCATTTATAACCTCCTCAGTAGAGACGGAAAAAATGCTCGTCAGCTGCAAAAAATACTAGAAAAAGACTATAAAGAACAGGTAATAGATTACCGTTTTAGACCCGATTATGTAATGGGCTTAGTAGATATTAAAGAAGAAAATTTACAAGATTTTATGACGCAATATCGCCCAACTTACAATTTTGTTTTAAGTGCTTCGGAGTACGCGTTTATACAGTTTGTTAAAAATAGTTACGCTTCTTACAAGCGTAATCCGGCCATGTTTCGCTTACCTACATTGCCAAAATTAACCATAGACAAACAGTAATGTCATTATTCATCGTTGTCCCTAAATTACCTGCGGCAGCAATGGCTATTTATCCATTTATACTGATAAAAAAAGCAGCATACAAAAATGATGCAGTATTAATTAACCACGAAAAAATACATCATCGCCAGCAGCTAGAATTACTGGTATTTCCTTTCTACTTCTGCTATTTCCTCCACTATCTTTTCAATTTAATTAAGTACAAGAACCATCATCAAGCATATTTTAACATCGCTTTTGAGCAGGAAGCTTTTGCAGAAGAACACAACCATACTTATTTAAAACATAGAAAACTTTTCGCATGGTTTAAATGGCTTAAACGCTAGATTTTACAGCATTTATAGTATAAAGCATCATTCATTGTCAATATTTTATAAATTTTTGCGTTATTTTGTGAAGAATGAAGCGTTTATTACTCACCTTTTTTACGGTTGTAGCCCTTTCCTTTTCTCTTTCTGCCCAAGAAATAGATACCGTTCCAATTCCAGTGAAGGACATGGAAATTAGGTTGAAGCGTAGTCCGCTCCCATCTAGAACTGGAGTCATCACATTTCAACCGGTAGAATTAAAACCTGCGCTAGTACAAGCAAAAATTAACTATTGGAAAACCAAAGCAACTGTAGGCATTAACGCCAACCAAGCTTCTTTTAGCGATAACTGGAAAGGTGGAGGTACCAATTCTATCGCTATTGGCGCTTTATTAAACCACAAAGCAGAGTACAGCAAAGAAAGTTTCAGCTATACCAGCGAAGTGATTATGCAGTACGGCAAGCTTAAAAATAAAGACCAACTGCAAAAGAAAACTAACGACCGAATTTATTGGGACAATAAGGCGGCAGTACAGTTGTCTAAAAACTGGTATTTCTTTGCTTCCTTAAGTTTCGAGTCTCAATTTGACAAAGGTTTTTCTTATTCTAAAGATGCACAGGGAAATGAGCAGGCAAAGCTTTTATCAAAGTTCATGTCGCCAGGCTACCTTACAGAGTCTTTAGGTTTCGAATATAAGCCAAGCAAAACTTTCTCTACGCGTATTGGTACGGGTACTGCCCGCCAAACCTTTGTATTAGATACGGCACTTTATAGAATTACAAATAATATCAAAAACTATGGTGTACCTCTTGGCAAAAAAGTAAAGAACGATCTGGCTTTTCAAGTAGTTGCCAACTTCGAAAAAGAGGTTATAAAAAACACCATTTTAAAGGCAAAATACAATGTGTTTATTCCTTATGAAGACTTTGGAAATATCGATCATCGGTTAGATGTTGTAGCTACTGCGAAATTAAACCGCTTTTTAAATGTTTCTTTAACGGGCGTAATGTTGTATGACAAGGATATGGACCTGAAAATACAATCTAGTCAGGCTTTGGCACTTGGCGTGAGTTTTACCTTCCCAAGATAATTTTGAAGCGCAGTTTCATTGCTGCTATGATCGTCATTCCCGCCATGTGTTCCAATCTTTTTGTTAGCCTTCCTGTAATTCCTAGGAACGAGCAAACTATTTAATATCGTGCGGCTTGTTCTGTCACATTTAGTGGAACAAAAAGTATTTCCACTACTGTCCCTTAGGTTTGTGAAAGATTTATCAAAGAGATAGATTTGATTAGGAAACCTTAAAAGCAGGGGTGAACTATGCTACTGTCCAGACTTAGAGGTCTATGCCCCGTAACAGACCCCTGCTTTTTAGTTGAACAAGAACCATATAGAATTTTAGTCTAGCGGACTTTTAAGGGATTCAGTTTTATTCAACTTTAGGTTATCCATTTCACTTAACCGTAAAGTTATGAATTATGAACTATTTGTGGGAATAGATATTTCCAAACTTACCATTGATGCTGTTGCATTTACCAGAGAAAGCCTTGAAAAACCCATCCATCATGTTTTCAAGAACAGTTACGATGGCTTCTCCCAGATGCTAGAATGGCTGTCAGTGTATGATATTAACCTGGATAAGGTACTTTTCTGCTGTGAACATACGGGCATATATATCTGTCCGCTAGCTTGTTTCATGGATGCCAATGGGCTGCCGATCTGGATAGAGAATGGACTGCACATCAAGCGCTCGGTCGGTCTAAGGCGTGGAAAGTCTGATAAGGCAGATGCGCTTGCCATTGCCAGCTATGCTTTCTCAAATCAGCACAAGGTCCGTCATTACCGCTTTCCCTCTGAAACAACCTCGAAACTCAGGCATCTGCTTGCGCATCGCGAACAGCTTGTAAGACATCAGACCTCACTTAAGTGCACTTGCTCGGAACTTAAGGGGTTTGATAGGGAAAATGCCATCTATTGTATAGCTGATAGCCAGGAGATGCTTGCCATTTATGCAGAGCGCATAAAAAAGGTAGATGCCGAACTTGCGGCTGTAATAGAGGGGGACCAGGAACTTAATGCCCAGTTCAACCTTGTGCAGAGTGTGCATGGAATTGGGAAACAGACAGCATTCTTTATCCTTATCCATACCGAAGCATTTGCGGCATTCACGGACTACAGAAAGTTTGCAAGCTATTGTGGGATAGCGCCATTTCCATACAGCTCCGGAACAAGCATACGGGGCTAAAAACTTAATACTGTGCAAAGGAAACCTCTCATAGTAGCAAAAATCGCGTAAGCTAAACCTGATAGAACGAATGCCATTTTTCATGGCAGCAGAGATAGCAGGGCTAAAATTTCAAATGAAAAACTGCCATTGCTTTTCGAGTAAAATAGCTTAATTTGATAATTAAGACGAATTGCTTTTCTTTCAAAAATAGATTAACGAAACAAATAATCTACTTGGCGCTCTAACAAGTTAATTCATTCTAAATTTTGCTGTAGTTTATGCCAAAAAAAAGTATCTCACTAGTTTTTGTTTGAAAATATTACAGATTTCGTTATCTTTCCCTACAAAGCGTTCATATTAGCCATCTAAATCGTAATGAAGATCATCCTAACTTTTCTTAGTTTAGTTTTTGCCATTTATATTGCAACAATAGGCGTTAACTTTCTTAGTGAGCCGTCAAATAGCAAAGTTTTCTTTGGTGTATTGCTTATTATTTTGGCATTAGGCGTTTCGTATATCGCAGTAAAATCTTTAATAAAATCTAAAAACAAATAATGGAATACCAACAGGCACAAAAATCGTTAGTGAAGAAAATTGTAAAGTATGTTTTAATCGTTGTTGCATTGCTTATTTTTTGGGTAGTACAGCCTTTTACCTACGAAAATATCGATGCTGGAAATGTTGGTATAAAAATTAACTTATACGGCT
>Ga0308157_10010181_pt1 | contig 10256 bp, 19 predicted proteins | sample PhyBR1_FD_201035 | JGI IMG/M metagenome (GOLD analysis project Ga0308157, IMG submission 201035) | Phyllosphere microbial communities from UC Gill Tract Community Farm, Albany, California, United States - DLSLB.R1 | ecosystem: Host-associated > Plants > Phyllosphere > Unclassified | place: USA... | reverse complement strand
AGGAAGAAGTGTTCGGCACGGAGGTCGCCGAGCCGATCGACCGCATCGTTGTCGCGCAGCAGGGCGCCGATGACGCTCTGCTCGGCGTCCAGGTTATGCGGTAACGGTTTGATTTCGTTGCTCATGCTGCCTCTTTCGATTCGTGGATTTTCTGTGCTGCCTTTCCCTGCGTGGTCAGGAAGTACTGACCATTCCCGTCAATCGCCCACAGCTTCAGGTAGTTGCCCTCGACGTACTTGCGGAAGGCGGCGCGCCAGTCCTTGTAGCGCTTGGCGGCGCCCGTGCCACCGGGCAGGAAGCGGCGCCGGAATTCAACCCACGCCAGCGCCGTGAAGTCCTGCGGCAGCCCGGCCTCTTCGGCATAGAGCCACAGCGGTGTGTAGTCGCGCAGCGGTCGTTCACCTGCAGCGGCGCAAGCATCGAGAAACGTCTTCAGCACAATCGCCCCGGGCTTCCTTTCGGGGGGCGCAAGGCCCCCGTCAGGGGGTTTGGGGGTAGTTATCTGGTTATTGGTTATTGGTTCTTGGTTAGTTTGTGATCCGGTTGGCTGTGGGTTGCCAGTAGCAAGCGGATCGGAACCGGATGGAAACCCGCTGGGTTTATCGTCGGTTGCTACCGCTTTCTTTGGCCGCCCACCTTTCTTGCCATTGGTTTTCGCAGTCTCGGCCTTCACGTGGTAGTCAGTGATGACCTGGTCGCAGATCGCATGCCGGTAGCCGGAATCGGTTTTCGTGAATTTAAAGCGCAGGTGACGTTCAACGATGCGACGCTCTTCCTCGCTCTCGGCGCCAATTTGCTCGCACAGGACGTCGAGGTCGAGCGACAAGGGTTCTTCCCGGTCGTAGTAGATGTCCAGCATGTCGCGGTAAATCCACCGGGCGTGCCGGGTCATATTGACCGTGCCCGAGCGGAAGTCGCCGATGTGGAAAGGGTAGTAATTCATGATGCGGCTTTCCAGGTAATTGCTATGCCCACACTGCCTCCGCTCGTGCCGGGCCAAACAACGCCGCCACGAGCGGATCGCGCCCACTGAATGCTGGCCAGCTGCGCACGATCGCCTGGAATGGCACGCTCCCGCGCTCCTCGACACGTGGCAACTCTTGGCCGAGCAATATCTTGGGAATCAGCTTGGCGCCTGGCGCCAGGCCGTGGTGCCAGAGGTAGCACACGCCCTGGCCCAGCTCGCTCTTGATGCGCACGCGATACACGCGCTGCTCGTTCTCGAGCTCCTCAAGACGACGGCGTATTGTGAAGGTGGAATATCCAAGCTCAAGCCCAAGTGGATCCACAAGACGTGGCCCAAGCTTGAGGGCTTCCTCGATCGCTGTGGGCAGTTGCGCGATCGGGACTTTGCGTTTGGAGGGAATAGTCATGGCGGCGGCATCCCGATTTTCGTAGCAGCTTGTTCAGCAACCTCAGCACTGCGCGTACGCCAGCCGGCCTGCCACCACTGAATGGCAGCGGCGCCGTCGTTCATGTCGTGGTCATCGATGCCGAAGCCCTTGTCGAACGCGGCGGCGCCGCGGTCCATCATCATCGCGTGGGTGACGATCTGATCCATCAGCGCCCTCCCTGTGTGTCAATGGCCTCGCGCAGCTTCTGGCGCGCGTGGTATTCAGCGCGCCGCGTGTTGTCGCAACGGTTAGAGGCGGCTTCCTTGTCGCGCTTGCGCCAGTTCCGTGCCTGGTGTGCGATCTTTTCGTCCGGCGTCGCTTTCCGGTTGTCCTGGTCTTGCATGGTGTCCTTCCTGTCAGTCTGATATTGCCCAGGCGTGGGCGCGTGGTTTGAAATCGCCTTTAAAGACGCCGGTGAAAACCGCCCCCTGCGACTGCACGCCCCGGGAAACGCTGCACATGGCCATGACGTGGCCATTCGCCGCGACGCCGGGCTGGGTTAGGATTCGCTGCTGGTGTCGAAGCGGCGCGCATGTGTGCAAACGCCACCTGCCGAACGAACGGCGCAACGTGCTGACCGATGCTGGCGCAGAACTGGCGCAGTGCCAGATCTTCCGTTTCGTTAAGGGGCACCTTTAGCGTGTTCTCGCGCTTTTGGTTTGGTTTCTGGACGGGATGATTCATGGTTCTTCTCCTGGTAATGCGGTGCTTCAGGGTGGGGGGATTAGGCGGCCGACGCTTTTGCCGCAACTTCGTCTGCGAACTCGTTCAGCTTGACAAGAATCGACCCTGCGGGATCTTTGAGTTCCCCTGACAGGATTCGACTAATGGTCGGCTGCTTCACTCCGGCGCGTTCCGCGATGACCTGCTGCGACTTGCCAGATGTGATGAGAAGTTGGGCGGCCTCTTGCGCTGTACGTAGGTTCATGGTCGGTAGATGTGAAGTTGGTTTCAGACATTCTATACGAATTCGTATTGCTGTCAATGCGTAACCGCATAAAGGATTGCAAACATGTATGCGATAACGCATATTCACGGTATGAGCAACACAACATCTCTTATCCAACAGAACCTCGAATGGCTGATTAGCCAGAAGGGGACTAATCCGTATGAGCTACAGCGCGCCACTGGTGTGCCGCAGCCGACCATTCACCGAATCTTGACGGGCGAGAGCAACGATCCTCGAACGAAGACCCTTCAGCCGCTGGCAGATTATTTCGGTGTTTCGGTAGCCGATCTGCGTACCCGTGATTTAGCGAACCTCGATAGCAGTCCGCTGCTCGGGTTAAAGCCCGGCACCTTTATGCGTGTAAGCGCTGCAGGCCATGACGACCAGCGATTGACCCTAATTCCGAAGGTGCGCCTGCGCCTAACTGCCGGCATCAGTGGTTATGAGGTGGAGCCTGAACACTTTGACGGTGCTACCACGACTGTTCCTACGGATTGGTTAGAAAGGAACAACTACAACCAAGAGAAACTAATTGCCATCACCGTGCGCGGCGAGAGCATGGAGCCAACTGTCTACGAGGGCGACCTGGTAGTTGTGAATACCGCTGATCGTTCTCCAGTAGACGGAATGGTGTATGCAATAAATTACGAGGGGGAGCCGATTGTGAAGCGTCTCACCCGAGACGCCCAGCAGTGGTGGCTCACATCCGACAATTCCGATCAACGTCGCTACTACAGAAGGACCTGTGACGAAACGGTCAAAATAATTGGTCGAGTTGTCCGGAAGGAAAGTGAGCGGTTTTGATGATGTACTCCGTCCAGCGTCTCTCGGATACACGTCTTGCCGTCGTATTGGTTGAACGACGCGATTTAATGGAGCCCCGTGCAAGCTTCTTGATTGATCAGCTTCAAGATGATCTTTCACTCCCGGTGCTCCTCGTAGCTCGCGATGTCGAGACATGCACAGGTGTTCGGGCGAAGGCTGAATTTGATCCCGCCCCCTATGTGTATGCACTTTTTGGCATACGTGATATCGAATGGGTACCTCTGAAGGCAGCATGTAGCGGTGTTCAGGCCATAGATGTTTAACGCAGTTATCCCGCTTTCGCCACCGATCGTCGCCGTGCAGGTAGACGCTTCTGTGTTAAACGGTAGTGAAGGCCCTGCTCTGCTAGCTAAGCTGCAGGCCTTCTTCAAGATTCACGTGGCCCTAGTGGCTTGGGATCAAGAGGCGGGCTTCAAGAGTATTGATTGCCCCTGCCAGGAATCAGATCTACTTGAAGAAGACTTGGTATGGCGCGCTTTCGAGTTGCCGCCTGAACCAGACATTCCGTTCTAACTGACATGTTCCCAAGGCGGTCGACCCGCCCCTAAGCCACGCCCGCAACCTGCGGGTTTTTTTTCGTCATCTCATACGTGAAATACACATCTGCATAAATTCTTGAGTTTTTATGCGTTTTCGCATTGACTCAAACAATGCGATTACGTATAGTTCTTCTGTGCCCACACATCGCAGCTCGCGTATTACTCGACCAACCTCAGTATTACAAGGGAAGCGACTTGCGCTGTGTGGCACACGATTTCTAGCTCGGCACCTGCTGAGCTTATCCACCGGAGACCAGCATGAAGCCGTTTCTTATTACCGCCCGCACATCAACCGTGTGTATCACCTTCAGCGCCTTGGCTCGTTCCAGCGCCGAAGCGGCCGAACTGACGATTGAACTGATGGGCGATCTGCCATGCGGCGTCACCGTCGTGGCCGGGATGCGCTAATGGATTCCGTCCAACTTGGGGCCAGCTTTGATCCGATGCTGGTTGAGACCTTGATGCACGCTTCGTTTGAGCGGCCACGCACCCCACGCAGCAAGGCGTACAAGCAAGGGGCACAGTGGGTTCTTGATTTCCGCATTCGCGGTCATCGCCCGCCCTGCCCCTACGAAGCAGGATCCGCGGAAGCGGATGCGTTCTTCGCAGGCCGCGACGAAGGCAACGAGATCTGGCGTATGTATCTGGCTGGTTACCCGGCCATTATCACGATCTCAAATGGCACGCGCTGAACCGGATCGCGCGGCGCTGGAGGTCGCCCACCGCATGCTGCGGACGCCCACCCCGCTCGACGAAATGCTGCAGCACCCCGCGTTTCAACTTGTGCTGAAAACCTTGGCCCGCCGGCACATGCGGCGTCGCAGCCAGGTCGACGTGAAGAAGCTGCAAGCCAACGACAACGATTAACCAGCCTAACAGGGCACCACCACGAGGAAACGCCGATGTTCACGCCTCTGCAAGCGCTCGCAAAACAGGCGACGCTGATGATCACCATGGCCCCCGAAGGCTCCGACCAGCTGCGCGTCAACGCGACGCCGGTGGCCTGAAGATGGCGACGTATTCCGTCCGCTGCAGGGACAGCGCCTGCCGCCATCGCCGAGTGCTGAAGCGGTCGCCTGACACGTACATCGTCGTACCTAAATGCGCGATCTGCGGCGAGCGCAAAGGTTGGCGAATCGAGCAGCGGGCGTACAACCGCCGCAACCTTTGCAGCTGCGGCCAGTCGCCGACTTACCCGCATCGGGTTGGCAAGTACAAATTTTGTGATTACCACCCACGGGGCTTTTACAACCAGGCGAAGCGCCAGGGCTTCGCCGATGCCGATATCCCCTTCGAATACCTTGGACAACCAATGAAAGAAACCGATGACCGCCCTTTTTAAAAATCAACAGCAGGAAAACATGCCGGCGCGCAATCGGCGAGACTGGAACGAAATCGATAGCCACGGCGCGCTGCGCATCCTGGTTGCGAATGATAGCTACGCCGCCTCGTTCCAGGATATGGGCCAGTACCGTGGCGCGCTGGTGCGCCATATGGACAACCTCCTGCGGACGCTCGCTGCAGGCCAGTCGAACGTGAGCACGTGGCGTGAGCGAATGGGCAAACCTGCCGACTGGCCGCTGCACTCGCCGACGGACGTCGAGCGTGCAATGGTGGCCGAAGTTGCAGAGCTGCGCGCCCAGCAAGCCGCAGCACGTGGCGTGCTGCTGGTCATCCTGCGAGATGTGCACGACACGCTGTCCAGCGAAAGCGACAGCGATATCGATCACTTCGAGGACGACGAGGAAGAACGCGAAGGCGCCCCTGTGCAGTATGCCGCGCGCAAGATCATGGAGGTCATGGACATGCTCACGGCCCCACCTCGCGCCCGTGGCATACCGGAAGTGTCGACAGGAGCGTTATCGTGATCCCGCAAATGACCGACCCACTTGGCCGCTATTGGGATCAGCCGGCCGACATCGGGCAAGCGCCGATGGACGCCACTCATGTGCTGCTGACTTCGCGCCAGGTAGACGGCCTGCTCGAGTACTCGCGCAGCTATCCATCTGGAACCTATGACGGAAAATGCTGGAAGCGCGAGGGAGAGGACTGCTGGTACTTGTGCTGGTACGAGCCACATGCGCAGCCCGGCAAGATTGGAATCAGATACCGCATCATCCTGCAGGCTGATGTCGTTCACGCTGCCCAGCCCGATGGCTACCAGGGAGAGCAGCCGTGACGCGCGCGCAATTGCGGATGGTGGGTGTGTGGATAATTGTTGGCACGCTGGCGGCCGCTGCGTTTGCAGTCGTCGGTGCTTTCGTCGGCCCCAGCAAGCTGGTAGGTACGCTACTGCTGATTGGCGTCAGCGTAATCGCACTCGCATATCTGCTGGAGCGAGAAGAACGTCGGCGAGCCGAAGACCAGGCCTTCGGAGAAGAAGGGAATGATCGATGACTGCCATCTTCGAACTACAGCTGCAATCCGAAACCCTGACCGATGACGAGATCAGCGATATTTCCGGATGTGTCCGGCGAACCGATCAGGTCAACTGGCTAAAAAACAACGGCTGGGTATTCATCTTGAACCATGCCAAGGTGCCGAAAGTCGGCAGGCTGTACGCCCGATTGAAGCTGGCAGGAATTAACCCCACCGCACTGGTTGCGCCAGAGGCGACAGGATGGAGAATGGACGTGACCAACGTCCGATGACAGGTAGGCGATGAGACCGAAGACCACAGGAATGAAATTACCTCCACGCATGCTTGCGCGGAAGAGAAAATTAAAATCGGGCGCGGTCTGGATCGGTTATTACTACAACGGCCGGGACACCGACGGCAAAAGGATGGAGGTTGCGCTCGGTACCGACTTGGATGCAGCGAAGCGAAAGTGGGCGGAGCTGGAATGTGCACCGGTGCCGGATGATGCTTCGCTGATGCGGCACGTGTTCGACCAATACGTGCGCGACATTTTGCCGAAGAAAAAGCCTTCTACGCAGCGCGAGAACAAGCTGTGCCTCTCGCAGTTACGACCGGTATTCGACGCGGCACCAGTTGACGCAATCAAGCCGCAGGACATTGCCCGTTACCGTGACGCCAGGTCGGCGCCAGTGCGTGCCAACCGCGAGATCGCGTTGCTATCGCACGTGTTCAACATGGCACGTGAGTGGGGCTTCACGCAGCAAGACAATCCCTGCCGCGGCGTGCGGAAAAATAAAGAAGTTCCCCGGGATTATTACGCCGAAGCGGACGTATGGGATACGGTTCACCGAGCCGGTGACAGCGCCCTGCGAGACGCAATGGATCTAGCCTACCTTACCGGGCAGCGGCCGGCCGATGTGCTGAAGATGGGCGAGCCGCACATCCGAAACGACGAGCTGCACGTTCGCCAGAACAAAACAGGCCGGCCCTTGCGTATTCAGTTACGCGTCGAAGGACATCCAACTGAACTAGGTACATGCGTCGACCGTCTACTGGCGCGCCAAGTGAAGCCGATGAGCGGCGAGCTGATCTGCACTGAACGCGGACAACCCCTGACTTTGAAGATGCTGCGAGATCGCTTCGACGTGGCCCGCGCCAGCGCGGCGGATGCGGCGACGAAAGCAGGCCAGGCGGACCTGGCGCGTCGGATAAAGACTTTCCAATTCCGGGATATCCGTCCAAAAGCGGCAAGTGAAATCAGCAGTTTGGAAGATGCTAGCAAACTACTGGGACACACGGACAAGCAGATCACGCAGAGCGTCTACCGACGGATTGGAGAAGTTGTAAAGCCTACAAAATAAAAATAAACGTAACTTTAACCACGTCATTTAGCAGTTGCAGCTGTCGACAACAGGACACAGAAATCAGACAAAGTCCACGGAAGCGGTGTCAACCATACGTATATAGCTCCGACGGCGGGAAGAATGGCCAAAAATCCGAACACAAAAAACGTGCACTTTAAAACCCGATACTGTCGAAGAATATTAGCTTTGGCAGTAGCCACTGGTAGCCTAAGCTTCTTAGGAAAGGCGTCCTCACTGTATTGGCCAAATATGAAATCAAAGCTGCCTCGTAACCTCTTAACCTGTAACCACTGATTCCACAGCACTCCCGAAAAAATAATGGTGATCACAAGCAAACCTAGAAAAATTATCCAAAATTCTTCCTGTGTCGCAGCTTTCCTTAGCAAAATTATTGCTGCGAACGACACGGGGAGTGCAAGAAGCTTACCCGCAATATCACCTAATACGCCGCTCAATTTGGTCGCGTGATCAACTTCGGCAGTAGCGATCTCTTTTCTGACTTTCTCAAAAGAATACTGATTCAAAAACGCGAGGAAATTGTGACGATATTTATCTAAAACAACGCGCCAATTTCTTACTAGATAAGAAAATAAATTACTTTCCTCTTCAGGAACAGAAAGAACCTCAGCGATCGTGAGGCGCATGATAGAGCGCCGCTCTTCTACATGAATTTCGTTATCAAACTCAGCGGAAGATAATACTTCAATAAACTTTAAATAAAGTAATTTATATTGAAGATCATGAATAGTAATCTTTATTGGAAGCGCCAATGTCTTTGCAGGACTTTTTCCATCAGCAGCAAGCACGAAAAGCAATTTATTCTCATGCGTACGAACCGATGAGGCATAACTTCCACCAGATGCTAGCGCCGACAGGGCCCTAATCAAGCGACACAGCTCTCGAATTCTGGTTATCGGCTCAGGGGATTTTTCATCCCTTGAGTAGTAATCGATATCTACAATATAAAAATCACTCGGAATCTCGCCAAAGTTCAACGTTGGGTTGTCAGCAATAAACGCAGCTATAGATACATAGAACTTACCAACTTCCGACGAAGGAAGTTTAAACTCAAGCGAAACGTTGTTATTTTCTACAGAGAACTCTTCAAAGTTACCGAAATGTGGTGGCAACTCTTCAACTTCCCTCAGTCTTTCAAGTACGTCAAATGAGATCTGACCGACGAATGAAAAAGCGCCGCTGACCACTTCAGGGCGATTAAGATCTCGATAAATTTTGACGATATTTGAGAACATTCTATGAATTTCGACTAGTTAGTTCTTTTTGAATCTCTTCGATTGCATTGTCGTCCAGTCCCTTAAACGTTAACGACTTATTACCCTCATCAAAGTATACATCAGCTCCTTGCGTATTTCCCAACAGACGTCTATCAAATTGTGCAGTCCATCCGTTTTTGGACTCAGCCTTTATCTTCGTGCTCTTTTTTAACGTTGCGGCATGAACCGCGAATACAGCTGGAATTTTAACTTTATCGCTATTGAGATATTCTTTAAAACTCTCAACATGGTCTGCTTGTTTATCTTGCAAAACAGACGTAGCACCATGTGCAATATCTACTAATACCGCATCGCTACTCGTGTCCAGCTGCCGTTGCAAATACGCTTCGACCGCAAATTTTGCTTTAGAACGATATGGCTTTAGCTCAGGCGTGCTAAAAAATTCTGTCACTGCCTTTAGAACGTTATTCGTGGCACGTGATGAGGCGATTCCCTTCGTACAACCAAGCGCTTCGACAAAGTAACCCGATGCCTGATTATGGGTTCCCTGTCCGAGAAAAGCCAGATAGGTTCGATCCTCAGCAACATCGTCGGGACCAAGAACTTCGTCAGGAAGTTTAATCACTTCCTTGTAGCGAGTTATGCTGATTCTAGCAGCTTGATAGACTTTTGAAAGGTCTACCTCAACAATTTCTATGGGGACATAGTCATCATCTAGGACAATACCACCCCGCTCTTTGATCATAGCAACCAAGAAGAACGGCCTAGAATCGGACTCATAAGCCGTGACCAATATCCGCCCACCCGTAGCCAGTAGTTCTTTTAATGCTTGCTCTACAAGCTCGTCTACGACTAAGTGACTCAAATTCAAAAAAACAGAATTTTTGATTTCAGGACTAACAAAATCGGCAAATGCTGTAGGAAATTTTCCTTGCCTCATGTTATCGCCAAATTGACCATAACTAAGAATGTTTCCGGGCTTTCCTAACAATCCATTTACTCCATTGATAAGAGCAACGACAGCGGGCTTATCAATATCCAGCACTTTCTGCTTTTTCGTTACATCGACCAAATCATTTGAATGCGCTTTCTTTGTGAAACTGTGAATTACCGCATGTTTGACAACAGTCGTCATGATCTTTTCCAAAGCGAAAAATAATATTATTAGATGGAAACTATCATCTCCGCAACAAAAATGTGTAGTAGAGGAGCGTTCTTTTTGCTGGAGGACTCAACGCAGTCTGGATAGACATTACAGAGGATGTTGTACGTGATAAATAGTGAGAATTCGATGATAATAAATTTCACCAAATATTGCGATCTAAACTAGCAGACCTGCAACCGTGTTTATCATAGTTGCGGAAACCGTTTCCGCAAAATGAAAATAGCTGGGTGCGGTGAATGACACAATCAACGCTAAACAATAGCCTCAAAAACAAAAAAACCCTTGAACTTCAAGGGCTTATTGTTGTGTTCTGGCGGAAGCGGTGAGATTCGAACTCACGAACGGCTCACACCGTCGGCAGTTTTCAAGACTGCTGCCTTCAACCACTCGGCCACGCTTCCTGTTGCACGGCATTATACATAATCA
>Ga0308157_10010180_pt1 | contig 10257 bp, 9 predicted proteins | sample PhyBR1_FD_201035 | JGI IMG/M metagenome (GOLD analysis project Ga0308157, IMG submission 201035) | Phyllosphere microbial communities from UC Gill Tract Community Farm, Albany, California, United States - DLSLB.R1 | ecosystem: Host-associated > Plants > Phyllosphere > Unclassified | place: USA... | reverse complement strand
CATTCGCCAGCGCCACCCGTCATCGCGCTAGTCGGGCTCCTGGGCATTCGCAACTACTGCCCTTGGTCAAGATAGTCCTGCAGCGCAGTAACGCATCGGCACCATGACCGGAGCATCAGGTCAAGCTGCACATGTCCAGTCATTTTCGTAGCTGCAACCAATGAGCTCCGGCCACAGCCTCTACTGCCGGCCCCGTGTCCGGTTCTATTTCACTTTCTTCAAATGGAAAACTCCATGGCTGATTCATACCCCGACCTGATACTTCACCGTGGCCTGTTCACCACGCTCGACCGGGCTAACCCGACCGCCAGTGCGGTTGCCATCCAGGACGGGCGCTTTACCCATGTTGGCCGTGACCACGAAGTCATGCCCCTTGCCGGCCCTACCACCAAAGTCATCGACATGCGCGGGCGTCGCGTGTTGCCTGGCCTGATTGACAACCACCTGCATATCATCCGGGGCGGACTCAATTTCAACCTCGAATTGCGCTGGGACGGGGTGCGCAGCCTGGCCGACGCCATGGGCATGCTCAAGCGCCAAGTTGCCATCACGCCCGCGCCGCAATGGGTGCGTGTAGTGGGCGGCTTTACTGAACATCAATTTATTGAAAAACGTCTGCCAACCATCGAAGAGATCAATGCCGTTGCGCCTGACACGCCGGTTTTTCTGTTGCACCTGTACGACCGTGCACTGCTCAACGGCGCCGCATTGCGCGCCGTGGGCTACACCAAGGACACGCCACCCCCGCCTGGCGGCGAGATGGTGCGCGATAGCGCCGGCAACCCGACCGGCCTGCTTCTAGCCAAGCCGAACGCGTCCATTCTCTACGCCACGCTGGCCAAAGGCCCGAAGCTGCCCTACGAGTACCAGCTCAATTCCACGCGCCACTTCATGCGCGAACTCAATCGTCTGGGTGTAACCGGCGCCATAGACGCCGGTGGCGGTTTCCAGAACTACCCCGACGACTATCAAGTGATTGAAGAACTGGCCAAGGCTGACCAGCTCACCATTCGCCTGGCCTACAACTTGTTCACGCAAAAACCAAAGCAGGAAAAGGAAGACTTCCTGAATTGGACGTCCACCTCGACATACAAGCAAGGCACGGATTACTTCCGCCACAACGGCGCCGGCGAGATGCTGGTGTTTTCTGCCGCCGACTTCGAGGACTTTCGCCAGCCGCGTCCCGATATGGTGCCCGAGATGGAAGGCGACCTCGAGGAAGTGGTGCGCCTGCTTGCGCAAAACCGCTGGCCTTGGCGTATGCACGCGACCTACGACGAAACCATCAGCCGCGCGCTCGACGTGTTCGAACGCGTCAATCAGGAGGTGCCGCTAGAAGGCCTGAACTGGTTCTTCGATCACTGCGAAACCATTTCCGACCAATCCATCGACCGCATTGCCGCGCTCGGCGGAGGCATTGCCGTGCAGCACCGCATGGCCTACCAGGGCGAATACTTTGTCGAGCGTTATGGCCATGGCGCGGCGCAAGCCACGCCGCCGGTCAAGAAAATTCTTGAGAAGGGGGCGAAAGTCTCTGCTGGCACCGACGCCACGCGCGTGGCTTCCTACAACCCCTGGGTGTCGCTGTCCTGGCTGGTCACCGGCAAGACCGTCGGCGGCATGCAGCTCTACCCGCAGCGCAACTGTCTGGACCGTGAGACTGCGCTGCGCATGTGGACCGAGAACGTGACTTGGTTCAGCAACGAGGTCGGCAAGAAGGGCCGTATCGAAGTCGGTCAGTTTGCTGATCTGTTAGTGCCTGACCGTGATTTTTTCGCCTGCGCAGAGTCTGAGATCGCCGACACCACGGCGCTGCTGACCATCGTGGGCGGCAAGGTGGTTTACGGCGCCGGTGATTTCTTTGTGTTTGATGACAGCGCGCCGCCGCCGGCCATGCCCGACTGGTCGCCGGTGCGCCGCTTCGGCGGTTATGCCAACTGGGGCGAGCAGGGCGGGGCGCCGTTGCAAGCCGTGATGCGTCGGGCCGCGGCAGCCTGCGCCTGCGCCAACGACTGCAACGTGCATGGCCACCAGCACGCCACTGCCTGGAGCAGCAAACTGCCCATTGCCGATCTGAAGAGTTTCTGGGGTGCGCTCGGCTGTGCCTGCTGGGCAGTCTGATGGAGCAGTTTCGCGCCCTCTTCATCGCGCCCTGGGTGCATTGGCTGGCTTTGCTTTTTCTGTGCGCGGCCTACCTGCAGGGTGCCTTCGACAAGGCCCGCAACTTCTCGGGCGCCATCGACGAGATGCGGCACTTCGGTCTGTCCCCCGCAGCGCCGATGGCGGCCTTGCTGATCGTTTTCGAGTTCTTGGCCTGCAGCCTGATCCTCAGCGGTTACTACCGCTGGCTCGGTGCGCTGGCGCTTGCTGGCTTTACCGTTCTGGCCAATTTCCTGGCTGACAAGTTCTGGGAAGCGCCGACATCGCAGCGCGTGATGGTGGCCAATTCTTTTTTCGAACATTGGGGATTGGCCGGCGGCTTCTTGCTGGTGGCCTGGTACGACTTGGGAGGCCAGCATGTCCGCTGATCAAAACACAGCCGCAACAACTACCTCAAGCGGCAGCTTCGCACCACTGGCCCAACCTGTATTTGCCGTACTGTGGCTGGCCACGGTGCTCGGCAACATCGGCAGCTTCATGCGCGACGTGGCCAGTTCATGGATGGTCACTGAACTCTCGGCCAGCCCGGCTGCCGTGTCGCTGATCCAGACCGCAGCCACGCTGCCGATCTTCCTGCTGGCGATTCCAGCCGGTGTGCTGTCCGACATCCTTGACCGCCGCCGCTTCCTGATCGCAGTGCAACTCCTGCTGGCTTGCGTCAGCGGCACGCTGCTGTGGCTGTCGAAGACAAATACGCTGACGGTCGAGTACCTGGTGGCGCTGACCTTCGTCGGCGGCATCGGTGGCGCGCTGATGGGGCCGACCTGGCAGTCCATCGTGCCCGAGCTGGTTCCACGCAACGATCTGAAGAACGCGGTGGCGCTCAACTCGCTGGGCATCAACGTGGCGCGTGCTGTGGGCCCGGCTGCGGGCGGGCTCTTGCTGGCCAGTTTCGGCGCGGCCATGGCCTATGGGGCCGATGTGCTGAGTTATGTGGTCGTCATCGCCGCCTTGATTTGGTGGAAACGCCTGCCGACGGTGGACACGGGCTTGTCCGAGCAGTTCTTTGGCGCCTTCCGCGCCGGCCTGCGTTATGCGCGGGCCAGCAAGGAGCTGCATGTGGTGCTGCTGCGCGCGGCAGTGTTCTTTGTGTTCGCTAGCTCGGTGTGGGCGCTGCTGCCGCTGGTGTCGCGGCGCATGCTCGGCGGCACTGCCGGCTTTTACGGCGTGATGCTTGGCGCGGTGGGCGCAGGGGCCATCCTCGGCGCCCTGCTGCTGCCAAAGATGCGCCAGCGCCTCGACGCCGATGGCTTGATGCTGCTGGCCTCGGTCCTGAGCGCTGGCGTCATGGCCGTGCTGGCTCTCGCGCCGCCGCAATGGTTGGCGGTGCTGGTAATGCTGGTGCTAGGCATGGGTTGGATTATCGCGCTGACCACCCTTAACGGCGTGGCCCAAGCGGTTCTGCCCAACTGGGTACGCGGGCGCGGCTTGGCAATTTACCTGATGGTGTTCAATGGCGCCATGGCTGGCGGCAGTCTGAGTTGGGGCCTGATAGCGCAGGAGATCGGTATTCCGGCGACCCTGCTGGTCGGCGCTGCGGGGCTGGTAGCGGTGGCCTGCATCTTTCACCGCATTAAGTTGCCCAGCGGGGAGGCCGACCTGCAGGCGTCGAACCATTGGCCCGAGCCGATGCTGACCGAGCCGGTGGCGAATGACCGCGGCCCGGTGCTGATCCAGATCGAGTACTGCATAGCAAAGAAAGACATTCCCGCTTTTCTGCACGCCCTGCGGCATGTGGAACAGGAACGCCGCCGCGACGGGGCCTACGCCTGGGGCGTGGCCGAGCATACTGGCGAGCCCGAGCGGGTGATCGAGTGGTTCATGGTCGAATCCTGGGCCGAGCACCTGCGCCAGCACCACCGCGTGTCCAAGGCCGATGCCGATCTGCAAAATGAGGCGTTGGCTTTTCACCTCGGGTCAGCAAAACCAGTCGTCCATCACTTCTTGGCGCTCGACAGCCGCAACATAAAAGTGGCCACTGCCAAGACAAACAATGTGGGGCAACCCAGCGACTTGAAAGATCCCGGATGAACCTGGAAAACGTCCCTCTGGCCGCGCTAGAAAAACCCCTGCTGGCGAGGCTGTCGATTTCTATGTTCTCGATGGTGATGGGCATCGGCGGCCTGTCCAATGCCTGGGCCGCTGCGCACCGTGTTTTTGGGCTGCCGCTGATCATCAGTCAGGTCTTGCTGTGCATTGCAGTGCTCAGTTTCGTGGTGCTGGTGATGATGCACTTGGCCAAGCTCAAGTTCTGCTTTGCCGAGGTGGTGGAAGAATTTGCCCACCCCGTGCGTTCGAGCTTTTTCCCTGCCGTGTCGGTGGCGATGCTGGTATTGTCAATTGGGGTGCGTGCTTATTCCACCGATCTGGCTCAGGCCCTGTGGTGGACCGGCGCCTGCATGCACCTGGCTTTCGCCGTGACCCTGATCCGCCGCTGGATACTGCATGCCCAGGATGAAAACGTGCTGACACCGGCGTGGTTCATACCCGTGGTCGGCAACATCCTGGTGCCAGTCGGCGGCGTGCCGCTGGGACATGTGGAAATCAGCTGGTTTTTCTTTTCCATCGGCTTGATTTTCTGGCTGTCGTTCTTCACCATCGTGCTGCACCGCGTGCTGTTCGTGCCGGTGATGAGCCAGCGCAGCATGCCCACGCTGTTCATCCTGCTGGCCCCGCCGTCAATTGGCCTGTCGGCCTACCTCGCCTTCACTGGGGGTCAGGCTGGGGCGCTGGGGGACATCTTTTACTGCCTAGCGCTGTTCATTGCCATCTTGCTGGTCAGTCTTGGTCAGCACTTGGCGCACGGTCCCTTCTTCATGAGCTGGTGGGCAATGACTTTCCCAGCTGACGGCTGGGCCGGCGCCTCGCTTCATTACTATTTGGCCCGGCCTGCGCCCTACACCCTTGCCATCGCTGCCGTGGCGCTGGCTGCGGCCACGCTGATCGTGTCATGGATTGCAGTACGCACTGGGCTGCACATGGCCAGCGGCGCCGCTTTCCGCGAAGACTGAAAACTTTTCCGCTCCCCTTCCCTAACTTACTTTAAGAAAACCACGATGTCCCTTCTCACCACGCGCGACGGCAGCCAAATCTATTACAAGGATTGGGGTTCCGGCCAGCCGATCCTGTTCAGCCACGGCTGGCCGCTCAACGCCGACATGTGGGAAACCCAGATGCTGTTTCTGGCCTCGCGCGGCTACCGCGCCATTGCCTTTGACCGGCGCGGTTTCGGCCGGTCCAGCCAGCCGTGGACCGGCTATGACTACGACACGTTTGCCGACGACATTTCCGAACTGATCAACCACCTCGATCTGCACAATGTGGTGCTGGCCGGCTTTTCGATGGGGGGCGGCGACATCGTGGGCTACCTGGCCCGCTACGGCTCGGCCCGCGTCGCCAAGCTTGCGCTGATCAGCGCTGTCACGCCGATCTTCGGCAAGGCGGCCAACTACCCCGAAGGGGTGGACTTGTCAGTGTTCGCCGTCATCCGCGCCGGCATTGCCGCCGACCGACCGCAGTTTCTGGACGACTTCAACACCATCTTCTACGGCACCAACCGCCCTGGCGCAAAGGCATCGCCGGGCATCTTCAAGCAAACGCTGTTCATGGCACTACAGGCATCCATCAAGGGCACGATCGACTGCGTGACAGCTTTCTCGGAAACCGACTTCCGCCCCGACATGGCCCGCATCGACGTGCCGACGCTGGTGATCCACGGTGACGACGACCAAGTGGTGCCGTTCGCCACCACTGGCAAGTTGGCGGCCGCAATGATTGCCGGGGCCACGCTCAAGGTGTACCCGGGTGGGCCGCATGCGCTGGCGCGGACCCATGGCGACCTGCTCAATCAGGATCTGCTGGCTTTCGTGCAGTCGTAAAAGGCTCGGCACTTGCCTTACTCGCGGCGCTGGCCACGCGCAATGCGTGTCTGGCGAAAGTCATCACTCGGCTTGCTGGCCGCGCCGGAGCCGGCACGCCGGGCGGTGCCGGACCGGGCGTTGTAAAAAAAAGATGCTACCTTCGGAAGGTGCATCTTTCTTGCAATTTTCAACGCCACCCCGGATTGTGGTTACAAGGGCCATTGATGTTGGTTGAACCCAGGATTTCTTCCCTGCCGCACTCCAGCAAGTCAAATGATTCACTGGGCTGCGTTGCCAGCCACCTCGCCCAGGACCAGGAGCTAGTGGGCGTGGGCGCACGCTTTTACCGTAAAAGCACTGAAAGCGTGGCCTTGGGCCAGGTGGTTACGCCCGCCAGCGACCGGGGCTATCTAATAGGTATTTCGTTAAGCGCGGGCCATAGGCGCCGCATTTTTCACGAACACCATGCTTCTTCGCACGACTTCGAGGCCAGCTCTGTTTATGTGCGCAATTTTGCCGATGACTACCGGGCCGACCTGCAAGGCCCGTTCGACTTTTTGCTGGTTGAAATTTCCCGCAGCTTTTTTGACAGCGCCACTGATGAGCGGGTTGGACGGCGCGTGAGCGGCCTCGAATGCGTGACCGGCATGCACGACCCGGTGCTGGCCAACCTGGCTCGCGCGGTTGCGCCCACGCTGGCGCGGCCGCATGAAGCCAGCAAGCTCTTTGTCGACCAGATGAGTGTGGTCATAGGCACCCACCTTATCGAACAATACGGCAGAGCGACGGCGCCATCACCCAGGCGCAACCGACGCTTGTCGCGCCAACATGAGGCGCTCGCCAAGGAGATGCTCCTCAGTAGCACCTTGGACGGCAAATTGTCTGTCAGCGAGATTGCGCAGGCATGCAATTTGTCGCGCAGCTACTTCACCCGCTCTTTCCAGGAAACCACCGGCCAGACGCCCCACCAATGGCTGATGAAGCAGCGTGTAAACATGGCTTGCGAATTGCTCACCCAAGGCATGCAACCCCTGGCCGACATCGCCGTGGGCTGCGGTTTTGCCGATCAAAGCCATTTCACTCGGGTGTTCACTCAGCACATTGGCGCACCGCCTGGCACTTGGCGGCGGCACAATTTCTAAAATGTATGGTTCAGGGATGAGGTGACGGGGATCAGTTTTGAATGTAGACGGATTTTCTGCTAGAGCGGCTTCACCCTGACTGGCAATAGCCGCAGTGGCGAATGTAGCGCTCGCATTCAGCGCTGCTAAAGCGGTCCAGTAATTCGCCAATGACTCGCCAGAGGGCGTCGACGGTTCGGGCCTGCGCTTTTCGCAGCATCGCCTTGAGCTTGGCAAACACCTGCTCGATGGGGTTGAAGTCCGGGCTGTAGGGCGGCAGGTACTTCACCGCCGCGCCAGCGCGCTCGATAGCCGGCTGGATGCCAGCGACTTTATGGGCGCTCAGGTTGTCCATCACCACGATGTCGCTGGGCCGCAGCTCGGGCACGAGAAACTGCTCGACCCAAGCCCGAAAGGCGGCCCCATTGATGGGGCCGTCCAGCACGAGGGGTGCCCGCAGCCCTTGGGTACTCAGCGCGCAGACGAACGTGGTGGTGCGCCAGTGACCGGCCGGCGCAAAGCCCCGGCAGCGCTGGCCCCGGGGCGAGCGACCCCGCATCGGAGCCATGCTCGTGGTGGTCCAGGTCTCGTCAAGAAAAATCAGCCGAGCGGCTCTCAAGCTCGGTTGTTGGGCGCTCCAGTCCTGGCGGGCTTGTGCGACGTCGGGCCGCGTTTGCTCGGTCGCGTGCAGGGTGATTTTTTTTTAGCGTCACCCCAAACCGCCTCAGGGTCTTGAACATCGTGGTGGTGCCCACCTCGATGCCGTGCTCGGCACGCACCCACTGGCACAACTCGCCCAGCGTCTGCGCCGGCGCTTGAGCCACCTGCTCGCGCAGCGCGCCTTCCAGCGCGGCCAGGCGCAGCGGCATGTGGTTGCGCTGCGCGCCCGGGCTCGTCTGGCCGAGCCGCTCGCGCCGGGCCCGCGCCCGGCAGACATAGGCCTGGCTCACGCCAAAGCGCTCGGCGACTTCGCGCAGCACACCCGGCATGGCCAGTACCCGGTCGCGCAAATCCTGTCCATAGGCTTGCCCTTTTCGCCACGACATGACTAGTCACCTCCAAATCGAGCTTGGATTTGTGTTTCCTGCCTTGGGTTCCCTTGCTAGTTAGAACGAATGCGCTCTAGCAGGCCGTTCATGTGCAAAAGCATTTGAATTCATGGTTAACCCTTTGTTTTATCGTGTACGCAAAGTATGTTTGTTCTATAGGTGGTCTGGAAGACCGGTGGCACGCACAATGGTCATGCGCAGAGCGCATAAAGCGGGACAATATCCCACATGAAAAATAGCCCTGACCGGATCGAACTGATGCAGACCTTTGTGCGCATTGTGGAAGCTGGCAGCCTATCGGCAGCCGCTCTTCAAATGAATGCGACCCAGCCCACCGTGAGCCGGCGGCTGCAGGCGCTGGAAAATTCGCTGGGCGTCAAGCTGCTGCAGCGCTCCACCCACGCCATGAAACTAACCGGCGAAGGCGAGCGCTGCTTCAGCCGCGCCAGGCAGTTGCTTGCCAGCTGGAACGCCTTCGAGACCGAGCTGCGCGGGGCAACCGACACGCCCGAAGGCACGCTGCGCGTGGTGGTGCCGCACGCTTTTGGCCAGCAGCAACTGGTCGGGCCGCTGGCCGACTACCTGAACCGCTATCCGGGAGTTTCGGTGCAATGGCTGCTCGATGACCGAACGCCCTATTTTTCAGCCGACGGCATTGACTGCGCGGTGCATGTGGGCACGGTGCAAGACCCTTCCATCGTGGCCGTTCGAATTGCCGACGTCCCGCGCATCGTGGTGGGCGCGCCAGCGCTACTCGGCGCTGGGGCCGCCCTGCCCACGCATCCTTGTGAACTTCAGGCCCTGCCCTGGCTGGCGCTGCAAACTTTTTACCGCACCGAGGTGACCCTCACCCATGCGGCTGGCGAGCAGCAGCGCCTGGTGCTCAAGGCGCGCATGAGCACCGACAGCCTGTTTGCCTTGCGCAGCGCAGCCGTTCTGGGTCTGGGCGCATGCATCGCTTCTGCATGGCTAGTGGCCGACGACCTAGCGCAAGGCCGGCTCCTGCACCTGGCACCCGACTGGCAGGCACCGCCGCTGCCGGTGTACTTGCTGTATCCCTACGCCAGCTTCTACCCCGCCAAGCTGCGCCGCTTTATCGAGGTGCTGCGCGCCGGCCTGAGCGTTGGCATGGGAATGGAAGGCATTAGAGCAGCGCACTTGCCTGCAGACGCTGGCAGCACCGGGAGCATGTCAACGCCACGCAGTTAGCCGCCCGACCTGCCAAGAGTCATGGCGTTTAGCCTCAAACGCCTAAGCCGCGCTACACGCTTACCTTCAGCATACAGCCGGTTCGGCGCGCCACCTGTTTGAATCCGCGCTGGAACGACTGGTCGTTCACGAAGGGCTGATGCGCACGACGTGATGGGATGAGCAGAGCAGAGCGAGGTATCGCGTCGCGAGATGAAGTAGCGCACCTGCCTGGGAGCTGGAAAAGGGCGCAAGCTTGCACCTGGCAGGCAACGCTTAAATCCCTGCAACGCCTTCTCTTACCAAGCATTTCCCTAAGATAAGGCGCAATAGCTAAGATTGAAATTTGCTGGGCAAAGTGCCTCACTCGTGCGCGTGGGTTCCGGTAAATCGTGCGCTTATCGGCGTCGAAAACCTCAAAAACCGAGGAACGAAACGCAAAACGAATTAACAGAGAAAAAAAAAGAGATTCTGGCGCTGGCCGCAAAGGCCCAAGGCCACGAACTGGCTTACTGGAGCGCACGCATTGAGGCCAGGCGCAGGTTTCTTTTTCTTTCACACGGTTGCTTTTTTGCTCATTGCCCAGTGTCGGGTCTGCGGCTATCAGGTGTTTTCTCCTTTCCTTAAAGTGGATTGACCCACTCTAGCCAGCTGGGTCTTTTTTCGTCTGCCGGGCAGGGTGGAAAATGGGAAAAATTCCCATACTGATCCAGGTATGGTTATCAAAACTAAAGCAGCATAAAGACTGCAGCAGCTACCGCTGTCGGCCCCAGTGCGCCCAGCAGCAGCCCGCCCGCGCCAATGGTCTCATCGGCAAAGCCGCGCTTGAGGAGCGCCACGCCGGCCGGGTTCGGTGCATTGGCAATCACCGTCAAGCCG
>Ga0308157_10010179_pt1 | contig 10257 bp, 11 predicted proteins | sample PhyBR1_FD_201035 | JGI IMG/M metagenome (GOLD analysis project Ga0308157, IMG submission 201035) | Phyllosphere microbial communities from UC Gill Tract Community Farm, Albany, California, United States - DLSLB.R1 | ecosystem: Host-associated > Plants > Phyllosphere > Unclassified | place: USA... | reverse complement strand
AGCGGCGGCGTTCCTCGACTGATCCCGGAAGCCATCCGGGACCTGAAGAAAGGGTGCCGCACATGCGCACACTCGTTTTGAATGCCGGCTTCGAGCCTCTCGCGATCGTCTCCTACAAGCGTGCCATCGTCCTCGTCATGAATGACAAGGCGAATATTCTCGAATGCGATGATGACTCTCCTGTATGGAGCGCTGCCGACGTGTTCGACAGACCCGCTGTGATCGTGCTCACGCGCTATGTGCGCGTGCCGATGACTCGCGAGGTTCCGGTCACGCGCCGCGGTGTGCTGCGGAGAGACGCGCACCGCTGTGCCTATTGCGGCCGCCCTGCCACCACGATCGATCACGTGCACCCGAGATCCCGCGGCGGTGCGCAGAGCTGGGAGAACCTGGTCGCCGCGTGCGTGAAGTGCAATAACGTCAAGAGCGACCGCACGCCGCAGGAGATGGGATGGCGCCTGCTCATCCAGCCCGGCTCGCCGCGCGGAACGGCATGGGCGGTTCGTGGAGCCGAGCGCGCAGATCCGGCGTGGGTTCCTTATCTCGAAATGGCTGCGTAAAGAATCATCATCGTGTTCTCGTCAAATAGCGACGAAACCATCTGAGTGATCGGATATGGTGATTGCTATGGCACGTAAAATCGTTCACCAGATCATTGACGATATCGACGGCACCGTTCTCGACCCCGGAGAGGGAGAAAGCGTTCATTTCTCTGTCGACGGCAAGGGATATGAAATAGACCTCACGGAAGAGAACGCGCAGAAGCTCCGCGATGCGCTGGCGCCGTTCATCTCCGCGGGCCGTCGTTCGGGCGCACCGGCGGCCAAGCGCGCTCGCGCAACCGCGTCCTCGAGTCACGACCTCAGCCGAGTGCGGGAATGGGCGCGCGAGAACGGTTATACGGTCAGTGACCGCGGGCGTGTGCCCGGAGCAGTGCTCGACGCGTACGACGCGGCGAGCTGAGCCGGTTCTCGCGAAGGCGCGCCGCCCCGTAAGATGGGTGGGCGCGTCTTCGCGCGTTCGCCCCCGTAGCTCAGGGGATAGAGCACCGCTCTCCTAAAGCGGGTGTCACAGGTTCGAATCCTGTCGGGGGCGCTTCGGAAGTGCCGTTCGCCTATGGCAACAATCCGCGCCGGCGCGCCGCCGCGACGGCCGCATGGCGGGTCGAGGCGTCGAGCTTCGACATCGCGGTTCCGAGGTACGCCTTCACGGTGCCCTCGCGCAGGCCGAGCTGCGCCGCGATCTGCGCGTTCGTCGACCCGAGGGCCGCGCACGCGAGCACGTCGGTCTCACGACGGGACAGACGGATCCCATCGCTGCGCTGCGCGCTCGGCTCAGCAGTCGTCAGCGCCGCGAGCCTCTGCTCGACGTTCGCGAGACGCGCGCGCAGCTGCTGGTCGCTGACAGCGGCCGCGATCGTGCGCAGCTCGGCATAGGTCTCGCGCAGCTCCTCCTGCGCCCGCGCGGACAGGGCCGGTGCCGGCTCGGCCTCGTCGGGCGCTTTCGGAGCGGACGCGTCGCTCAACTGGTGGGCGAGCTCCTCGGCGACTCTCACCGCGGGGGCGGCGGTGACCCCGCCCACGTTCCACACGCCCCACGTTCCGCCGTAGAGGATCCCGCGGGGACGTCCGTCGACGAGCACGGGCACGGCGATCAGCGTGCCGATGCCTTCGCCGAGGACGTACGAGTCGTAGTCGTGCGTGATTTGGCGGGCCGTGCCGTAGTCGCCCGTCATGCGCGGTCGGAGCTCTGAGATCGCGCGCCCGCCGAGCCCGCGGTCCGGCGCGACGGCCAGCCCGCGCAGAGCCGTGGTGCGATTGCCGATGATGTTCGTCACTCGTGCAACGCCCGTATCGTCGAGCAGCCCGCCGAACGCGACCGGGAAACGGGTCTGCCGAGCGAACTCGGTCACCGCGCGGGTGAGCAGGCGGGTCGTGTCCACGGTCTTCGCTCCTTCGCGGGGTTTCGTACGGTACCGACTTTCGGGGGTGCCGGGTACACGCTACGTCTTCGTAGCGTCGTGGGGAACATTACATGCGGCAAGGAGGCCACATGACTGAAAACGATATCGGTCCCGCGACGGCGGCGAAGATCGACTTCGTCGTCGTCGAGAACACAGAACGGTTCCGCACGCTGAAGAAATCCCACCGTTCATTCGTCTTCCCGATGGCGGTGTTCTTCCTCGTCTGGTACTTCGTGTACGTGCTGTTGGCGGGCTGGGCGCCCGACTTCATGGCCACGCGGGTCTGGGGAGACATCACGGTCGGGCTGCTGTTCGGACTCGGCCAGTTCGTGACGACGTTCGTCATCACGATGGTCTACGTCTCGTTCGCGAATCGGAAGCTCGATCCGATCGCCGCGGAGATCCGGTCCGACCTCGAGAAGCAGGAGGCGGGCGCATGAACGAATGGCTGTCATCGGCGGGTTCGATGATCTCAGCGGCGGTCGCGACCGTCGAGACGAACCCCGTGCTCAACATGTCGATATTCGCGGCTTTCGTCGCGGTCACGATGTTCATCGTGATCCGCGCCAGCCGCAACAACAAGTCGGCTGCCGACTACTACGCCGGCGGTCGATCCTTCACGGGGCCGCAGAACGGTTTCGCCATTTCCGGTGACTACCTGTCAGCGGCATCGTTCCTGGGCATCGTCGGGGCCATCGCGGTCAACGGTTACGACGGATTCCTCTATTCGATCGGGTTCCTCGTCGCCTGGCTCGTCGCTCTGCTTCTCGTTGCCGAACTCATGCGTAACACGGGCAAGTTCACGATGGCGGATGTGCTGTCGTTCCGCCTCAAGCAGACGCCCGTGCGCATGGCAGCGGCGATCACGACGCTCGCCGTGTGCTTCTTCTACCTGCTGGCGCAGATGGCCGGGGCCGGGGGTCTCGTCTCGCTGCTCATGGGCATCGACACGGAGATCGGGCAGTCGGTCGTGATCGTCGTCGTCGGCGTGATCATGGTGCTGTACGTGCTCATCGGCGGGATGAAGGGCACGACCTGGGTGCAGATCGTCAAGGCGTTCCTGCTCATCGGCGGCGCGCTCGTGATGACGATCTGGGTGCTCGCGGTCCACGGCTTCAGCCTCAACGGCCTGCTCGAGTCGGCGGTCGCGGCATCTGATCAGGGCGACAAGATCCTCGGTCCGGGCCTCAAGTATGCCAACCCCGTCGACTTCCTCTCGCTCGGTCTCGCTCTCGTACTCGGCACGGCTGGCCTGCCGCACGTGCTGATGCGCTTCTACACGGTGCCGACCGCCAAGGAAGCGCGTCGATCGGTGACGTGGGCGATCTGGCTCATCGGGCTTTTCTACCTGCTGAGCCTGGTGCTCGGCTACGGCGCAGGCGCGCTCGTCGGCCCGCAGCAGATCCTCGACGCGCCCGGTGGGGTGAACTCCGCCGCACCGCTGCTGGCGAATGCTCTCGGCGGACCCATCCTGATGGGCTTCATCTCTGCGGTCGCCTTCGCGACGATCCTCGCGGTCGTCGCAGGTCTCACGATCACCGCGTCGGCCTCGTTCGCGCACGACATCTACGCCAACGTGATCAAGAAGGGCAAGGTCACGGGCACCGGCGAGGTGAAGGTGGCACGCATCACAACGCTCGTCGTGGGGGCGTTCGCCATCATCGGCGGCATCGGCGTGCAGGGGCAGAACGTCGCGTTCCTCGTGGCGCTCGCGTTCGCGGTGGCCGCCTCGGCCAACCTGCCGACGATCATCTACTCGCTGTTCTGGCGCAGGTTCACGACGACCGGTGCGGTCATGAGCATGTACGGCGGTCTCGCCGCCGCCGTGATCCTCATCGTGCTGTCGCCGGTGTTCTCCGGCGCCGACACGAGCGTGTTCTCGCAGATCGATATCGCGGTGTTCCCCCTCGAGAACCCCGGCATCGTGTCGATTCCGATCGGATTCCTGCTCGGCTTCCTCGGATCCGTGATCGGGCCGAAGAACGAGGATCCGAACAAGGCCGCCGAGATGGAGGTGCGCGCCCTCACCGGCCACGGCGCCGAGAAGGCGGTCGACCACTGATCTAGCACGCACCTCGCGGCGTTGTCGTCGGTCGGCGGGCGCCTGGCCCGCCTTCCCTCCTCCGCCTTGCGATTCACGCACTCGATCACCGGAAAGACCTGCTCGATCACCGGCAAGACCTGTTCGATCACCGGTGACACCTGCTCGACCCCAAGCAGCGAGCGGCGTGCGGCAGCTATTGCCACACGCCGCTCGTCGCGCGTCGGTGACTCGCTACGAGGTGGGTGTCGACGATGCCGATCGCCTCCATCAGAGCGAACATCGTCGTCGGACCGACCCATCGGAACCCGTGCGATTTGAGCGCCTTCGACAGCGCGATCGATTCGTCGCTGGAACTCGGCACGTCGTCGGGCGTCTGCGGGAACGGGGTCTCGGCGGGCTGGAAGCTCCACACGAGCGCGGCGAGGTCGGTGCTCGAATCCCGCAGAGCGACGGTGGCCCGCGCGTTGTCGATCGTTGCGCGGATCTTCGCGCGGTTGCGGATGATCCCCGCGTCGGCGACCAATCGCGCGACGTCGTCATCTCCGAATGCCGCGACCGTATCCGGATCGAACCCGGAGAACGCATGTCGGAAAGCCGGCCGTTTGCGCAGCACCGTCGCCCAACTGAGACCCGACTGGAACGCTTCGAGACTCAACCGCTCGAACACGCCCTGCTCGTCGCGCACCGGCATGCCCCACTCCGTGTCGTAATACTCCCGCAGCAGTTCGCTCTGCTCGGCCCATGCGGGCCGGGCCAGACCGTCGGCCCCGGTGACGACCCCGGTATCGATCAGTTCTTCGCTCATGCTCCCATCCTGACGCGCCGCGGCGGATCGCGCTGAAGCCGGAGAAGGACGCTGTGGAGGGTGCCGAAAAAACGGCGAATGTGAGCGCACTAACCGCGCGGCGGGAATATCCGCTGATGAATTGAGGTGACGCGGCGATCCCATCCCGAAAATGCGCCGTTTTCGACGTACCCTGGCGCGTGTGTGGCGTATCAAGGGATCAGCGGCGCTGTCCGGAGCGGAGGTAGGCGTGAGCCGAAGCGATCTGCAGTACCCGGATCCCGACGTTCTCGATGCAGAGGGCAGTCTGCAGGTCGAAGCACGCCGACTCGGCGGCGATTCGACGCTACTCAAATACCGCGAGGGCCCCGAGTCGTTCATCGAGATCACGACCGCTCACCCCGGCAGCCTCCCGCAGTTCATCACCGGTCGTTCGACGCTGCTGTCGAACCTGTTCCGCGATGAGGTCGCCCTGCGCGGCGCTCGTCTGGCCGCGGAGAGGATCGCGGCGAAGAACGTCGAACTGCGCACCTCGCGCGGCATCGACGCTGTGCGCCTCGCCGTCGGCCTCGCCTCGTGGCGTGTCGGCGACGAGCAGTTCACCGCGCCTGTGCTGCTGCGACCGCTCGGGCTGCGCCGACACCACGCCGATTTCGAGCTCAAACTGCGCGGGGGCTTCACGATCAACCCCGAGCTGCTGGCGGCCGCTCGCGAACACATGGGCATCGTGATCGACGGCGATGCGCTTGCCGAGCTCGCCTATCAGGACGGCCTGTTCCAGCCGCAGCCGGTCATCGACCGCCTGCGAGCCCTCACGACCCACATCGAGCACTTCTCGGTCAAAGCGCGTCTCGTGGTGTCGGTGTTCGCCGACGTCGCGGGCCCGATGTCGCGCGACCTCGCGGAGGCCGGGCATCACCCGCTCCTCGGCGCGCTCGACGGCGACGAAGACGACCTGCGCCAGGTGCAGCAGACCCGTCCCGTGGCGATGCCCAGCGACCCCGACGACCGCTCGCCCGCGTCCGACACGCTGCTGCTCGACGCCGACGCCGAGCAGGAGGCCGTGCTCGCGCGCATCACGGCCGGCCAGTCGCTCGCGGTGCACACGCTCCCCGGAACCGGCGGCACGCAGACCGTGATCAACGCCGTGGGCGAGCTGGTGCGCGCCGGCAAACGCGTGCTCGTCGTGAGCGCTCGCCGGTCGACGCTCGAAGGCGTCGCGCATCGTCTTCGGGGCATCCACCTCGACGGCCTCGCCGTGACCCCGACCGCGCTGCGCAGCGATCTGATCCGGGCGATCGGGCGCAATGAGAGGGCCGCGCAGCCGAACGTCTCCGACGTCGACGACGCGCTCGTGCGCCTGCGCAGCGTGTTGCGCGACTATCGCGATTCGCTCGCGAAGCCGCGCGCGGACCTCGGGGTATCGGTGCTCGATATGACGCGGGAGCTGACGCGACTCGCGTCCCTGCCGGTGCCGCCGTCGTCGACCGCGCGCCTCGGCGAGGAAGCGCTGCGCGGTCTCTCGGGCGATCGCAGCGAAGCGGCGCGCACGCTCGCGCACGCGGCTCGCCTCGGCGAGTTCCGCATCGGCCCCGACGATTCACCGTGGTACGGCGTGAGCTTCGACACGACAGAAGACGCTCGTACCGCTCACGCGCTCGCGGGGGCGCTGCACGCCGAGGGCGTGCCCGAGCTGCTCGAGCGCGGCTACGCTCTCATCTCGCAGACGCACATGCGCGCGTTCGCGACGCTCGACGAGCTCGGCGAGTACCTACGACTGCTCCACGGGATCCGCGACTCGCTCGACAAGTTCCAGCCCGTCGCCTTCGACCGGCCCCTGGCCGACATGATCAAGGCGCACGGCAGCCGCCGCGATTCCGCAGGCATGTCGGGAGCGCAGCGGCGGCGTCTCAAGCGGCTCTCGCGCGAGCTCGTGCGCCCGGGCGGCCACGTCTCCGACATGCACGACGCGCTGACGCGGATTCAGCAGCAGCGCGCGCAGTGGAAGAAGCTCGTCGAAGGCGCGGCGGTGCCCGAGGTGCCCCTCGGCCTCGCCGAGGTGCAGGAGGAATGGGATCGCGTCGAGCGCGACCTCACGACGCTCGACGGCGCCCTCGCGCGCGGCACGCGCCTCGCATCGCTGCCGATCGACCGCCTCATCCGCACGCTCGCCGGCCTCGCGGCCGAGTCCGACGTGTTCGAGAACATCGTCGAGCGCGCGGAGCTGCGCGCTTCTCTCGACGCGCGCGGCCTCGCACCATTGCTCACAGAGCTCTCGAAGCGCCACGTCGACGAGGCGCGGGTGGGGGAGGAGCTCGAGTTCACCTGGTGGCAGTCGGCCCTCGAGCACGTTCTGCGGTCGGATACCTCGCTGCTCGGCGCGTCGACGAGCGTCGTCGACCGGCTCGAGAAGGACTTCCGCATGGTCGACGAGGCGCACGCGGCTGCCTCCGGCCCTATGCTCGCGTGGCAGCTCGCCGGCCAGTGGAAGATCGGCATCGTCGACGAGCCCGACGAATCCGACAGCCTGCGCCGCGCGCTCATGCGCGGCGATGTGACGCCCGCGCAGCTGTTCGCCGAGGCGCCGACCCTGATGCGCACGCTCGCGCCGGTCTGGCTCGCCTCGCCGTACGATGTGCCGCTGCTGCCCGATACCGAGCGCTTCGACGCCGTGATGCTCGTCGACTCGGCGGCGCTCGACGTCGCGGAGGCCGCCCCGGCGATCCGCCGCGCATCGCAGGTCGTCGCGTTCGGCGATCCCGTGACGCAGCGCCCGACGGCGTTCGAAGTGTCGACGGCACGGCCGATCGCCGAGCCCGAAGAGCGCGACGAGCAAGCGCGGAGCGCGTTCGAACGGATCGCCGAACTGCTGCCCGTCGAGACGCTCACCCGCAGCTATCGCGCGGGCGGCGAAGATCTCGTGAGCCTCGTGAACGAGGCCTTCTACGGCGGCGACATCGTCTCGATGCCGTGGGCCGGTTCGTATCTCGGCCGCGGCAGCCTCTCCGTCGACTTCGTCGAGGGCGGATCCGGTGCGCCCGATCCCGAGACGGGCGCCGTTGAGAGCCCCGAACCCGAGGTGCAGCGCGTCGTGACTCTCGTCGTCGAGCACGCGATCAACCGCCCGAAGGAATCGCTCATGGTCGTCACCGCGAGCCGCAAGCATGCGGATCGCGTGCGCGCCGCTGTGACGAGCGCCTTCGCGGGGCGCAGCGACGTCGCCGATTTCGTGGGGCGCGAGACGGCCGAGCCGCTCGCGGTGCTCACGCTCGAGGAATCGGTGGCGGAGAGCCGCGACCGCGTGATCTTCTCGCTCGGATACGGCAAGACACGCCACGGCCGCGTGCTCAGTGAGCTCGGCGACCTCTCGAGCGACGATGGCGACCGCCTGCTGACCGTCGGCATGACGCGAGCGCGTCGCTCGATGGTGATCGTCTCCTGCGTCAGGCCGCCCGACATCGACGACGGCCGCTTCTCGAACGGAGCGGCGCTGCTCATGGGGATCCTCAGATCCTACGAGGAGCGCACTAAGTCGACGCGACGCGAAGACGAGGCCGACCCGATGTCGCGCGCGCTTGCCCGTGAGCTGCGCCGCATGGGCGCCGCCGTGGAGGTCGACTATCGCGGGCTGCTGCCGCTCGTCGCACAGGCGAATGGCAAGGCGGTCGTCGTGGAGTCGGATCCGGAGTCGCGCGGAGAATCGTTGCGCGAGTCGCTGCGGCTGCGCCCGCAGGTGCTGCGGCGCCTCGGATGGCACTATGTGCGCGTGCACGCATTCGACCTCTACAGCGACCCTCGCGCGGTGGCAGAGCGCGTAGCCGCGGTGCTCGGCATCGGCGCCGATGTGCCGCGCGTCGATGAGGACACCGCGCCGATCCTGCCGTGACGGATGAGGAGCGCCAGCGGGTCGAGCGGATCCCCGGAGCGCGCCGCGCGCGCCTGACCCGCGTAGAGGGCACGCTCGCCGACTCCGACGCCGAGGCCACGTTGCGCGACGACGAGCCCGAATCGCAGTCGACGGATCCCGTCGTGGCGCGCCTGAAGCGCGAGAAACCCCCGCACTACGAATAGTGCGGGGGTTTCGACGCAGGTCGCTACTTGGCCGCGTTCTGCGCGACGAGCAGGTCGCGGATCTCGGCGAGCAGCTCCTCGGAGGTCGGGGCCGCTTCCTCGACGATCCCCAGCTTCGCGGCGCGTCGCTCGGCGAACTTGTTCATCGGCATCACGAGCGCGAGGTAGACCACGAGTGCGATGGCGAGGAAGTTGATGACCGCGGAGATGATGCCGCCGATGCCGAGCTCAGCATCGGTCACGATGCCGGGGATCGTGATGGTCCAGGCGCTGAGGTCGCCCGTCGGAACGAACGCGCCGATCAGCGGGTTGACGATGTAGTCGACGAATGCCGTGACGATGGCGCCGAATGCGGCGCCGATGACGACCGCGACCGCCAGCTCGACGACGTTGCCGCGCATCACGAAGTCTTTGAAACCCTGCAGCATGTGTGTTTCCCCCCCAGTCGGATCAGCTTGCCGACGACGTGCTCGCCGGTGCGGCAGGCGGCGCCGCTGAAGTCGATGATGCACTCTCGCTCGCAGATGTGCCAGCAGACGCGCGCGAATCGGTGCGGTAGAAGCCCGAGCCGTTGAAGGTGACGCCGACGGTGCCGTAGCGCTTGCGCAGCGTGCCGCCGCACTCGGGGCACACGGTGAGCGACGCGTCGCTGAACGACTGAACCGCATCGAAGGCGTGCGCGCAGGTCTTACAGGCATATGAATACGTGGGCATGGAGCCGCCTCTCAGCGTTCGAACGACATCGTGCGCGTCGGAGTCACAACACCCGAGATCGGCACGTCATGGTGCTCATGCGGAACATGCGCGACCACATCGAAATCATAGAGCACGGCGTAGACAGGAGCCCGGGAGGCCGACTGCGCGAGCGCGCGGTCGTAGTAGCCCCCGCCCCAACCGAGCCGGTGGCCCGCGGGATCCGCCGCGGCCGCGGGCGCGAACACGATCTCGGCGGTTCGGAGGGCTCGAGGGCCGAGCGGCGGCGACGTCGTCTCGGGCACGCCGAGTTCGTTCATCCGTTCGTCTGCGGTGTGCTCGCCCCAATCGAGCATGCCGTTCGGCAGGCTGATCGGCAGGAGCACACGGACCCCGTGCGCGGTCGCCCACGCGATCAGCGAACGGGTGGGCGGTTCGGTGGGGCCGGACAGATAGCACGCGATCGTGTGCGCACCCGCGCGCGAGACGATCGCACTCGCCTGCCGTGCGATCGCCTCGCCGGCGGACCCGCGCTCCGCGGCCGACAGCCCTGCGCGCTGCTGACGGATCCACCGTCTGAGATCGCGCTTCGCCGTGCGCGCGTCGGCTGTCATGGGATCCACGGTAATCGGATCCGCGGAATTCTGCGGAGGTCGCTTATGGTGAGGGGATGGAACCAGCGAAGATCAAAGCCGTGATGCC
>Ga0308157_10010177_pt1 | contig 10258 bp, 9 predicted proteins | sample PhyBR1_FD_201035 | JGI IMG/M metagenome (GOLD analysis project Ga0308157, IMG submission 201035) | Phyllosphere microbial communities from UC Gill Tract Community Farm, Albany, California, United States - DLSLB.R1 | ecosystem: Host-associated > Plants > Phyllosphere > Unclassified | place: USA... | reverse complement strand
GCATACGATACAGAAAAAGGGGCAGGTACAATGAGCCCTTACACGTTTTTACGAGCAATCGGTCCAGAACCTTGGAATGCCGCTTACGTTGAGCCATCACGTCGACCAGCTGATGGTCGTTATGGTGAGAATCCTAACCGGTTATATCAACACCATCAATTCCAAGTGGTGATGAAGCCATCACCAGAAAATATCCAAGAACTTTACTTGGAAAGCTTGCGTTTGTTAGGGATCGATCCGTTAGAACATGATATCCGCTTTGTTGAGGACAACTGGGAGAACCCTTCGATGGGGTGTGCCGGTGTTGGTTGGGAAGTCTGGTTAGATGGCATGGAAATCACGCAATTTACGTACTTCCAACAAGTCGGCGGTTTGCCATGTAAACCAGTCACTTCAGAAATCACTTATGGGTTAGAGCGTTTAGCTTCTTATATCCAAGAAGTGGAAAGTGTGTATGATCTTGAATGGTCAGCAGGTGTCAAATATGGCGAGATCTTCAAACAGCCTGAATATGAACACTCAAAATATTCATTTGAAGTGAGTGATCAAGAATTATTATTAAGTAATTTTGATCGTTTTGAAAAAGAAGCGAAACGTTGTATTGAAGAAAATCTGGTCCATCCAGCATATGATTACATTTTAAAATGTAGTCACACCTTCAATCTATTAGATGCTCGTGGTGCAGTATCTGTGACTGAACGTGCTGGCTACTTGGCTCGCATTCGTAACATGGCGAAATCTGTGGCGAAAATCTTTGTTGCAGAACGTGAAAAACTTGGATTCCCATTGCTGAATAATCAATCAGAAAATCCAATGATTGTTAAGGAAGGTGAATAAGATGGCAAAGGACTTATTATTAGAAATTGGCTTGGAAGAAATGCCAGCGCATGTTGTGACACCAAGCATGAAACAATTAGAAGAAAAAACAGCAGCGTTTTTAACGGACAATCAATTGACTTACGATGCAATCGAGACATTCTCTACTCCGAGACGTTTGGCGATCAAAGTAACAAATGTGCCAGAACGTCAGGCTGACAGTGAAGAAGAAGTGAAGGGACCAGCGAAAAAAATCGCATTAGATGCTGAAGGCAACTGGTCGAAAGCAGCTCAAGGATTTGTTCGTGGGCAAGGATTGACGACAGACGATATCACCTTCCGAGAAATCAAAGGTGTGGAATATGTCTATGTGACGAAATATACTCAAGGAAAACCGGCAATCGAAGTCTTGACAGGATTGATCGATGTGATTAAAAGCATGACATTCCCTGTGACAATGCACTGGTCTTCCTTTGACTTTGAATATATTCGCCCGATTCATTGGATCGTGGCACTATTTGGAGAAGAAGTGATCCCGTTTGAATTTTTAGATGTGAAAACTGGACGTACTTCTCGTGGGCATCGTTTCTTAGGTGAAGATGTGACATTTGCTCATCCAGCAGAATATGAAGAAAAGCTATCTGAACAATTTGTAGTTGCTTCGCCACAAAAGAGAAGAGCAATGATCATGGAACAAGCGACTCAATTATCAACAAAAAATGATTGGCACATCGATTTTGATGAAGACCTACTTGAAGAAGTCAATAATCTAGTGGAGTATCCAACTGTCTTTGCTGGTGATTTTGAAGAAAAATATCTATCTGTACCGGAAGAAGTACTCGTGACTTCCATGAAGGAACACCAACGTTATTTTGATGTTCGAAATGCCGAAGGTCAACTCTTACCACATTTTATCGCTGTACGAAATGGCGATCGTGTAAAGCTAGATAACGTTATTCGTGGGAACCAAAAAGTACTGACTGCGCGTTTAGAAGATGCGGAATTCTTTTACAATGAAGACAAAAAATTCCCAATCGAGCATTATGTCAATAAGTTGAAATCAGTGACTTTCCATGAAAAGATCGGTAGTATTTATGAAAAAATGCAACGTGTGCAAGTGATTGCATCTGTTATCGGCAAGTCTGTCGGTTTATCCGGGGAAGAACTAGCTGCATTACAACGTGCCGGCGAAATCTATAAGTTTGACCTAGTGACGAACATGGTTGGAGAATTTCCAGAACTTCAAGGAATCATGGGTGAAAAATATGCGTTGTTGCATGGAGAAGATCCAGCGGTTGCGACAGCGATCCGTGAACATTATTTACCGATCGCTAGTGAAGGTGAACTGCCAGAAACGACGATTGGTGCAGTCTTAGCCATTGCCGATAAATTAGATAGTATTTTCTCTTTCTTTACTGTAGGAATGGTGCCAAGTGGTTCAAACGACCCTTACGCATTACGTCGTCAAGCATATGGGATCGTTCGGATCATTGAAGCAAAACAATGGGCTTTCCCATTGGCACAATTACAACAAGAAGTGAATGCTGCAATCAATGAAAATCAAGAGCGTTTCGGGTTAGCTTTCGTTCAAGGAACTGATGTAATCGACTTTATCAAAGGTCGTTTGCGCCAACGATTGATGACAAAAGCCATTCGCCACGATGTGATCGATGCTGTCTTGAATGCGAAGGAAAGTAATTTGACAACCGTTTTTGCCGCTGCACGTCTGTTGAAGGAACGTTTGCAAGATGAAAACTTCAAACCATCGATGGAAGCTTTGACGCGTGTGATGAATCTAGCGAAAAAAGCCGAAGGAACAACGAATGAGATTGATCCAAGCCTGTTTGAAAATGAAGCAGAGCAAGCATTGTACGAAGCAGTTGAGAAAGTGAAAGCTCAGTTTGTGGAACGTACACTTAAAGAGAACTATGAGCAATTAGTCAGCTTAAGACCAGTTATCGATCAGTATTTTGATCAAACGATGGTCATGGTCGAAGATGAAGCTGTCCGTAACAACCGTTTAGCACAGTTGCAACAAATTGCTGACATGGCATTAAGTATTGCTAGTCTGGATCAAATCATTACAAAATAAGACGGATCAAGTGAAAGCTTGAAACAAAAAAAGGTTTGGGATGCGAACATCCCAAACCTTTTATTTTTTACGTTGCTGTTTACCGGCATTTCGACCGTTAGCATTTTTCTTGGTTGCTTGTGTATTGATTTTTTTCGTTGGTTTCGTCGCTTCTTCAGGTGTCACATCTTTGCGAGGTGTCACGACTTGTTTCGGTGGATTTTGTTTCAATTCTTCTGCGACCTGTGCTTTTAAGCGTGGCTTCATGATCACATTGGTGATAAATGTTTGTAGACAACTAAAGATACCGCCGACTACCCAGTAAAGGGTCACTCCCGCAGGAGCACTGATCGACATGAAGACGATCATCGCAGGTGAAACGATCAACATAGTGCGCATCGTTTTTTTCTGTTCTTCAGGAATACCGATCGTTGAGATATACCCTTGGATCAGGTAAGCAATCCCGGCAATCGCAACTAAGAGCAAACTTGGATTCCCTAAATCAATGCCATAAAAAGTCGATTCACGGATACCCTCTGTATAACGAGCAGTAAAGTACAGCGCTGAGAAGATCGGCATTTGGATCAATAAAGGTAAACAACCGATTCCGCCTGTCATACTTAACCCATTTTCGCGATACACTTGTTGCATTTCTGCTTGTGCAGCCATTTGTTCTTCACGGGTCGTCGCCGCTTTTAGTTTTTCTTGGGCGGCACTGACTTGAGGTTTCAATGCTTGCATTTTTTCAGATTGGATCATTGTCTTTTTCGATTGACTGATTCCTAAAGGTAAAATGATGATTCGTACGATCACAGTCATCAAGATAACAGCCCAACCGTATGACCAGTTGAAATTCTGCACGAGATATGTAATCGCTTGTCCCATAGGTTGTACTAATACGCGATAGACGATTCCAGATGTATCAGGGTTTCCATCAGCATCCATTCTGACACAACCAGATAAGAAAAGTAAGAGTGTTACAAGACCAGAACCTAGTAACCAATTTTTCCATTTATTCATAAAATACTTCCTCTTTTAAAATTTTTACACAAGCTTAACTATACTAAAAATATGAGAATAATTCAATGAACTTCATAGAAAATTCAAATAATCCCCTTAAGTTTAGCCGATCATGGGAGGGACAGGGAAGCGCACATAAAAGAACAGAGAATTGAAACGATCATCTTCTAGTAGACAGCAACAACGACTTTCTTCATATGTGCTTTCAAGAAGAAACATTTAGCCGATCACATCAAATTTTTTTCGTTCTTCCATCATCGGATGTTCTTGCAAGTCGACATATTGGACACGTCCACTGGGACTAGGTGATTGCTTGACTTCTTTGATGAACTGATCGATGGTTTCCTCCTCACCAGCGGCTTCGATCGTCACCGAACCATCTTCTTCGTTTTTAACTGTTCCTGTCACGCCCAATTGATCAGCTACTATTTTTGTCATATAACGAAAACCTACACCTTGGACACGCCCTTGCACATTCATTTTAACTTTTTTCATTTGAAGCACCACTCTTTCCTCTATTTGATAAATTTATGATAACGATTTTTTATAAAACTAACAAGCCCAACGATTGATTCCATGCTATAATGAAGTGAGGTGGAAAACGTGAAAAAAATTCAATCAGCAAAAAATCCTAGAATCAAAGAAATAAAAAAATTACATAAAAAGAAGCACCGCGAAGAAGGACAGGAGTACCTGCTTGAAGGGTTTCACTTGATCGAAGAAGCTGTGAATGCCAAAGTCATGCCTAAAGAGATCTTTCTGACAGAACGAGGCTGGTCAGAATGGGGGACATGGGTCGAACAACACGAATTGGATTGCTTTTTAGTCACTGATGAGGTGATGGCGGTGATCTCTGATCTACCAACACCACAAGGAATCGTGGCAGTGATGCCGCTAGAAGTTAGCCAAGTGTCAATAGATACAGGAGGCTGGTTGCTTTTAGACAATGTCCAAGATCCTGGAAATGTCGGAACGATGATCCGAACAGCAGATGCGTTTGGTTTAGCAGGTGTGATCTTAGGGAAAGGCTCAGCTGATATTTATAGCACCAAAGTTTTAAGAAGTATGCAGGGAAGCAATTACCATTTACCAGTTATCTCACAAGAGTTAGACGCACTCATTCCTGAATTGAAAGAAAAAGGATTTGCGATATACGGAACAGAACTCAATGAAGAAGCTGTTTCTCTTCCAACCGTCGTACCAACAAAAAATTATACGATCATTATGGGAAATGAAGGACAAGGGGTGCGATCAGAATTATTGGCGCTAACTGATAAAAATATCTATATCCCAATGAATGGCCATGCTGAATCATTGAATGTCGGCGTAGCTACCGGCATATTGTTGTACCATCTTTCTTCTTGATTAAGGAACTATTAAGCTTTTTGGATTTTTAGTCAACCTCACTAGAATATTCCGAACATGAATGATATACTATGTACAATTTCAACGATAAATGAAATTCAAAAAGGTGGCAGATCGAAAATTATGACAGAAAAATGGCGTGAAGACGAAGAATACATGTCTTATATCGAAGATCTATTAGAAACAGAAGCAGTACAAAAATTAGCTGATTATATCCAACATGTACATTCGACAAGATTGGAACACTCGATCAGTGTTTCTTATTACAGTTACAAATTAGCAAAAAAATGGGGTGGAGATGCAAGAGCTACTGCACGTGCAGGACTTTTACATGACCTATTCTATTATGACTGGCGTACAACAAAATTTGATGAAGGCACACATGCGTATGTGCATCCTAGGATCGCTGTGAAAAATGCAGAAAAGATTACTGAACTTTCTGATTTAGAGCGCGACATCATCTTGAAACATATGTGGGGGGCAACGATCGCTCCACCAAAATACAAAGAAAGCTATATTGTGACATTTGTTGACAAGTATTGTGCAGTGAAAGAAGCGGCGCAACCAGTAACGGATACAATGAAACAAAAATGGCAACGATATTTTGGAAAAGAACAGTCGATCTAACTATTTGACCAGCCGAACGGAAACAGTCGAAGGTCCCGATCATGGGAAACCTTTGACTGTTTTTTTTGCGAAAGTAGTTGACGAAATAAGATTTATAAGGTTAACTCTTTATTAGGTGAATGTACATAGATGAAAAAAGCATAAAGGGGGTGATGATAAGATGCCATACGTATCTTATTTAGCAGAGTTCAAGGACTTCAGTTATTAAGCTAACTTTGTTGAAGGACTCTTTTTTCTTCAAAGTAGCTACTTTTGAAAGAAGAAAGGACTCAAAAAATCATGGAAACAACAATCAAAACGTATCAATATTTCTTTATCAAACGGGAAATCGAGCAACTGTTAAATGTCTATCATTCAGTGAATGATAAAAAAACTGTCGCAACCGTTCAAGCACTAACCACAGAACGAATCAATGAGGTAGTAGAAAATGATCCACAAGTAATCGCCTTACTTGAACCATTTGTGAAGCAAGTTATGGATACAAACTTGAAAAAAGAAAAAGCGACAGAATTGCTCGAACGTTTAAAAGAACATGTTGCGCCATTCAAGCAACCATCAAAAATCCAAGTGGAAAAAATATTCCGAAAAGTGAAAAAGTTGAAACACCCAGATTGGCAAACATTGGATCTTAAAGAGCATACTTATGTGGGCTGGAATGATCCAGGAACACAGAAGAAATATCTGCTCTATTATGCAGATGAGCGGCTACAAGGTGTCCATGGCACACTTTCTCCGACGATCATCAAAGGGGTATGCGCGATTTGCCATAAGACTTCGAGTGTTTCGATGTTTCTTTCCACGACAAAATCAGGATCAGATGGCACGTATACTAAAAAAGGAAATTACATTTGTCATGATAGTGATCAGTGCAATCAGCAACTAGTAAAGCTGGCACCATTTTATGAATTTACAGACATCGTGAAGAAAGAAAAATAGCGCCATTGTTTTTCTTGAGAATGTATGATAAACTTTCTGTAAATGAATAGGTGATGGTGTTCGCCTTTAAATGTCGATCGATAGATGACTAATGACGCCTACTAAAAATCGGAGAATCCGTTTTTTTAGTAGGCTTTTTTTGTGGGGAGGAATAGAAAAATGGATCAACGTTTACTTAGTCCATTCAAAATAGGGACATATATGGTGAAATGGTTAGTGATCACTGCTTGTTTAGGCGTACTAATGGGAGGACTTTCCGCTTTTTTTCTAAATAGCTTAACCGTGGTGACGGATTTACGAGAAGCACATACTTGGTTATTGTATCTATTACCTGTCAGTGGGGCATTATTTGCGTTTCTTTATCAACGATACGGTGGGAATGCTAGTCGTGGGAATAATCTGGTCATTGATCAAGGGAATGGTGGGGAAGAAAAAATCCCGCTTCGATTGATTCCTTTAACGCTTTTCGGTACGATCACGACGCATCTCTTTGGCGGTTCTGTCGGTCGAGAAGGAACAGCAGTCCAAATGGGTGGCGCTTTAGCTGAAAATCTAGCAAGGGGATTAAAATTGAGTCCTATCGAGCGAGAGGTGCTGGTCATCAGTGGGATCAGTGCAGGATTTAGTTCAGTGTTTGGGACACCTTTAGCAGGCACATTGTTTGGACTTGAAGTACTAGCAATCGGAAAGATGCGTACAGAAGCGATCTTTCCCAGTTTTTTTGCTGCTTTATTTGCTAACTTCGTAACGGAAAGCATTGGTGTCACACATATCCATTATAAGATGGGGGAAATTCCAGGGTGGAGTCCAGCACTCTTTGGCAAACTGATGGTGGCGGGTATCGCTTTTGGGATTATTGGTTGGGTTTTTAGTCGTTCAATCGTCTTTTTGAAAAAGTGGTATCTGAAATGGTTCAAACATCCAATCACTAGAAATTTTATAGGTGGAGGAATTGTCGTAGTTGTGGCACTGATTTTACAAACACAACGCTACTTAGGACTTAGCTTGCCTTTATTGCAAGATGCGTTTGCCGGAAAAGCACATGCCTATGATTTTATCGGTAAGTTAGGATTTACTGTCCTTTCTTTAGGCGCTGGCTATCAAGGTGGGGAAGTGACCCCTTTGTTTGAGATTGGCGCAACTCTAGGGGCAACTTTAGCGCCCATCCTGCATGTTTCGATTCCTTTTCTAGCTGCATTAGGATTTATCGGTGTGTTTTCTGGAGCGACGAATACACCCATTGCATGTTTTGTCATGGGCATCGAATTATTCGGAGGAGAAGCAGCTAGTTTCTTTTTTATGATTTGTTTGATCAGTTTCATGTGTTCGGGAAATAACGGAATCTATTCCGCACAAAAAGTAATGATCAAAAAAGGGATTTTATTTTTACCAATGAATAATGATCAGAGAGAATAGTTTACTGATTGAAAGAAAAAAAGAAGTTGCATGACACGCAACTTCTTTTTTTTAGGCAATAAGTGTGATCAAAGCTAACAATGCAGTCAGGCCAAGGATGATACCACATACGATCATGTGACGTTTTTTATGCAACATCAAGATCGCGATATATTCTCTAAGAAAAGCATTTGGCAAATAATAAAAGGCTGTTTTTGCACCAATGCCATTGGCTTTTAACTGTGCTTGCTTCGCAAAGAGTCCTGCACGGAAAATGTGGTAATTATTTGAACTGAAAATCGCACGATAAGCGCCACCGCCAGATTCACGATCCATTAATTCTTTGGAGAAACGCATATTTTCTAAAGTGGTTGTTGAATTTGTTTCAACTAAAATGTCCCGCTCCGGAATCCCTTTTTCTAAGGCATAGTTTTTCATGGCAATTGCTTCTGGTAACTTTTCATCTGTACCTTGACCACCAGACATCAAAAGAATCGGTGGATTGAGCGTAGCATGACTTTGTGCCCAATAAAAAGCAATTGCTTTGTCGATCCGTTTGGCTAGGAGGGGAGAAACACGTTCCCCGTTGATCAGGCCTGCGCCTAACACGATAATATAATTCTGGTTATAACGTGGTCGGTTGAACTGATATAAGAAAGAGACAGTCATAAAATTATAGAAGACAATAAACAGATAAATCAAGATGACTGCTATACCAGAAAGAAGAACATTGATCCACGCTGGTAAGTAGTTGATTAAAAATACAGTGGCAATTAAATATAGCGTTAAGGCAATCCCTAGCAGTAAAGTCAAAAGATTGGCTAATGAACGTGATTCTCTTTTTAAGACGATGATGCCATTCCAAATGAGAAAGACGACCAAAATATATATGCCAAATAGTAAAATCAATAAAGCTGGTACTGCAATCAAAGCAAAAATCCCACCAATAAAGATATTCTGCGTCTCAAAAAGTAAGAGTAATAAATAAGCGCCGAAACTAATCAAAAATAAATTGAAAATCAAACCATTCAGTAGTCGCCTTTTTTCGGTGAAGTAAAAAAAAGCAAAGATACTGAAAAAAGCGAGAGGGATCAAGAAATAAAAACTCGCATAAAAAATCTCTAATACAACGAAGTACGTAAGCATCAATGTGAATGTCCAAGTACCACAATAAAAGAATAACGCGGGATCTTTTTGTTTCCTGCGCCAGATGATGATCCCAACCATCCCTACGATATAGAGAATCGAAAAAATCAAATCTCTTGTTAAATTCATAATACCAACTCCTTTTTCTAATCGTGGAGTCATCACTGTGAATGAAAAGGAAACAGCTGATTAGCAGACTAGTGATGATTATTCAACACGAACTGATAGTGTTACTCGCCCCTCATAGACCAACCCTACAAGTAACAATCTACCATATACAGTATAACGAAAAATTTGTAAAAATGCTGTTATAAAAAAAGAAAAAATAGAAAATACATTTATTTTCTGTAAGAAGCAGAAAAATACCCAAACAGTAAAGGTTGATGGCGTCTCGTCAATTCGTGAAGAAGAGCCAGCATTTACTGTTTGGGTAAGGAGTGGATGTAACTATTTGGAATGTTTATTTAGAATAGATTACTGAAAAAATTAGTGACATTGCGCCAGCCAATCACAAAGATATTCGCTTTTTCAACCGAACTAGCAGTGATGATGTCTGTGCTTGGAGAGGCACCATCTTCTAAGTAACCTAATTGATCATCAGCTAAAGTGATAGTGGCTGTTCCAACCTTTGTGCCTCTAACGATCGGTGCTTCAAGTTCATTATCCTTTACTTTTGTCTCATCGATCTTAGGTGTGATCGTCAATTGACCCGTATCCATATCATTTCTGACCCAGACACTGACTGGGCTTTTTAGTACGACATTGACAGAAGTTTCTTTTCCGTTTTTCACATCGATCGATTTGAGTGAAGGAATGCTTGCGTTTGCTTTACCGATTTCTTTGACTGACCAGTTATCATAGCAATAATCCATCAAGCGAGCC
>Ga0308157_10010176_pt1 | contig 10259 bp, 7 predicted proteins | sample PhyBR1_FD_201035 | JGI IMG/M metagenome (GOLD analysis project Ga0308157, IMG submission 201035) | Phyllosphere microbial communities from UC Gill Tract Community Farm, Albany, California, United States - DLSLB.R1 | ecosystem: Host-associated > Plants > Phyllosphere > Unclassified | place: USA... | reverse complement strand
ATTTTGGCTGGCATATTTTCCCTGTTGAAAATCCGCCGCCGAAACCGGATAGCCGAACAGCCACCCTTGTCCAACAGCATCTGGATGAAGCTTAAGCACATAGGCCGATTGTTCAGGCTTTTCTATCCCTTCGACTACCAGCTTCAGATCGAGGCGCCGTGCAATATTGCAGATATTCTCAACAATTTCGGCGCTCACCGCCTCGGTTCCAATGGCCTGTGTAAACATCCTATCCACTTTGATACCGTCGATAGGCAACTTTGCCAGATAAGCCAGGTTGGAATAACCCGTGCCAAAATCATCAATGAAGAACTTATAATCAAGCCGGTTAAACGACGTCATTCCCTCGATGAGATGATTGTGGTGGGCTGTTGAGCGTTCCGTTATTTCCAATATGATTTGCTGCGCCGAAAGATCATGGCGCTTCACCTCCTCATCAAGAAAATTACGCAATGACATATCCAACACGTCTTCAGCAGATACATTGATACTGAGATAAAAATCCTCGTTTGCTTTGAGGACAGACTCCATCTCATTGAGCGCATTTCGTATAACCAGGCGCGTTACATCGCCAATAATGCCCATCTCCTCTGCAACTGGAATAAACACCTCTGGAGAGATCGGATTTTTGAGATCGTCATATAAACGCGCAAGCACCTCAGCGCCCACGATTTTCTCGTCGCGCAATCGAACAAGAGGCTGATAGACGACATTAAACCGCTCAAGGGCGATTGATCGTTTGATCTGTTGTGGCAATGATGAATGTCCGCGCCGCCAGCGCACCGCAGCGATACCAAGTACGCCACCAACCACTGCACCCAGCCCCCCGATCGTCAACAACACGCCAATGGGTTGTTGCAACATGCTCACGCCAGACCGCCCGACAATAACGCATATATCGACATCATCAGAACAACTGGACACAAGCCGACGCGAACGCAAATCGTACCAAGCCAGTTTGTTGGGTTTAAAGGTCTGCAAGATACTTGCATCGCCAAATGAGCGATAGATATGCTGGCCATCATGGCTGATGACATAGGCACTCAAATTATCTTTCAGCCGCTCGGAGTTCTCAAAGGCAAATGGCGATGTGAAGGTGATGGAAGATCCCTTCGCAAGCATGTCAACGCCATTGGAATGTTGGCCGATATTTGTAGCATTCACCCATAGTTGATGCCCATCCTTCACAACTTTATCAGAAGGCGGCAAAGGTTCAGGTTGCAAAAGCCGCCCCCACAAAGCGGTACATAAAAGGTGATTGTCTTGTACACGCCCGACATCACTCATAAAATGGGAGTTAAACGCAATGCGCCGCATTGCTGTTAAATCGTCATCAGAGCATATTTTGCTATTATGATTATTGAGGGCGGACAGTGTATTCTTACCGTCATTAGCAACGTCGATTGCATGCGTGAGAAGAGTATCGCGATATTCGCTTAGCTGGGCATAGGAAAGGCGAACCAATTCGAGCTGCCCCAAGAAAATGGAAAACAACGCACCCATAATGACAGCCAGCGTAATAAACAGCCTGTTATTGCCATTACGAATGCTTAACATTAGAGCTAATTCCCTCGAGTTTAGGCTTACATCTCTTACATATACAAGTATCCAAATATTTAACCGGCGTCCCTAGTATTTTACATATTTATAAAAATATTTATTAGCGCTAACATCACAGTAATTTTAACGAAACAATTCATCACATAAAGCAACCCGTTCACCAGTGTTACGCAGCGGAAATAATGAATTTCTCGCGGCTAACATCTGCTCGCAACACCGTTTGAAATCATCATGAAGCGCTCTAAATTTTTGTTTAGCGCGCATCTGGGAGCGAAAGCCGTTCCATACTTTTCGGGATACGCCCTATTCCCGCGATAAAGGCAGCTTGCTCCCAGCAAGATGCCGCTCGGTCAGTGCCCGCTCCTCAACAATCGAATAACGAAACCGGAAAAGTTTGGCGGGACGCCCACCAGTTTCACTATCGCTTTCGCCCGTTTCCTCAACCAAGTCCTGTTGCTCAATCAAACGACGAAAATTTTGCTTATGTAGACGCAAGCCCGCCAGCGCTTCAACCGTTCTCTGAAGTTGCAGAAGCGTAAAGTTATCGGGCATCAACTCAAAAACAACGGGGCGATATTTGATCTTGGCACGAAGCCGCGCAATAGCCGTTGCCAGAATACGACGGTGATCGGCAAACATATGTTGCCCATTTTCAGCACTCGCGATACCCGCCTCGCTTACGAGGCCCGCCTCATAAAGAAGCTCATAGCGCTGAAGCACAAGATCTTCATTCCAGCGCTCGCCATTAAGCCCAAACGAAAATGCCACACGCCTTAGCCGCTGCGATACAGCTTCCGCAGATCTGGCTGTATGCGCCCACGCAACAAGACGATCACTCAATTGATGCACGCCATCTGGCACACCCTGCCTGTGATCTTCCCAGGGCAAATAATCGTACCAGCCGCGCCAGCTCGCCTGATGCGAGGCAACATCGACCTCCCGCACAAGTCCGAGATAGCTGATTGATATTATGCGCTCTCCCTGTCGATGGCGATCACGATCCGCAAATGTATAGAGCTGTTCAAGGTAGCCAACAGGATGGGCCGTTTCGGCCTGCACCCAAGCGCGCAATCCGGATTGCAGAGACCTATGCTCCGATTCAAACGGGCCGGAAGGGAGAGCAATACCTTGCCGGACAGTCATAATACGAGGCTGTTCGCCAGTAACTGCACAAAGCGCCGCAATCAATTCCGTATGAGCAAAATCATCTGTCAATCAAGCGCTGCTTTCGTCAAAATTCTCTTATCTATAATCTCACAAACAGTAGGGTATAGTTTTTCAATACGCTACCGTAGATAGCCCAACCCAACGCAGTTTTAGGTCAACAAATGGCCAAAACTGATGGTCATGGTGTCACATCAAACCCAAACCATTTCATCGATAGACGTTTAATTGTGCCCTCCGTCTTTGCAGCATCAATCCCGCCCATCATCAAATCCTTCAGGCCGCGCAAAACATACGGATGTCGATACTCTTCTGTAGCGATAGAAGGTTGTGTCGCAGCACGTGTTTGTTCAGTAAAAACCGAGGCCATAAACCCGGTAAAAACCAAAACGCCGCCCAAAGGGCGGCGCTTCAATCAAAAATATTATCTCGATTATGGCGTTACGTCGAAGCCGAACCACTTTTCGGAAAGCTTCTTGATCGTGCCATCAGCCTTGGCGGCTTCAATGGCTTCGTTGAACATCGCCTGGAGTTCAGGCTCGTTCTTACGAATGCCAACAGCCACACCGCGACCCAGAATACCGCCCTTAAAGAAAGGACCAGTCATGACGAGGTCTTCATTGCCTGGCTTCTTTGCAGCATCCGAAAGGTAAGCAAGCGAGGCAACAACCAGATCGACACGGCCGGACTTCAGGTCTAGATCATGCTGGTCGGTGGTCTTGTATTCGCGGATATCAGCCGAATCCTTAAAATACTTGTCGAGAAGCGAAAGACCAAGCGAAGCGGTCTGAACGCCAACGGTGCGGCCCTTGATTTCAGCTGCAACTTCGTCAATCACCTTCTGAGAAGCAGCTTCGTCTTTAGCAAGATAAAGCGTTTCGCCCGTGTGGGGCAGCTTGGCAAAAGGGCTGTCTTTCAGCGTTGCAAAGGTCTGTGGTGTAAGGCCATAGGAGACGGTGAAGTCAATGGTTTCTTCGCGCTTTGGAGTAGCAGTAAGGCCAGCCATGATCGCGTCGAACTTGCCAGCATTGAGCGCTGGAATGATGCCGTCAAAAGGCTGTGCAACCAGCGTGCACTCAACCTTCATACGTGCACAAAGATCTTTATAGAGATCGACTTCGTAACCATCCAGCGTGCCGTCTGGCTTGGTGAAGTTATACGGCCGGAAAGCGCCTTCGGTCGCAATCGTGATCTTGTCCCACTTCTTGCCTTCTGCATGTGCAGAAGCAGTTGTGAGAACCAGTGCCGAAACGAACAGGGCTTTGAACAATCCTGTGCTCTTCATTTGACTTACCTTATAAGAGTTATTTGCTAACCTGCCTTTTGGCATAGATCAGCAATGTTTGAAATAATCAGGCTGCATTTTCGTGGCTGATAAACTTGCGGAAACGCTCGGATTTTGAATTTCCGAACACGTCTTCAGGCGCGCCGTCTTCTTCGACCAATCCCTGATGAACGAACACCACGCGATTGGACACATCACGGGCGAAGCCCATTTCGTGCGTGACGACCAGCATGGTGCGGCCTTCTTCTGCAAGACCGCGCATAACGCGGAGCACTTCGCCAACCAGTTCAGGATCAAGTGCCGAGGTCGGCTCGTCAAACAACATGACCTTTGGCTTCATCGCGAGCGCACGCGCAATGGCCGCACGCTGCTGCTGGCCACCAGACAAATGTGCCGGATAGAAATCGCGCTTGTCAGCAATACCAACCTTGGCGAGCAAAGCTTCTGCCTCTGCCACGCATTCGGCACGCGAACGGCCCTGCACATAGATCGGCGCTTCGATAATGTTTTCAAGAATTGTCTTATGCGACCAAAGATTGAAGCTCTGGAACACCATGCCGAGTTCAGAGCGGATGCGCGATACCTGCTTCTTATCAGTTGGATAAGCTTCGCCCTTCGAGTTCTTCGCCATGCGAATGGTCTCGCCCGAAACAGTCACCGTGCCAGACGTGGGTGTTTCCAGCAGATTGATGCAACGCAGAAATGTCGATTTGCCGGAACCGGAAGAGCCGAGGATCGAAATCACTTCGCCTTCGCGCGCTTCCAGAGAAATGCCCTTAAGCACTTCATTCGCACCGAAGCTCTTGCGCAGATTTTCGACTTTCAGAGCCACCGGGGATGTTGCAGACAGAAGTTTACTCACGATGATTTTCCTTCGGTGGCGGTTTTGACGACGGGCTGGCGCAGATACGGCGTGAGCTTGTATTCAGCGAACATAAGTACGCGTGTCAAAACGAAGTTGATAGCGAGATAGATCGCGCCCGCGATGACGAACACTTCAATCGCACGATAGGATTCTGCGATCAGCTTAGCGGCGATGCCTGTTACTTCCATCAATGTAATGATGGAGGCCAGCGACGTAGCTTTGACCATGGAGATCATTTCATTGCCATAGCCCGGCAGCGCCTGACGGATTGCAAGCGGCATCACGATGCGACGGAAGCTTGTGAAGCGCGACATGCCGCAGGCTTTAGCCGCTTCGATCTGACCACTGGGAACTGACAACAGACCACCACGGATGATTTCACTAGCATAGGCTGCATTGTTCAAAGTCAGCGCGATGATCGCACACCAATAGGGTTCACGCAGGATTGGCCACAGAAACGAATAGCGTACTGCCGGAAACTGGCTGAGGCCGTAATAGATAATGAATATCTGAACCAGAAGTGGCGTACCACGAAATACAAACACGTAAAGACGCGCGATCCAGTCGAGAACGGTAATGCCTGACAGACGCATCAGCGCAAAAAGTAGAGCCAGAATAGCGCCAAAGACAATCGAGCTTGCCGCAAGCTGAAGGGTCAGCGGCACGCCGCTCATCATCTGCATGAAGGATTCGGTATAGAACTGAAGGTTCATGATGCCCTCCGGACGCCGCGCGAAAAGTGACGTTCCGCTTTTTGCAGAATGGTGCCGGAAACCGACGAAATCAGCAGATAAAGCGCACCGGCGATCAGGTAGAAGTTAAACGGCAAGCCCGTAGAACCTGCTCCAATCTGGGCCTGACGCAAAATATCAACAACGCCGACAACGGAAATCAGCGCGGATTCTTTAAGCGCAACCTGCCAGACATTGCCGAGGCCCGGCAGCGCATGGCGAAGTGCCAACGGCGCAATGATGCGGCGGAACTTAAGTGCCTGTCCCATACCGCAAGCAGAGGCCGCTTCAAGCTCGCCCTTGGAAACAGCACGAAATGCACCACGGAAAACTTCCGTATGATGCGCGCCGCACGAAATGCCGATCGCAAGCACACCAGCGAGGAATGCCGGAAAGCCGACAAAACCCTGAGCGCCGAAGAAATGGCCAATCGCTGTTACGGCCGCACTACCGCCGAAATAAAACAGATAAATCACCAGAAGATCGGGAATACCGCGAATGATCGTCGTGTATGCGTCGGCCACACCACGAAGCGTGCGTCCGCCGGAGATTTTGGCCCAAGCTGCAAACACACCAATGATCGCGCCAAGCAGATAGCCGACGACCGACAATGCTACCGTGACGAGCACCGCCATCATCAGCACATGGCCCCAGCCATCGGGCCCGAAGCTTAGAATATCGAGAAAAGCCTTCATGATGCCTCAGGCCGTGTGGGGGATAGGGAAATAAACGTCATCTTGTTTTCCGGGTATCTCTTGTAGGCTGGTGCTTATTTATCAGAAACAGGCAAGGCTGGTTGAACATTATCCGGGATGGGGTTCACAAAAACAGCGCCATTCAGCGTCTTTTCATGATCTTGCTTGGCTTTGTCGATCTGCTCCGGATTGAGAAACAACTCTATCGCTGTGCTGCCCATAATCTTCGCCGCATGCGCCATGCCCTTATGCGCCGCAGGCAATTTACCCTGCGCCACCATCTGCCATGAATGAAGCGGAGTACCGATTGCGCAGGTTGCACCGCGCATTTGAACTGTTGGAACGACCCAGCTTACGCTGCCCACATCTGTGGAACCAACAAGCGAATTATCGCCCTTATAAAGCTCATAAACACCTTCGCAAAGCGCTATTTCAGCGTTTGGCTGAACACCGAAACGACGAAATGCATCGGAGATGTCTTCTTTGGTCAGTGTCGCCTGAAAGCGCTTTGCCGTTTCGCGATCCTGATCATCAAAAACCGGCGGACCGAGACGATCCAGTTCTCGCTGCATCAGCTGTTCCAGCACTGGATTGCCAATCAGATTGGCGTCACCACTGACAATCGCGCTTTTGACCGTGGTTTCAGTCATCAGAGCCGCACCTTCGGCGATCTTTTTTACGCGCTCCAGCAGAACCTGCATTTGCGGCAAATCGAGTGCGCGGATCAAATAACGCACGCTGGCTTTCGCCTGCACGACATTGGGTGCAAAACCACCCGTATCAGTGACAGCATAGTGAATGCGTGCCGACGACGGCATATGCTCGCGCATATAGTTCACACCGACATTCATCAGTTCCACGGCATCGAGCGCGCTGCGCCCAAGATGCGGAGCGGATGCAGCATGCGCTGCGCGGCCTGTGAAGTTAAAATTGATTTCATTACAAGCCAGTGAAACAGGGTCGTTAACGCCAGCAAAAGGTGCCGGATGCCAACAGAAAGCAATATCGACATCATCGAACAAGCCTTCGCGCACCATAAAGCCCTTGGCTGAGCCACCTTCTTCGGCAGGGCAGCCATAATAGCGAACGCGGCCCTTGATGCCATTGGCTTCAAGATAATCCTTGACTGCAGCCGCTGCAAGAAGAGAACCGGAACCGAGCAAATTATGTCCGCAACCATGACCGTTGCCGCCCGCTTCAATCGGCTGCTCTTCCGCTACACCTGCAAACTGACTCAAACCGGGAAGCGCATCAAATTCGCCAAGAATAGCGATGACCGGGCCGTCTTCACCCGCCTCGCCCATCACTGCTGTGGGTAGCCCTGCAATGCCACGCTGAACACGGAAACCTTCGGCCTCAAGCTGTGCCGCATGGGCATCGCTCGATTTATATTCTTCGTAATTCGTTTCCGGGTTATCCCAAACCGTATCGCTCAGTTCGAAATATGCGGCGCTTTTCGCGTCAACAATGTCCCAGATGTCGTGGTGATTTTTCAACTTGGCTCTATCGCTCGCGGCTCATGTTTTCGGACTTGCGGGAGAAAAAGCAGGTCAAGGACAGTAAGAAGACCAGGGTTTAAGTTCCCATTTCGCCGGATTTTTATGCTGAAATGTCTGGTCTGACTTCCGTCAAAGAAGAGAGCGCTCCTCCCGAGCTGTACCTAGAGGTACTGCATATCAATGGCAACAGATATAAGTGAAATTGCACAAAACACACAGCTCAACCAACATTTTGGCTAACCAAAACACCCATATTGATAAGAAGTCGCTGACATAACCGGAATCGATTGCATCAAAAAAGCCGCATGACAATGTCACACGGCTTTCTGGATCTATTCAGATCGGGCTTAGAAGTCCCAGTCGTCGTCTTCGGTCGCAACAGCTTTACCAATGACATAAGACGAGCCGGAGCCTGAGAAGAAGTCGTGGTTCTCATCGGCATTGGGCGAAAGTGCGGATAGGATCGCCGGATTAACCTTGCAAGCTTCCGCCGGGAACAACGATTCATAGCCGAGGTTCATCAGCGCTTTGTTTGCATTATAATGCAGGAACTTTTTGACGTCTTCAGTCAAGCCGACGCCATCATAAAGCGCTTCGGTATAACGCACTTCGTTGTCGTAAAGCTCAAGCAACAGATCGAAGGCAAAATCCTTGATTTCCTGCTTTTTCGCTTCATCGAGCTTCTCAAGCGCACGCTGATATTTATAACCGATATAATAGCCATGAACCGCTTCATCGCGGATGATCAGGCGGATGAGGTCGGCCGTATTGGTAAGCTTGGCGCGGCTCGACCAATACATCGGCAGATAGAAGCCCGAATAGAACAGGAAGCTTTCCAGAAAAACGCTGGCAATCTTCTTTTTCAGCGGGTCTTCGGAATTATAGTTGTCGAGGATCAGCTGCGACTTCTTCTGCAAGAACTCATTTTCTTCCGACCAGCGATAGGCGTCGTCCACGTCAGGCGTCAGGCACAGCGTCGAAAAGATCGACGAATAGGAACGCGCATGAACCGCTTCCATGAAGGAAATGTTCGACAGAACAGCTTCTTCATGGGGGGTGGATGCATCATCCATCAGCGTTACAGCACCAACGGCATTCTGGATCGTATCCAGAAGCGTAAGGCCTGTGAAAACACGAATGGTGAGCTGCTTTTCTTCCGCTTTCAGCGTTTCCCACGACTGGATATCGTTGGACAGCGGCACTTTTTCCGGCAACCAGAAATTGCCGGTCAGACGGTTCCAGACTTCAAGGTCTTTATCGTCTTCTATCCGGTTCCAGTTGATGGCGCGAACCACAGCCGGCTTTTTGGCATTATCTTTTTTAAACTGCATATTCATCGGTTTCGATCCTGATCAAAGAGCGCAAGAGACGCAGCCTTCAACCTGCGTACCTTCAAGCGCCATCTGGCGCAGGCGGATGTAATAAATCGTCTTGATGCCCTTCTTCCACGCGTAAATCTGCGCCTTGTTGATATCGCGTGTCGTCGCGGTATCACGGAAGAACAGTGTCAGCGACAGCCCCTGATCGACGTGCTGCGTTGCCGCTGCATAAGTGTCGATGATCTTTTCCGGGCCGATCTCATAGGCATCCTGATAATATTCTAGATTGTCATTCGTCATGAAGGCAGCCGGGTAATAAACGCGGCCGATCTTGCCTTCTTTACGGATTTCGATCTTGGAAACAATCGGATGGATCGAAGAGGTCGAGTGGTTGATGTAGGAGATCGATCCTGTTGGCGGCACGGCTTGCAGATTCTGATTATAGAGCCCACCTTCCATGACAGCCTTTTTCAACGCCTGCCAATCTTCCTGCGTCGGGATCGCAATACCAGCGGTCTCGAACATCTCACGAACGCGGTCTGTTGCAGGCTCCCAAGTCTGATCGGTATATTTGTCGAAATATTCGCCAGTCGCATATTTCGACTTCTCAAACCCCTTGAACGAACTGCCCTGCTCTACTGCCAAAAGATTGGAAGCACGCACGGCATGATAAGCAACCGTGTAGAAGTAGATATTGGTGAAATCGACACCTTCTTCTGAACCATAATAGATGCGCTCACGAGCGAGGTATCCGTGCAGGTTCATCTGGCCGAGGCCGATGGCATGGCTTTCATCATTGCCGCGCGCAACCGAAGGAACCGAACCGATATGGCTCATGTTAGCCACAGCCGTCAGCGCACGGATCGAGGTTTCAATGGTCTTGCCGAAATCCGGGCTATCCATGGCTGCTGCGATGTTGAGCGAGCCGAGATTGCAGGAAATATCCTTGCCAAGATACTCATAAGACAGATCTTCGTTGAAGATGCTGGCTTCACTGACCTGAAGAATTTCTGAGCAGAGATTGCTCATCGTGATGCGGCCATCAATCGGATTGGCGCGGTTCACCGTGTCTTCAAACATGATATAAGGATAGCCGGACTCGAACTGGATTTCCGCCAGCACCTGGAAGAAGTCACGCGCA
>Ga0308157_10010173_pt1 | contig 10260 bp, 11 predicted proteins | sample PhyBR1_FD_201035 | JGI IMG/M metagenome (GOLD analysis project Ga0308157, IMG submission 201035) | Phyllosphere microbial communities from UC Gill Tract Community Farm, Albany, California, United States - DLSLB.R1 | ecosystem: Host-associated > Plants > Phyllosphere > Unclassified | place: USA... | reverse complement strand
TCAAAAAACAAGGCAGAGGACTAATATGTTAGATGAGCCTTTTACGCTCTAAGGGTATTGTTAGTTCACCTCTGTCTTGTTTATTTTAAAGGTAATTATTTTATGAATGTAAAGTAAAGAAGGGTTTGGCGCAATGGCGGGTTAAGTGATTAATTGAAAGTTTCGGCTTTCTATTCCGCAAAAAGCCAATTACATTGAATTTTTTTCTTAAATTTATTCAATGAATTGGCTTTTGCTTACTGTGTCGCTAAATTGAAACTTACAGCTTCAATTTCTGCCGCTGACGCCAAGCCCCGAAACGTTATCAGCCACGGCACCCGAGATTCCTGCATATTCATCTTCCGTTTGGAGGGTGTTTTTTTTGCGCAATGATGCAGCTGAAAAGCCGCGGCAGATAACAGCGGTTTGGCGAAAAAGCGGGACAGTTTTGCGTTTGGAAAATTTCTTTAGATTTGAAAGGTATTTTTCTGGCCGGAGATTTTCGCGGGAAAGCCCGCTTCTTCGCCAAGCCGCCAAACGTTAGCACCAATGGTAGGACGACATAACAATAGACCAATGACAAACATAAAAGCATTTTACTTTTTGACACTTTTGACTTTCACATTAACTGCGTGTGGACAGACAAAAGGTGGAAGAACAATACTTGGAAAATCATACGCTGAACAAGAACTTAAAGCTGCACTTACTGACAAATCACAACACAATGTAATTGACAACAAGACGGCAATTATAAAGGACAGTTTGACTGCAATAAACGTAGCAGAACCTATTCTTTTCAGCATTTACGGCAAAGACAACATAACCAAACAACGACCTTACGAAATTTATCTCATTGAAAATTTCTGGGTAATCAGTGGGACACTCCCAAAAGAATATTTAGGCGGGACATTTTTAATAATCATTGACTCACGGGACTGTAAAATAATTAGAATAACTCACGGAAAATGACTAGTAACGTTGACATAGAAACAAAAGTAATTCAGCGTTTTGTAATAGCAACAAAGCGTGACAGATATTTAGCTTTTATTAAAAAAGAAAAGACCAGAGAAAAGTTTATCAATGAACTTCATCATATGAACTTTTTACAACAAGACCTTTTTGACATAGTAAATGGTAACGAGTACGAGTTTATTAAGCAACGACTAAAGGTTTTAGGAAATATAAAAGACTGTTATGTAATTTCGGAAAATCAACACATTGACAAAAAACGGCTTGACATTGATACCGCGCTAACAGAGACAATTGGAGCAGACAATGGAACACTATTAGTTTTTGGAGACGCTGAAATATTATATTCAGAAGCAGAAGGATTTAGTAACAGATGGATTAGCAAACAAAAGCAATTTAAGTAGGCGGACAAATGACAGACAAACTAACCAACGACAGAGAAACCACTAGTGCTAACAGCGGTTTGGCAAAAGTGGCGGTTCTGTGCTCCGCAGACAGTTTTGTGCTTAATCAAACATTTGTTCTCCGCATTAACATTTGTGGTAAAAATCGCCACCTTCGCCAAGCCGCAAACCGTTATGCGTAATGTTATCCAAACAATCGTCACAAAAAGAAATTATGAAAAAAACTATTTTATTTTTATTTCTACTTTTTGCTTCTAATCAAATTTTTGCTCAAAAAAATTTTATGGATCAACCTTATGTTGAAACTTCTGCAAAAGTTGATTCTCTAGTAATTCCAGATAGAATTTACATTTCAATAAATCTCAACGAAGCAGATTCAAAAAATAAAAAATCAGTTGAGGAACAAGAAGAATTGTTAGAATCAACACTGAAAAAATTGAATATAAATACAGAAAAAGATTTATCGCTACTCGATTATTCAAGTAATTTTAAACAATATTTCTTAAAAGGTCAAAATGTAATTAAATCAAAAATGTATTCTTTGCTGGTTTTTAATGCTATAAGTGCTGGAAAAGTTTTTGCAGAATTAGAAAAAGTTGGAATTTCAAATGTAAATATTGAAAGAACGGAATATTCTAAAGCAGAAGAATTACTTTTAGAACTCAAATCAATTGCAGTTGCAAAATCAAAGATTACCGCAGAAAAACTCGCAAAACCAATAAATCAGAAAATAGGAAAAGCATTATTTATATCCGACACAAATTCTGTATCTAATGCTTTACAAGGACAAGCACCAGGAATTAAAATTAGAGGATATTCAAGTATTTATGGAAATCGTGCTGAAGATCCTATTTATACAGAATTTCAAAAAGTAAAATTTGAGGTTCAAGTGAATGTGAAATACTTACTAGAATAAAAAAAACACTACGCATAACATTGTATTGGCAAAATGCGGGGTTTATTTTATAATAGAAAGATTTATAATATTTTGCCGCCGCTGCTTTTCATATTGTTTTTTTCCTTATTTAGACAATCTGAAAAAGTATCGGCTACACGCTGTCTAAATTGAACTTTTCGTCCAATTTAGCCCGCACTTCGCCAATACTTTTTCCGTTATCAGCCACGGCACCCGAGATTCCTGCATATTCATCTTCCGTTTGGAGGGTGATTTTTTTTGCGCAATGATGTAGCTGAGAAGCCGCGGCAGATAAAAGCGGTTTGGCGAAAAAGCGGGACAGGTTTGCGTTGGGAAAATTTGTTTAGATTTGGAAGGTGGTTTTGTGGCCGGAGATTTTCGCAGGAAAGCCCGCTTCTTCGGCAAGCCGCCAAACGTTATGCGACATTTTATGAAAACCGTTATCCAAACAATATTTCTGTTTTTAATTCCATTAAATATTTTTGCACAATATGAAAATATAAATTCTGGAAAATATCACCCTGCAAAAGAAATTTTCGAAAAAAAATATAAGAAAACTGATTATCCGAAATTCACTAATGCACAAATTAAATTAGAATCTAACAAAGTAGTTTTAAACAATACCAAAACGATTGAATATTTTGAAAAACTTGATTCTAAATACAGAATTATTTTGGAAAATGGATTATTAGATCCGTACGAAATAAATAAAAGTTTTTACGTAAAACTGACCGCTTTTGATGAATTAAAGTTATTAAATCCTAATCCTCAAACTAAACGTTTTAAATTTTGGATTTTTCCTGCAAAAGTAAATTCGGAGCAAACAGATTTTGAGAAACTATTATCAAGTAGAATTAATCCCGACGAATATTATTTTGAACTAACAAATGAAAATGCTAACGAAAATACTAGCTATGAAGATTTTATAAGCGGCGCAAAATTAACTTTTATAACTTTTGGAACAATTATTATTTAAAAAAACGTCGCGTAACATATTCTATGAGAAAAACCAAGCAAAAACTAATAAAATCAGGATGCAAATTTATGCAGGTTGATGAAGTTTGATTTTCGCTGTGTTACTTTTCGTCTTCCATATCTTCTCTCCGTCAAAACCACCCCGCGTACGGACAGTGATTTGGCCATTCATTTCATACAAGGAATTTTTCCCCAGCGTTCCTGTGATTTTAGGAGGGCCTTTAAGCTTCGCAATACGGTAAAATTTCGAATATACATTCCAATAGCAGTATGGTTACAGTACGTCAAAGTGCACTTTTCCTATCCTGTCATGATGCAAAAACCGTATTAAGAACATTAGATAACTGCTGGACGGTTCATGATTAATCTTTACGTTCGGCCCTGCAGCACTGACAGTTACCCTGCGGTAAGAAAATTCACCCGCAAGTCGTAACAAAACAGCGTGCTGCGTTGTCTAATACAGTGTTATTCTATACTATGAAAAAAAGCATTATTGCCGCGGCTCTTCTGGGGGCAGTCTTCAGTTTCGCACAGCAAACAAAGACAGACACTGTAAAAACTGAAAACATAAAAGAAGTCGTGGTAATTGCCCGGAAACCCACCATCGAAAGCAAAGCCGACCGGACCGTCTTTAATGTGGCCAACAGTGCCATTCTTACCGGAAATACCACGTGGGATGTCCTGCAGATGACGCCGCTGGTGAATATCGACAATAATGACAACGTTCAGGCAGAAGGGAACAGCGTCACCGTCTACATCAATGACCGGAAGTCTGTATTTACGGGCAAGGAACTTAAAGAATATCTGAAAACCATTGCCGCCGACAATTTGCTTAAGATCGAAGTTATCACGACCCCGTCTGCCCGCTACGAAACGTCCGGCGCGGTGATTAATATCGTGTTGAAAAGAAATGAAAACGAAGGCTTCAAGGGCAGTGTGACCATGAATAACTCCCAGAGTTATAAGAATTCTCAGTCCGCGAGTGCTAACCTCAATTATCACCGGAAAGGATTCACACAATCGCTTACGGGCAGTTTTAACAATAATAACAACGTGCAGAAATCATATAACGAAAACCTGATTTATGCCGATAACTCGCTGACCAAGATAAGCTCTGAAACGGCCAGCAACTGGATATCTCCCTCCGCGTCTTCCTCTACCGAATTTGAACTCGACGACAAAAACAACGTCGGATTGGTAGTGGAATACTACGGCTCCGATAACAGCTCCGCAGCAGATACGAGTGGCGAATATTTTCTTAATGACCTGTTGCAGCGGTCTTATGTAAAAACCGTGGATTCCGACGGCAACAATATGTTTGTGGGCAGCAATCTCTTTTATAAATATTACGACAAAGAGAAAAACAGAATTCTGGATCTGAATGCGGGCATCAATTACGGCAACAACTCGGGTATGCGGACGCACGCCACGCAATGGACGACCGCCGCATTCGAAGGCATAAGAACTGCTACTGATGACGTGAACCGTGAATATTATGTGAAACTGGATTATTCGCAGCCTTTAGGCAAAGACGGCGGCCAGCTGGAGTTTGGCGGAAAAATGAATTTCCGGAATAACGTGATGCCATTCGGTTATGAAAATTTTCAGAACGGCACCTGGGTTTCGGATGCTTCACGCATCAATACCTTCCGCTATCTTGAAAATCTGAATTCGGTTTACGCCAATTTCAGCAAAACATTCTTTAAAAAACTCGAAACACGTATTGGCCTTCGCTACGAACTGATTGATTTCACGATTAAACAGGATGTCGGTTCTATCGAGCGGAAAGATTCTTACGGAACGCTGATGCCGGATCTGCTTCTGAAATATTCATTTAACGAAAATTACAACCTCACAGCTACCTATAAACACAGTCTATGGAGACCCTGGTATACGGAGTTCAACCCGTTTTTAATGCCGGCGGACAACGGAACTTTCCAGCGCGGAAATATGGAGCTGCAGCCTAACCCGAACGACCGTTTCGGCTTGAAACTGGGACTTTTCAAGAAATATTTTCTTTCAGCCAACTTCAACACCACCAATCAGGATTACTGGACTTCCTACACGGTGGAAAACGACAGAACCATCCTGATGCCCGAAACTTACTATGGGCGCGTAAATAACTACTCGCTGTACGCCAGCACAAACCAGAATTTTCTTAAAAACAAACTTAACGTCAACCTAAATCTTGGTCTCACCTACACGGATAACAGCGATTTCAAGCAGCGAAATAATTTTGTGGGAATGAGGGAACACATCACTAATTTCAACGGATCCACCAACTTCTCCTACACCAATCTGTTTAACAAAAACATCAACCTGAACGGCTGGGTAGGCATACATTCGCAGAATTGGGGCAATAATGTAGGGAATAAGGTGAATGTCTTCCATACCCTGGGCGCCACCAAGATATTCCCGGTCTCACAAATGGAGGCCGGTATCCGCCTGAACAATATCTTTCAACGTCCCGGCGGTGATTACGTAACCTACTCGCCCATCGGAACCTTCAAAAATGTCAGCAAATGGGACTGGTACGGCGTGACATTTACTTTTGTTAAACGGTTCGGGAATCAGAAGGTGAAGGACAGCACCAAAACGAATGTTGAGAAAGAAAGCGGTGGCGGAAAAAGCCAGTAAATGAGGTGCGAAAGTTCTTACATCTTCTGCAGTTCAACTGTATTTGAAAAAAAATGACGGACTTAAACGGATGAGCAAACTCCTCTGTGGAGCCTTAGGGCATCATCCGGAGTAAGTAGGCCTGAACTGAACGCAAATGGCTGAACCGATGTTAATAGACTTATTGAAAAATCAAAACTCTACGGCAGCGAGTTCGATCCACTAAGAGCAGACATCAAAATCTCTATGGTGTTTGGACTTTTATTCTCGATTGCTTTAGTACTATTTATTGGACTAATTCCTGGAGTGATGTTGATTATCGGCAAACGAACTTCAGACGGTTTTGTGACACGTGGCTTATACATTATAGGGCTTTTATTTATACCGTTTCTTGCCATATCATGGACAAACATTATAAAGTATATCGACCTTAGAAAAGGCAAAAAACTAATATTTAAAACGAACGATTTTGAGTTAATAAGTAAGACGGACACCACCTATATTTTGACGAGACCATAACAGGCAGAAAATAAAAATTCACAACGAGTTGGTTCCTTTCATTAAACCATCTCAACCATTGACAATTGAAATTTCTAACTTAGCAAAGTCACTTTTGTTTATTTCGCACGACAGCGATAATTTACTTGACAAACTTTACGATGACAACAATAAATAGGTTGACAGAAGAATGCACAACTGCTAACAGGCGTTTGGCAAAAAAGCGGGTTCAGTGCTCAAATGAAGTACTGTGCTTCGTATCAAGTTCAGTGCTGGCAGACAGTTTAGTGCTTCGAAATCCGATTCTTCCGCCAATCCGCCAAACGTTAGCCGTAATTTTGTACCCACATTACAAATAAAACGAAACCAAGTGATTTTAATATTTCTAGTTTTTCTGGTTCTAATAATTATATCTCCTATCTTATTTTTTGTTTTTGTGAAAAAATTTGATGGATTTAAAGAAGTTACAATTATTTTCGTTTCTCTAACTATAATGATAATTGCTTGGTTTTATTTTTTCGGAAACTCTGACGCTGATATTATAAACCAGAAATTATCTGAATCTAACTTAAAACTAAATAATCAATATAAGATATTAAATTCAAATAAGGTACAAACTTTAATTGATTATTATACAGATTATGATATTCAGATTACGGATGAAGATAAACTTGGACTATCAAATAAAATTAAAAACTCAAAGAAGTTCAGAAAAATAAAACAAAACGATTACGACTCTTATTGGAAAAATGAATATGAAAAAGAACTAATTAATAATCAAACTGTAAGAAATTATAATTTAGATGAATATTATTTTCGTACAATAACATTTCCAAACAGTAGCAGAAAAATGGAAATTAGAATAGATACAATAAAAAACAAATTGAGATTAACTGATTCAGCCGATTAAAAAAACGAGGACCAACATATGTTTAGCAAAATGTGGTGTTAAATACAAAATACAAACATTTGTTTCCCTTATTCGCCAATATTACCCTCAGCTTTTATATTTTTTTTAAAGGAATCGGAGAATCTTCGATTTTCCAATTCCAAATTTTCGATTAACTTGGTTCAATTGTAAAAATATTGGCTACGATTGGTCTGAATTGAGCTCAGACTCTGTTTAAGGATTTTGTAAATCTTCAATTAGATCACGCCTGCACGCCGCCAATACATTTTACTTAGCAGACCGAAATACCAAAGCAACTTTATAAATGAAATACAAGTTTCTATTTCTTATCATTTTAATTTTTTCATTTAAAATTCACGGACAAAAAACGGAAAAAATCCAACTGGAAAACCCGGATGATTATTACCTGAAAATGGTTCCTAAAAATAATCCAAAAGCAATACTGTTTCTTTTTCATGGAGGTGGAGAAAATCCAGAAGATGTTTTAACACAAATTACGCTGCCCAAACTCGCAGTTAAAAATGATTTTCTAGTGGTTTTACCCTATTTTTCAAACGGATCAACAAAATGATTGGGGAAATAAACACGGTCAGCGCACTTGCAAGTCAGTTAATGAAGGAATATAAAGTTTCAAATGATAAAATTGTTTTAGGTGGTTTTTCCGGTGGTGGAATGCTTTCCATTACGTTTACAGAAAGAGCAGTACGGGATAAAAATACTTCTTTTATTCCTAAAGCAATTTTTGCAATAGATGTTCCGCTTGACTATGAGCAAATGTATGAACGTGCACAAAGAGAAATGAGAAGAAACTATTCAGAAATTGGTGTAAGTGAAGCCAAGTGGGTAATTAACGATTTTAATACAACCTTCGGAGGAGGTCCTGCAGAATTCCCTGACGAATATGAAAAATATTCAATGTTTACTTATCGAAAAGAAGATGGTGGAAACGCAAAATATTTAATTAATACTCCGATCAGAATCTATACTGAGCCAGGCGTTGAATGGCAGCTAAAAAATAGACACCGCGATTTATATGATTTAAATTGTACAAATATTTCTGCCATGATTAATTTACTTCAACTGAAAGGTAACAAAGGAGCTGAAGTAATTACGACATTCAATAAAGGAAAGAGATTAAACGGAACAAAGCATCCTCATTCCTGGAGCATAATGGACTCAAATGATACAATGAGTTGGCTCATAAAGCAACTACAATAAACAGTTTTTCTGCTAACAGTATACTGACAAAAGGCAGTGCTACATAAGTAGAAGTCTATGAAACTGTTACGCGCCGCGCCTTTCATTTATTTTTGATTTCGCTAATCTGCAATAGCATTGGTAACCGATGATGCTAAATTCGCTGAAAAGTATATTGGACTTTGTGTATTACTGTCCGGACGGTGCCCTACTGAAATAAGGATAAGTCTCAGCCATCCATTGTGTTATTGCAGGACGTATAAAAGACGACGAAACTAATTTGTTTACAACAGGGTTTTCGGCGCAACACCGTTTGTCCTTTCTCTGCGATTAAGCGCATTAGGAAAGGCTGGATTTTTTTTTGTCATTTACACAGGCTAAATTAATTTACACACATAAAATATCACAAACAAGATGTCTCCGAAAGGATATATCGCGTGCATAACAATGCGGGATAGCAACTGAATATTAAATTTGTGCCGGAAAGCTTTTATAAATCTTGTTGCAGGCAGAGTGCCGTTCACACATCCAAAAACTAAAACTACAGAAGCAGTACGTCCAATCGCTCTATTCAACTACAATCGGTTCAGCGCCGCATTGCTGGGTGCGGTTTATGTAAGAAGTTTCTACGATAAATGGCAGAAAATTCCGGTTGCGGCACCCGCGATCAACATCGACGTTAAGGTGCGCAAAGAAAACGGTCAGCGCTAAAACTCAATTTCCAAACCGTCGTAAGCCAGATGCAGGCCCGACGGCAGTTCCGCTTCGGTGAATTCATGCAATCCCATGTGGTGCGAAAGATGGGTGAGGTACATTTGTTTAGGCTTGAGTTCGGCGTATAAGTCAAGAATTTGCGGTAATATAAAGTGTGCGGGGTGTTCTACCTCCTTTCGGATACAGTTCAGGATCAGATAATCCAGGTTTTTCAGTTTTGAGATTTCATCCGCCGGAATCTGGCTCGCATCCGTAACGTAAGCGAGATTTTTAAATTTAAAACCGAAAATTGGCAGCAAGTAATGCATTACTGATATTGGCGTCACCTCAGCATCGAAAAGTTTAAAATCACCATTGATTTCATTCAACTGGAAAGAAGGCGCACCCGGATATTTTTCGGCCGCAAAGGCATATGAAAAACGGCTTTTCACCTCCTCTCCTACGCGGGACATGCAGTAGAGCGGCATATCACCGTGATTTTTAAAAATCAGCGGCCTCAAATCATCCAAACCAATCACATGGTCATTGTGCTCGTGTGTCAACAGCACCGCATCGATGTGGTCTTCATTGTTTTGCAGCATCTGAAAGCGGAAATCAGGACCGCAATCGATGAGGATTTTTTTGTTTTGGTCTGTAGTCACGAGAACAGAGGAACGTGTACGGGAATCGCGGGGGTCTCCGGACGTGCAGACTTCGCAGTGGCAACCGATAACGGGCACTCCCTGCGAGGTACCGCTGCCCAGAAATTTCAACTTCATTTTTTTTGCCTTGCTATATTTTATGAGTAAATTTACAAAAATTTAAAAATTGCACGTGACCCTTCCGAAATTGACCCCAAAGCAGAAAGCTTTAGCTATAAATTTAGATGCAGATATTTACGGTACATTCGCTGAAATAGGCGCCGGCCAGGAGACGGTTCGGCACTTTTTCCGTGCCGGAGGTGCTTCACGTACGATCGCGAAAGCCATGTCTGCCTATGACAAAGATTTCAGCGACGCTATTTATGGCAAGGAAGCAAAAAACCGATATGTAACACAGAACCGTCTGCGCAAGATGCTGCGCTATGAGGTTTCTCTTATTGA
>Ga0308157_10010171_pt1 | contig 10261 bp, 14 predicted proteins | sample PhyBR1_FD_201035 | JGI IMG/M metagenome (GOLD analysis project Ga0308157, IMG submission 201035) | Phyllosphere microbial communities from UC Gill Tract Community Farm, Albany, California, United States - DLSLB.R1 | ecosystem: Host-associated > Plants > Phyllosphere > Unclassified | place: USA... | reverse complement strand
GAGCATTTTGCGTAGAATCGAATAAGAACGATTAAGCCTATTATCGTAATCTTTAAATTCTTCAAAATTTCCGCAGCGTACGAGTGGTGTGTTTTCGAGCGCACAATTTTGATCGCTAAGCGCGCTCATCAGGATGCAGTTCACTTCGCAGTGTCGTTTGCCATTAGCCGTGGTAGACCATGCCAGCAGTAACGAGATGGTAGCCATTTTGATTATTTTAGTAAATTGACGTCTCATATCGGTTCACATTAAAAGATTTGACTTTCAAATAGGTAAGGTTCGTTTTTTTCTGCTTCCATAATCATCGACTTTGACAAAGCCGCTGATCCAGGCTCTTCAACTGCTGCGCTGCAGACAAGACGAATTGCACCGGATCTCAGCTGCAGATCACTTCGCAAATGGCCGGCACCAGTGCGTTACCGCTGGCCCAACCAGCCGCGCCATTTCCGGTTCCGTACAAAATCGAGATTCGTGCATGCCTTGTGCATCACCTGAAGCGGTTCGAATCATCGGCAAGCGCATAATACCTGATGAACGAGCAGGCCTGATTGGTAATCATAGAGCGCCTCAATGAGGCGGCGAGCTCGCCTGATTACTTATCTCTGGTCATTTCACAGGAAACGTCCGATGTCCATACGAACCAGATCGACCTCGGCCAGCTGTGCAAGCATTGCAAGATGCTCGATCATTTTAACTTTGACAAGGTTTTCGATCTTGGGGAGTCCGCCGATACTTAAGGCAGGTTCGAAAGCATATATCTCATCAGAATTAAGTGGCCCCAGTTTTTTTAGCGCTTTTTTGAACAAAAGTTTTTCTTTATCATCTCTGAAATCGAAGTTCTTCTTCACTTTGGACCCAAAAAAGGCTATCAGTTCCAGATCCTCTTTATCTTCACTGAAGTGGGGCTCGAACACTGTAACTGTGCCAAACAAAGGTTCAATAATCACGTTCATTCCAGTCTTCTTCCCCCATAGATGTATTTCCCCGAAAGCGCTGCGGGTAATTGCTGTGTACAAGCTTGCGTCCACCAAATCGACATTTTCCAGCCAAAGTTCGATTACGGGTTGCATCTCCTCCGGGTCGGTGGTCCATAACAAACCGTCGGCAAACCCTGACCAACCTACTTCTTGCCAAAATACGATAAGTGCATCTGGTACCCGTTCTATATATTTATCCAGGCTTGATTTGAAGGGCTTAACTCCGCCTGGCTGCAAAGGAAATTCTGTTAAAAAATCTTCTAGATATTGGTTCATGATAAATTTTAAAAAGTTGGATATTGTATGCAACGTTGCTGTAGGCATTGCATACCTCGTCTGTATGACTTTAGAGCCGCCAAATGCTTGTCAAAATAGCGTCTTCGGAAATTGCGTGATCTCATCATGCGTCGGTTGTTTCGACAGTTCACTCGGGTCGTCGCACATCAATATCAACGAGTTCGACCTTGCTAAGTTGAGATAGGAAAACGAGATGCTCGACCATTTTGACCTTGACGAGGTGCTCAAGATTTGGAGTTCCTCCAATCGCTAATGCTGGCTCGAAACCGTACATTTCGTCAGACTGAAGTGGCCCCAGCTTTCTTAGCGCTCTCTTGAATAGAGGCTTGTCCTTCCAGTCGTAGAAATCTGAGGATTTCTGCTTTTTTGATGCAAAAAAAGCGAGCATTGCGGCGTCTTCTCTGTCCTCGTGAAAGTTTGACTGAAAATTGGTCACGGTACCGAGTAATGGTTCGATGATCACACTCATTCCTGTTTTCTTTCCCCATAAGTACAGTTCACCGAACGCGTTTCGCGCAATCACTGTGTAATTTTCTACCAAAAGGCCAGTCTGCTCTAACCACGCCTGAACAGCGGGATGGAACACTTCAGGATCGCTGCTCCACAGGATGCCGTCACCATATCCCGACTACCCAGCATGGGTCCAGAAATCCACTAGAGCGATTGGAAGTCGTGACCTGTAATGCTGTAGTCGCAACGGTGGGATTGGGGCCGAGTTAGGTTGCTGGGGAAATTCTAGCAAAAATACTTTGAAATAATAATTCATTATTTACACGATTCTCACTTCCTCGTCGGATGCGTTGCAACCCATTAACATCATCGCGACTACTGAAATTATTAGTCTAATTTTCATTTCTCGCGCCAGGTAAGATGAATAAGTTGCTCGTGGAGAAAACATGTGGTCGGGTTTCAGGCACCTTGTGGGGATGGTATACGAGATGTTGAAGATCTTTGGCTGCTCCCCAGTTACAGAGTGCAGAGTTTTCAATCGCATGTTGAATCTTTTAGGTTGTGATGATATTTAACAGGTGGCAATCTTTAGGTGAAAGAGTCTTAGTCTGATTCACGAGCCGAGCTGTGCCAACGTGATGTTAATTTATTTTGCCGAAAAAAAATTGCCGCGAATCGGATTAATGATCAATACTCGATATTGGTGGTTTTGGATTCATATATTCTTTATCAATTTTTATACCGTTTTTTTCTAGCAGCTCTTCTAGGGAACGTCGGCGCTCAGCAGAATTCTTTAATTCGTCAATAAGAAGTGATTCCCACGGCTCAGTCGCGTTAGAGTCGATAAATTCCTTAAAATATGCGACGTCTGATTTGACTGTGTATCGTACAACGTAACTGGCGAATGGTTGAGCCCCAATTTCTTCTGAATTTCTAGAAAAACTTACTTCAAGAAATATGTTTCCCTTGTTAAATTCCCATGAGGTAAGGTTATCGATGTTCATCCATTCGCTCATCGATAGGTCGTAACTCGAATCCAGTGCTGTTGGATTCTTTGATTCTAGAAGATAATTCACCATATCTTTACCTCTTAATCGGGGTGCGGTAAAAGGAATTAATGTGGACCACACCGAACTTTTAATTTTTTTAAGAATTGAGAGAAACTTTATCCTCGCATCTTCGTGAGAAATGTGGTTCGAATCCGTAATTTTGGAAATAATGGTTAGTCGATAGATTCCTGGATTCTTTTCGCCATTATCCTCAGTGCCGATCATGCCTAGTACGTCATCGAACACGAAGCTACTGTCACTCATATCAAGCTTAATTTTCCCTTTTTCAGTAGCTCTCCAATTGACTTGATAAAAAGTGAGTCCGGCAGGTTGGCGCTCGACTTTGACTGCGCCGGGATATTGATTTTTCAAATCGATTCCTGGGTGGCCTATTCTGATCGTTATTGTATTGTTTCCATCGGATATTCTTTCTTTTGAAATTCTTCTTTCGCAACTACACAGCGCAAAGAAAAATACACTAGCAAGTATTATTCGTTTCATGTTGTTTAGACAAGAGGTTGGCAAAGTTCGAGGTTAACTTTACTTTTTCCTACGAACCTCGTAACGGGCTAACTATCTTGGAAATTCTTTCTGCCTGCGATGATATTAATCGTATATTCTCGAATCTGGTCTTGGCCTATATGAAGTGATCAGAATTTTCTGCACATAGTAAAAGCCAGTTCATCCTGCTCGAAAAAACTCGAAAATTCTGTTTCATCTTTATGGATGAATTGCAGGCGTGCTACCACGCAAAATCGGCGATCTATAAAACTGCCTGATAAGTGACGCATGGCGGGACACTTTGACTGGCTGGTCGCTGACCTGTGGGACCCTGCCGGTATTCTTCAACGGTAACCCGGTTGAGCGTGTCGATGACTGTCACGTTGACTATGCCGTGATCGTGTGTGAGGCATTTAGGGATCGCGATTTTTCTGAACTATGATCATCTTCTCATTCTTGTCCGATGTGACATCACCCTTGCTAGTCCTTCCAGAGCTCTTCAAATGTCATCAGATCCGCAGTGCCGTGTTCGACAATAAATGGTGAAGATGTTTTGGGAGAATCGGTCGTGCCACCACCGCTATTATTGCATTCAAGGCGTGTTATCACATTTCCGTTGAGCGCTACAGACAGTCCGGGGCCACCGCGTGTGGGCGAATATACGGTGTATCTATAATTTCCCTTTTTGAACCAGAGAACATCTTCTGCATTGTTTGCATAAACAATTTCACCGCGATGAAATTTTTGCGTTGGTAGTTGAGTGTTGGCAGAATAACTCAACTCGACTTTGGATTTCATGCCGAAGCGATAGTCTATATGGCCTTGCTTGTGACTGTTGGAAGAACAGACTGAAACAATTTTTTTGTTTTTCAATTCGCATGAGAAGATGATATTTTCATCCGATGCGCACAGAGTTGACTCTGCAGCTTGTGTTAATGGTGCTACCGAAAAAAAACCAAGTAAAATTTTGATCGCTATGGAGCGCAAGAAAAATTCATCACCTGGATGCCGGATAAGTAAGTTCATCGTAGTTCAAAACGCTTATTGATTGTGGGCACTTCACTTTTCTCGATAATAAACGTAATGCTGTGTCTTGCAGGATGCGTCGCAGGCGGATCACACTGGGGCCACAATTTTTCATTCTGCACTGTGCAGCCCACTGCAGGCACTACGGCAGTCATAGAATTTAAATTGGTCGTGCCGTCAACCATCTTAAAATCTTGGCTTATCCGTACCCGAGCATGGATCATAATCAATTTCTACAAAGGCTGCTGAATTGCTACGGTGGGCTGCGTTTTCATCGCGACCCGAGCGATGACCTTATCGTCAAATTCTATGCAGTATGCATTGCTGTCTCAAATTTGCTGTCGGCCTTGCCCATTTGATACCTATCAGTGCAACGAGCGCATCAAGTTCGTCATTGGCTCCGCAGTATCCTCATCGCGCGAGCGATTAGGCGTCTTGAACGTGTTCTATCTACCCGCATCACCACCAAGCTTGCCTTTCGGCTGGGGCCCCATGTTCGCGATCAAATCAACCTGCGCCTGCAGCGCCTCTCTGCTCGTCAAGGTCTCTTGCCATGCTGCCGCTTGAAGTAGGGCGGTTTCCATCGCGTGCACCACGTAACAACCCGATCGACTTGCTATTGTGTAGTTGGGTAGACGTCCCGTTGCCGCCCTACTGCGCACGTGCCGTTGGGACATCAGCACAGTGCCACTACGAACAATATCCCCCGCACCGGTTGATAACCTGAACCCGTGCTGCGGTAAATGTCTTTCTGTACCGAGCTCTCTGACTACTGCACCATATATCCAAGGTCGGACTGCAGTCCTGCGCTGCTGGCCGCCAGGCGCGAGCGCCACTAACCCGCGGTATCATCAAGGTCTCGGTGCTTGCATCCTCCGCAGTCACGGTTGCTTCTGTACATCACGGAAATCACGTTGGCATGGTCGATGGCGTTTTGGATGCTAGCAGAACAGGGTGGGTGCATCAGACGACGCCCATAACTGCACCATGACCAGCGGCCAATCCTTATCGCGTTCGATAAAATTGACCAGGACTGAAGATGTACGACATGATCTTCGAACCCCAGTTCTGCTCCGCCAGCGCTTCGAACGCAGCCACCCACGTTCCGTACACATCTTTGCCACGCGCTTTGCTTTCCTCATTGGTTCCGTGCATTAGTCCGCCCGAGATGACGTCAGCCCCGCGCTGCCAGGCGAACCAAAAGCGCGTCATAGTGCTTGTAGCGTTGGCCGTCTCCGCTAATCAGGCCGCAGTGGCCGAACGCGGTTCAAGCGAAGCCCAGGCAAAGCGTACAACAGGCTCGCGCGGCTTGATCGCAACTACTTAGCACGCTTTCCCCAACCGAGACCGGTACGTCCTCGGCTCGAGCGTCTGTTCCCGACTTTCATCAAGCCGGAGTTTCGCCGGTCTGTCCGAGCTCGTGGCGCCAGTCGAGGTTAGCTTGCCACGGCACATACCAGCTTATTCGGTTGGAATACCAATTCCTCCATCCAAAAAGCTGATATTCCACTTATTCATATTTTCGTATTCAAACTCAATCTTGTAGTCAAAATTTTTATGGACCGTGATTAGCAAAAGGCCTGACGACTTTTCCATTTCTTGCATCAGGTCCAAACAGATATTATCCATTGAAACAAAAAATTCATCTTGATCTAGTGCGCTTACAATAAAAACATCACCGGGCACGGTGTATGAAGAACATGACTCGAGTTGATAGTCTTCAACATAGAATCTATAAAAAGCGCTCTCGAATTCAGGCTCTAGTTTTCTTATTGCGTTAACTAGATTACTCGCAAGTTGAATGATCAGGTCTGTTTCTCTATCTTTCATTCTTCAGCCTCTTTGATATATTAATAATCCCAATTATCGAGATGCGAACTTCGTTAATTTCCGAAGCCAGACCTGGATCGACAATGCCCTCGTATCCGTACCGGCAGCTGCAGCAGGCAGCCATTTTGAGTTTGAGGTCCTTGCTAGCCTCCGCCAGCATCTAGGTGGAAGCGATGAATTTTTTGCTGATGTTGGTCAGATTCATGATGCCTGCCAACTTTCTTGCGAGGCAAACAAATCAAAAATAACGTCGGTATGCCCGCTATAAGGTTGCGCTTGAGCTGTTCATCGGACATCGGTTATTCAATAAAAGCAGGGATCGGCGGATTCATATAGGTTTCGTCGATTTCTACGCCCTGCGCCCGCAGTTCGGATTCTTTTGCTGTACGCATCGCAGGTAAATACTCTAACTGCAACGGTAAAGTACTTTTCCAATGATCTTTCTGTTTTGGTGTTACATAGTTGCGGAAATGCTCATTCTCGCTTCGCAACGTATAAGTTATCAGGTAGGACCCTGGCTTATGCGGATCGAGCAATGTAGGTTCGCGAGTAAAAGAAATAGTAAGGTAGGCATGATTTACGTAAAACTGCCATTGCATATCGCTAGGAATGTTCATCCACTCGACAAACGTTGGTTCGTAATCTGCATCAAGACTGCTTGCTGGAGATTCGGATAGAGCGAAATCTAGCATCGCTTTCCCACGCAGGCGCGGATCTCCCTCATTAATGAAAATTTTCCAGCCAGCATTGCGGATACGTTGCAAAGCGGAAATGAACAATTTGCGGGCGTCGTCATGACCTATTAGGTCCGTATCTCCAATGCTCGCGTAAACGTTGAATTCAATTAGCCCTTCATCTGGTGATCGACGATTGTCTACCGCATTGGCACTTAATACGTGTTCTACTGAAAATGTGTTTTCCCCATGCTTGAAGGTAACCATACCAAGATTTTCATTTCCCCACTTCACTTTATAAAAATTGACACCTGGGGGGCGAGTGATAACTTTAATAATATCTTTATTTCTATTGGTAAATTCCTTGGGAGATTCGTTTAGCGTCAAGTTGACATTTGATACCACAGGCTTTACTGCCATCAGTTGATGGCACGCAGCCTGATAATGAGGCTGCAAGCAGGAATAAGGTAATGACTATTTTCATGTTACGTCAAAATGGTTGGTGTTACTTGCATCGGTCCGGCTATAGCTGTGCATCAACTTAATTGAAAGTGACCACGAATAGCGGCATTTATCCCTTTCGGTTGCCAGCGAGTCATCTGGCAAGCAGCAGATGAGATTGCAAGCGGCGAACGTGGATCAATCAAGTGTGCTCTTTCAAAAAACTAACCTATTGCGATATCAATCTTCGCGCAGATGCTCTATTTCAAGCGGAACGGGTTCTATGTCTGCCATAATAATTTGGTGCAAAAGTCCTATGCGTTTTCGAATAGATAATGCGCGAATTGCGAAGATGGGAGAAAATGCGAGCCCTTTTATTTTTGTATGATTTACAATCACAGGCGTATTGTAATAGACGTCTTTCGGGCTATCAGATGACAAGTGCCATTGCCCACTAAATCGAATTCTGACTATTTCACCGACATACCTTGCAAACGCTGCAATCCAACCCTCAGTTTCTTCCTCAGTACAGTCTTTAATAATGCTCAAGAATAATTTCTCAATGTTCTCTAAGGAATTTATTGTCAGATCTATTGAAAAACCTCTCTTATTTGACTCGTTCTCCACGGCCTCGAGTTGGTCATCCATCAAGATTAAAAAATTTTCAAAGTTATCTCTGTCGTTGGTGGTTATCATAATTTAATCAGCTTAAGAGTCATGTTTTAGCACACAGTTAACGCTGACTTTCTCAATGCCATCTAGATAAAAAAGTTCAAACTCTGTTTTTCATAAGCGGCAAGACTGTGTGTCGCCCCCGGCTTTGGTGTCGTGGCACCGCGCCGCGTTGTCGTCGTAAATCGACAGCAAAGCGTCTCACCGATGTACAGGTCGCACATCTAGTCGGCCACGGGCAGCACGGCAGGCCGCCATCCGTGCGGAGCCAAGTGGCATCGCTCCTGTCGCGACTGTTCGCGTCATGATGGCGAATATTTGAGGTGAACATAAAAGTTTAAACTTGTCATTTCATCCATTCGAACTAATTGAGTAAAATTGCTCGTGGTCCGATGTGAGACCTAATCCGGCGCTTCAGATACGCTGATTAGCGGTAGCTGGTATATTTTCGTTAGTTGAGGACGATCTGCCACCAATATGAAGGCCGATGCAGTCGTTGTATTGATACTTTTGGGATTCTTCACCAACAAAAATTTCAACTGAAACGCTCACCTCTGCTGTAATAGCGACAGGGTTTTGTTGAAAGATTAAAATTTCAGAACTGGGAATTGTAGCGTCAAAAATAACAGACTCGCCAGGATAAATCATTTTGAATTTTTTCAGTAAATCGTAGGGAGCAAGGTTTATTCTTTGATTTCGCGACTCGTTGTTGGTTTCGTTTATCAATTTTATTTTTGGGCCACGTCGAATAATATATTCCAAAGGGAACCCGACAACGTCTGGTCCAATATTTTTAATAGTAATATCGATTTTAATATTATCTCCAGTATATATGCAGTCGACATTGTTTCGGCACGTTGCTGAAATTTTTAGATTTCGATTATCCATAGCAGTCGCTGGGGTCTGGAACAGAAAAAATGTGGCTAGCATGAAACAGGTTTTTATAAGATATCGCATGTGATCGTCCTACGATTTTTCTTTCTTAATGTATTTTGCATCTTCATCGGCACTAGTTCAGCCCCATTGGCGAATGGGGGGCGATTGTGCAAACCGCGGTACTGGATGCAGCACAAGTTGGCAGGCGGAACTTCAAAGTGAGCATCGACTGAAATGCGTCTATCCGCTGAGCTAGCTGCACCCCATGGAGATCATTGAAGAGCATGGCGTGTCGGCCGATCATTCGTCGATCAATCGGTGGTCGATTCGTGTCCTGCCGCTCATGGAGACAATGGACCGGATACACAAGCACCGGGTCGGCAGCAACTGGCACATCAGTGATCGTCGGAGCGAATCTCGCCGTTTTGTCAGTAACGCGAAAAAACCCAGTCAGTGTCATTCCTCGCGCTTCACTTTCGCGTCTTTTCTACCAGTGGAAGTATGCCGCCTTGGCAACTTTCACTTTCCAGCCCCTCCTTGCCTGGAAAGTTCAGATCCGTACAGGAAAGGGTTCCAGCCAACTTGCCGTTCTTTTCGCGGGTGTACACGTTGCGGATATGCATCTTGACCGGTCCATCTTCGCCGGGATGCATGCCCGCCCAGTCGAAACGGTAGCCGTTAGCAGTGTGCCTGACAACAATCGGCGGATTGGCTTCGAGCATGGCGGCACCCTTTTGGTCGCCTATTGCGGTCCACAGATTGCGTATAGTGGCTGTCTGCACGTCGTATAGGTAGAACTCGTTGCTCATATAGACGCGGTTGCGGAGATACTCGAAAGGTTTACACACCTTGCGAAATACCACGTGGCCATTGGACGCCTCAAGCACACGTACGCTGTAGCTGGGACAAATATTGCCCCTCGAGCCCGCGCTGTTGGCTAATTTAAACACATGCCTGGTGCCAGGCATGGTGAAGATGATGTGGCCATCGTTTGGCTGAAATTGCATATCGAACTTGATCGCTCTGACCAGCGACATGACCAAGGTATCCGCTTCTTCCGCAGCGGCATCCGACTGCATGACTACATGCGACCAGCGCTTCTTGTCCTCGCTGCTGGAGCGAGCCTGTTCAACGACCGCCCGACCCTCGCGTTCGGCGACGTCGCCTGGATACTGAGCCGCGGCCTCGATATTCTTGACTTGTTGCTTCGCGAATGCTGCGGAGGAGCTTGGTGCCAAGCCTTCAGCCTGCGAATAACCGGACACTAAGGTCAGGGAAAGAACTGGAAGGGCCAACAGGGCGATTCTGGTTGTTTTCATGCGTTGTGCAGTTCGAAATAAAAGGCAGCGTCGCCGAGAGCAGATAATTGCAAAGAAATTTTGGTTCTGACCCAAGTATTGCGGGCGAATGAAACATTACCACGGTTGCGAGCCATTTCCACGTATAGGAACAGACTTTGTCCAGATTC
>Ga0308157_10010170_pt1 | contig 10262 bp, 8 predicted proteins | sample PhyBR1_FD_201035 | JGI IMG/M metagenome (GOLD analysis project Ga0308157, IMG submission 201035) | Phyllosphere microbial communities from UC Gill Tract Community Farm, Albany, California, United States - DLSLB.R1 | ecosystem: Host-associated > Plants > Phyllosphere > Unclassified | place: USA... | reverse complement strand
CAATCATTGAAGACCTGTAACCGTCGCGAGAGATGCTGGCGATGGGGATAGAGCAAGGTCATGGGCATGGGTTCTGCGCGATGCTCTGGCATCACTTCAATCAGATCACCCGCTTCGAGATGATTGCGCACATCATATGCAGGGATTTGGATCAAGCCGAGGCCAGCCAAACAACAGGCGATGTACGCTTCCGCACTGTTTACGGTGATACGCCCCGGTAGCTGTATTGCGTGAAGCACATCATGTTCAATCCACTCCCAAGGTTCGATACGCCCACTGGAAGGAGATGCATAATTGACTGCCAGGTGGCTCCCGAGTTCGTCCGGCGTGTGGGGTGTGCCGTGGCGCTTCAGATAAGCAGGGCTGGCAACATTGATCAGCGGTAGCTTGCCGATCGACCGGCCGATAAGGCCAGAGTCGCTCAACGGGCCGACGCGTAAGACGCAATCGACGCTATCTTCTACGAGGTTCACCGCACGGTCTGTTATGCCTAAATCGATGTCGATCTGGGGATAAAGACCAAGAAAATCGGGAAGCGCAGGGGCAATGATCAGACGGCCGATACGCCCCGGAACGTCAATTCGGAGCCGGCCCGACGGTTGCGCTGCGGTTTGTCGGAAGAGACTTTCTGCATCTTCGACGTCGGCAATAACCCGCTGACAGCGCTCGTAAAATGCTTCACCATCCTGCGTAGGAGAGACTTTACGGGTCGTGCGGTGAAGTAGACGTGTGCCGACGCGCGCCTCCAGTTCCTGAATTGCTGCGGAAACGGAAGATCGTGGGATGGAAAGTGTATTGGCCGCCCGCGTGAAACTTGCACACTCAACAACCCGAGTGAAAATGCGAAACAGGTCAATACGGTCCAATTGCCTTCATTCCTCAATTGTATCCAGTTTCTGACAAGTGATGTCAGAATACGTGCCTTTATCCCGATAATATAGACGATACATTTCTATCACGAAAGCGACCGAGGGTCGCAAATCGGCATAGGAGGCCATTCATGTTCGACCACAGCATTAAAGGTAAAACCGTCATTATCGCAGGTGGGGGCAAAAACCTCGGCGGGTTGCTCGCGCGTGATTTCGCCGCTCACGGCGCCCGAGCAATCGCAATCCACTACAATAGCCTAGCAAGTCAGGCAGATGCCGAAGCCACAGTGGCCGCCGTAAAGGCCGCCGGTGCGCAAGCAATCGCCTTTCAGGCCGATTTGACGACGGCTGGTGCAGTCGAGAAGTTGTTTGCAGATGCTGTTGCGGCTATTGGCCGTCCAGACATAGCAATCAATACCGTCGGAAAAGTACTCAAAAAGCCGATCGTGGAGATTTCAGAGGCCGAATACGATGAAATGAGTGCCGTCAACGCTAAGGCTGCTTTCTTCTTTATCAAAGAAGCCGGCAAACACCTCAATGACAACGGCAAGCTTTTGACGCTTGTCACTTCTCTGCTGGGTGCCTTCACACCTTTCTATGCCAGTTATGCTGGCACAAAGGCTCCTGTCGAGCATTTCACGCGGGCGGCATCAAAGGAATTTGGGGAACGCGGTATCTCGGTCACAGCAATTGGACCTGGGCCGATGGACACGCCATTTTTCTATCCGGCTGAAGGAGATGATGCGGTCGCCTACCATAAGACCGCCGCGGCGCTTTCGAATTTTTCCAAAACGGGTCTCACCGATATTGAGGATATTGTTCCATATATCCGTTTCATGGTTTCTGACGGCTGGTGGATGACGGGTCAGACCATTTTGGTCAACGGCGGGTACACCACAAAGTAATGGCGAGGACGGTCTCTCGTGTGGAATAGACCGTCCCTTTGCCTTGGCTGACGGAGACCTTTGTGCGACTCGCATGATGATTGTGTTCATCCCATCACATCCCGAATATGGCCCGTTTTGCATTCCATACGTGGGCTGTCAGTGGGGGAAGTTGCTTCTTAATTTCTGCTCAGCATAAACGAAACCCGCATTGATGAGGATCGCAAGTGCTGCCACAATGAAACCTCCTTGCAAAACGAATGCCGTGTTGCCGGATAAAAGCCCCGCAACGATGATTTCGCCAAGCGTGCTTGCGGCAACTGTGGAGCCGATGGTAGCTGTCGAGAGCGAAATAATCGCGGCAAGGCGGATGCCTGACAAGATGACTGGCAGCGCAAGCGGCAGTTCGACATTGAACAACAATTGCCGGTCGGTCATGCCCATGCCTCGCCCTGCATCGACTACTGATGGTTCCAGTTCAGTAAGACCGGTCAATGTGTTTTCAAAGATCGGCAGCAGACCATAAAGCAAGAGGGCGATGAAAGCCGGAACAGACCCGAAGCCAAAGATCGGCACGGCGATGGCCAATACAGCCACAGGCGGGAAAGTCTGGCCTATATTGGCAATGGCACGCGAGAGGGGCAGAAATTCGCGCCCGCTTGGCCGTGTCGTGAGAATGCCGAGGGTTACAGCAATAATCGTTGCCGTCAGCGTTGCGATGCCTACCAGCGCCAAATGATTGATGGTGAGCGCAAGTAGTGAATTCTGAGTATAAATCGCTGGTGCATTGTTGCGCGTGAACTGCGCTAGCCAGTTTTGGAACCATTCCGGCTTCAGAATGAAAATACAAAGAACAACCAGCAGTGCAGCTTTCAGGAGGGTGCCCAGTTTCATGCGACCCTCCGGGCATGGTTTTCAATTGCCGTTCGGGTGATGCGGCCAATAACCTGGCCGTCGCGGCTCACGGGTAGCGCTAAGCGACCCGACCATAGGCTCGCTCCGAGTGCTTCGCGTAATGATATGTCACTTGAGATCGCATCCCCGTCGGCACCGCCCGGCTCTACGAGATTGTCGACGGTTTCAAGTGACAGCAGTCGGAATACGCGGTCACTGCCGCCGCCAAGCAGGGCATGGACGAAGTCCGTGGCCGGGTGGGCGATGAGTTCTTCCGGTGTTGCATATTGCAACAATTTGCCCTTATCCATCACTGCAAGGCGCGAACCAAGGCGGATTGCTTCGTCCATGTCGTGGGTAACGAGCACGATGGTGGTGCCGTAGTGTTTCTGGATCGCCAGTAGATCTTCCTGTGCCTTGTCGCGGATGATCGGATCAAGCGCGCCGAACGGTTCATCCATCAAAAGAATGGCGGGATTGGATGCCAAGGCCCGGGCGACCCCGATGCGTTGCTGCTGACCGCCCGAGAGTTCATGCGGCATGCGATCACGATAAATCGCCGGATCGAGATGAAACAATGATAGCAATTCATCGACACGAGCAGAAATTTTGGTCTTGTCCCAGCTGAGCAGAGTGGGGACGGTTGCGATATTTTCGGCAACTGTACGATGCGGAAACAGTCCATGGCCCTGAATGGCATAGCCGATGCCACGACGCAGTATATGGCCGGGCAATTGGCGGTTGTCTTTGCCATCAATCTTGATCACACCATGGCTTGGTTCCACTAGGCGGTTGATCATGCGCATGAGCGTTGTCTTGCCGGAGCCAGACGTGCCAACGATGACGGCCAAATCACCTGCTTCGATTGTCAGCGAAACATTGTCGACGGCCGTTTGTGCACCATAGATACGCGTAATGTTTGAAATCTCAATCATAGAACGGGCTCCTAACTCTGGTGGCCGCGGCTAATTTCAATCAGCGCGTCAAGCAAGATGGCGGCGACGAAGGCCATAGCAACGGTTGGCAAAGCACCAAGCAGCACCAGATCGGGGGCTGTCTGGGCAATACCCTGAAAGACGAACATACCAAGACCACCGCCGCCCACGAGGCCGGCAATAACAGCAAGGCCGATATTCTGAACCAACACTACGCGGATGCCAGTGAGGATCACGGGAAAGGCCAATGGCAACTCGATTAAGAACAAACGCTGGCGACGCGTCATTCCCACACCACGAGCCGCGTCCACAACGGAAGGCGACACATTAGTGAGACCTGTGACGGTTGCTGAAACGATAGGCAGCAGTGCATAGGCGACAAGTGCGACGAAAGCAGGTGCCGGACCAATGCCTGCAATACCCATAGCGCCCGCGCCAGGAAGATGTGCTCCCACCCACGCAAGCGGAGCAATCAGCACACCAAACAACGCCATCGATGGGATTGTCTGGATGACATTGAAGAAAGAGAGAACCGCGTCGCGTATGCGCTCGAAGCGATGGACTATAATGCCGATCGGCGTGGCAATGATGAAGGCTGTAATGAGCGAGCCAAGCGCGAGAAAAGCATGAGTGCTCAGTGCGCTCATGAACACACCGCGACGAGAGGCATACTCCTTGAAAATGGAAATGTCGTTCCAGACGCCGCTATAGAGAAACACACCAAGAAGGACAACGAAGATACCTAGCGCTGCTAGCCGTGACAGCGGCTTGAGATGCAGTCGCACAAGCGTGTCGCCGATTGCAAGAGCCAGAGCAAAGACCAACAGCCAAGGGCTGCCACCTGGCGAAACACGTGCATAATTATTTCCAGCGGGGGTGAGATAAGTCGCGCTCCAGCCCATGGCGATGGCGAGTGCAACAAGTGTAATTACCAGAAGGCCGAGGCGCAGTGTGAGCTGTGTTCTCACCGACATAACAAAAGCAGTCATAAGCGAAATTACAATCAGGGCGACTGCTTGCAAAGATGGGAAGGCGTTCCAGATATAAACCGGTGCAGTCGCTGCAACACGGTTTGGACGCACAAGCGCGAAAGGCGGGATGATCAACGCGGCAATGATGATGAGGGCAATAACCAGCCCCAGCCGGTCAAAGACAGAACGTGAGGCGGCGGCGGTACGGTCTGCGGTTAATTGCATGATGAGTCCTGTTCGCCGGGAATTCTACTGGCCTGAGCGACGATTGCGTATCGTCGCTCAAGAGTAAGCTATTAAGAACCGAGACCCTGCCGAAGCTATTACGTCCGGCAGGACAATGTGTTATTTTATGAAGCCTTTGGAGGTTAGGTATTCGCGTGCAACATCGGCTGCAGCTTCGCCACCAACTTGGACGCGACCGTTGAGTTCCTGAAGACCTTGCAGAGAGAAGGATTCAAACACCGGTTTTAGCAGATCGGCGATTTGTGGATTTTCCTTCAGTACTGCTTCACGAATAATTGGGGTTGGTAAATAAATTGGCTGCACACCCTTATCGTCTTCCAGCACAACTAAATCCGCAGGGGCGATGCCGCCATCGGTACCATAGACCATGGCCGCATTGGCGCCCGATGTCTGCTGTGCAGCAGCAGCGATCGTCGCTGCCGTGTCACCACCTGAAAGCGTGATCAGCTGCTCAGGCTTGAGGGTAAAACTATATGCCGTCTGGAAAGCGGGCAGGGCTGTGGCCGAGCTTACAAACTCTGATGACGCTGCAAGTTTAACCTGCCCACCATCACTTACATATTTCCCGAAATCAGTTAACGACTTCAGATTGTTCTTTTCCGCTACATCACGGCGCACAGCAATTGCCCAGGTATTGTTCGCATTGGCAGGTGTAAGCCAGACAATCTTGTTGGCATCATAATCAAGCTTCTTGGCTTCTTCATATCCTGCGTCCGCCTTGTTCCATACAGGAAGATCGCCCTTGTTAAAAAAGAACGCCGCATTGCCGGTATATTCAGGATAAATATCGATCTGACCCTGGGTAATGGCTTCACGTACAATGGGCGTCGCACCAAGCTGGATCTTATCCACAACAGGAATATTGTTGGCCTTAAGAACCTGCAAAATAATATTCCCCAATACACCGCCCTCGGTGTCGATTTTGGACCCCACAACAACGTCAGCGGCCAATGCAGAACTTGCAGCAGTTGCCATGCTGGCCAATAAGCCAGCAACAATCCATGATGTCTTCATCGCTATGTTCTCCGTCACAGTCACCCGTTGTTTGAGTTGCGGGTTAATTTAAAACACCGGAAAAGGATATTCCCCGATTCCGGACGAAGGCTACTTCAACAAGCGTCTGCTATCCCGGCAATGTTTGTAAACATTAGAAACCAATTCTCGCTAGAAATAAAAATTTCACTAATTATTCTCTGTCGGTAGTGACGCTCTCCCACTTAACATCTGTGGTGAAAAAGCGTTCCGTCAACAGATAAATGAAAGTGTCTGGCGGTATTCTGGCCAAGCCGGTATTGCGTAATCGGGAATGGAAGACGTGCAACGACAGGTTTGGGCAACATCTCGATTAATCGAAGTTTAAACAGCCGGACAGGGCCAGGTACGCCCTTCCAAAGCTGACATCCCGTACTGTCGGATACCGATCGTCGTACTGGGCAACGCCAGACTTCTCACAATTTCTTGCAATTATTTCAACAAGAGTGAGCATTTTCCCTCCAGTTTCAGCGCAGTGGACGCAAAACTCATCCTTCTAAACAAGGGGGGCTAAGGTTTTGCTCTGGGTACGATAGCTGGCCAGCCTGTTTTGGCAGCTCCATATAGAGTTGTCGGAGCGATGAAGGAAGTTGGATGATCAAGTGAAAACTTTGACAAATTCAGCATGGAGCGCGCGCATCCCGTTATCATCAATTACGCTATCTGCTCGTTCTGAAGCGTGGGAAAATCTCCATTGAGAGATAGTCTTCATTGAAACTAGAAATATGAACGAGAGCCGAGCGGTTGAGGAATTCGACCGTGTTGTTTTTAAATGTCAGCAAATCGTCGCTACGCAACTCACGTAGCATCCGATTAATATGTATCGGCGTAAGTCCAAGAGCATCGCCAAGTTCTGATTGCGTGAGGGGGCAGAAGAAGCGGTCTTCATCGCCTGTCCTGTTCAATCGTGCTCGATGTCCAAGCTCCAATAATAAGTGGGCTACCCGGACAAGAGCGCTGCGCCGTCCGATACTGATAATATGTTCCACTAGGATTGCACGTTGTCTGGCCATCAATTCCATGAAGGTCATGGCGAGGCGCGGAGATCTTGAGAGACATTCTGTGAGATGATCGAGGGAAAGTTCAAAGACCGAGAGTTCGGTAACTGAGATCAATGTATAATAATTAAATCCGATTCCTGTTCTAAAGCCTAGAAAGTCACCTTTCATTGGAAAGTCGAGGATTTGGCGGTCGCCGTCAGCAAGGTCCCGATAGATGCAACCCCAGCCACCCCTAATAATATGGAGAGAACTAGCCCAATCGCCCTGACTGCTGACAACCGTATGTGGTGCGTAGGTTTTCGCAGACACTGGAAGAGCGCTGAAGATGCCAAAATCACTCTCCTCAAAGACCGCCCTAATGGGAGGGCTTTCAAGGAAATGGCGAAATGTTTTTGCGTCTTCAGTACTTACCGCCATTGGTACATATCCGCAGAACTGATGGTTTACCTGTTTCTCACGCCCTCTGCTCTCCTGAAGGCCTAGCGTTCTACTAAGTGTCGGGTAGCGCTTTTATTTTGGCAAGGTGGTAATCTCTACCACTAATTGCGTAGATGTCTGAGCTTTTACTAAACCATATTTCCCGCAAGTGCTTAATTTAGGTTAATGACACTGTGCTAAAATTCGGGCAATCTTCTGATCGACAAAAGAAAAAACAAGAATTGATTTCGGGGTCATAACTATATCTCAATTAAATAAAAACAGGCGACCGTTGCACTTCAGTCATCGGGGCATGAGAACGATACAACTGTGCGTGTAATTCGGTTTGAGGGCAAAAAAATGAACGTCTCTCCGCATTTTAACAGCGTTAGCAGTGAAATAAGAAAAAATAATCATATTGGAACAAAAGATGTATCTAACACATCGGAAGAGCCTTTCGATAGCTTGTTGCCATTACTTGTTATAATCGATAATCGTGCGTTAGACCGCGAATGTCTGGCACATGGGCTAAACAACCATAGTATTGAGATGTCGATCGCGACATTCAGTTCCTTCGAGCAATGGCAGCATCAACGTCGGGGACGCACTGTAAGTGCTGTTCTTTTCAATATAGGTGGTCAGAAAGTTTCGGATCCGGCCGTAGGCAATTATTTGAACCGCATTGTCGGCGACTGTGCACCGGCTCCAGTTATCATTCTGGCGGATAAAGAAGAAATCTCCCAGGTTCTCAAAGCGCTTGATTACGGTGTAAGGGGCTATATTCCAACATCTGTTAATGTGAACGTATGTGTAGAAGCCTTGCGGCTGGCGATGGCCGGGGGAACCTTTGTTCCTGCAAGTAGCGTGCTTGCCCTTCGTCACGCCACAGATCCGAATTCGCATCGACTTCAACCCTTGGGGGGAATGTTTACCCAACGCCAAGCCGAGGTTGTGAATGCATTGCGTCGCGGCAAGGCAAATAAGATTATTGCCTATGAACTTAAGCTTCGGGAAAGTACCGTTAAAGTTCATATTCGTAACATTATGAAGAAACTGAAGGCGTCTAACCGCACAGAAGTTGCCTGCATTATTAACGAGCTGTTTCCGTCGGAAACATCCTTTTCCGACATCCATTAATCGCTCACGGGTTGGGTAGAACAGCTTCGTAATAACGCAGAGCTTTTTCTCTTGAAGGAGACTTTTTGTGATTATCTCCGACGTTTCATCAGGAAACGCGCGGCAGCCCTTGGCTGACGTGTTTGAAACCATAAAGCGCAGAAAAACATTGCTTATCGTGCCGGTCGCGGTGGGAGCCTTCATTGGGTTTGTAGGTTATCTCACTGCGCCGGTCAGTTACGTTTCGGAAGCTGTTTTGGTGCTCGACATGCGCCGTGTGCAGGCACTTCCAAATGAAAGTGCCATCACCCCCTTACCTCAGGATAGTCCGGTTCTGCGTTCTGAGCTCGATATCATCAGTTCACGGATGATGGCGCGTAAGGTTATAGATATTCTTCAAGCTGAAAATATTGTCGTGCCGACAGGGTTCCGTTCGCGCACTGTGCTTTCTTCTGAGTCCGTTAGCGAGCCTCAGGAGCGCGAAGCACGTGATGTAGACCCAGTAGCACGCGAACGTCAGCGGATTGATCTGTTACTCTCACGTCTACGCGTGAACAACGATGGTCGATCCTATACGATATTCATTTCATATCGGGCGCCCGATCCTGTTTACGCAGCAAAGGTCGCCAATGCATTCGTCACGGCATATCTCGATCATCAGATCTACGTGCAGCAATCGGCTGCACGTCGCGTTAGCGAATGGCTTGGAGAGAAGCTCGTAACGTTGCGCAGCAATCTCGAAGACGCCGAGCGTGCTGCTGAAGATTTCAGGCAAAAATCGCGCCTCGCTGGTGATCCGGGACAAATCAGCTTCCAGGCTCAACGTGTTGCCGCATTAAACACTGAAATTGTTGCGGCAACTGGTGCGGTATCCCTTGCAGAAGCACGGCTTCGCACGGCCGAGTCTCTCAAAACAAATAACGAAGCGCCAGCGATGACTGAAGTGTTAGCCTCACCCGCGATCCAAACGCTTCGCAACGAACAAGCGCGTGTCGAGCGCCAGCTTGATGAGTTGAGATCGAATGGAGCATTGAAAAGCGTGGAAATTCCTGTTCTCACCGCGGAACGGGAAGCACTCAAGCAACAGATTTCAGCGCAAGTGGACGAAATTACAAAGAGTCTCAGTAATGAAATCCAGATTGCACGACAACGGCGGGAAGGGCTTGAAGAAGCACTAAAAGCCGCAGAGGCAGAACTTGGGGATGCTAACCAGGCTCAGGTCAAAGCAGTTCAGCTTGACCGTGAAGCGAATGCCAGCCGGACTGTCTATGAGAGCTATTTAACCCGTTATAAACAGCTCATTGAGCAAGATGGCATTGCCGTGCCTGAAGCGCAGATGATCTCTGCCGCAGAACCGGCAATGGCTAAAGCAGGTCCCAATCTTGCAAATTGGCTGTTGCTCGGTTTGGGGCTGGGTGGACTGGTTTCGCTTCTAGGCACGGTTCTGAGAGAAACTTTCGATAAAATTCGTCCTGCACAGACGGCGTCATTTATACTGCCCGGAATTCCCGCCGCAACCCTACTTCCTTTGACGCGTCAACTGACTCTTCCAATGCTTGTCAATCGTGGTGTCGATCCCACCAGTGCTTTCGGACGCGCCATCAAATCAGTTCATGATCGTCTGCGGCTGCTGACACGCGGGAAAGATTCGCTTGCTCTTTCAGTCGTCTCTCTGACTGACAATGAAGGGAAAACCCTTCTCATTACTGCATTGGCTCAACAGTTTGCAGCATCGGGGATGGCTGTGGCTGTCATTGATGCAACGAACCGACATTCAAGGCTTTCCGAAGCTTTTGGACTTCCTGAAAATGAATATGGCATGACGTCTTTTGGCCGGGTTCTGCCCGGTGCAACTCTCATACACGATCACAGTTCAGGAATTGATATCATCACCCCG
>Ga0308157_10010168_pt1 | contig 10264 bp, 9 predicted proteins | sample PhyBR1_FD_201035 | JGI IMG/M metagenome (GOLD analysis project Ga0308157, IMG submission 201035) | Phyllosphere microbial communities from UC Gill Tract Community Farm, Albany, California, United States - DLSLB.R1 | ecosystem: Host-associated > Plants > Phyllosphere > Unclassified | place: USA... | reverse complement strand
GGGCAAAAGCCCTTAAACTGGCGTCTCAATGATTCACAACCCAACGAGGAAACCACAATGTCTCTGATCAATACCCAAATCAAACCATTCAAGGCCACCGCATACGCCAACGGCAAGTTCATCGACCTGAGCGAAGAGTCCCTGAAGGGCAAGTGGTCCGTTCTGATGTTCTACCCAGCCGACTTCACCTTCGTGTGCCCAACCGAACTGGAAGACCTGGCCGAGCAGCAGCCTGAATTCGCCAAGCTGGGCGTGGAAGTGTACGGCGTGTCGACCGACACCCACTTCGCGCACAAAGCATGGCACGACACCTCGGATGCGATCAAAAAAGTGAACTACCCGCTGATCGGCGACCCAACCGGCACCCTGTCGCGCAACTTTGAAGTGATGATCGAAGAAGAAGGCCTGGCACTGCGCGGCACCTTCGTCATCAATCCAGAAGGCTTCATCAAAGTGATGGAAGTGCATGACAACGGCATCGGCCGCGACGCTTCCGAGCTGCTGCGCAAAGTGAAGGCCGCCAAGTACGTGGCCGAGCACCCAGGCCAGGTTTGCCCAGCCAAATGGACCGAAGGCGCAGCGACCCTGACCCCTTCGCTGGACCTGGTCGGCAAGATCTAAGTCTGAGCACGTCTTGAAAGAGACCGCAGTACACAAGTAATACCGCGATGCCGGTCCGGGCGTCCGGCCCGGCATACGCCTAAATATTTGTAAAAGGAAGAAAAATCATGTTGGACGCTACTCTCAAAACCCAGTTGAAAGCCTACTTGGAAAAAGTGGTGCAACCGATTGAGATCGTCGCTTCTCTCGATGACAGCGCCAAGGCCCGCGAGATGGAAGAACTGCTCCAGGAGATCGTCCTGTTGAGCGACAAGATCACGCTGGTCAAGCGCACCGACGATGCCGAACGCAAGCCGTCGTTCAGCATCAACCGCCCCGGCACCGACATCGGCGTGCGTTTCGCCGGCGTGCCGATGGGCCATGAATTCACCTCGCTGGTGCTGGCCTTGCTGCAGGTCGGCGGCCACACCATCAAGTTTGACGACGCCGTGATCGAGCAGATCCGCAACCTGGATGGCGATTACGCATTCGAAACCTTCATCTCGCTGAGCTGCCACAATTGCCCGGAAGTGGTGCAGGCGCTCAACGCGATGTCGGTGATCAACCCGCGCATCAAGGTCACCACCATTGACGGCGGCGTGTTCCCGCAGGAAGTCGAGGCGCGCCAGATCATGGCGGTGCCGATGATGTTCCTGAACGGCGAGCACTTCGGCCAGGGCCGCACCAGCGTCGAAGAGATCCTGGCCAAGCTGGACACCAACGCCGGCGCCCGCCAGGCCGCCGAGCTGAGCAAGAAAGACGTGTTCGACGTGCTGATCGTCGGCGGCGGTCCCGCCGGCGCGGCAGCGGCTGTGTACGCCGCCCGCAAAGGCATCAAGACCGGCGTGCTGGCCGAGCGTTTCGGCGGCCAGGTGCTCGACACCCTGGCGATCGAGAACTTCATCTCGGTCACCGCCACCGACGGTCCGAAATTCGCCGTGGCGCTGGAGCAGCACGTCAAGGAATACGAGGTCGACATCATGAACACCCAGCGCGCCGCCAAGCTGGTGCCGGGCAAGCTGATCGAGGTGCAGACCGCGACCGGCGCGACGCTGAAAGCCAAGTCGGTGATCCTGGCGACCGGCGCCCGCTGGCGCGAGATCAACGTGCCGGGCGAGAAGGAATACCGCAACCACGGCGTGGCCTACTGCCCGCACTGCGACGGCCCGCTGTTCAAGGGCAAGCGCGTGGCGGTGATCGGCGGCGGCAACTCCGGCGTGGAAGCGGCGATCGACCTGGCCGGCCTGGTCAAGCACGTGACGCTGATCGAGTTCGGCGCCGAGCTGCGCGCCGACGCGGTCCTGCAACGCAAGCTGCACAGCCTGCCTAACGTGACCGTGATCGTCTCGGCGCAGACCACCGAGATCCACGGCGACGGCAAGATCGTCAACGGCCTGAGCTACAACGACCGCGTGTCGGGCGAGGCGAAGAAGGTCGAGCTGGAAGGCGTGTTCGTGCAGATCGGGTTAGTGCCGAACACCGAATGGCTGAAGGGCACGGTGGCATTGTCGCGCCACGGCGAGATCGAAGTGGATGCGCGTGGCCAGACCTCGATCCCGGGCGTATTCGCGGCCGGCGACGTCACCACGGTGCCGTACAAGCAGATCATCATCGCCACCGGCGAAGGCGCGAAGGCGGCACTGTCGGCCTTCGACCACCTGATCCGTTCGGACGACGAGGAAGTGGTGGCCGAGTCCGCCGAGAAGCAAGCGATGACCGCATAAGCGATCGCAGCAAAGAACAAGGGCCGCTACAGCAGCGGCCCTTTTTTTATGCCGCAACATCGGGTGAACAATATTGGGGTCAAGTCTGACATTCGGACACGGGCTCTGCTGTAAAGCGGCGCTTTACAGCAGAGCCCGTGTCCGAATGTCAGACTTGACCCCAATTATGTTAAGTCGACGCTGGCTTGGCGGGTGCGCAGTTCCATGGCGTTGCGGTGGCGGGCACGCAGGCGTGGGTCGGTGATCAGCCGGCCCAGCGTTTCGCCGATGACCATCACCACACCCAGCAGCGGCAGCACCAGCATCAGGCCCGCCACCCCTGCCACCGAGCCGCCGATGAAGATCATCAGCACCGTGATCAGCGGATGGATGTGCAGGCTGCGCCCCAGCGTCATCGGCATGAAGACGAAATCGTCCAGCAGACGCACGGCGATGAATACGCCGATCGCCATGTAGGCCACCGCCGGATCGGCCGGTGCGTCGGTCGAGGCCACCATCACCACCAGCATGCAGCCGACGATGGAGCCGACGTACGGTACCCACGCCAGCATCGCCGCCATCAGCCCCAGCACCAGCGGCGACGAGACGCCGATCGCCCACAGGCCGATGGCCAGCACCGCCGTGTCGAGAATGGTGAGCTTGATCAGGCCCTGGAAGTAGCGGTGCGCGGTCTGGTCGACTTCGTGCAGCAGGCACAGGGTCTTTTCAAAGAAGGCGTTGGGCACGGCGCGCGCGAGGAATTTCTTGAAGCGCAGGCCGTCGCGCAGGAAGAAGAAGGTCAGGAACGGCGCCAGCAGTAGCGACGGCAGCCATGCCGCCACCGAGACCAATATGTCGGTCAGGTGCTTTTGCACGAAGGTGCCGGTGAACGCGCTCACGCGGCTGTTGACCGTGCGCGCCAGCTTGATCTGCTTGAGGATGGGGAACTCGCGCTCGAGCGACAGCATCGTGTGGCGCACGAACTCCAGCCCGCCGGTGAGGTATTTGCCCAGCATGTCCTGCCAGGAGTCGGACGGGCCGCTGTCCCAGAAGATGAACACCAGCCCGGCCATCGCCAGCAGCAGCAGGAATACGCCGCCGACGATCATCGTGGCGGCGTTGTGGCTCAGGCCCATGCGGATCAGGCGCTGCATCGGCGGTTGCAGGATGTAGTACAGCACGATGCCCAGCAAAAAGGGAATGGCCAGGAACAGCATCTGCTGCAGCAGGAACAGCAGCACGCAGGTGGCGGCGATGATGCCGCTCCAGACTACCGGCCCGGCGCGCTGTTGGGTCGGCAAGAAGTTCATATCGCCTCGACCTGCGGCTTGCCGCTCATCCAGTCGCGCAGCCGGCTGCCGATGTGGCGCGCCAGGGCCAGCGAGATCTTGTAGCCGATCACGGCGTCGGTCTCCATCAGGCCCATGAAGTCGGCGCGGAAGAACACCGCCAGTTCGCAGTTGTCCAGCGCGCGCGTCTGGGCGTTGCGCGGCGTGTTGTCGAGCAGCGCCAGGTCGCCGAAGAAGGAGCCGGCCGACAGTTCGGCCACCACTTCGCGCGTCTCGCCCAGCTTGCGGCTGATGATCACCCGCCCCGACATCACCAGGTACAGCGCCTGGCCTTCCTCGCCCTCGTCGAAGATGATTTCGTCGGCCAGGTAGCGGCGTTCGTGCATCAGGCCGTCGACGATTTTCAGTTCGAGCGGGGTCAGCGTGGCGAACAGCGCCGATTCCTTCAGGCGCAACAGACGCGGCGACAACGTGGGCGATTTCAGGAAACCAAACATCAGGGGAACTCCGTGCGGGAATGCGGGCCGGGCCGGCTCATCATTCCCATGATAACTTAAAGTTGCACGGTGGCGGACAGCGGCAGGGCCGGGTCGAGGTGGCTGGTGAGCAGGATGCACTGGCGCGCCAGCCGCTGCGGCGCCGACAGTTGCTGGCGCAGGTAGGCCACGGCGTCCACGTCGAGGCCGTTGAACGGCTCGTCGATCAGCAGCAGCCGCACCGGCAGCGCCAGCGCCAGCGACAGCTGCATCTTCTTGTGCTGGCCCAGCGACAGCGTGGTCACCGGCTGGTCCAGCGTGTGCAGCAGGTGGAACGCTTGCAGCTCGGCGTTGAGCAGCGCCGGGTCGGTGCCGGGATACAGCGACAGGTGCAGGTCGAGGATTTCCTGCACGGTCAGCCACGGCAGTTGCGGCGTGTCGCCGCCGCAGTAGTAGCACTGCAGGCGGTAGGCCAGCGGCTGGGCCTGGATGTCGAGGCCGTCCAGCGCGATGCTGCCCGCGTGCGGGGTCAGCGCGCCGCCGGCCAGCTTCAGCAGCGTGGTCTTGCCGGCGCCGTTCTCGCCGCGCAGCCAGGTGATGCCGGCATCCAGTCGCAGGTCGAAACGGCGGAACAGCGGGTGGCTGGCGTATTCGAAGGTCAGTTGTTGTATGCGCAGCACGGGCTTCAGTTCCATAGTTCGCTTCCAATGGCGGTGAGGATGATGATGGCGCTGATGACCAGCCCCACGCGGCCGCGCACGCTCAGGCGGCGCAGCGTGATGATGGCGGCCTGGGCGATGCCGGCAAAGCACAGCCAGACGGTGGCGACGGTGGTGCTGTAGCCGGCGCTGCTGGCGCGGCCCAGGTGGCCCAGCGTCAGCAGCGCGAACCAGGCCATCACGGCCAGGCCGGGCAGCAGCGCCGACCAGCGGGCGAAGCGGAACAGGCGTTCGATGCGCACCGGCCAGGCCACCGCGATCGGACGCAGCAGCGCGATCTGTTCGGTGACGGCCTTGTCGCCGCGGTCGGTCAGCACCATCAGCAGCAGCGCGGCGTTGAAGCCCCACAGCGCCGGCGGCACCACGGCCGGATGCCACAGCCATACGCCGATGCCCAGCACCGCGCCCAGCAGCAGTACGGTCTGCTGGATGCCGGCCAGGTTTTCCGCGCGCCAGAACGGCAGCCAGAACAACTGGCGCCAGTGATACAGCGCGGTCCGTGCGCGCCGCATCGCTGGCGGGGTGCCGGCGCTGGCCGGCAGGCGTGGCGTGTAGGGGCCGGGCAGGGGACGGTCGGGATCGAGACGGGCGGCGGCCGGCATGCGGCAGCGTTGGGCCAGCACCAGCGTCGAAATGATCCAGCCCAGCAGCAGCGAGCCGGCGGTCAGCAGCAATGCCTGCGGCGCCACCGGTCGCAGCCAGTCCGGCCACTGGAACAGCCAGATCGCGGTGGACAGCGCGTAGGCCAGGCTCAGCGGGACGATGATCATGCCGGCCACGGCGATGTTGGCGGCCCACTGCGAGCGCGCGGGGATCGGCAGAGGACGGCACCACTGCAGCACCTGCGCCGGCAGCAGCCGCTTGCGCAGCAACCAGACCGGCGCGCTGGCGATCAGCGCCTGGCCCGCGAACAGGCCCAGCGCCTGCGGCCACGGCCGCGTCGCCGCGAACAGTCCCGGCAGCGCGAGGCAGGCGATCAGCCCCACCAGCACCTGGCCGAAACCGAGCAGGATGTATTCGAGCGAACTTTTCAAGCTGACCGCGAATTGCAGCATCGCCTGCTGCGCCAGGCGGAGGCGGAAACGCAGGTAGGGAGGCAAGGACTTGGTGGAGAGAATCATGCCGGGAGGATAACACTCAGCCAATTAGGCCGGACTTAATTGGTTGTTAATGGGTGTATTATTGGTTCGCCTGTCCGCCCATTGTCTCGTCGGTACGAGCTGGGATAAAAGTGGCGCGGAAATGATTAAGGGCCCGACGAATCGGGCCCTTAAAGGAATTTGGCGGAGCGGACGGGACTCGAACCCGCGACCCCCGGCGTGACAGGCCGGTATTCTAACCAACTGAACTACCGCTCCAAATTTCGTTTTTCTGTTTCCTTGGTGGGTGCTGAGAGGGTCGAACTCCCGACCTACGCCTTGTAAGGGCGCCGCTCTACCAACTGAGCTAAGCACCCAGAAAACATATCAGCTTTGCTTCACTACTTTGTTGCAACTGCTGAACGAGGCCGTATTCTACAAGGTGCCTAATCCGTTCCGCAAGGGTTTTTGTAAATTATTTAGAAAATTATTCGACGATGCCCCATTGGTCCAGCATCCAGGCCAGCTCGAAGGCCTTGCCGTCGATGGCGTCGTAGCGCCCGGACGCGCCGTAGTGGCCGGACGCGAAATCGGTCTTGAGCAGCAGCGGCCGATTGTCGGTCTTGTGCGCGCGCAGCCGCGCCACGTATTTGGCGGCCGGCCAGTATTGCGCCTGGGTGTCGCGGAAGCCCGCCGTCACCAGCATCGCCGGATACGCCTGGCGCTTGATGTTGTCGTACGGCGAGTAGCTGCGCATGTAGTCGAAGGCGGCCTTCTGCTTCGGGTCGCCCGACTCCAGGTATTCATAGGTGACCATCGGCAGCGTCGGGTCGGTGATCTCGTGGATCAGGTCGGCCTGCGGCACGGCGGCCACGATGGCGTGGAACAGCTCCGGCCGCTCGTTGGCCACCACGCCCATCACCATGCCGCCGAAACTGCCGCCCTCGGCGATGAGCCGCTCCGGCCGCGTGTAGCCTTCGCGCACCAGGTGTTCGGCGCTGTCGATGAAATCGTTGAACACGTTCTTCCGCTTCATCAGCTTGCCGTCGTCGTGCCACTGCTCGCCCAGGTCGTTGCCGCCGCGGATCTGCGCCTCGGCGTAGATGACGCCGCGCTCCATCAGGCTCAGGCGGCCGAGGCTGAAGTTGGCCTCGCTGGGGAAGCCCCAGCCGCCGTAGCCGTACAGCAGCAACGGCGCGCTGCCGTCGAGCTTGACGTCCTTGCGGTAGGCCAGCCACACCGGCACCTTGACGCCGTCGCGCGCGGTGACCCAGATGCGGCGCGTGGTGAAGCGGCCGAGGTCGACCCCGGCCAGCGGCTGGCGCTGGACCACCTTGCGCGCGCCGCTGGCCAGGTCGATCTCGATCACCATCGGCGGCGTCACCGGCGACTGGTATTGCAGCCGGTAGCTGGTGGCGTCGTAGCCGGCCACGCCGGCCGCCTCGGTGTTGGCCTGCGCCAGGTAGACCTCGTCGTCGAACTGCACGCCGCGCCATTGTCCGCTGGCGAAGCTGTAGATGCGCGGGCGGCTGAGCGCGGCCGCGCGTTCGTTGAGCACGATGAAATCGCGGTACACGTCCATCGATTCGATCAGCGTGCCGGGCTCGGGCCGCGTCACCTCGGTCCAGTCCTGCGGCGCGGCCAGCGGCGCGCTGACCACGCGGAAGTTGGGTGCGTCCTTGTTGGTCAGCAGGTAGAGCCGGTCGCCGTGCGTCTCGGCGTTGTAGCGGTGGCCCGGCGCGCGCGGCATCAGCAGGCGCGGCGCGGCGTCGGGCTGGTCGCGCGGCAGCAGCCAGGTGTCGCTGGTGTCGGAGCTGGCGGCCATCAGTTCCAGATAGCGGCCGTCGTGCGTGCGGCCTATGCCGAGCAGGAAATTGCCGTCGCGCTCGCGGTAGACTTCCACCGGCTTGCCGCCCGCCGTCGATACGCGCAGCAGGCGGTCCGGGCGCAGCGTGGACGGATCGGCCTGGGTCAGCAGGATGGTGCGGTTGTCGGCCGCCCATTCCATCGACGTCACGCGCGCCACGCTCAGCGGAAGTTCGCGGCCGCTGCGCAAGTCCTTGATGTGCAGCTGGAACTGGTGATTGCCGCTGGTGTCGGCGCGGTAGGCCAGCAGGTTGCCGTCGGGACTGGGCATCAGCCCTTCCAGCGCGAAGAATTTTTTACCGCGCGCCAGGCGGTTCTGGTCCAGCAGGATCTGCTCCGGCGCCTGCTCGTCGTAGCTGCCGTCGGCTGCCGCGCGGCGGCGGCAGTTGAGCGGGTATTGCTGGCCGGCGATGCCGCGGCTGTAGTAGTAGAACTCGCCCTGGCGCGACGGCACCGTCAGCTCGCTGGCCGTGGTGCGCTCCCGCATCTCGGCCGCCAGCCGTTTGGCCAGCGGGGCAATGGAAGCGGTGGCGGCCTCGGTGTGGGCGTTCTCGGCTTTCAGGTAGGCCAGCACGGCCGGGTCGCGGCGGTTTTGCAGCCAGTGATATTCGTCGTCCAGCGCTTGTCCATGATAGTGTTGGCGCCACGGCTTGGTGGCGGCGACCGGCGGCGCGGCCGGTTCGGCGAGGGCCAGCATGGCGGGCAGGGCAAGAAGTGCGGGCAGGATGCGTATCATGGCGGTTCTGGGCTCCGGGCTGTTCGTCAGCCGCAAATTGTATTGCAAAATAAGCAAATGAGAACAACTATTTCCGATGCCGAACTCGACCCCTTGTACCGCCGCGTTAGCTGGCGGCTGATGCCTTTCCTGTTCCTGTGCTACGTGGCCGCCTACCTGGACCGCGTCAACGTCGGCTTCGCCAAGCTGCAGATGCTGGCCGACCTGCGCTTCAGCGATACCGTGTACGGCGTGGGCGCCGGCATCTTCTTCATCGGCTACTTCCTGTTCGAGGTGCCGTCCAACCTGCTGATGACGCGCACCGGCGCCCGCATCTGGATCGCCCGCATCATGATCAGCTGGGGCCTGATCTCGTCGGCGCTGATGCTGGCCAACAGCGTGGCGACGTTCTACCTGCTGCGCTTCCTGCTCGGCGCGGCGGAGGCCGGCTTCTTCCCCGGCATCATCCTGTACCTGACCTATTGGTATCCGGCGCATCGCCGCGCGCGCATGGTGGCGCTGTTCATGAGCGGGGTGGCGGTGGCCGGCGTGGTGGGCGGGCCGCTGTCGGGCTGGATCATGCAGGCCTTCGCCGGACGTTATGGCCTGAGCGGCTGGCAATGGCTGTTCCTGCTGGAGGGTCTGCCGTCGGTGCTGATCGGCGTGTGGACCTTGTTCTATCTGGACGACGGCATCCGCGCCGCCAAATGGCTGACCGAAGACGACAAGCTGCAGCTGGAACGCGCCATCGCCGAGGACAGCCAGCACCAGCAGCGCCTGCCGTTGGCGCGGGTGTTCGCCAGCGGCACCGTGTGGCTGCTGGCGCTGGTGTACTTCCTGTTCGTGATGGGCTTGTACGGCGTGAGCTTCTGGCTGCCGCAGCTGATCAAGAACAGCGGCGTCAAGAACGTGTTCGACATCGGCCTGCTGACGGCGATCCCGTATTCGGTGGCGGCGGTGGCGATGGTGCTGGCCGCGCGCCATTCGGACCGCAGCGGCGAGCGGCGCTGGCACGCGGCGGCGGCCGCCGTGGCCGGCGCGCTGGGCCTGGTGGTGGCCACCATCTACAGCGACAACACCGTGATCGCGATGGCCGCGCTGAGCGTCGCCACGGCCGGCATCCTGAGCACCTTCCCGATCTTCTGGAGCCTGCCGACCGCGATGCTGGGCGGCGCGGCGGCTGCGGCCGGCATCGCGCTGATCAATTCGGTCGGCAACCTGGCCGGCTTCGCCAGTCCCTACCTGGTCGGCGCCATCAAGGACGCGACCGGCAGCACGGCCAACGGCATCTACCTGCTGGCGGCCAGCCTGGTGGCCGGCGCCGTGCTGGTGGTGGCGCGACGATTACCTGGGACGTAATCGCCGCGCCGCAGCGATTTCCGGACAATGGTTTCTGTCGATTCGACATCAACCACTCAAGGAGATCAACATGCAAACCCCAGCCCACATCGCTACCCAATACCTGGCCGTCTGGAACGAACGCGACGCCGCCGCCCGCCGCGCGCTGGTGGCGCGCGCCTTCGCGCTGGACGCCCGCTACCTCGACCCGATGATGCGCGGCGCCGGCCACGACGGCATCGACGCCATGATCGCCGGCGCGCAAAGCCAGTTCCCCGGCTTCCGCTTCGAACTGGACGGCACGCCGGACGGCCACAACGACGTGGTGCGCTTCTCGTGGACGCTGGCCGTGCCCGGCAGCGCGCCGGTGGCGCACGGCACCGACGTCGCCGAGCTGGGCGAGGACGGCCGGCTGACCCGCGTCACCGGTTTCCTGAACGCGGCGTGAGCGCAGCCGGGCTATCATTGCCGGATAAGGA
>Ga0308157_10010167_pt1 | contig 10266 bp, 8 predicted proteins | sample PhyBR1_FD_201035 | JGI IMG/M metagenome (GOLD analysis project Ga0308157, IMG submission 201035) | Phyllosphere microbial communities from UC Gill Tract Community Farm, Albany, California, United States - DLSLB.R1 | ecosystem: Host-associated > Plants > Phyllosphere > Unclassified | place: USA... | reverse complement strand
AGGAATGTTGGGAGGAGTGGAGGCCATGCCTGCAATTATAGGAAATGATTGTTTCCTAATCAAGTGCCGATTGGATGGGGCGATTACGCTAAAATGGCTGCGCCCGTTCGGGCTGAGATTCTCTGCTCTAGAAGAACATGTCTGTTTTGCATCGCTTCCTCGCCTTATCCTCCGCTCTTTTGTTGACGGCCTGCAATGGCTTGATGCCGTCCAAGTCGGCAACGCCTATCGAAACGTCTCCGGTGACGCCGGTGGCAGCGCCGACCAAATTGCCGCAAAAGCCGCGTATTGCACTGGCCCTGGGTGGCGGCGCCGCGCGTGGGTTTGCGCACGTGGGCGTGATCAAGGCGCTGGAGTCGCAAGGTATCGTGCCTGACATCGTGGTCGGCACCAGCGCAGGCAGCCTGGTCGGTGCGCTTTATGCCGCCGGCAACAATGGCTTTGCGCTGCAGAAGCTGGCGCTGGACATGGACGAGGCGACCATTTCCGATTGGTCGGTGCCGTTCTTCGCCAAGGTCAGCGGCGTGCTCAAGGGCGAGGGCGTGCAGACGTATGTGAATCGTTCGGTGAACAACCTGCCGATCGAAAAATTCAAGATCCCATTCGGTGCCGTGGCGACCGATCTCAAAACCGGCCAGGCGATCCTGTTCCGGCGCGGTAATGCCGGCATCGCGGTGCGCGCGTCATCGGCCGTGCCGGGCGTATTCCAGTCGGTCAAGATCGGCGATCATTATTATGTGGATGGCGGACTGGTGGCGCCGGTGCCGGTGCATTTTGCGCGCGAGATGGGCGCAGACTTCGTCATCGCGGTAAATATCTCGGCCCAGCCCGAGGCGCAGGCTTCGGCCAGTTCGGTCGATGTCATGCTGCAAACTTTCGCGATCATGGGACAGAGCATCAACAACTACGAACTAAAAGATGCCGACGTCGTGATTCAGCCTGGTCTGGGAGCGATGAAGGGCAGCGATTTCGCCGGCCGCAACCTGGCGATCCTGGCCGGCGAGCAGGCCGCCATGAAGGCGATGCCCGACCTGAAGTCGAAGCTGAAACTCAAAGGCGGGAACTGATCTGCGTTGTCAGGCGGGAAAGAGGGTGCTACGAAGGCGACCGGGAAGGTGATGAGGGGAGCTGCGGATGAAGTCCCGCAGAAAACTTATTGCTGGTCTTCAGCAGTCGCCGAAATGCGGCGTGCACCATTAAAGCGCTTTTTCCAGTAAGCCACATCCATGTCTTCGATGCGCACCTGGCCGCCGGCGGAGGGCGAATGGATGAATTTGCCATCGCCGAGATAGATGCCGACATGCGAGAAGCCGCGGCGCAGCGTGTTGTAGAACACCAGGTCGCCCGGACGCAGGTCAACCACTTTTTCGCCGACGCGGCTGATCTCGGCCGAAGTGCGCGGTAAATCCGTGCCGAGCGCTTCCTTGAACACATAACGCACCAGGCCGCTGCAATCGAGGCCGGTTTCCGGCGATGTGCCGCCGTAACGATAGTTGATGCCGAGCATGCTCAATGCCTGGACAGCCAGTTCGGAAGCGCGGTTGGTGATGTCGTGCAGTTTGGCGAGAGCGATGTTTGCCTTGCCGGGAGGAGGGGTGTCTTGTTGCAGGGGTGTTTCGATACTCCATGCAGCGCTGCAGAACCAGAATCCGGCAGCCAGCACGCATGATTTTGCGAGGTGTCGTCGGAATCGGCTGGTTTTTGCGGCGTTGCGTGTTGTCATCAGGACATTTTCCTATGGGTATGACTGCTGGAATGTAAACAATTTAGCCAGTAATGTCAAAAGCTTATTTCGCGTTATCTTACAAAAATTGCAATAAAGTCAAGACCTTACGTGCAGGAGGATGCCCTCGATGAAGGGGTGATCTCCCGGGTTTTGCATATTTTGCGCCGGCGAGCCAATCTCGAATTACAATCAGCATTCTTTTTTTACTTGAGCCATTTGGGAGCATCATGCAAACGAAACCGTATCTGACCCTCGACGATCTGAAGAAAATTGCCGCCGGCGCCGAAGCCGAAGCAAAAGCCAATAACTGGGCGGTCGTCATTGCCATCGTCGACGATGGCGGTCACTTGCTGTGGTTGCAGCGCCTGGACGGCGCCGCGCCTGCCTCGTCGCATATTGCTCCAGCCAAGGCCAAGACTGCCGCCCTGGGTCGCCGCGAAACCAAGATTTACGAAGACATGATCAACAACGGCCGTTTCTCCTTCCTGTGCGCGCCTGAACTGGACGGCTTGCTGGAAGGCGGCGTGCCTATCGTGGTCGACGGTCAATGTGTCGGCGCGGTCGGCGTGTCGGGCGTGAAGTCGTCGGAAGACGTACAGATCGGCAAGGCAGGCATCGCCGCACTGGGTCTCTGATAGCGTTGATCGGTAACGATGTTGGCAGATGCGTAATTTGCTAATTAGTTGATTTTTAGCCGATTTTTGTCTACGGGCAAGCCCCTGAAATGCGCTTTCCGGCAATCTTAGGATTTGCTGGGGGGCGCATTTTGCGCTATAATCGAGCGGTTTAGCTAATTTAAATTCCGCCGTAGCGCATACCGAATCTTCCATCTCGTCCCAGCACGCCAACCAAGCTCCCCATTGCATCAAAACGGGGAATTTGCGCCGGTCGTCGGTTGGGTAACTGAGTGCAGAATCTCTGCAGCACGATCTGGTCAGGCCAGCGGCGGTAACAATCTCAGGAGTTACCCTTGCTGCCTCTTCTTTCTGGCCCTACCGTTCCGGCCATCCTCGCGCTAGCAGACGGGTCCGTTTTTCTTGGTGTTTCCATCGGCGCTGCCGGCAACACGACAGGTGAGGTGGTTTTCAACACCGCCATGACCGGCTACCAGGAAATTCTGACCGATCCCAGCTACAGCCAACAGATCGTCACACTGACTTACCCGCATATCGGCAATACCGGCGTCAATCCCGAAGACGTCGAAGCCTCGCAGATTCACGCTGCCGGCCTGATCATCAAGGATCTGCCGCGTCTGACTTCCAATTTCCGCACCAAGCAAACACTGACCGAATACCTGCAAGCCAGCAATATCGTGGCCATTGCCGATATCGACACGCGCAAGCTGACCCGCATCCTGCGTGAAAAGGGCGCGCAAGGCGGCGCCATCGTCGCCGGCGAAACAAACATTGAAGCGGCAACCGCCAAGGCGCTGGAACTGGCGCGCGGTTTCCCGGGACTGGCCGGCATGGACCTGGCCAAGGTCGTGTCGACCAGGCAAGCCTACAACTGGACCGAGACCGAGTGGAAACTGGGACGCGGCTACGGTCAGCAGATCACGCCGAAATTCCACGTGGTCGCGTTCGACTACGGCGTCAAGTACAACATCCTGCGCATGCTCGCCGAGCGCGGCTGCAAAGTGACCGTGCTGCCGGCGCAGGCGTCCGCCGCTGAAGCGCTGGCCCTGAATCCGGACGGCATCTTCCTGTCCAACGGTCCCGGCGATCCGGAGCCATGCGACTACGCGATTGCCGCGTCCAGGGAACTGATCGAGCGCGGCATTCCGACCTTCGGCATCTGCCTCGGCCACCAGATCATGGCGCTGGCCTCCGGCGCCAAGACACTGAAGATGAAGTTCGGCCACCACGGCGCCAACCATCCGGTGCAGGATCTGGACACCAGGCAAGTGCTGATCACTTCGCAAAACCACGGTTTCGCCGTGGATGCCGCAACCTTGCCGGCCAACTGCCGCGTCACGCACGTGTCGCTGTTCGACGGTTCGCTGCAAGGTTTTGCCCGTACCGATAAGCCTGCGTTCTGCTTCCAGGGCCACCCCGAAGCATCGCCCGGGCCGCATGACATCGCCCCCCTGTTCGATAAATTTGTGGCGATGATGGAGAAAAAGAACCATGCCTAAGCGTAACGACATTAAAAGCATCCTGATCATCGGCGCTGGTCCGATCATCATCGGCCAGGCCTGCGAATTCGACTATTCCGGCGCGCAAGCCTGCAAGGCGCTGCGTGAAGAAGGCTACAAAGTCATCCTGGTCAACAGCAATCCCGCGACCATCATGACCGACCCTGAAATGGCCGACGTCACCTACATCGAGCCGATTACCTGGCAAGTGGTGGAACGCATCATCGCCAAGGAAAAGCCGGACGCGATCCTGCCGACCATGGGCGGCCAGACTGCGCTGAACTGCGCACTCGACCTGCACCGCAACGGCGTGCTCGAAAAATACGGTTGCGAACTGATCGGCGCATCGCCGGAAGCCATCGACAAGGCCGAAGACCGCTCCAAGTTCAAGGACGCCATGACCAAGATCGGTCTGGGCTCCGCACGTTCGGGCGTGGCGCACACCCTGGAAGAATCGTGGGCGGTGCAGAAGGAACTGGGCTTCCCGGTCATCATTCGTCCATCGTTCACCATGGGCGGCACCGGCGGCGGCATCGCCTACAACGCCGAAGAATTCGAAACCATCTGCAAGCGCGGCCTGGAAGCATCGCCGACCACCGAACTGCTGATTGAAGAATCGCTGATCGGCTGGAAAGAGTACGAGATGGAAGTCGTGCGCGACAAGGCCGACAACTGCATCATCGTTTGCTCGATCGAAAACCTGGATCCGATGGGCGTGCACACCGGCGACTCCATCACTGTCGCACCGGCGCAAACGCTGACCGACAAGGAATACCAGATCATGCGTAACGCCTCGCTGGCGGTGCTGCGTGAAATCGGCGTCGATACCGGCGGTTCCAACGTGCAGTTCTCGGTCAATCCGGCCGACGGCCGCATGATCGTCATCGAAATGAATCCGCGCGTCTCGCGTTCGTCGGCGCTGGCCTCCAAGGCGACCGGTTTCCCGATCGCCAAGATCGCCGCCAAGCTGGCGGTTGGTTTTACTTTGGATGAGCTGCGCAACGAAATCACCGGCGGCGCGACGCCGGCCTCGTTCGAGCCGTCGATCGATTATGTCGTCACCAAGATTCCACGCTTTGCGTTCGAGAAATTCCCGCAAGCCGATAACCACCTGACCACGCAAATGAAGTCGGTCGGCGAAGTCATGGCGATCGGCCGCACCTTCCAGGAATCGTTCCAGAAAGCCCTGCGCGGCCTGGAAGTCGGCGTCGACGGCATGAACGAAAAGACCACCGACCACGAAACCATCAAGGAAGAACTGGGCGAGCCTGGTCCTGACCGTATCTGGTATGTGGGCGATGCATTCGCACAAGGTTTCTCGCTGGAAGAAGTGCACGGCCTGACGCACATCGATCCGTGGTTCCTGTCGCAGATCAAGGAAATCGTCGATATCGAATTGTGGCTGGAAAGCAGCCAGACGCTGGAAGGCCTGGACAAGGCAACGCTGTACAAGCTCAAGCAAAAGGGTTTCGCCGACCGTCGCCTGGCCAAGCTGCTGAAGGTCACTGACACCGCCGTGCGCGAGAAGCGCCATGCGCTGAATATTCGCCCTGTCTACAAGCGCGTCGATACCTGCGCCGGCGAGTTCTCGACCAATACCGCATACATGTACTCGACCTATGAAGAAGAGTGCGAGTCGAAGCCGACCGACAAGAAAAAAATCATGGTCCTGGGCGGCGGTCCGAACCGCATCGGCCAGGGTATCGAATTCGACTATTGCTGCGTGCACGCTGCGCTGGCAATGCGCGAAGACGGTTACGAAACCATCATGGTCAACTGCAATCCGGAAACCGTCTCGACCGACTACGACACCTCCGACCGTCTGTATTTCGAATCGCTGACGCTGGAAGACGTGCTGGAAATCGTCGCGCTGGAAAAACCATACGGCGTGATCGTCCAGTACGGCGGCCAGACGCCGCTGAAGCTGGCGCTCGACCTGGAAGCCAACGGCGTGCCTATCGTCGGCACCTCGCCGGACATGATCGACGCTGCGGAAGACCGCGAGCGTTTCCAAAAACTGTTGCAAGACCTCGGCCTGCGTCAACCGCCGAACCGTACCGCGCGTACCGAAGCAGACGCACTGCGCCTGGCGCAGGAAATCGGTTATCCGCTGGTGGTGCGTCCGTCGTACGTGCTGGGTGGCCGCGCGATGGAAATCGTCCACGAGCAACGCGACCTCGAGCGCTATATGCGCGAAGCGGTCAAGGTCTCGCACGATTCGCCGGTGCTGCTGGACCGCTTCCTGAACGATGCGATCGAAGTCGACGTCGACTGCCTGTCGGACGGCGAGCGCACCTTCATCGGCGGCGTGATGGAACACATCGAACAAGCCGGCGTGCACTCTGGCGACTCGGCCTGCTCGCTGCCGCCTTACTCGCTGGCGAAAGACACCATCGAAGAACTGAAGCGCCAGACTGCATTGATGGCCAAGGGCCTGAACGTGGTCGGCCTGATGAACGTGCAGTTCGCGATCCAGCAAACCGAAGTCGACGGCAAGCTGCAAGACGTCGTCTTCGTACTGGAAGTGAACCCGCGTGCCTCGCGCACCGTGCCGTTCGTCTCCAAGGCAACCGGCCTGCAACTGGCCAAGATCGCCGCACGCTGCATGGTCGGCCAGTCGCTGGACAGCCAGGGCATCAAGAACGAAGTGATCCCGCCTTACTTCAGCGTCAAGGAAGCCGTGTTCCCGTTCGTCAAATTCCCGGGCGTCGACACCATCCTCGGACCTGAGATGAAGTCGACCGGCGAAGTCATGGGCGTGGGCAAGACCTTCGGCGAAGCCTTCGTGAAGTCGCAGCTGGGCGCGGGCGTCAAGCTGCCGACATCGGGCAAGGTATTCCTGAGCGTCAAGGGCAGCGACAAGCCGCGCGCCGTGCAAGTGGCGAAGGATCTGGTCGGCCTCGGCTTCTCGATCGTCGCGACCAAGGGTACCGCCGGCGCCATCAGCGCGGCCGGCATTCCCGTGACCACCGTGAACAAGGTGGTTGAAGGTCGTCCGCACATCGTCGACATGATCAAGAACAACGAAATCACACTCGTGGTCAACACGGTCGAAGAGAAGCGCACCGCGATTGCCGACTCCGGCGCGATCCGTACTTCGGCACTGGCAGCGCGCGTGACGACGTTCACGACCATCGCCGGCGCAGAGGCTGCGGTGGAGGGCATGCGTCATCTGAATGCGCTGGATGTGTATGATTTACAAGGGCTGCATAAAGCTATACACTAAACCCTCATACACGTTTTATTGCTAGCCACAGAGGGCATCTGAGTATTCGATGCCCTCTGTGTCTTTTTTAACGGCAAACTCTGTATTTGCCCGCAAGGGCTGTTGGGACATTGCGCTGGGCGGACCACCGTTTCCAGGGCAATGTCCCAACAGCCTTATGGGGCAAGTCATACAAAAGTGCCTCATTTTTTTGTTGAGAGTTTTATGAGTACAGTTCCCATCACCAAGTATGGTGCAGAGCTTCTGAAGGAAGAGTTGCAACGTCTGAAAACCAAAGAACGTCCGGCCGTCATCAACGCGATTGCCGAAGCGCGCGCGCAAGGCGATCTGTCGGAAAACGCCGAATATGATGCCGCCAAGGAACGCCAGGCTTTCATCGAAGGCCGTATTGCGGATCTGGAAGGCAAGCTGGGTTCGTCGCTGATCGTCGATCCCGCGACCCTGAGCTCGGGCGCCGATGGACGCGTGGTGTTTGCTGCGACCGTCGATCTGGAAAATCTGGACAGCGGTGAAAAAGTCACCTATCAGATCGTCGGTATCGACGAAGCCGATATCAAGGTGTCGAAGGTGTCGGTGACATCGCCGATCGCACGTGCACTGATCGGCAAGAGCGCCGGCGACGTGGTTGCGGTCGAAGCGCCATCGGGCGTGCGCGAGTATGAAATTCTGAAAGTGCGCTACGTTTAAGTCATGGCGTAAAAGGCCGACGCAGGTGCTGTTGATGAGCTGGAAATAATTTACGGCACTCTGCGATGGTTAAGAAAATGCCCGCTGAAGCGGGCATTTTTTCTTGCTCAAATCCGATGGGTGGATGATCAGCCCATGGATTTTTTTGCACTCTTCTGACGCGGTTTGGCGCGCTTGATCGAGCCGCCCGCCGTAACGCGTTCGTTACCCTTGATCATGACCTTGGTCACCGATGGGCGCTTGGTGCCGCTGGCGCTGGGCTTGACGATGGTGACTTCGCGCATGCCCTTGCCGCGTGTTTCGCTGCGTTCCTTGACGGCGTCCTTCTTGGGACGGAAGATCACCAGCAGCTTGCCGATGTGTTGCACCGGTGCGGCTTTCAGTTCTTCGCAGATGGTGTCGTAAATGGCGACGCGGGCTTCGCGGTCATCTCCGAACACGCGCACCTTGATAAGGCCGTGGGCGTTCAGGCTGGCATCGATTTCTTTGGTGACTGCAGGCGTCAGGCCGCCTTCGCCGACGATCACGACAGGGCTCAGGCCATGCGCTTCGGCGCGCAATTCACTGCGCTCTGCAGGAGTAAGTTTCAACATAGTTTGTTTCCGGTGGGAGAGCGGCTTGTGGCCTGAGGCCGGCAAGAACCGGACCGAACTCTGTCCCTCAATATTTAAAACCAGTATTCTACGCGAATGGCAAAGAAGAAATTAAACAAAAACTGGCTGCACGATCACATTAACGACCCGTATGTGAAGCTTGCGCAGAAGGAAGGCTATCGCGCACGCGCGGCCTACAAGCTCAAGGAAATCGACGAGGAAGAGAAGCTGATCAAGCCCGGCCAGGTCATCGTCGACCTCGGCTCGACGCCCGGCAGCTGGTCGCAGTACGCCCGCAACAAGCTGGCCGGCCTCGAAGGCGGCGGCATCCGCGGCACCATCATCGGGCTGGACATGCTGCCGATGGATCCGATTGCCGACGTCCACTTCATCCAGGGCGACTTCCGCGAGGAGGATTCCCTGCGCCAGCTGGAAGCGATTCTGGACGGCCGCCAGGTCGACCTGGTGCTGTCCGACATGGCGCCCAACCTGTCCGGCGTAGCGATTTCCGATGCGGCGCGGGTCGAACATCTTATCGATCTGGCAATTGAATTCGCTCAGGCGCACATGAAGCCGACCGGCTCCGTGCTCGTGAAATGCTTCAACGGCACCGGCTACAACGAGCTGGTGCACAAATTCCGGGCCGAATTCAAGACGGTGATGTCGAAGAAGCCCAAGGCCAGTCGCGACAAGTCGTCGGAAATTTTCCTTCTGGGCAAGGTTTTGAAAAATCCGCAGTAAGCCTTGCGTGTGTTTTTCCGTAAAAATCACGTAATAAACCGGTATTTGGCGCATTTTCCTTCTTGATTTCACGCTGTCCGGCCACACATCAACTGCAGGAAACCTTCTTTGGCAGGTCCGAAAGGCGTCATTTGTACCGGTTTTTTGCGTTGTTTTCATGTCGTTTCCGGCGCGATGTTGCCGTCTTTCCGCATTCAAGTTTGCCCGCCGGTTTGCCGTAGTTCAGAGCAGGGCTGCCGGTATGGACGGTTTCCTAGTAAGCGCAGATGAATCCGGGTAAAATCGGATATATATAAGGTAATGAGGCGCGCTCGCGTCGGAGGAGTTCTAGTGAACAACATGTTTTCCAAAGCCGCCATCTGGGTGGTCATCGCGCTTGTGCTGTTTATGGTCTTTAAACAGTTCGACAGCCGCAGTGCGGCGTCGGGCGCTACAGCGATCGCTTACTCCGACTTCATCAGCGAAGTAAAAGCCGGTCACATCAAAGACGCCACCATCGAAGATCGCAGCATCATCGCAACCACGCAAGATGGTAAAAAGGTCAAAACCGCCGCGACCTATCTGGACCGCGGCCTGGTCGGCGATCTGCTGAACAACGGCGTGAAATTCGACGTCAAGCAGCCTGAAGAGCAATCCTTCCTGTCGCAAGTATTCATTTCCTGGTTCCCGATGCTGTTGCTGATCGGCGTCTGGGTGTTCTTCATGCGCCAGATGCAGGGCGGCGGCAAGGGCGGCGCGTTCTCCTTCGGCAAATCGAAGGCGCGCATGCTTGATGAAAACAGCAATTCGGTCACCTTCGCCGACGTCGCCGGTTGCGACGAAGCGAAAGAAGAAGTGCAGGAGCTGGTCGAATTCCTGCGCGATCCAACCAAATTCCAGAAACTCGGCGGCCGCATTCCCCACGGCGTGCTGATGGTCGGTCCTCCGGGCACCGGTAAGACATTGCTGGCGCGCGCCATTGCCGGCGAAGCCAAGGTGCCGTTCTTCACCATCTCCGGTTCCGACTTCGTTGAAATGTTCGTCGGCGTGGGCGCGTCGCGTGTCCGCGACATGTTCGAAAACGCCAAGAAGCACGCACCGTGCATCATCTTCATCGATGAAATCGATGCGGTCGGTCGCCATCGCGGCGCCGGCATGGGCGGCGGCAACGACGAACGTG
>Ga0308157_10010166_pt1 | contig 10266 bp, 9 predicted proteins | sample PhyBR1_FD_201035 | JGI IMG/M metagenome (GOLD analysis project Ga0308157, IMG submission 201035) | Phyllosphere microbial communities from UC Gill Tract Community Farm, Albany, California, United States - DLSLB.R1 | ecosystem: Host-associated > Plants > Phyllosphere > Unclassified | place: USA... | reverse complement strand
TCGTGTTCTATGCGATGGCCGCCAGCATCTGGACGGTGTGGCTCTGGATGACCGGCCTGGCGCACGTACCCGCCGCGCAGGCCGGCGTCTTCACCGTCATGCTGCCCGTCAGCGCCGCGCTGGTGGGTGTGTTCGCGCTGGGTGAATCGCTCTCCGGTGCGCAGTTGCTGGCCTTCGTGCCGGCGCTGTCCGGCGTGGTGCTGGCGACCTGGCCGCCACGTGGTGGCGGAAGTCCATCGCACTGATGCCACGATGTTCCTCGACGCCCCGGATTCGGGAATGGCGAAACGGCTTCGCGGAGCCTCGGAAAAAAGCAACAGGGCCCAGCGAAAAGTCCCTTTTTCCCTTGGAAACGTGTTTCTTCTCCTTTAGCATGCGATCTTCCAATGGAGACCTGATTTTTCATTGGTGAGACCTCCAAATCCAACAAGGAAATCAACCATGGCAACTGCAAAGAAGGCTCCGGCCAAGAAGACCGAGGCCTCGAAGGCCGCGGCACCTGCGAAGAAGGCCGCAGCTCCCGCGAAGACAGCCACGGCCGACCAGGGCGCGCCGGCCAAGAAGGCTGCTGCTTCCAAGACCGCCGCACCGGCGAAGAAGCGCACGCCCAACGCCGCCTTCATGAAGGAACTGACCCCCAGCGCGGAGCTCGCAGCCGTCGTCGGCTCCACGCCCCTGCCCCGCACCGCGGTGGTCAGCAAGCTGTGGGACTACATCAAGAAGAACAACCTGCAGGACAAGGACAACAAGCGCAACATCAATGCCGACGACAAGCTCAAGGCCATCTTCGGCAAGTCGCAGGTGTCGATGTTCGAACTCGCCGCTTTGATCGGCAAGCACGTCAAGTGATCGGATCGGGCGGCCGCGCTGGCGGACCTCCCGGACCCACAGAAGAAGCCGGCCCCGTGCCGGCTTTTTTTTCGTCCCGCAGCCGGGAAGTCACACCGGCCGGATGGTCGCAACGCCCGTGACAGCATGGCCCCGTCGCCCTGCCTAGAATCGGTTCCGCTCCGGTCCTGCCGGAGCATCCAAGCGTTCTCAGGGCGGGGCGAAACTCCCCACCGGCGGTGATGGCGATCCATTCGCACGAGCCCGCGAGCGCCTGCCGTGCCCAGCGCGTGGCGGGGTCAGCAGACCCGGTTCGACTCCGGGGCCGACGGTCACAGTCCGGATGAAAGAGAGCGCGAACCGATGGTCGGCCATCAGGCATCGCGCATGCCGGATCGATCATGGGCTTCGTGCGCCCTGATTCAGGAAAACCCGCTTCGCCCGTTCGAAGCCCGAGGCCCACCATGAGTCAGATCAACGACCTTCCCCTCTCCGCCATGTCCTCAGCGAGCGCCGACGACGGCGCCCGCCGCATCGCCTTCGTCGAGGCCCAGTGGCATGCCGACATCGTCCACCAGGCACGCGATGCCTTCCTCGCCGAGATGGCGCGCCAAGGCTTTCCACGCGAGCGCATCGACGTCATCGACGTGCCGGGCGCCTTCGAGATTCCGCTGCATGCGCGCCGGCTCGCGCTGTCGGGCCGCTATGCCGCCATCGTGGGCTGCGCCCTGGTGGTCGATGGCGGCATCTACCGCCACGAGTTCGTCGCCGCCACGGTGGTCGAGGCACTGATGTCGCTGCAGCTTCAGACCGATGTGCCGGTGCTGTCGGCGGTCCTCACGCCGCACCATTTCCACGAGCACGTGGAGCATCGCAAGTACTTCCACCAGCACTTCGCCGTCAAGGGCACCGAGGTGGCCGATGCCTGCATGAAGACGATCGCCGGCCTGCACGCACTCGATGCGCTGCTGGCACCCGCACGGGCCTAGACGGCACGCGGCGTCCGGCCGACGCTAGCATCGGCCGCATGGATTCCCTGACCCAGATCGTGCTCGGCGGCGCCGTGGCCGCCGCCATCGCCCCGGCCCGCCAGCGCCGCGCCGCCCTCCTCGCCGGTGCCGCGCTCGGCACGCTGCCCGATCTCGACGGGCTGCTGCTGAAGCTGTTCACCGACGATCCGGTGACCCTGATGACGATGCATCGCAGCTTCAGCCATTCGCTGCTGGTGCTGCCCTTCGTCGGCCTGCTGATCTGGTGGCTGTTCAGGCGCCGGGGCGGACGCGTGGGCGAGGCGCCGGGACGCTGGTTCTGGGCCATCGAACTGGCGCTGGTCACGCATCCCCTGCTCGACGCCTTCACGGTCTACGGCACGCAGCTGTGGTGGCCGCTGCCGACGCCGCCGGTGTCGTGGTCGAGCATCTTCATCATCGACCCGGCCTACACGCTGTGGCTGCTGGCCGCCTGCGTCTACGCCTGGTGGGCCGCCGCCGATGCACGGGCGCGGCGACCGCTGCGGATGCGCCGGGCGCAGCAGGCGCTCGTGGGCGCGCTCGCGATCAGCAGCATCTACCTGGGCGGATCGCTGCTGGCGCGCCAGGCGGCCGAGCGCGAGGCCGATCGCGCGCTGGCCGCCCTGGGCCTGGCGGACGCGCCGCGCCTGGCCGGACCGACTCCGCTGAACACGCTGCTCTGGCGCGTCGTCGCGCTGACGCCGACGGGCTATCTCGAAGGCGAACATTCGCTGATCGCCGACCGGGGCCCGATGGCCTTCCGCGCCTATCCGTCGGACACGCGAGCGCTGGGTGAAGCGGGCGACGTGCCGGCCGTGCGCCGGCTCGCCTGGTTCAATGGTGGCTTCATGCGGGCGCAGCGCACGCCCGACGGCCTCCTGGTGCTGTCGGACCTGCGGATGGGCGAGGCACCGAGCTACACCTTCCAGTTCGAGGTGGCGCGCAGCGACGGCACCGGACGCTGGCGGGCGATCCCGCCGCGCCAGCAGCCCTGGAAGGCGCCCATCGACGGCCTCGGAGCGCTCTGGCACCGCATCTGGAACGAACCCCGCGCGCCGACGCCGTGACGCGCCGAGGAAGCCGCCTCAGCGCGCCCACAACACCGGCAGCGATCCCGCCAGCAGGGCCAGCCCCGATGCCGTCAGCAATGCCAGCACCAGTTGGCGGAAGGCCGCATCGCTGATGCCGACGTAGAGGCGCGCGCCCAGCAGCACCGGCACCAGCACGCAGACCGCCACCAGCGCCAGCAGGGGCAGCATGGCCGCCGTGACGTGTCCGGCCGCGGCATGGACCGCGAACGACACGGCCAGCATGGACAGGTTGAAGTTCTGCACGATCGAGCGCTGCACGTCGCGCTCGAGCCCGCGCAGCGTGCACCACAGGGTCGGCACCGGGCCGGTGAAGCCGCCGATGCCACCGCACACCCCACCCAGCAGGCCCGAGACGCCATCGGCCACCCGCCCACCCCATCGCAGGCGAGGCAGGCGGCGCGCCATCAGCATGGCCGAGCACCAGACCACCAGCAGCGCACCGAGACCGGCCTTGAACGCGACCGCATCGATCCGGGGCAGCAGCCAGACGCCGACCGGCACGCCCACCAGGCCACCCAGCACGAACGGCAGCAGCAGGCGCGGGTCGAAACCGCGCCGCACGGTGACGGCGGCGATCACCTGGCCCGTCAACGCGCCGAAGACCGCCAGCACGGCGGCCAGCCGGGGCTCGACCGTCCAGGCCCAGAACGACATCGCCACCAGCCCGAAGGCGAAACCCGAGAGGCCCTGCACGAAACCCGCGACGGCGGCACCGAGCGCGACGATCAGGTAGAGCGATGGCGCGAAGTCGCTCATGCCGACGCGGAGACCGGCAGCAGGGCTTCCCGACGCGCGCGGCGCACGTTGAAGGCGCTGGCGATCAGCACCGCCTGCACGATCGCCAGACCGACGATCACGCTGCGATAGCGGCCCTGGTCCATCAGGCCACCGAAGACCAGCGGCGCGGCCGCCTGGCCGATGTCCAGCCCGGCGTACACGACGCCATAGACGCGGCCGGTGGCGTTGGGCGGCGTCGAGCGCTTGACCAGCAGGTCGCGCGACGGCCCGGCGATGCCCGAGGCGAAGCCCATGGCACCGAAGATCACCGGCACCATGAGCGGCGCGAAGTCGGCGAAGGCCAGCACCAGCGCCAGCGACGCGGCGATGCCGAATCCCGCTCCCACGATGCGCTCGCAGCGCGACGGATCGGACGCCAGGAAGCCGCCCAGCACCATGCCCGCCGCTCCCGCGCCCATGTAGATCGTCAGGCACATCGCCACCAGCGCCAGCGGCACCGCGTGCAGATGGCCGGCGGCCACCGGCGCGAAGGTCTGCACGATGCTGATGACCATGGCGTAGAAGAAGAAGAATCCGAAGCACATCCAGACCGCCGGGATGCGCAGGAAATCGAACTGCCCCGACACGGCCGCGTGCGGCGCGCCCGGCACGCCCTGCCCCGTCGCCTTGAGCACCGCCTTGACGTCGAGCGCGAGCACGCCGCGATACAGCCAGAGCAGCAGCAGCACCGCCAGCGCCACGCCACCGGCCGCCGCCAGCGCCACACGCCACGAATACGCCATGGCCAGCGGCACCACGAACGCCGGTGCCAGCGCCCAGCCCAGGCTGCCGGTGATGCCGTGGACGCTGTAGGCGTGGCCAAGGCGCGTCGGCGCCACCTTGCGGTTGAACAGCGTGTAGTTGACCGGATGGAACACCCCGTTGCCCACGCCCCCCACCATGGCGCTGATCAGCAGCATCCAGTAGCTCTGCGCCACGGCATAACCGAAGGCGGCCAATGCGAGCATCGCCAGGCCGACGAACAGCACCGGCCGCGGACCGAGCTTGTCGACCACGAAGCCGGAGGCCGCCTGCACCAGGCACGACACCACGAAGAACACCGTCAGCACGGCGCCGAGCTGGATGTAGCTGACGTCGAAGGCTTCCTTCAGCCACGGGAAGAGCGGCGCCAGCACCAGCTGGCTGAAGTGGCTGACCGCGTGCCCGAGGCCGACGAGGCCGATCAGCTGGGCATCGGCCCTGAGGGTGGGTGTCGCGACGGACGCGGACGGCGCGTGGGGAGCAGGCATGATGGCGGGCCGAGAGAAAAACCGGGAGGTCTTGATCGTAGGCCGCTCGGCGGCGTCAGAATGGCGATAGAAGGACAACCTATGTCGAAACCATGACAGTCGATTCCGTCGATCCCGAGCAACCCGCCGCTTCCGGGTCCGCAGCAGCCATCCCTTCCCGCAGGCGCAACCACCTGCGCCTCGCCGCCACCGGTTCGACGACCCATGTGGGTCCGCTCACGCCGCACCTCTATGCGCCCGATGCCGTGCGGCCGCTGCGGGCCAAGGAGCATTTCCTCAAGGCCGACACGCATGTCGAGCTGCACGTGCACCCCTGGCCCCAGCTCACCTTCTCCACCCGTGGCGTGATCCGCCTGAGCACGCGCGACGGCAGCTACATCGTGCCGCCGTCGCGCGCCCTGTGGGTGCCGGCGAACGTACCGCACAGCATCACGCTGATCGAGGACGCCGAGCTGCGCACGGTCTACCTGCATGCCTGGCTGGCGCCGGGCTGGGAGCGTTGCGAGGTGCTGGAGATCAGCCCGCTGCTGCGTGCCCTGATGCTGGCCCTGGACACCACGCCCGACGGCCTGCCACCGGCCGACAGCCACGCGCCGCAGCGCGAGCGCATGATCGCGCCGCTCCTGATCGACGAACTCGGCCGCGCCCCGCAGATCCGCATCGACGTCCCGCTGCCGGCCGACAAGCGCCTGCGCCAGCTGTGCGAGACGCTGCTGCGCAACCCGGCCGACCGCGCCACGCTGGCCGAGCGCGCGGCGGCCATCGGCGCCAGCGAACGCACCGTGGCGCGCCTGTTCCGCGATCAGCTCGGCATGGGCTGGCAGCAGTGGCGCCAGCATGCGGTGATGGCGCACGCCCTGCCGCTGCTCGCGCGCGGCATGCCCGTCAGCCAGGTCGCCAGTGCCAGCGGCTATGCCACCGACAGTGCCTTCTGCGCCATGTTCAAGGCCGCCACCGGCCGCTCGCCCACCACCTTCCAGCACCGCAAACCACGGCTTTCGTCCAGGCCCGAGGACCGATGAGCAGATCGACGACCCGCGCGCACCTGACGCGCTGGCTGCCCTTCCTGGGCTGGCCCCGCCCCGATCGCGCCACGCTGCGCGGCGAGATCGTCGCCGGCCTGACGGTGGCGATGTTCGTGATCCCGCAAGGCGTGGCCTATGCCGCGCTCGCCGGCATGCCGCTGGTGACCGGCATCTACGCCTCGTTCCTGCCGGCCCTCGTCGGCGTGCTGTGGAGCGCCTCGGCGCGCCTGTCGGTCGGACCGACCGCGCTGACCAGCCTGCTGATCGGCGCCTCGCTCGCACCGCTGGCGATCCCGGGCAGCGCCGAATGGGTGTCCCTGGCGGTGTGGCTGGCGCTGCTGTCCGGCGCGATCCAGCTGGTGCTGGGCATCGGTCGCTTCGGCTGGCTGCTCAAGCTCGTCAATTCGCCGGTGCTGATCGGCTTCACCCAGGGCGCGGCGCTGCTGATCGTGGCCTCGCAGCTGCCGGCGCTGCTGGGCTTCACGGGCCGGCCGATCGCGCGCGTGCTCGACGGGCCACCGCCCGACGTCGCCGCCATCGTCTTCGGACTCGGCACCATGGCCGCGCTGTGGCTCGCCAAGCAGCGCTGGCCCCGGCTGCCGGCGGCGATGATCGTCGTCGTCATCGGTGCCCTGGCGAGCATGGCGTTCGGCTATGCGCTGCGCGGCGGGGCGGTGGTCGGCGCGCTGCCGGGCGGGCTGCCCTCGTTCTACTGGCCGGGCGCGGTCTCCATCGGCACCCTGGGCACGCTGCTGCTGCCGGCCTGCATGATCACGCTGGTGAGCTTCCTGGAGACGGCCTCGAGCGCCAAGATCGACAACGGCCGCGCCGGCAAGCTGTGGAACGAGAACCAGGACCTGATCGGCCAGGGGCTGGCGAAGATCGCCTCCGGCTTCTCGGGCGGCTTCGCCACCAGCTCGTCGTTCTCGCGCTCGGCCATCAACCTCTATGCCGGTGCCCAGACGGGCTGGGCCACCATCGTGTGCGTGGTGCTGATCGGGCTGGCGCTGCTGTGGATGATGCCGCTGCTCTATCACGTGCCGCAGGCCGTGCTGGCGGGGCTGGTGGTGACGGCCATCCTGGGTCTCATCAAGCCGCGCGCCTTCGTGCAGCTCTGGCGCGTCTCGCGCGTCGAGGCGATCACGGCGCTGGTGACGTTCGCGCTGACGGTCGTCACGGCACCGGACATCTACTGGGGCGTGCTCGCCGGCCTGCTGATGAGCCTGAGCCACTACATGTACCGGCACCTGCATCCGCGCATCATCGAGGTCGGGCTGCATGCCGACGGCAGCCTGCGCGACCGCCACCTGTGGCACCTGCCGCCGCTCGCGCCCGACGTCTATGCGCTGCGCATGGATGCCGAGCTCGACTTCGCCTCGGCCAGCACGCTCGAACGCGCCATCGGCCAGCAGATCGCGGCGCGGCCCGGGCTGCGGGCGGTGTGCCTGTTCGCGCAACCCATCAACCGCATCGACGTGACCGGCGCGGAGGTCTTCGGCTCGATCCGCCAGACGCTGGCCGGCCGTGGCATCGCCCTGCTCCTGAGCGGCCTGAAGCTGCCGGCGCAGACGGTGCTGGAGAACGCCGGGCTGCTGACGCCGGATCCGCTGCTGGCGAGCTACCGGACGGATGCCGAAGCGCTGGCCGCCCTGGCGGCACTCGAGCGGCCGGGGCCACAGGACGCGCCGGTCGCCGTCCGGTCGGTGGCCGAACCGGGGCACGCGGCCGGCACGGCCGGCCAGGCCATCGCGACCGGCGAGGTGGCGCTCAATCCCTCACCCGCCCACGCAGATTCTTGATCTCCGAGCGCTGGCTCTTGCCCTCCAGCCGTCGCTGCTTCGAGCCATAGGAAGGCTTGGTGGCGCGGCGGATGCGCGGCGGCACGGCGACGCTGTCGACCACCGCCTGCAATCGCGCCAGCGCATCGGCGCGGTTCATCTCCTGGGTGCGGTGCTGCTGCGCCTTGAGCACCAGCACGCCTTCCTGGGTGATGCGGCTGTCGCGCAGGGCGAGCAGCCGCTCCTTGACATCCGGCGGCAGCGAACTCGCGCCGATGTCGTAGCGCAGGTGCACGGCGCTCGACACCTTGTTGACGTTCTGCCCACCCGCGCCCTGGGCGCGGATGGCGCTCAGCTCGACCTCGTCGGGGTCGATGGGGATGGAGGTCGGGCGCGGGCTCATGGCGCCGATTGTCCCGGAAGCCGGGCCCGCCGGCGATGCCGCGCGCCCCCGGGCCGCCGGCCGCCCGATCGCCCGATCGTGTCAGGCCGCCGCGAGGGCCGCCTCGACCGCCAGCGCGACCGCCGCCAGCCGCGCGTCGTCGCCGCGCACCGACGACAGCATCAGCCCCACCGGCAGGTCGCCCGCGCGCTGGCACGGCAGGCTGAAGGCGCAGCCATCGAGGAAGTTGATGGCGAAGGTGTTGCGCAGCAGCAGGCCGTTGGCCTTGAAGAACTCGGCATCGACGGCGAGCGCGTCGATCGCCGGCGCCACGATCGGCACCGTCGGGCAGAGCAGCGCGTCGAAGCCTTCGAGCGCGCCCTCGACGCGGCCGATCCAGTCGCGCCGCCGGTCCTGCATGACGATGTAGTCGGCCGCGGCGACCGACATGCCCAGCTCGACGCGCGCGGCGACGCGCGGGTCGAAGCGCTCACGATGCGCGCGGATGCGATCGCGATGCACCGCCGCCGCCTCCACGGGCGAGAAGCCGCCGGGCGCGTTGATCTGCGCGATCTCGGCCAGCTCGGCCAGCGGCACGTCGACGATCCGGGCACCGGCCGCCGACAGCCGGTCGACCGCGCGGTCGAAGGCCTGGGCCACCGCCGGCTCGATGCCGTCGAACATCACGGTGCGCGGCACCGCCAGGCGCAGGCCCTGCAGCGGCCGATGGCGCACCACCAGCGGGGCGTCGGCGATGGCGGCATCGACCCACAGGCAGTCGGCCACGCTGCGCGTCATGGCGCAGACGGTGTCGAGCGAACGCGCCAGCTCGAACGCGCCGGTGCGCGGCACGCGCGACTGCGTGCTCTTGAAGCCCACCAGGCCGCAGAGCGCGGCCGGGATGCGGATCGAGCCGCCGGTGTCCGAGCCGAGCCCGGCCACCGCCAGCCCGAGCGCCACGGACACCGCCGCGCCCGACGACGAGCCGCCCGGGATGCGCGCCACGGCCGGATCGGCCGGATTGCGCGGCGTTCCCAGATGCGGGTTGATGCCGACGCCGGAGAAGGCGAACTCGGTCATGTTGGTCTTGCCGACGATGGCGGCGCCGGCGGTGCGCAGGCGCGCCACCGCCACCGCGTCGGCCACCGCCGCGGGTTCGCCCTCGCAGACCACCGAGCCGGCCAGCGTGGTCTCGCCGGCGACGTCGTAGAGGTCCTTCACCGTCACCGGCAGGCCCGCCAGGACCGGCAGCGCGACACCGGCGCGCCGGGCGGCATCCGCGTGGCGGGCGGCGGCCAGGGCCGCGTCGGCATAGAGCCGGGTGAACACGTACCGCGCCGGGGCGGCGGCCGCGCCGTCGAGCGCCTGCGTCACCAGGGCCTCGTGGGACAGCGCGCCGCTCGCGATGCGCTCGCGCAGGGCGGCGATGCCATGGCCCGCCGTCCCACCCGCGCCCAGGTCCGCCGCGGCCGTCACGCGATCACCTCCAGCGCCTGCACGGCGTAGCGGTGGACGATGCTGCGCCGGTGGCGCGGGTCGTGGATCTCCAGCTCCATCTCGGTGGCCGGCCGGATGCCTTCGCCGCGCGCGTTCGGGATCGCGCCGAGCGTGCCGCAGGTCATGAACCGGCCCTCGATGCCGCCTTCGGCCGCATAGATGCCGTCGCGCAGGCCGGCCAGCGGCCGGATCGATGCGAAGGTGCCCTCCTGGTAGTCGACCCACCGGCCCTCCTCCAGGATGCGCGAGCGCAGCTGCAGCTCGTCCTGGTGACCGGCGACATCGCTCCAGCGCCAGGCGGTGGTGGCCACGGGCTTGGCGCACATCTGCTTGGAGACGGCGACCGAATAGGTCTCGACCTGGCGGTCGGTGTGGTCGGAGGCGACCGTGAGCCACCATTCGCCGGCGGCGAAGAACAGCATCGGCTCGGCCTCGCCCGAGCTGTGCGGCCCCAGCGCCTCGATGACGCCCGACTGCGTGAGCAGCGCGGCGCCGACGCGGTAGTAGAGCGGCACGCTGGACGGCCGGGGCACGCCGATGGCCTCGAGCTCCTCGATGTGGTGCTCGATGGCGGCGGCGTCGCGCCCGGTCCAGCCGGCGATGACCAGCTGGCGCGGCGCCACGTGCA
>Ga0308157_10010163_pt1 | contig 10266 bp, 10 predicted proteins | sample PhyBR1_FD_201035 | JGI IMG/M metagenome (GOLD analysis project Ga0308157, IMG submission 201035) | Phyllosphere microbial communities from UC Gill Tract Community Farm, Albany, California, United States - DLSLB.R1 | ecosystem: Host-associated > Plants > Phyllosphere > Unclassified | place: USA... | reverse complement strand
GATGAACCAGCCGCCTCGTCTGCACCATCGCCATTGGTGTGGCCAAACTAGATGCATCGGCTTCCAGCATCAGCTCATCAGCACCGCGCTTCGCTGAACGCGCCATGATTTCAAATACCGCTGCTGTGGTGCTTTGGAGAGATTTTTCCTCCGAGAAGCCAGCAAGCCTGCGTGCAAGAAAAACAGCAGAGGTAAGATCACCAAGGCCATTGGTTGGCCCATCAACACAACGATGCTCCGCCATAAGTGCTGAGGTCGATGTCAGCAAAATGTTACCGATGCTACCCGTCATCAGCGGAAACGCCGATGTTACCAGCATCGTTGCCGGTCCGGTATCAAGGGCTGCTTCCATCAATGCCTTATTGTCTTCCAGCTCAACACCTGTCAGCCAGGACAACTCAAAACGATTGGGCGTTGCAATATCCGCAAGCGGCATCAGATTGTCACGAATACCGATTGCTGTCGCCTCCGGTACATAAAGCCCCTTCTGATCGCCAATCACCGGATCACAAAGATAAAGCGCTTTGGGATTGCGTTCTTTGACCTTTTTAACCAGCCCAGCAACGGCCTGAGTTTGTTCAGGATTGCCAAGATAGCCGGTCAGGATCGCGCCCACTTCTCCAAGCCAGGGTGCGCGCTCAAGATCCTGCATAAGTGTTGCAAACTCTTGTGCGGGTGGCACGATGCGTCCCGCAGGACCATGGCCCGGATGCCACGGCAGTACCACTGTCGGCACAGCCCAAACTGGGAAACCGAGCGTTTCGAGTGCGAACACGGCGGCGCGATTTCCAACGGAACCGCGCACGACATGGCTTGAGATGACAATAACGGTTGTCGCGTCCGAAGGCGCAGAAAGCGTCATGTTAAACCTGGCTTTGCATGAGATAGGAAATGAGCCAAACGATAATCGCCAGCGTGATGATGAGACCAAGCCACCGCCCGACGCGCGTGGCCCAAAGTTCGATAGGGTCGTTTTCAGGAGCATCATCGGCAGAGAGATGTTTGCTTGTACGAGAAAGCCCACGCCGAACAATGGCTTGCGGGCCTGTTTGCTCACGCGCAAGCCGCTCAAGAATACGCTCAGCTTCATCCTGACGCTCGCGTCCCGGATTTCCGCCCTCGCCTATGCCCGCCTGATGGCGCTCTCCCATGTTCTGCCTGCCTTCAAGAAAGACTCGTGCCCCGGATTAGACGATACAGCATCATGCCCGGAAGGCAGTTCTGCAAGCAGAATATTGTCTGCTTATGTCAGTTTCACGATGAGCTTACCGAAATTACCGCCTTCTAGCATCGAAATGAAAGCCTTTGGCGCGTTTTCAAGCCCTTCAACAATGTCTTCACGGTAGCGGACATGACCATCAGCAATCCACTTCGCCATATCATGGTAAAAGGCTGGACGCTGATCAGCAAAATCACGCTGGATGAAACCGCGAATAGTCAGGCTTTTGGTCAGAATATCGCGCATCAGCAGCGGCATCCGATCCGGTCCGTCAAACGCGCCTTTCTGATTATATTGCGCAATCAGACCGCAAACCGGAATACGTGCAAACGGATTGAGAAGCGGCAGAACTGCATCAAAAACCTTGCCGCCAACATTCTCGAAATAAACATCAATGCCCTTCGGACAAGCCAACGCCAGTTCCTGAGCGAAATTATCGGAGCGATGATCAAGTGCTTCATCAAAGCCAAATTCATCAATCAGTGCTTTGCATTTGTCAGGCCCACCAGCAATGCCGACGGCACGCGCGCCTTTAAGCTTGGCGATCTGACCGACAGCGGAGCCAACGGGTCCGGTTGCTGCCGCAACAACAACAGTTTCACCCTCTTTCGGCTGACCAATGGTCAACAAGCCAGAATAAGCGGTAAATCCCGGCATCCCCATCACACCAAGCGCCGTTGTGACCGGCGCTTGCTTCGGGTCGAGTTTGCGCAATGTTGATGCATCGGCAACCGCATAGCTCTGCCAGCCCGAATGCGAGAGAACAAAATCGCCGGGAAGAAATCCCGCGCTGTTGCTTTTTACAACTTCGCCGACCGTGCCGCCCTCCATTGTGGCACCGATCTCAACCGGAGCGGCATAGGATTTGGCCGCGCTCATGCGCCCGCGCATATAGGGATCAAACGACAGATAGCGAATTCTAAGTAGAACCTCGCCTTCGCCCGGCTCGGGCATTGCGGCTTCATCAAGACGGAAATTGTCGGCACTTGGCTTTCCATCCGGGCGCGATGCAAGGACGATCCGCTGATTGATTCTTCCGCTCATAAATCCGTCTCCTGATATTCTCAATAAGACGTAATCTAGTGCGCGGCGAGCAAAAGTGCACCTGCTTCATTGCAAAGATTACATAAAGAAAACCTCGCCCATGGCGGGGGCACCATGGGCGAGGTTTCTCACTTGGAGGAAGAAGTAAGGTGGCGCGCACTGCTTACGGGAACGCGCAACCTCATGAGAAGTAGGTTACTTCATCGTCGGGATGATGAACTCTGCGCCATCCTTAACGCCATGCCGTGCGCCCGCAGCGAAGCGAGGACGCACAACATGAAAAACGTCTGGCGTTAGCCCATTGTTGGGATGACGAACTCTGCACCATCTTTAACGCCTGACGGCCAACGCGAGGTAACAGTCTTGGTCTTTGTGTAGAAGCGGAATGCATCCGGACCGTGCTGGTTGAGATCACCAAAGCCCGAAGCTTTCCAGCCGCCGAAGGTGTAGTAAGCAATTGGAACCGGGATCGGCACATTGATACCAACCATGCCGACCTGAACGCGGCTTGCGAAATCGCGTGCTGCATCGCCATCACGGGTGAAGATCGCAACGCCATTGCCGTATTCATGTTCGTTTGGCAGAGCGAGCGCTTCTTCGTAAGTCTTGGCGCGAACTACCGAGAGAACAGGGCCAAAGATTTCTTCCTTATAGATGCGCATGTCGGAGGTTACATTATCGAACAGGCAGCCACCCATGTAGAAGCCATCTTCATAACCCTGCATCTTGAAGCCACGGCCATCGACAACGAGCTTCGCGCCTTCTTCAACACCAAGGTCAACATAGCCACGCACACGATCAAGGGCTGCTTTCGAAACCAGCGGACCGTAATCAGCAGAATTATCAGTCGAGGTGCCGATTTTCAGCGCTTCAACGCGTGGAATAAGCTTTTCCATCAGACGGTTTGCGGTGTCTTCACCAACAGGAACCGCAACCGAAATCGCCATGCAGCGTTCACCAGCCGAACCGTAGCCAGCACCGATCAATGCATCAACAGTCTGATCCATATCGGCATCCGGCATGATCAGCATGTGGTTCTTGGCACCACCGAAGCATTGAACGCGCTTGCCGTTCGAGCAACCACGACCATAAATATACTGCGCGATTGGCGTTGAGCCAACGAAGCCAATGGCCTGAACGTCTGGATCGTCGAGCAGCGCGTCGACCGCATCCTTGTCGCCATTGACGACGTTGAAAATACCTGCTGGAAGACCGGCTTCCATGAACAATTCAGCGAGACGCATCGGTACGCCCGGATCACGCTCTGAAGGCTTAAGGATAAAGGCGTTACCGCAAGCGATTGCCGGGCCAGCTTTCCAAAGCGGAATCATGGCTGGGAAGTTGAATGGCGTGATGCCAGCAACAACGCCAAGCGCCTGACGCATGGAATAGGTGTCGATACCTGTACCGGCATTGTCAGTGAACTCGCCCTTGAGCATATGTGCCGAACCGAGGCAGACTTCCACAACTTCAAGACCGCGCTGAATGTCGCCCTTGGCGTCAGCAATCGTCTTGCCATGTTCGCGAGCCAGCAGTTCTGCAAGGCTGTCATATTCGGCTTCAACCAGTTCAAGGAACTTGCGCAGAATACGCACGCGGCGCTGTGGATTGGTCGCAGCCCAAGCAGGCTGGGCAGCTTTGGCGTTTTCGACTGCCGCACGCACTTCATCCTTGGTTGCTAGGGCGACTGTGCCCTGCACCGAACCGTCAAGCGGCTGATAAATATCTGTGGTGCGTCCGCTTTTTCCAGCAACATGCTTGCCGCCGATGAAATGTCCTACAGTGCGCATCGAAATGCCTCCCAGCTGTTGTGTTCCATAAGGCGACATACGAGCCACCCTTCTTGAGGTGCATCTTGACTCTGCAAATTCATGATTGCAAGTCGCTGAAAAGCGTATCCGTTGTGCATTTTTTATAGTACGATTTTGTAAAGATCACGCTCACGCAGAGAATGCCATGAACTGGGATGATATACGGATATTTCTGGCTGTTGCACGGTCGGGACAGATTCTCGGAGCTGCGAAGCGGCTTGGTATCAATCACACGACTGTTGCGCGCCGTCTGACTGCGCTTGAAGCGGCTTTGTCCACCACGCTTTTGACACGCCGCACCAATGGGTCGACACTCACCCACGCGGGGGAAGAATTTCTGCTGGCAGCAGAACGCATGGAAGCGGAAATGCTCTCCGCACGTTCACACATCGGCAATGCGGATGTTGCTGTGTCCGGAACGGTGCGTATTGGAGCACCCGATGGTTTTGGCGTGAATTTTCTCGCTCCGCGACTGGCACGGCTCACACAGCAATACCCGGACCTGACTATTCAATTGGTGCCAGTACCGCGTTCATTTTCGCTGTCACGACGCGAGGCGGATATTGCCATTACCGTCGAACGCCCCGAACAGGGACGGCTGATCGCACGCAGGCTGGTGGACTATACGCTCGGCCTATATGCGCATCGCAGCTATCTTGACGAACACGGCACGCCGCAAAGCACGGAAGAGCTGAGCAATCACAGGCTGATTGGCTATGTCGAAGATCTTGTGGTCAATCCATCACTGGCCTATGCGCCCGAAATAAGCCGCGACTGGAAGCCCGATTTTGAGGTTTCCAGTGCGCTTGGTCAGGTGGAAGCGGTTCGCGCCGGGGCTGGAATCGGCATTCTTCATGCGTTTATTGCCCGCGCTGATCCCGATCTTGTGCCGCTGTTCCCAGATCGCACGATCCGCCGCGCTTACTGGCTGACGTATCACGAGTCTGCACGCACGTTGCGGCGTGTCACAGCAGTGTCAGCGCTGATTTCAGAACTGGTCGAGAACGAGAAATCGCTGTTTAGCTAACCAATACGCCAATAAATCGTCATGACCGCAACGATCATAATGACCGGAATATAGAGCGCATCAAGCCCGATAAAATAATGCCCCAAGCCGCCACAAACTGCCCCGATCATTAGCGACAGCCAGACGGAAAAATGTTGCAACCAGCGCCAGCGCGGAACTTCTCCGCGCATGTAACCTGCAAGGTCAGCTGCTGAATTAAACAGTGTGCCCGTTACGTAAGTCACACCCAGACGCGCCGAACCAATCGGCTGCACGGCAGCATTTTGCGCGCCCATCGCGGCAGCAAGCATCAACACCGGATGGATCAACTCCAGCCCAAAGCGACGCAAGATACACACGAGAACAAGTATCAGTGCCACAATCGCCATCACTACAATGCTACCGTTTCGGCCATAAGCACGCACAGCGAGCGTGCCGAGAAAAGCTCCGGCAAAGAACAAACCAATCAGCGCGACCGGAAGCCAGACGATGACACGCCCCATAATATCGGGCTGTCTGGCGATTGCGAGACCAAGCTGTGTCGTGTTGCCACTCATGAAGGAGGCAAAAAAGCCTCCCAACTCCAGAAAGGCTATTCCATCAACAAAACCAGCGGCGGCCGTTAAAGCCAAACCAAGCGACAGCTTTGAATTCGGTGTCATTTTTCCAAGCTTTGAAAGAAAGTCGCCCGATTGTGACAACCGGGCAAAAATTTCGTCAGACGCGTTTGACGATCCGCAGAATAATCAAAAGGATTGCCGCACCAATAAACGCATTGATGATGGAAGCGATCACACCGCCACCAACCGAAAAGCCAAGACGCGGTAACAACCAACCTGCAAAGAAGGCACCGATCACACCAACGATGATGTTACCGATGAGGCCAAAGCCACCGCCCTGCACGACTTTGCCAGCCAACCAGCCAGCAATCAGGCCAACGAACAGAAATACAAGAAGACTCATACCATCCATAAGCATTTCTCCCACTCAAAACGCGTCCGCGACGCATTATGACCAAGTTGACAATGAGTCGGCTTAGCACACAAGAGGGCTTATCAATTATGGTGCGAGATGCCGGAAAGCGTTGACGACCTCTTCATAGACCTTGCGCTTGAAAGGCACGATCAGCTCAGGCAATTCCTGCATCGGCTTCCATGCCCATTCCTCAAACTCTGCCGTGTTTCCACCGGGCGGCGGGTTAATGGCAATTTCGCTCTCATCACCTTCAAAGCGGTAGGCAAACCACTTTTGAGTCTGGCCGCGATATTTGCCTTTAAGCGCCTGACCAACAAGATGCGGCGGCAGATCATAATTGATCCAGTTCGGTGCTTCTTCAAGCAAAGTGACCGACTTCATCCCAGTTTCCTCATAAAGCTCGCGCAACGAGGCAACTGCCGGGTCTTCGCCCTTGTCGATACCGCCCTGTGGCATCTGCCAAAGCTGTGTTGCGCCATCCATTTCATCACCCGGAATGACGATGCGGCGACCCGCCCAGACGAGGCCTGCCTTATTAAGTACCATCAACCCAACGCAGGGGCGATAGGGTAGGCTTTCAGGATCGACAAGGCCTTTATGCTTCGACATGGTATCTCCGTATGCGGGTGTTTGAATAAGTCTTATGCGGCAGTTTATAGTGTTTCAATGTTATTGAAGTGCGACAAAAAGAAAACGCGGAAGCCTGAACTCCCGCGTTTATATCTATCATATCGAAGACCAGTTAGTTCAACACGGCCTTCTTAGGGTCTGGTGGGAATGATGCATTGGCGACTTCACCACGCAGGAGCTTCAATGCTTCATTGAGCTGCACGTCATCCTTGGCTTCAAGCGGTACGTAAGCTGCTGATCCCGATCCCTGATCGTCTTCGGCATTGCCCTTGATGTGGCCCTTAAGCTCGGACTCACCACGCACAACGTCTTGACCGAGCATTTCTGGCGGCAAGGGCTGATCAACCTTGATGTCTGGCGTAATACCCTTGCCCTGAATCGACTTGCCCGACGGCGTATAATAGAGCGCGGTTGTCAGACGCAGCGATCCATTTTCGCCAAGCGGGATAATCGTCTGAACAGAACCCTTACCGAAGGATTGCGTGCCAAGCACAGTCGCACGGCGATGATCCTGCAATGCACCGGCAACGATTTCCGAAGCACTGGCCGAACCACCATTGATCAGCACGATCACTGGCTTGCCATCAACAAGATCGCCCTTGCGTGCATCAAAACGCGTTACATCCTGCGGATCGCGACCACGCGTCGATACAATTTCACCCTTGTCGAGGAAAGTGTCTGAAACAGCGACAGCCTGATCAAGCAGACCACCCGGATTAAGGCGAAGGTCGAGCACGTAGCCCTTGAGCTTATCGCCCGGAAGCTTTTCCTGAATATCCTTGATTGCCTTACGCAGATCATCCGATGTCTGTTCCGTGAAGGAAATCACACGCAGATAACCCACGTCATTTTCAACGCGCGAGCGAACAGCCTTCACCTTGATCACAGCGCGATCAATCTTAAGCGTAATAGGCTTTTCCGCGCCTTCGCGAATAAGGGTCAGTTCAATCGGCGAGCCGACTTCACCGCGCATCTTTTCAACTGCGTCGCTGAGGCTCAGACCACGAACTTCCGTGCCGTCAATCTTGCTGATCAAATCGCCCGCGAGCACACCAGCTTTCGAAGCAGGTGTGTCATCGATCGGGGCAATGACCTTTACAAGATCGTTGTCCATCGTGACTTCAATACCAAGACCGCCAAACTCACCCTTGGTCTGCACGCGCATGTCCTGCGCTGCTTCCGGGTTGAGGTAAGACGAGTGCGGATCAAGCGAGGTCAACATGCCGTTGATCGCGCTTTCCGTCAGCTTCTTATCATCGGGCGGCGTCACATATTGCTGGCGCACGCGCTCAAAAATATCACCGAAAAGAGCCAGGTCCTTATAGACATCGCTGTCTTTTCCCGCTGCTGCAAACGCAGTGGAAGCAGGCGCGCCCTGAACCATCACCATGGCTGACGCGCCCAACAGGGCTCCGGCGAACAGCAGCGACAGTTTACGTATCATTTTGTGTCCTTCCAGAAAGCCGCTCGGACCACCATGGGGCCGGATCTACGGGTTTTCCATCTTTTCGAAACTCAATGTAGAGCAATGGCGCGCCATTGCCCACCTCAATTGGTGCAACACTTGCGAGAAGTTTTTCTCCCATCGCGCCGACAGGTTCACCCGCCAAAACGAACTGACCCTGAGCAACGTCGATTCGACCCATGCCAGCCATGACAATATGATATCCATTGCCAGCATCGAGGATCAAGAGCTGTCCATAAGATCTGAATGTTCCTGCATATAACACAACGCCATCGGAAGGTGACGTAATCGTGGCAGCGGGCAGGGTTTCAACCACCTGCCCCATCATGTTGCCGCCGACACCATCCTTCTCCGCAAAATGACGGATCGTCTTTCCGGCGGCGGGCAGTGCCAGCCTTCCCTGTAACGATGCAAAATCAATCTGCGCATGGAGACGGTTCTCGTCAGGTGTTGATTCTCCGGCCTTTTCCTGCGCTTTTGCGAGGCGTTCGGCCTCGGCCTTGCGCGCTGCATCCGCAGCATCACGCACGCCCGCCATTTGCTTATCAAGCCCGTCAATCAGCTCTTTCAGGCTACCCGCACGATCTGCAAGCTCTTCGGAACGCTTGCGCTGGGCTTCAATTTCCTGCTCAGATTGCGACTGCAACTTCTTCTTTTCTTCAAGAAGAAGTGATTGACGCTTTTGCTCTTCCGCCTGTTGCGTGCGCGTTTCTTTGAGCCTCTCCTGCTCCTGCGCTATGGATGCGGTGACCCGCTGCATATCGTCAAGATCACCCGTCAGCTCTTCGACCTGACCGCGCATTTCCGGCACAACAGCCCCTAGCAACACAGCGCTTCGCACCGATGCGAGCGCATCATCTGGGCGCACAAGGATCGCAGGTGGCGGATTCAACCCCATACGCTGCAATGCAGCCAAAACTTCTGCCAGCACACTGCGACGTGCACGTAAGGAGGTGCGGATGCCGTCTTCCTGCTCGCGCAGAGATTCAAGCTTATCGGCACTATCGGAAATATCCTGCTGCAATTTCTTATCCGTCTTTGCAGACTGAATAAGTGCAGCTGTAATCATCGTCTGATCTTTTTTGAGGTTTGCCACCTCGCCTTCAAGCTGTTTGAGCTTGTCACCCGTCACTGACAATTCGGTGCTGAGCTGCTCATACTCACTTGCTGCCTGATCGCGCTGCTGCTGGATAGCCTGTTGCGCGTACACCTGAGAGGCGCCGGCCAAAAGCACAGTCGCAGCAAAGCCAGCCCGCAAGAAAGCAGGCAGATTACGCTTTTTTGAAAGGCTAAAAGGACTCATGAACCGCTATATCAGAAAGAAACAAGGCTAAAACTAGCCGGAGAGCATTAAGGAATTATTAGCTATAAACGCACTGTCAGCATTTTCAGCAAGACACTGGATATATTTCAGACCTCACTCTATTAAACACTCTGCAACGGGGGCAATCACAATGACATCAGAGCTTTGCGCAGAGGCCTCTGACTGGCGTCAGGGACGCAGCTATGTCCACACCTATATTTGTGAAAAGATCATCGCCTATGCAGTCCTTGATCACAAGTCCATTGTAACGGCAATTGAAGAGCTTGGACTTAAGGTCATTGAGCAGGTTCAAACCGGCGTGAGTGTTCTAAACCCACAAACCGGCAATCGTTTCACCCTCAGAGGCGCGATGTATCAGCCGGACTGGGTTCACCCGGCGAATTAAGCTCGATTTCATGGTGCCAAGTCGGGATAGCTCTGTGCATATTCATGCATCTCGCGACGATAGCGCCAAACGGCACGAGCGCGATGCTTCCAAAGGTCATGACGTGGCCACTTCCATGGCTTTTCCGGCCCATGAAAATGGACAATGATCTCAGGGCCGGTTCTGCTTTCCTCAGCATCGCCGCCAAGCCGTACAATATGCCGCCGCTGCCGTGCCACTTGGCTCCATGACGAATTATAAGCCGGGTTGAGCAGATGTACGCGACCCAGAAAGACGTTGTTCAGGTGATCCTGATCACCCAGCGCATAAGCAGATGCTCGGGCCAAATCATGCATGGCCTGATGCAGTTCGGGTTCTGCGCGAATGGCATCAGTATCTAGCAAAAGAACACCAGCATTAAAGTAACG
>Ga0308157_10010161_pt1 | contig 10267 bp, 7 predicted proteins | sample PhyBR1_FD_201035 | JGI IMG/M metagenome (GOLD analysis project Ga0308157, IMG submission 201035) | Phyllosphere microbial communities from UC Gill Tract Community Farm, Albany, California, United States - DLSLB.R1 | ecosystem: Host-associated > Plants > Phyllosphere > Unclassified | place: USA... | reverse complement strand
AAGTCATTGTTTTATTTTCGGGGTTAAATTCAAATTTTGCACCCGCCTGGTCAAATTTAAATTTGTCTTTTTCAGTAGCTTCTAACGGTAAGGCTGGCTGGTTTGTTCCTTGTGCAAATAATATGTTACCGTCTTTGGTTACTGTAATTTTTAAGGCGATTTGTTTAGACGCATATACACCCAAATACTTGTCCAGATCACTCGAAGTTAAATGGTAGCTGGTGAAGGTTGGAATTTCATATGGTTTATTGAAAACAGCACTTAATACCGCAATGGAAATGTCATTCGTTTTAAAATTTGTCCCGTTCGAGGTTAAGGCATACGAAATTTTTTCGTCTGCAAAATGTGAATAGACCGATGTAAAACCATCTATTCCACCAGTATGCCCATATCCTACATTTTTGTAAAAAGGAATTTTAAACAGCCCTATACCGTAACCATCATTAATAGTCTTCATCAGTTCAAGGTTGGCAGCTTGCAAAAGTTTTCCTCCAAATAAAGCATCAGCAAATTTTGTCAGGTCAGTTGGAGTAGAGATTAGCGCACCTGCTCCTAATGGTATGGTATAATCTGTTTCTGTTTCCGTTTTCCATGTACCAATATAATTATATGATTTGGCTTCGTTAAGGCTTGTATCAACCTTACCAAAAACGTATGTATTTGTCAAACCAACAGGTTTCACAATGTATTTATTTAATAACTCGGAAAAAGATTCTGAAAAAGCTTTTTCAACAATGTAGGTTAAAAGTACGTAATTAGAGTTACTGTATTCTGCTTTACTGTCAGGGGTAAAGTCACTACCACCTTTAGAAATAATTCCAATCATTTCTTTTTCAGTCTTGCGCTGCGTGTTCCAATTTAAATAGTCGCTGTCGTCTGTAAAATTGTGTATTCCGCTTCTATGGTTTAGTAGTTGCTTTACCGTTATCTTATCAGCGTTTGGTATGGTAGGAAACCATTTTTCTATAGTTGTATCTAATTCTAATTTATTATTTTCAACTGCCTTTAAAACCAAAACTGCCGTGAATGATTTTGATATCGATCCAATTCTGTATTTTGTTTTATCAGTAGCTTTTATCTTGCGCTCTACATCTGCAAAGCCTACAGATTTTTTATAGATAATTTCCCCGTTTCTGGAAACACTCACACTGCCCATGAATTTGTCGTTTTGTTCAAGTGCTTCAAAGTAATTGTCTAACTTTTTCTTGTCAAATGTTGTTTGCGCAAGGCTTAAATAACCAAACGCAAGAAATACTAGTGCGGTTAAAATACTTTTTTTCATCATTATCATGTTAATTTTAGTTTGGGTTCATTATTATAATAACGCTAATTCGGTCAGTCACGAATATAATAAATTTTTTTATTCCCTTTTACCGATTCCCTAATTCCCATTGAAACGAGTAGGAGGACTGATGTTGTTTGAACGGGTTGATTTTACGGGTAAAATATCTTAGCGGCAGTATTTATTTAATTACAACTTTAATTTTGTCAACTTCTATTCTTCTAGGAAATAAGATGCTATACATAAACATAAAAGGATGAACCTTTTTCATAATTAATACTTCAGGGTTTTTTATCGTAATTTTAAGTTTCGATGCTTTTAATAGATTAAATTCAAATGCCTGAACAGCTTTTTCACCACCAATATAATCTTGCTTGCGTAACCCAAAAAAATCTTTGGCTTTTAGATTTATTTTTTCATTTGTTTCTAAATCTATAAGTTCTATGTCTAATTCTTCAAGGTTCTTAATGTACCAGCCACCAGTGAAGAATATGTGATAGCTTCCATAACCTAAATCTAAATCAATTGATTTGTCTTTTAAATAAAATTGTTTCATTTTGTAGTTTTGTTGGTAAATTTATATACAACGTTGAGGAGCTTGCCGAGAGAGGTTTTATAAAGACTACTTTTCACGATACGCCGGGTAAATGATCAGTGGAACCATTTCAGACACACTTACCCGTTTTTTTTGGATAAGTAGTGGAAATGATAAAGACAAGTTTTTATTCTTCAAGCTTTATAATTCCGGCATATGTAGCAATCCAAATCGATCCATTTTTATCTTTTGTTATTCTCTCGCAGTGAATACTAGGAACGTTTGAATTTTCATTTGTATAGCTCTCCCATTTTTTTGATACTGTGTCATAGCATAACACACCAACTCCGTTTAATGTTATCCATAATAAATTAGTTTGCTCGTCTAAATAAAAATCATTGACTACATTTTCACTAAACATTTCAGAATTTGGATGTGTTATTTTTGTCCATTTTCCTTTCAAGTCTAACACATAAATTCCCGCTTCATCAGATTTTTCGTTGTACAGATCAAACCAAAAATTTCCTTTTTTGTCTTCATACATTTTTGAAATGTAAGCTTTAGATAAAGGTGAGTTTTTATCGTCTAGTGCTTTTGTTAAACCATTTTCAATAATTACGTTTCCTTCAAAAGTTCCAATCCAAATTTTGTCTTTTTTATCTACATAAACACCAAGAATTTTGTCAGTTGGTAGGTTAGAATTTTGTTTATTGATTACTGACCAACTTTTTCCGTCAAATTTTGCTATACCATCCCAAGATGTAAACCATATGTTGTTTGAGTGGTCTACAAATATGTTTCTCGCCCACTTTATTGGAGAATTAATAGAGTCGTATTTTGTCCAATTTTTATTGTCATATTTGTAAACATCCCAACCCATAATAAACCACTTGTTATTACTGTTGTCAACTTCTAAATTTCGTACTGATTGTGTTTGATTTTTGTTGTAAGCAGGCGAAGGTATAGATGTGTTTTTTGAATTGAAATGTTCCCATTTTCCGTTACTTATTTTTACAATTCCATTGTCGGTTCCAATCCAAATATTATTATCCAAATCATTTGCTACTGCTCTCGTCATATCCCATGGTAATTCTGAGTTTTGTTGCGTAAATAAAGTCCAATCCTTTGAAGGTTCTTCTTTTTCTGTACCTTTTATTTTAGGACTTCCAACTGACTTTATGTTTGATTGGTTGGTGAAATCGAAAACTTCCCGCTTCACTGAAAGATTACTGTTTTCAAATATCAAAATTAACGAAACAGATGAATTGGTTTTTTTGTTTTTAGAGCTTGCAGGCTTCCAATTTGCACTACTGTTTATTGCTTTTTGCAGTCCTAATTTCTTAGAAGAAATGTTTGTTTTATTTAAAGAACTTAAAAGACAGGTTTTTCCCTCTTCGTCAATTAATATTTGTATTTCAATACTCCCTTTAATTTTGTCCAAGCTCTTTTTGTCAAATTTATTTAACAATTCATTTATTAAATTTTTTGGAGGTTCGGCTTTTTTGTCTCCACAATCTAGGCAAAAGCTTTCCAAACTACAATCATTATATTTTTCGGGATAAAGATTTTGAGAAAAACTTAATGTAAAGCTAAAAAATGTCAAAAACAGTAGTATATTTTTTTTCATCGTTTGTGTTTTAAATATCTGATAATGTTCTGTTGCGGTTTGTAGTGACATATTTCGCAACCGAAACGTTCAACTAAAGTACAAATTTCTACCGAAGCACAAAATGTGAATTTTAAACTTTTCAACCGCTACTGCCAACTGTCAAGCAATTATCTGATTATTTTTAAGTATTACCTAGGTGTTATAACTTGTTTAAAAATTCCTCTATCAGAAAAGGCACTAATGCTAATTTTGTTTTCAGGACTTAAAAAGTAAGTTCCAGCTTCAATAATTTCATTGTTAGCAGGATTTATTGTTGTTACATTTATTACTATTGAAATAATTTCATCATTTTCATTTTTTGTAAGATACACTTCTCCTTTTTTTAATTTCAGTTCATCAAGGTGTTTATTATCAACATATGTAACTTCATTAAGATTAAAAAAATATATACTGTCTCTTGTTTCAATAAACTTTTCGAAAATAAAATCCCCTCTTAATCCTCTCTCGTTCTCCGAAAATCCCCGATATTGATATATTTTTGTTTCAGCATCTATTCCTTCAAATTTAGAATTGTCAATCTTCATCGGTGAAAAGATAGGTGTAGCTTTATCATATTCCTCTGCACAAGAATTATAACATTCGCGCTTAATCCCTTCTATTTTCGATCTAGTAGGGATTGCTGAAAGATTGTAAAAGGGAAGAGTATTTTTTAAATCAATTTTAAATGTTTGTGTCGAGTCTAAAATTATAAATCCGCTAACGTGCGAATCTCTTCCTCCCCAAGCATCGTATTTGTATAAAATTTTAGAAGTTCCTTCAATTTTCTGAGCATATAATTCTGAAATATCCCATTCTCCTAATTTTTCAAATCCACAGCCACTCAAAAGTATTACTGAAATAAACAAAATCATTATTTTATTTTTCATAATTCACAACTGTTTTTGTAATTATTGTAGCGTACGTATCGGTGGTTCTACTAAATCATCTTTCTTTTCAATTCCTTGTTTCGGAACAAATGCTAAATAATGCCGCATTTTTGTCTATCTTGTCCTTTGTGCATTACGTCTATGTTTGTACGTGATTACAAGTCCGAACAGAATTGCCAAAATCCAAAAACCCGGTTCGCTCATTCGCTGCGTGTCTTCGTCAGGGTCTAATGATTTGTTACCCGACAAAATTTGTTCTTGCTTCTTTTTCAAAATAGCTTTTTGTGCTTCGTTCTCAACAACAAGATAAGATGTTACAGGTGTCATAACTTTTGAGCTGAAACTGTATTTTACCAAATTCAGCCATTCTTTATCTGATGTTTCAGGGTGCAAAATCTGAGATCTCCATTTTGCTTGCATCAACAAAGCAGATTGCCAATTTTTCTCTTTAATTTCCGTTTCGGCAGGTTCATAAATGTCTTTCTTTAAAATGATACTTGGTTTGCTGTTGTTCGGCAAATAGAAAACAGAATTGTCAAAAAGTTTATATTCTAAAACAGTTTCGCAAAACATACATTCTCGCGTTATCTCAGAAAGTTCTTCTTTTGGGTTGTCTGCTAATGAATGTTCCTGTAAAGTTCCGTTATCACTAAGATTAAAGAATAAATCACTTTCAGGAAATGCAAATTTAAGGTCAGAAAAATCTTTAGCTAAAACAGCATTTTGAATATTGTCTGTAACTACTACGATTACAGGGTAAGACTTGTTTTTGTATGCGTTAATCAACGTTGTGTTTATTGCCCTCTCCAAATAGAAACCGCCTTCAAAAGTTTGTAATTGCAAATTCTGTTTCCAATCATTTGTCAACGGAAAAGTATTTACATAGCTGTTTACAAAACTAACTTGTGCGTTTTCCGCAAGTTGCTTATTGCTTTCTAAAATTGTTTCAATTCGTTTTTTAAAATCGTTCGCATACTTGTGTTTGTCTTTAGAAACATCCACTATAAAATGAAAATACGGTTTGCGTTGAACTTTTTTAAGTGTCTGCTTTTGCTGAGTTGAAACGTAAATTACGTTTTCGTTTTCGGTTTTTTCGTTCGTGGTTTCTTCTGCATTGCCCAACTCAACAATATTATCATCAATCGTCAGTTTTATCGGTTCTTTGTGCAAAAATTCAATTCCTGTTTTTCGCACTTCATCTTTTAAAAACGGAAACACTCTAAAAGCAACCTTGTTTCCTGTCAGATAATGCAAAATTCCGGGGTCTCTGTTTTCGTTTCGAATTTGAGAGAATACCCACATTGCTGATTTTTTCTCTGCTAAAATTCCAAACTCTTTTTTATTTCCCACATACAAATAATAATCGCTGATCCAACAACCTTCGGGCAAATCAATAGTAGTAGCATATTCCGAAAACCAAGTGTTTTCACTTTTGTTGGTTATCTCTAAATCAACCATACTTATCCAAGCGTTTTGCGATTTGTCGTAAGTACTGTTACTTGAAATTTTTGTGATTTTTATGTTGTCGCTCTTAATGTTTTCAGATCTAATTTCAATAGAAGTATTGCCGAAAAATATCTTTTCAATGTAGTTTATTTTCGTATCAGACAATGTAAGGTTATCCAACACCAACCAATTGTAATAAGAGGATAAATAGGGAATTTGACCGCCGAACATTACATCATTGTTTTTGTCTTTATGCTGCTTCACAACATTAAGCGTTTTTTGCAGCGATGTTTTGTCAATGTCGTATTTTTTTGAATAATCGGGACTGTATAAATAAACTAATGTCTCATTTAAAACGCTTTTGTCTTTTAGGTACGTTGCCGTAATAAGTGCAGGAATTATAAAAAAGCCCAACAACGAAATTCCAAAGATGAGTTTCTTTGAGAATAAAGTTTTCAGATATTCAAAATCCTTTGAAAGTTCGTTTGTGTGAATAACGAAAAGCAACAAGGGTGCAAGCATTAAAAAGCCTGTTCCAACTGCAATAAGGGCAACGACAGACAAAGGCAGAAATGGCAGAAATACCAAAAAGAAATAAAATGTGTAAGCAAAAGTTATGCTTCGTCCAATGAACAATAACAGTCGGTAAATTTTGTTGTCAAAATTGGGTAAACAAATCAAAACGCCATTTATAACAGCAAGAATATAAAACCAGGAATTATTAAAGTCACCGAAAATTCCCGAATTGTTTCCGCTAAATCCTCTGAGTCCGCTGAACAAATGTCCGTTGTTTAGTGACAATCCAATTAACGGAAGTACAATCGCAATCGGAATTTTCCAAGCCAACTGCCACTTTTGCCACACAGTTGCTTTTTTAGATGCAAGAATTAAAATGCCTCTCACTAAAAAAAATATAAATACTAATGTAGCAACAATTATAAGTATCAGTATAGCGTGAATACTAAATTCCCTGTTAAACGGTTGCCATAGCGGAAGTATAAGTTGAGAAAACAAATAACCTGCAACGGGAATACCTATTGCAATTAAAAAATTTACCCATGCCTTGTATTCTTTGGTTTCAGGCGTAAAATGCGTTACCAAAACAAATAACGAATAAGCAAGGGTAGGCATTAAAAATGTGCCAACGTATATTAAAATATTCCCCGAAATCATCCATTGCGGAATACTAAACGGAATCATTTTGTCAAAATAATAACCGTATAGATATACAAACGAAATGTAGCAAAGCAAGGCAAGAACGCCGTACCAAACCGAAACATTTTGCTTTTTTAAAGTCAGGTAAACCGCATAGGCAAAATTCAGGAATCCCAAAATACCCAATGTCAAACCAAAAGATTTCCAAAGTTGGATATTGTTTTCTTCCAATAATGTTTTAATAATATTGAACTGTCCAAAGAAAAGAACAAACAGCACTACAATCGGTAGTGTGTTGATGATAAAAAGCCATTTTGAATTAAGCAGGTTTCGCATTGTGCTGTCTGTGTATTAAAATTTTCTCAATTATGTAATAAGTTAAAACAAGGAATGACAAATTTGTAATTATCCCAACGGCTTCGTGTATTAAGTGCTGTTGGTTTGTAAATAAAATCTTTGTTTGATTTTGAACAACAACCGAAACAAAAATCCTTGAAGTATTTACAAATATTGTCAGCAGGTAAGCACAAAATAAAGCAATCGGAATAGTCAGGACTTTGTGTATGGCTTTGTCAAGATGCTTTATTCCCAAATAAGTAAAGGTAACAAAGCACAAAATCCAAAAGTTAAATCCCGAACATGATTTGTCAATAAGTATATTCAGTTTGTCGTTATAAAACCCGTTGTCTGCAAGGTAAACAGAATATGAACCTGTCAGAAGTCCAACAAGCCTATCTGTCGGTTTTAGCAAGAAAGTCAAATCGTTGTTGTCAGCAAGCGTAAAAGCGAATTTCAGCAAAATGAAAATTCCGGCTGCTGTCAAATAATATGGTATGTTGTTGTTTGCTTGCACGATCTCTATAATTTGGCTGCCAACTTAATCATTAACGAATATAATCACTTTTCCCATTCCCTAATTCCCTAATTCCCAATTTCCCATTAAAACGAGTAGGAGGGCGGTGGTTGCTGAGCCCGCGGTCACTGAGCCTGCCGAAGTGTCGAAGCATGGTTGTTTGCACGGGTTGATTTTAATTGATCAAATATAGATAAAGTTTGATAATGGTGATCATATAATTTTGTAAACAGAAGCGAAAAAAACACGCATTTTGGCGCTTTAAAAAAAAGCTACTCAATATTATATTTAACTTTTTTAAAGACTTAAATAATTTACAAGGATAATTTTATATTAAAACTGAATAAAACTTGTATTTTACACTATAAAATGAGCGAAAAAGCAAAAAAAGAGATTTGGGAAGTAATTAAGAATAATTTCTAGAATTTGATTTTATTTCTTAAATAACTATTGTCTTACGATTTTGGTTAAAAAGAATTACCTTTGAGAAGTAAATGATAACAGGTTTTCCGATATTTAGTGAAGTATTGGATGAGTAATTATATTTTCATTTTATGAAAAACAAAGAAAGAATCTACATTGAAAATTTTGCAGGAATATCTAAACTTGATTTAGAAATAAATGATATTAATATATTAATCGGTCCTCAGGGAGTTGGAAAGAGTGTAGTAGTTAAATTACTGTATTTTTTTAAAGATACTTTTAATGAAATTCAAAGGCACGCTAGGTGGTATCTAGATACTACTAGTGGATATTTTGAGTTCTCTTTACGAAACCGTTTTACATCCATTTTTGCAGACAGTGTTTGGCACGAAAATAATCCTTTTGAAGTTCGTTATATAAATAAGCAGGGGCTCAAATTTGTTATTAGCGGCTCTGGTAAGTCAGATTTTATAATCAGTTACCCAAATGAAATAAAGGTATTAATTGAAGAATTAAGTGCGATAAGAAAAAATTTTGGGGATTTAAATATAGATATAAATAACGTTCAGGAATATTTATCTAAGAATAATGATTTTAATAGAGTAGCCAGAGAGATTATTACTACAAATTATGGAGATTTAACTCCACAGGTTTTTATCCCTGCGGGACGCAGTTTTTTTTCAGCAATTCATGAAAATATTTATTCCATTTTAAGTGGTCATGAGAATAATGTTACATTAGATCCGTTTTTGTTGGATTTTGGCTCTTTATATCAACGCAGTAAATCCTTGTCAACGAAACTAAATGAAGGGTTTGATAACAGCTGTAAAACTATAATAGAGGATGTTTTAGGAGGTGAATTTTTAGTTGACGAGAATGATAAGGAATACATTGTACATAAAGATTCAAGAAAAGTAGAATTAAAGCATACTTCATCTGGTCAGCAGGAAGCTTTGCCTTTAATACTTATTTTAAAAGGTATATTAAACAAGCAAATGTATACCGGCGGCTGTGTACTTTATATTGAAGAACCTGAGGCACATTTATTTCCAACAGCGCAAAAATTAATTGTTGATTTATTGGCAAAGGTATATAACAGCAACCCTGGTAATATTCAAATCTTCATTACCACACACAGTCCTTATATTTTGACTTCTTTTAATAATTTGATTTACGCTGGAAATATTTCAAAAAGTAATGGTATTAAGAGGGACAAGGTTTTAAAATTAGTTCCAGAAGACCAATTATTAAGTTATAATATAGTTAATGCAAATGCCATCACGAGAAAGGAAAATTATAATTTAATGAAGGAAGAAGGTGGGATTATTGATGCAACACTATTAGATAAAGTTTCGAACACTATTGGTGAAGCTTTTGATCAGTTGTTAGATATTGAATTTGAGGAAGATGGTATGTAGAATTACAGATAGTCGCAAAATTCAAGTTTTTGAAGAAAATGGCAGAAAGCTAACATTAAATAATATTAATGGTGTCGAAACTGTACGTATTAAAGTTGACGGATGTGAGATCAATGATAATGGTATCCGGTGTGATCATATGTTGATGGTTAATCCTAAAGCATTAGATATTTATATCGAACTAAAAGGAACAGACCTTGATCATGCTAAGAAGCAGATAATAGCAACTCACGATAGATTGAGAGTAAATAATGAAAAAAGAGCCTATATTATTTGCTCAAGGGTTCCTAGTGGAACAGGTCATCAGGCTGTTAAAATCGATTTGAAAAGAAAAGGTATAGAAGCGAAAATTGTTTCTAATCAATGTTTTGATAATTTTTAACTACGATTAAATTTTGTTATAAAAAGCTGGAAATCCTTATTACGTTCTTTGATATGATTCATCTAAAAGATGCTTTTGTTGTTGTCGCTGACAGATGGTTGAATAATAAAAATTTAAAAAGTATGGATACAATAAAATCAATTCTTCTTAACCTTTCTTTAGGTTATATAATAACTCTTTTAGGAAATCTACTTGTAATGGGGAGTTTCGGTATCGAAGGTGAGTTAACCGAAATAAT
>Ga0308157_10010160_pt1 | contig 10268 bp, 4 predicted proteins | sample PhyBR1_FD_201035 | JGI IMG/M metagenome (GOLD analysis project Ga0308157, IMG submission 201035) | Phyllosphere microbial communities from UC Gill Tract Community Farm, Albany, California, United States - DLSLB.R1 | ecosystem: Host-associated > Plants > Phyllosphere > Unclassified | place: USA... | reverse complement strand
GCAGCCGGGCTATCATTGCCGGATAAGGAGACCCGCATGTCCGCATCGCATCCATCCGGCGCCCACGGCGCGACCGATTATTTCAGCGACTTCGCCGCCGCGTTGAAGTACTGGCGCGGCAAGCGCGGCTACAGCCAGCTGCGTTTGTCGACCGAGAGCACGATCTCGCAGCGCCACATCAGCTTCCTGGAAAGCGGGCGCTCGCAGCCCAGCAAGGATCTGATCCTGAAGCTGGGCATGGTGCTGGAGATCCCGCTGCGCCAGCGCAACGTGATGCTGCTGGCGGCCGGCTACGCGCCGGCCTACCAGGAGCGCAAGTTGTCCGATCCGGAGCTGGGCGCGGTGCGGCGGGCGCTGGACTTCATGCTGGCGCAGCAGGCGCCGTATCCGGCGCTGGTGGTCGATCGCTTGTGGAACCTGGCGCTGGCCAACGCGCCGGCGGCCGGCATGATGCGCTGGCTGCTGGACTTGCCGGCCGACGCGGCCATCCCCACCGACGGCTCGGTCAACGTGCTCAAGGTGATGCTGGATCCGCACGGCGCGCGCCGCTACCTGCACAACTGGGAGGAGGTCGGCGCCGACCTGCTGCACTGGATACAGCGCGAGGCGATGAGCGATGGTCCCGGCAGCGAGGCCACCACCCTGCTGGGCGAATTGCTGGCGCTGCCCGGCGTCGATGGCCTGGGCCAGGCGTCGCCCAACCTGGACCGGCGCGCCTTGCCCTTCCTGCCGGTGACCTTGCGCAAGGATGGTGTCGAGCTGAACCTGTTCACCACCATCGCCACGCTGGGCACGCCGCACGACGTCACCGTGCACGAGCTGCGCGTCGAGTCGTTCTTCCCGGCCGACGAGGCCAGCGCGGCGTGGTTCCGCGCGCGTTGGAGCTAGTCCGCCGGCATCGCGTCCAGGATGTCGCGCACGCCGCCGGCGAAGATCTGGCGGGTGGTGTCGGCGTCCAGATAACGCAGGTAGATCTGCTGCACCGTGCCGTCGCCGACGATGGCGCGCACCGCCTCGGCGTAGCGCCGCCGCTGCGCCGCCGGCAACTGCTTCGACACGTAGATGCCCACCATCGCGCGCGGCGATTCGGCGAAGGTGGTGGCGCGCATCTTGCCCAGCAGGTGGAACTGGCGCTGGTGCAGCACGTGGATGGCCGGCGGCGCCAGCGTGCCGTCGGCGCGGCCGGCCAGGATCTTGCGGAACACCACGCCGTAGTCGTTGACGTATTCCAGCCGGCCCAGCTTTTGCAGCCGGTCCATCTGCGCCTGCGTCGCGGGCGAATACGCGATGCTGCGCGCCACGTTCAGGCGGGCAGTGCTGCGTTCGACGAAGTCGGCCAGGCTGCGGAACTCGCCGGCGCGCTGGTTGAGCAGCACCAGTTCGAACTGCGAATAAGTGTAGGGCAGCCACACGCCGTGCCGGTCGCGCTCGGCGTTGCGCAGCGCGGCGCCGGTCACGTCCAGCTGGCCGCTGAAGAATTGCGCGTACACCCGGCCGTGCGGATACCAGCCCAGCTGGAAGGGGCAGCCGCTGCGCCGGTGGATTTCCTCCAGTAAGTCGACCGTGATGCCGCGGATGGCGGAGCCGTCGCGGTAGGAGGCGTAGCCCAGGTCGCTGAGGCCGGCGCTGGCCGGCGGGCAGGCGTCCGGCGCCGCCCCCGCCGCCGGGGCGGACAGCAACGTGCTCAGCAATGCGAGGGTCAGGCGCTTGGTCATGGTGGCCGGTGGAAGCGGGCGTGATCTCCAGTGTAACCCCGGCGGCGGCAAATGGGGCGGGGTCTTGCGGACTGATGCGTTTTAGTGAATACTGTATGTATTCACAGTAATTTTCTCCGCATCATGGTTGAAGACCAGCGCCGCATCGCCCACCTCGACATGGACGCGTTTTATGCGTCCGTCGAACTGCTGCGCTATCCCGAGCTGCGCGGCCTGCCGGTGGTGATCGGCGGCGGGCGCGACGCCCAGCCGGTGCGGCAGGCGGACGGCAGCCACACCTTTTCCCGGCTGCGCGACTATGTCGGCCGCGGCGTCATCACCACCGCCACCTACGAGGCGCGCGCGCTGGGCGTCGGCTCGGCCATGGGCATGATGAAGGCGGCCAAGCTGGCGCCGGACGCGATCCTGCTGCCGGTCAATTTCGACGCCTACCGCCAGATGTCGCGCCTGTTCAAGAACGCCGTGGCCGCCATCGCGCCGGATTTCGAGGACCGCGGCATCGACGAGATCTATATCGACCTGACCCATGTGGAAGGCGAGACGCGCGAGCTGGCCCAGCGCATCAAGCAGGCCGTGCGCGACGCCACCGGGTTGTCGTGCTCGATCGGCGTGACGCCCAACAAGCTGCTGTCGAAGATCTGCTCGGACCTGGAAAAGCCCGACGGCCTGACCGTGCTGGGCTACGAGGACATCCCGTCGCGCATCTGGCCGCTGGGCGTGCGCAAGATCAACGGCATCGGCCCCAAGGCCACCGAGAAGCTGGCGGCGCTGGGCATCGCCACCATCGGCCAGCTGGCGGCGGCCGACGCCGGCCTGCTGCAGGACCATTTCGGCGCCCACTATTCGGCCTGGCTGGCGGACGCCGCGCGCGGCATCGACCACCGCGCCATCTCCACCAGCTCGGAGAGCAAGTCGATCAGCCGCGAGACCACCTTCGAGCGCGACCTGCACGCGCGCCAGGACCGGGGCGCGCTGTCGTCCATCCTGACCACGCTGTGCGACCGGCTGGCGGACGACCTCAAGCGCAAGGGCTACGTCAGCCGCACCATCAGCATCAAGCTGCGCTTCGACGACTTCCAGATCGTCAGCCGCAACGTCACGCTGCCGCAGCCCGTGGCGGACGCGGCCGGCATCCTGCAGGCCGCGCGCGAGTGCCTGAAACGGGTGCCGCTGCAACGCCGGCTGCGCCTGCTGGGCGTGCGCGCCAGCACGCTGGAGCCGCCCGGCGCCGGCCCGCAGGCCACGCTGCCCCGGCAAGGCGAATTGTTCGCCTAGGCCAGCAACAGATTCGGTCCGGCGCCGCCATCACCGTGTAAAATGGCGCTCCCCTGGCATTACTGAAACAAGGCTCAACACATGTGGTTCAAGAATCTACAGATTTACCGTCTGCCGGCCCCTTGGGCCTTTACCCCCGAACAACTGGAAGCGGCGCTGGAACCGCACTCCTTCGTCCCGGCCAGCAGCAATGAACTGCTGCGCCAGGGCTGGGACCGTCCCCGCCCGAATGGTGGCCTGGTGCACGTGGTCAACAAGCAAATGCTGATCCTGCTGGGCACCGAGAAGAAGCTGCTGCCGAACACCGTCATCAACCAGGTCGCCAAGGCGCGCGCCGCCGAGATGGAAGAGGCGCAAGGCTTCGCCCCCGGCAAGAAGGCGATGAAGGAACTCAAGGAACGCGTGGCCGACGAGCTGCTGCCGCGCGCCTTCTCGATCCGCAGCAACGTCTGGACCTGGATCGATCCGGTCAACGGCTGGCTGGTGGTCGACGCGGCCAGCCCGGCCAAGGCCGATGAAGTGATCAAGCTGCTGCTCAAGGCGGTCGACAAGCTGCCGCTGGAAAGCCTGCGCGTGCAGCGCTCGCCGGTGGGCGTGATGACCGAGTGGCTGCAGGCCGACGACGCGCCGTCCGGCTTCACGGTCGACATGGACACCGAGCTGCGCGCCACCGGCGAGAGCAAGGCGGCGGTGCGCTATGTGCGCCACACGCTGGAAGCGGACGAGGTACGCCGCCACATCGCGGCCGGCAAGCAGTGCACGCGCCTGGCGATGACCTGGGACAGCAAGATCTCCTTCGTGCTGACCGAGTCGCTGGCGATCAAGGGCATCAAGCCGCTGGACGTGATCGCGGAAAAGGAATCGAGCACCCGCAACGACGAGGAACGCTTCGACGGCGACTTCATGCTGATGACCGGCGAACTGGCCAAGCTGATGGCCGACGTGGTCGAGGCGCTGGGCGGCGAAGCCAAGGCCTGATCGCCGCGCCACAAAAGCCGTTGCCTGCTGGTTAAGGATGCCGCAAAGTCTTTGATTTTGCGGCATTTTTCATGTAATTTTTGATAAAAACCAGCAAAATAAATTCGTTGCTTTATGGAAATTAGAGCGAATTCTGCTATAGTGAAAGGTGTTATCAAATAAGGAACTCGCGATGAGCACCCTCGTCCCCATACTGTCCACCGACCAGATCGCCAATGCCTTGAGCACGCAGGATGTGTTGACGTGGACCAGCGAGGACATCGCCGCGTTGAGTTCGATCCAGGTGCCGGCGCTGCGCACCGACCACCTTGCCGCGATGAGCAGCTACCAGCTGTCCTGGCTGGCCACCAGCAACGTCGCGGTGCTGACCACGCGCGACCTGGCCGCCATCAAGGCGGCCACGCTGAACGCGGTGGGCGCGCTGCCGTCGGGCTTCATGGGCGCGCTGACCAGCGCCCAGGTCGCCGCGCTGACCACCGCCCAGGTGGCCGCGCTGGGCACCAGGGCCTTCACCAGCTTGAGCAGCGACGCCATCGCCGCGTTTGAAACGGCCGACGTGGCCGCGCTGAGCGCCGCCAATATCGCCAGCCTGTCGTCCGACCAGGTGGCCCTGATGAGCACCGGCCAGTTGAGCGCCCTGAGCACACGCCAGCTGGCGACGTTGACGGCCGATGAAATCGTCGCCATCGGCACGCGTGGCATCGCCGCGCTCGGCACGCAGGCCATCGCCGGCTTGAGCTCGTCGCAGCTGGCCGCGCTGGGCGCCGCCCAGGTGGCCGCGCTCGGCACCGCGCAGGCCGCCGCGCTGAGCGGCGCGCAATTGAACGCCCTGTCCACCGACGCCATCGCCGGCATGGAAACGGCCGATGTCGCCGCGCTGAAAAGCGCCGCCGTGGCCGCGCTGGCCACCCGCCAGTTGGCGGCGCTGGGCAGCAGCCAGCTGGGCGCGTTGACCACGGCCGATTTCGCCGCGCTCGGCAGCGCGCAGATCGGCGCGCTGTCCACCGGCGCGCTGGCCGGCTTGCCGGCCGCCGACCTGGGCGCCCTGAATCAATCCGTCGTGCCGCAGTTGAGCGCGGCATTGCTGGCCGCGCTGAGCACGGCGCAGCTGGGCGGCTTCGGCACCCGCCACATCGCCGCGCTGAGCAGCGCGCAGATCGCCGCGCTGAGCAGCACCCAGGTGCAGGCGCTGAGCACGGCGCAGATCGGCGCGCTGGGTTCGCGCCAGGTGGCCGGCCTGTCGACCGACGACGTGGCCGCCCTCGGCAGCGCCGCCATCAAGGCGCTGAGCGTGGCCGCCGCCGGCGCGCTCGGTTCCGACCAGCTGGCGCTGCTGGGCGGCGCCAACGGCAGCCTGTTCGGCATGCTGGGAACGGCCCAGCTGGCCGCGCTGCGTCCGTCCGTGCTGGCCGGCCTGGGCACGGCGCAGGTGGCGGCGCTGTCGACCGCGCAAGCCTCCGTGCTGAGCAGCGCGCAACTGAACAATCTGTCGCTGGCCCAGCTGGCCGCGCTGGAAACGGCCGACCTGGCCGCGCTGAAAACCGCCGCCATCGCCGGCCTGAGCACGCAGCAGATGGCCGCGCTGAGCAGCACCCAGCTGGGCGCGTTCACCACCGCCGAATTCGCCGCGCTGAGCAGCCGGCAACTGGCCGCCCTGTCCAGCGCCTCGATCGCCGGCCTGCCGGGCGCCGACCTGGCCGCGCTGAATCCGGCCGCCATCGCGCTGCTGGGACCGGCATTGCTGGCCTCGCTGAGCACCGCGCAACTGGGCGCGCTCGGCACCCGCCACTTCGCCGCGCTGAGCAGCGAGCAGGTCGCCGCGCTCGGCAGCGCGCAGGTGCGGTCGCTGTCGACGCTGCAGATCGGCGCGCTGGGCTCGCGCCAGGCGCTGGGCCTGTCGCCGGACGACCTGGCCGCGCTCGGCGGCGCCGCGCTGAAGGCCTTGAGCACCGCCGCGCTGGCCGCGTTGAACTCCGCCCAGCTGGCCGAACTGGGCGCCGGCGGCAGCCTGTTCGGGCAGCTGACCACCGCCCAGATCGCCGCGCTGCGCACCGCCGCGCTGGCCGGCCTGGGCACCGACCAGGTGGCGGCGCTCACCCCGGCGCAGGCCGCCGCGTTGAGCACCGCGCAGCTGGCCGCCTTGTCGCTGGTGCAGCTGGCGGCGCTGGAGACGGCCGACATCGCGGCGCTGGGCACCCAGGTCATCGCGTCGCTGTCGACCCAGCAGGCCGCCGCGCTGAGCAGCGCGCAGGTGACCGCGCTGACCACCGCGCAGATCGGCGTCCTGAGCAGCAAACAATTCAACGCCCTCGGCACGGCCGGCCTGGCCGGGCTGGAACATGACGATTTCGCCGCGCTGGGCACCAACGCCATCGCCGGCCTGGCCAGCGCCAGCTTCGGCGGCCTGAGCACGGCGCAGCTGGCCGGCCTGGGCACGCGCCAGGTGGCGGTGCTGAGCACGGCCCAGCTGGCCGCGCTGGGCAGCGACCAGCTGCACGCCCTGAACGCCGCCCAGGTGGGCACCCTGAGCTCGCAGCAGGCGGGCAGCCTGTCGGCCGCCGGCATCGCCGCGCTCAACTCGGCCACCTTGTCGTCGCTGCGCACCGCCGCGATCGCCGCGCTGGGTTCCGATCAATTGGCCGCGCTGGGCCAGGTGCAACTGCTGACCACGGCGCAGATCGTCGCGCTGCGCAGCGCCGCGCTGGCCGGCCTGACCACCGCCGAGACCGTCGCGCTGACCGCCGGCCAGGTCGCCGCCCTGGGCAGCGCCCAGCTGCATGCGCTGAGCACGCAGGCCATCGCCGCGCTCGAACCGCTGGACCTGGCCGCGATCCGCAGCGCCGCCATTCCCGGCCTGAGCTCGGCCCAGGTGGCCGTGCTGACCAGCAACCAGCTGGCCGCGCTGACGATGGCGCAGTTCCTGGCCATGAACCCCGCGCAGCTGGGCGCGCTGTCGTCCGACACCATCGCCGGCTTCTCCAGCGCCAACCTGGCCGCGCTTGGGACCGCCTACATCGCCGCGCTCAGTCCGGCGTCGGTGGCCAACCTGAGCGCGCTGCAATTGTCCAGCCTGACCTCGCGCCAGTTCGCCGTGCTGTCGAGCGACCAGCTGGCCGCGCTGCGCACCGCGCAGGTCGCCGGCCTGGGCGCGCAGCAGATCCTCGGCCTGAGCTCGCGCAACATCGCCGGCCTGTCGAGCGCCGACCTGGCCGCGCTCAGCGCCGTCGTGCTGCCGACGCTGGGCAGCTCGGCGCTGTCCGCGTTGCGCGCCGACCAGCTGGCCGCGCTGGCCAACGATCCGTCCGGCAGCCTGTTCGGCACGCTCAGCACCGCGCAGCTCGCCGCGCTGCGCCCGGCCGCGCTGGCCGGCCTGACCAGCGCCCAGGCCGTCGCGCTGAGCACCGCGCAGGCCGCGGCGCTCACCAGCGCCCAGCTGGCCGCGCTGTCCACCAGCGATATCGCCGCGCTGGAGACGGCCGACCTGGCCGCGCTCAAGACCGCCGCCCTGGCCGGCCTGAGCGCCCTGCAGGTGGCCGCGCTCGACAGCGACCAGGTGACCGCCTTGACCAGCGCCCAGGTCGCCGCCCTGAACAGCACCCAGATCCTGGCGCTGCAGTCGTCCGCCATCGCCGGCCTGCAGACCAACGACATCGGCGCGCTCGGCACGGCGGTGATCGCCGCGCTGCCGGCCGCCGTGCTGGGCGGCCTGAGCACCGCGCAGGTGGCGGCGCTGGCCACGCGCCAGATCGCCGCGCTGAACACCGACCAGCTGGCCGGCCTGAGCGTGCTGCAACTGGCCGCGCTGACCTCGGCCCAACTGGGCGCCTTCGGTTCGCGCCAGATCGGCGCGCTGTCCACGGCCGCCGTGGACGCGCTCGACCCGGCCGCGCTGATCGGCCTGAAAACCGCCGCGCTGGCCGGGCTGAGCTCGGCACAACTGGCCCAGCTGGGCAACGACGCGGACGGCGCCAGCCATATCGACCTGCTGTCCACGCAGCAGATCGCGTCGCTGCGCGGCGCCGTGTTCGCCGGCCTGAGCACGCGCCAGATCGCCGCCCTCAGCACGGCCCAGGCGGCCGCGCTCAGCAGCGCCCAGATCGCCAGCCTGGACACCAACGGCATCGCCGCGCTGGAGGCGGCCGACGTGACCGCCCTGCGCACCGCCGCGCTGACCGGCCTGTCGGCCGACCAGATGCGGGCGCTGACCGCGGCCCAGTTGACCGCGCTGACCAGCCAGCAGCTGGCCGCCCTGAGCAGCGTGCAGCTGGGCGCCCTGTCCAGCCAGACGCTGGCGGGACTGTCGACCGCCAACCTGTCGGGCCTGACCACGGCCGCGATCGGCGCGCTGAGCACCGCGCTGATCGCGCAACTGATGCCGGCCCAGCTGGCGGCCTTGAAATCGCAGCAGGTGGCGGCGCTCAGCAGCGACCAGATCGCCGCGCTGGGCAGCCAGCAAATGGTGGCCTTCAGCTCGGCGCAACTGGCCGCGCTCGGCACGCGCCAGCTGGCCGGCCTGTCGACCGCCGACCTGGCAGCGCTCGACAGCCGCGGCATTCCCGGCCTGAGCACGGCCATCATCGCGGCGTTGAACGCGGACCAGCTGGCCGCGCTGGGCGGCGGCGCCGCCAGCGCCCAGTTCGCCTCGTTGCGCACCGCGCAGATCGCCGCGATCGGCACCGCCGCGCTGGCCGGCCTGGGCAGCGCCCAGCTGATCGCCCTGACCACCAGCCAGGCCGCCGCGCTGGGCAGCCGCCAGCTGGCCGCGTTCAGCACCGCGCAGATCGCCGCGCTGGAAAACGCCGACCTGGCCGCGCTGAAGACCGCCGCGATCGCCGCGCTCGGTTCCGACCAGGTGGCCGCGCTGGCCAACGACGCGGCCGGCGCCAGCCATATCGATGTCTTGACGACCGCGCAGATCGCCGCCTTGCGCAGCACCGGCCTGGCTGGCCTGAGCACGCGCCAGATCGCCGCGCTGAGCACGGCGCAGGCGGCGACGCTGTCGAGCCTGCAGGTGGCGGCCTTGTCGGCGCCGCAGGTCGCGGCGCTGGAGGCGGCCGACCTGGCCGCGCTGAAAACCGCCGCCCTCGCCGGCCTCGGCAGCACGCAGCTGGCCGCGCTCGGCAGCGCCCAGCTGGGCGCGCTCACGACCGCGCAGTTCGGCGCGCTGAGCAGCGTGCAGATCGGCGCCCTGAGCAGCCAGACCCTGGTCGGCCTGTCCACCACCAACCTGGCCGCCATGAGCCTGCAGGCGCTGGCCGGCCTGGACGCGGCGCTGCTGTCCAACCTGAGCCAGGCCCAGCTCAACAGCCTGGGCACGCGCCAGGTGGCGGCGCTGCAGAGCCAGCAGATCGCCGCCCTCGGCAGCGCCCAGCTGGGCGGCCTGACGCTGGCGCAGATCGGCGCGCTCGGCTCGCGCCAGGTGGCCGGCCTGTCGGTGGCCGACTTCGGCGCCTTCGACATGCTGCATGTGATGGCGCTCGGCACGGCGGCCATCGCCAGCCTGCGCCCCGAACAACTGGCCGCGCTCGGCACGGACGCGAACGGCTTCCCCGGCCTGTTCGGCACGCTGACCACGGCGCAGGTGGCGGCCATGGGCACCGCCGCGCTGCAAGGCATGACCACCACCCAGATGCTGCTGTTGACCACGGCCCAGGCGGGCGCGCTCGGCAGCGCGCAGCTGGGGGCGCTGTCGCCGACGCTGGTGGCGCGCATGGCGGCGGCCGACGTGGCGGCCCTGCGCACCGCCGCCATCGCCGGCCTCAAGACGGCCCAGGCGGCCGTGCTGGGCAGCGGCCAATTGGCGGCGCTCACCTCGGCCCAGGCCCGCGTGTTGAACAGCGCCCAGGTGGCCGCGTTGAGTTCGGACGCGCTGGCCGGCCTGCGCAGCGCCGCGCTCGGCGCGCTGAGCACCGCGGCGCTGGGCGGCTTGTCCGGCGACGACCTCGGCGCGCTCGGCTCGGCCCAGATGGCCGGCTTGACGACGGCCCAGGTGGCCTCGCTGCGCAGCGCCCAGATCGACGGCCTGGGCACGCAACAGGTCGCCGCCTTCAACTCGGCGCAGATCCACGCGCTGGCGTCGCAGCAGCTGGCGCGCCTGTCGGCGGACGACGTGGCCGCGATCCGATCGGCCAACCTGACCGCGCTGAGCACGTCGGCGCTGGCCGGGCTGACGGCCGCGCAAATGACCGTGCTCGGCAGCGATCCGCAACTGATCTCCTTGCTGAGCACGGCGCAGATCGCCGCCCTGCGCAGCACCGCGCTGCAGGGCCTGAGCGCGGCGCAGGCGGCGGCGCTGACCAC
>Ga0308157_10010159_pt1 | contig 10270 bp, 6 predicted proteins | sample PhyBR1_FD_201035 | JGI IMG/M metagenome (GOLD analysis project Ga0308157, IMG submission 201035) | Phyllosphere microbial communities from UC Gill Tract Community Farm, Albany, California, United States - DLSLB.R1 | ecosystem: Host-associated > Plants > Phyllosphere > Unclassified | place: USA... | reverse complement strand
TCGAAGAGTTTTGTTATGGCTTTCACGGGGGAGCGGTGGTTGTAAAGATGCGAGACTTTAGCAGTAAAGGCTGAGTTGGCGATGTTCAGGAGGTGGTCGGTGTGGACGTTGTGCGACAGCGGGTGGGGGACGTGCGCGATGAGCTGGGTGACATGTGTGAGCGATGTTCGCTGCAACAATTCGCTTGGCTTACTTGCTTCGATGCTTAATTCGAGACGATCTCGGAAAGTAGGCCAGGGCGATTTACTAGAAGTGTTTAGCCTGACAGGTTAGCCAACTGCAGATAAGGACATAGTTGCAAATGCCGGGACATTTAGTTGCCGCTACAACGCCGAGCACTCGATATGACATGTTAATGCGGAAGAAAAGCTGCGCCGGTCATCAAGGTGCCCAAAATATGTGGGTGCGATCCCAGCGTCAACCTGATGTAACGACTTTCGATGGCCGTAGCGGCATGACGGCTGTGCTAAAGCGATCCTGTGACGCAATCCAGTGCACATCGACATGCCCAGCCTCAACGGACAGGGAATGATCCGGGTCGTGCGCACGGCGCTAAACGACGCCTGAGATTACGGGACGACATTACTTATCCTAGTGAGGCGAAACACTGTGGCGATCAGGCACCGATCTTCTTGCGGCATTCTTTGATGGCGGCCTGAAGGCGGATCTGCATATTCTTGTCCATGTTCAGGGGCGCCGGCGTACCCAAAAACATGCTGTCAAGTTCTGGCTTAGTGAAGTTGTTGAAGTGGGTCTCATAGACACAAGTGCAATAAGGCTTCGCCAGCTTGGGATCCTTGGGCGCATCTTTGTCTATCTGGATAACACTCATGCATCCATCGGTATTCGCTTTCTTCAGCATGTCCAAGTTCTCATCGGCATGCGCTGGAAGATGCAGGGCGATGGCAGCGATCCTGCCGGCGAGTTTCAATCCGTGTTTCATGTCGTTCCTTTGATAAACGGCTTCTGGAATAGACAAGGCAGTTGGTCTGCCCACGCATCAGGTACGCTTGACCAGTTCGACGCGTCGGTTTTTGGCGCGACCCGTATTGTCCTGGTTATCAGCCACCGGCTTGGCATCGCCCAGACCCACGGCATTCAGGCGGTCTTTAACAATCCCGCCGGCAAGGAGTAAGCCCATCACGGCGTCTGCTCGCTGCTGCGACAAGGCCTTGTTGTGCGCCGAATCGCCAACATTGTCCGTATGGCCTTCGATGGTCAGCTTGAGGGAAGGGTACTTCTCCAGAAGTTTGGTGATCTCGTCCACTGCCGGCCGACCATCCGGCCGAATGGCGGCCTTGTCCGTATCGAAGTTGATATACAGTGCGACGTGGCCGGCCGAAGCCAGTTGGCTTTGCATTACATCGGCCGTGACAAAGGAGATGGTTTGCTTGAACGGCTGTTCTGCGATTACGCGTGTAACGATCCTGCTGTTGTTTGCCATGAGCACGATCCACACCAGTTGGTCGGGCTTTCGAACCAGATAAACGTCGTATGTCAACGAGCCGTCCGGAATTCGGGTTTTTCTCGCATTTGCGATGATGTCGTCGACCGAGTCCGGTGACAGGCCCTCTGGTGTTACATCGTTAACTTTCACACCACCCATCTGCGCGATCAGGTTTTCATAATTGCGCCGCGCTTCCGTTTCGCTCATTTGTGTTGCGTTCAGGTGGAACTGATGCGACTCGACACGGCCTTCCACTTTGCGAAGTTGTTTGCCGGTTATCACGTGAAGCGAATCGAAATTTGCCTTGTCCGTAAAGCGCTCCCCTTCGCCGAGACCAGAAGGGTATTCCAGATAAGGGAAGGGTGGTAACGCGCCATCGCTGACCGGGACTTTTCCAATATCGAATTGGGCCTGCGATGCTGGCGCGCCCTTGGTAACCGGTGCGGCAGCCGTGCCATCCGTGCCTTGCGAGAAGGCTACTGTGGTAGCTGGAGCATCTGGGGGTAGCGAGGACGCTTCGGGTTTGCAAGCGACCAACGGAAGGCTCAAGACGATCAGAGCGATGGCTACGGAATATTTAGGCATGCCTGTCTTTACAAAATGGAATCCGCCGGATTTTAACTGATTTATTCAATATCAACATGGAAAGTAATGGAATTTCCTCGATAAACCGCATCGATTAACTTTCGGCAACTTTTATGTATCTCTGTATTCCAAATTGCTTGCGAACTTCTGATAAATTAATTCTATGAGCAGTGCGAGTGGTTCAATCCACAATCTGACTCAGTGAAATTTTGTGATATTTTTATTTGGAAATATAAATGTCCTCAAGGATGTATTAAAACCTACGCCCAGTAATCCTTCGTATCAATTAGGTCTTCTCTTCGGCTGAGTGGCACGGCAAGGTGTCTTTATCCCATTAAACTCAGGTTTTATATAGGTGACGGTCACTGGGATTTTGATAATGGACTTAGATCCAGAGATGCGATAGCCCGACGATGGCTTATTCAATTTGGGTCGCGCACAGGCAATCCCATGGGCTATTGTTAGCGGATTTTTGCACAGTTGTTGTTTGCCTATAGCAAGAAGATGCGGCAGGATCTGTGAAACGCTGCGAACAGAGGCTTATGCAAAGCCGCATACGCGAAGGGCATGACGGGTATTTCGAACTTGGCGAGGCCAGACGTTTTCCGAAGCGACCAAAGCGTAGCTAGAATGCAAAAAGCCCACGAACCGAAATTCGTGGGCTTCTCGATAATCCTTGGTAGGCCGTGCGGAATTCGAACCTGCGACCAACGGATTAAAAGAACGTGAAGCGTCAGGTATCGGTAGGCATCGGGCTTGGTACATTCTACGATGGCAAAGGGCGCCCCTCCCGATGTTTCCTTTGTGCATGAGTTTTCTTGGTTTTTCTGCGCTCCGACACTCGTTTACGTCCGACCTGCCCTGAGATGGATCGTGCCTGATTTCATTGCATCCTGAACCGACCAGAGGGCGACCAGTAGCCATCATTGGCTATGTGTCTGCCCTTTATGCCTCTGGTGTTCCCCATAGCGTTTTTCTTCACGCCGCCGAGTTATTGTGGCCCCACTTGGTCGCAATGCCTGGACGTGATGGTGGTGACACGCCCGTTGGATATGCAGCACGTTGACCGGAGCCAGACCGGAATGGGGGGCATATGAGTTAGCGGTTGCAACGAGGCTGCGCCGTTTTTGCAGCCCATCTCTGCACACTCTGCACAAACCTCGAACAGCCGCTAAGACGAATGATAGAGTTCTATTTATAGCAACCGCCGCTTGGATATAAAGGCAAATGGCCATATCTCTTTTCTTAGCTTTACAGTGTGAGTTACTCAGCATCAGTAGCGGCTTCGCCATTTACCTCAGATTTCTCGACGGCACGTTGTTGCTGTAAGACATACTGATGTACGGTCATAAACTGATGCGCAATGCGGCGGGGTTGTGCCATTGTCTCGGGAGGATAGTTTTGAGGTATATCAAGTTCTTCCCCGTACCGTAACCGTAAATTTTCGGCTATGTAATTTGCGGGAAGGAGACGGGATACCGAGTTGTACTGCTCTCTTTCAAAATCGGCTGGTCTCGGCAGGCCATTCTCCATTCCCCAAGCTTCTCCTACGTAACAACTCAAAAAGGTGTCTAACTGCTCTGGAACCGCATCAAAGAGCGCCTCAAGTCTCTGGCGAACGCGACCAGCTGGCGCTTTGTCGGCCCAAGACCAGTACAGCGATGGAGCATCTTTCGGATGCGCAATAAATAAGGGCGATATAGCGTCTGCATCTTCAATGCGGGTGGTCAGAATTTCTCGCAATGGATCTTCGCCCTCATCAGCCAGAACTCTCTTTTCCGGCGGTTTATCTTCGTAGTGTCGAATCCATCTAATGCATTCCATTGCAAAGCCGACTGGTGCTGCGATTGCAATAGCTCGCTCGGCTTCAGCCTGTCTTTCCATCGCTGTAGGTATTTGTCGCAAAAGCCCGGCAATAAGCATTCCTGCCTTAGCTCGGGTATCAGCCATAACCATCATGCCTCGCTCGCGAGGAAGTAAGTCTCCGTTTAGTCCGAACGCGGTGATCAGAGCTGAAGCTTGAACCTGAGTTAGAGATCCCTCTCGCTGACGAAGCCTCGAGATCACTCGGGGCAGACCCTGCCGTTCGGCAAATCCTAGAATCAAAGCTCGTTTCTCCTCATTAGAGGCGACCGGAGCTACGTCGCATAGTTCAGCCACACTTGCATCTGAAACGTCCCCGACCGGCACACTATAAGTAAAATAGCGCTTGAAATATTGGCTGGAACAGACCTTTTGCTCCGATCCCCAAATCTCGTCCCATTCGTTGCCGTAACCCATACTGCCTATGCGCGGGAATAGCGGAACCAGAAGGCGCGACTTCACGCCTTCTTGCTCGTCTGCAGCCAGTTCCGGCGTCAGGCGTTCTATAAGGCTGTCGATGCGGCTAGCAGTACCTTGAAGAGCATTCTGACGAACATTTCGCTCGCCATGGAGGAAAAGCTGCGAATTTTCCCTAATTCCGTTATAGAGAAGTGGATACAGAACTCGTATTCCCTCAATTAGCATAAGATCAACTGGATTGACCTCGCCTTTAAGGATAGGTAGCGCGAACATTAGTGCATTTGAGAACAACTTTGCGCGACGTGGAGTTTCCAATCGAGGTAGGAGCGCGTCGTCAAAATGTCTTATAAAAGCGTCTATCTGGGCCTGAGTTAGCTCGATGCCAGCTTGATTTAAAGCGTTCTGTACTCCTTCTAAGGCAAGTTGCCTCAGGCTATTCTCGTCTGCTGGTGGCAGGTGCAGCGGTACTTGGATGATTTTCTCTAGGAAGGCACGACCAGCGGGCGCGCCACCTGCGCCATACCGCTCACCGAGCGCCGCTGAAACAACTGCATCATCAAATGCGAGAACGTACGAGGTATGCCTGAAGCTGGCAGATAATTTTACCAATTTAAAAATGGCGTGAGTTTCTTCGCGGTCTAGACGATCAATGTCGTCTATCAAAATGACTAGGCGTTTGTTGGCGTCATCAAGCATGCGTTCAATTCGTTTACGAAGCTCATCTAGTCCAACATTTGACATCGCTTCGCCGACACCCTTGACGGCGTCGCCAGGTCTCAGTTGGACAACACCTCCAACTGTTAGGGACGCAAGGGAAAGCACGTTACCGTATTTTCTTAGTAAATCACCAGCTTTCTCTTTCACGTTGGGAAGAGACTGCCCCATCGCATCCGCGAGGGTCGCAAAGAATCCTCTCAGCAATAGATCCTCACTTTGGAAATGCCAAGGATTGAACCGAACGACGATAGCATTTGGGTACGAGCCAAGTGCTTCTTGCATCATTTCCAGTACAGATGTCTTGCCGTCTCCCCAAGGACCGAAGAGGCCAAGAACAATGCTAGACGGATCAATTCTGGTTGCTATGGTCTCGGCTATCCGCGTAGCAAAAAATGATCGATTGAAGCGGTCTTCAGCTTTTCCCGAAATGGGTTGATCCGCAATGTACTGGTCCGGGACTGCATGATCCTGCGGAGCATCTGAGTCATTCGTATTCTGACTATCTTCATCTGGTTCAGTCGCTGCTCTCGCAGCCTTTTTTCTGAAAAACCCGAACATGACTTTCCCTTTATAATTTTTTATTCGATGGCTGTTATGGCATTAGGCTATGTTCATGAACCTTAGGTAGCAAGTCGAAGCTTCCCCAGCCTATTTTCTCAATACTTAAACCCATTCCGCTAACTTGCACTTTTCCAAAGACGAGTACAATTCTATCCTTCGAATCGTTGTCTATTCCTTTTTCTCTTGCAAGTCCTACCGTGGTTTTTAATGTGAAATCTTGAATAGTCTCATTGCAATATAGTCGCGTCATTCTAATATTGTGATCAAGTCCTAGGCCAGCCGCAAAAGACCATTTGATACGTCCATAATAAAGCTTAGGGGAATCGTCCGGTTCGGTGACATCTCGTATGTCGTATAAGAGATCAATTAAGCGGGCAGCAAAAGTCTTTTCTGGAAAGACATAGTACTTTGAAAGATTCTGATCGAAGTTCCTGCATATTCCCCTCACAGTTCTCACCCTGCTAGGTAATAGGAACGATTCACCATTGTGTCGCGATATAGGCGTTTCGGAAAGCGAGCCCTCTTCGTTCTCTACCGGCGTTGCATTGTATTCGTCATCGGTTCTGGTAGGAAGATCTGGACGCGCGGAAAGAAATTCGCTAACGACGACAAGGTTCTCAGCATCTAGCGCTTTTCTGGCTTCTTCGTAGGTGTCATAGCGTTTTCCCTCAGGCTTTTTTGACCTTAGAGAGCACGGCACGTGATCGTATCGGTTAGGTATGTGCCCGAAGTACGCCAAGCGACCATTCGAGAAATGTTCTTTTTTATGCGGCACGCGCTGGAGGTTTGTGCAGCAAACCGTGCAGAAAATTGCACCTTTCATGGCGGCGTCATAGTCTGCCGGGATTATCCTCTTACCCTTTGCACGAAGGGCTTCTTTATTCCCATGGTCGAAGTCCCAGTTATTTAAATGCAGAGCGTACTTGATTTTTTGGGAAGTGGTTCCGTCCGCCATGCGTCTCTCCAAGGTTACGGTAGTGACTAGAAGTTTATAGTTTTCGAGGGGAATTGTCATTAAGGTAATCGTCAGGGCGCTTGTTAGACGTGGCGCGGTCAGAACGTTTGTAACTGGCGAAAGGCGAGGGCACGCTTGGTCAGATGACAGGGGACCCGCCATTTTTGCCCCATCTCTCGGAAAACTACGGGTTTTTGGGACGATTAGTCCGATTTTTCCCTCACTGGTAGTACTTTTTTGATTTATTAAAATGTAGAGCGCCAGTGGAGAGCAATGGAATGAACAGCCAAGCGATAACCATCTCGCCAGCGCCGTCCTGCACACTTTGCACACCCAGCCCTCGACGCAAGGCCGCGCAGCAACCTATAGTGCCTGTTCATTGTTTGCGCTCCTATGTGGGCGGGTTGGTCGATGGTGCTGCGTGCGTTTGGTGTTCCGGGAAGTTCGAATCCGTGGATCTGATCGCCGCTTCAGTCGGTAAGGATGTATGTGCAAGGTGAGCTGCCATCCATTGCCGGTCCGGTCGTTTGGGGCCTTTGGTGCGTCAGGATACTGGTCCATTTCCGGTCGTTTTGGCTTCGGTGTGATCTAAGTGGAAAGTGGCCTTGCACACTCTGCACAGCAAAAACGCAGGTTGTGATTGAGGAACGACGATGTATCTGAGCTGATGGAAATATTTTGCGTTGTGCTTTTTACATGTACACGCCCAAATCAACCTACTGAATGCAGGCTAATTTTTGCATTTGTACTGCTGGAAAATTTAAAGGAAAGTTTTGCACGGTCACGCTCGATACCTTATGTTAAAGGTTTTTTTCGTGTTTCAATCGCTGCTAAAGCGCGTGCATATAAATTTGAAGAGCTTTTGGATCTAATGCTAAAAGATGTCGGTATGAGGCGAGGATTGAAGAGGATAGTGAAAATTCGGAATGAGATTGTGCATTCTGGCCTCTATCTGAGGCCGCATTCTAAGCGTTGGGCTGCTTACGAACGCATTCATGATCTGCTGCGAGAATATGTATTGCGACTTCTTGGGTATCATGGAGACTATCTTACCTATACCAGTGCAAGCAATTCCTCTGCTAAATTGTGGAATTTAGAGCAGGGCGTTTCAGGCTGCCAAGGCAGGGAAAAGAAGAGGGCAAATTTGGATAGATCACACGGTACCCTCCAGCGCTATCCCTATGCTCGTCAAAGTGGGCTTTTTTCTGCGTGACACGCGGGATTTAGACCTGTCTTTTGGGAAGGTTTTTTTGATATAGATGCGGATCGGCAGGGACCGGATCATGAGCCTGGAGGAGGCTCCGTTCAATGATCTGCAACAGCTAAGATTTCGGGAATTTTGCGTTGACCGCCGCGCTGTACGCCTTTGAGGCGTGTTGACTGGTCACGGATTGCTTCACTCCGCTGCGGAATGGCAAGCGACTCCGCAAGCCAAGAATACTCGTCCTTGAGAACCGATGTTTTAATACGATCGGCAAGTAAAAGGGCATTTTCGACCAGACCGTATGAGTCTATTGTGTCGAAAGGACTGTCTTTTACGTATGTAGCCAGGAATTTTCTCAATCCCTCATCGGTAGCGCAGATTTTCGTGACAGCTTGATAGGTTTCCTCATATGCAAAGTTCAGCTGTGCGAACCGATAGAGGATAGAGTGCATCCTTGACTCCTTTAAAATTACGCCTGACTCTACGCTTTGCCGAACCTTTCCGGACCAACTGGCGATAGCTACGTCGACTACTTCGCTATCCGATATTAGTTGTGCTTCGCTTGCCTTCACCATTTCGGGATGCACGATCCATTTTCCTTGTTCGACGGCGGCTTCGAGCAGTACTTTCTCAGAGACTGATAATGGGGCTGTATCTATGATCAGGATGAAGCATGATCCGCGTTTATCTGCGGTCGATTTTCTGATCACCCTCGCCAATACTTTCGCGAACAGTTCCGCGAGGTCATTTGTTAGGTCTGCAGTAACCTCTGAGTGAATCGCACGTTCTATAAGTGCTGCTGTGCTTCCATTAGAATCCACCGTTGGGCAGGATGGTAAGTAGTTGTATATCCATTCGAGCAGAAAAACAAGCTCGGTATGCTCTGCGTTTGCAAGCGCTTCTGTAAGTAAGTCCGGCTTCGAAAGCTTTTCGTGAATGTCGCTTGCCTCAGGTACGCTTTCTAGAGATGTCATGCGGAAGTATCTTGCCAGCCTGTCGGGGTCGGCGATGTGAAGTTCATCTTCTGGCACTCTATCGTGCTTTCCTGAGCCTTCTGGAAAAAGGAATGCGCATGCTTTCGTCGCTGCTGTTTGATCCGGCTCATGCTCGGGCAAGTGCCTTGCCCACAGTGGCTTATCACTTTTTCTTTCTGCTTCCAGTTCAGCCCAATTGGCCCAGTCAAAGTCGTCCTCATCGAAAGTCGAGTCACCACGAAATGCATGTCCTCCCGTGAAATCGGTAGGATGCCGGTGAACACTGTCGCGGACTTGTGGGAAGCGCTGTGAGAGGGCCTCGAAGACGATAACATCCGTCGCATTGACCTCATTCAGGGTTTCTGGCAGGCTCAGCATGAGTCTGTTCATTAACCGGACGACATCTCTAGGGTGACGTGCGAGGCGGGTAACGTGCCCGACTGCCTTCTGGTAAGCAGATGCCTCGTAGTCTCGTAGCTCGATACTGAGTCCTGACAAAAGCGCTTGGATCTGCTTGTCCACGAAGTTCCTAAGCTGGTATTCGAATAGCGGCGGGATCGGGTAGGCTACCTGGACTATCTTTTCCAAGTACGACAATCCGGACTCCACATTGCCATTCCCCAGCGCCGTAGCTACGATGCCGCGATCATATGCTAGTAGGTAGGTAGTCCTTGGGAAGTCCGCGACCGCTTTTATTGCCTGAACCACAATGCGGATTTCGTCTGCTGGCAGTCGATCCACGTCGTCCACAATTATCACGATGGGACGGTCTAATTCTCGGAGGGCCTCGACAACTTCGGCTTTTCGTTTTGCTAGGTCAAGTTTGGGTAAGAGCTTCTTAAGGTCTTCCAATGCGTTGCTGGCTTGCTTGGCTCCTTCCGCAACGTTCCCAGCGATCCCTCCCACATCTTCAGCGATGTTTCCTGCAAAGGCTGCACCGGGAATGTACTTGAGATACTTGAGGTGCTTGATCAACCCTACATATCCGAGCAGTTTTTCCCCTGCCTTAATCGCTTTTTCCGGGGATTGAGGGTTGAGATTGATGGAGGAGGCGATTTGCGTTACCAGCGCATCGACCAGAGCCCCCGTGTTGCTGACCATCCAAGGATTGAAATCGACCACGATAGGCTTCAGGCCGCCAATGTCGAATTCCGCTAACTCTTTCTTTACAAAGCCGATGACGGTGCTTTTTCCGCTGCCCCATCCGCCCTCTATTCCGACTACCAAGCCGTCGCCCGCGCTAACTGACAAAAGAGCTCTTGCTAGCGACTTTGCGAACTGCCCACGCCCGAGCGCGTCGGATTCGGACGGGCGATCAGGAATATAAGTAGGTGCGGTTATGTTCATCTCCGAAGACTAACATTTCCGTTATTGATATGGTGGAATGTCAGGTGATGTTTTCGGCGCGACCAGAGAACGACCAGAAACAAAAAAGCCCACGAACGTGAATTCGTGGGCTTCTCTGCGATATCTTGGTAGGCCGTGCGGGATTCGAACCTGCGACCAACGGATTAAAAGTCCGCTGCTCTACCAGCTGAGCTAAC
>Ga0308157_10010157_pt1 | contig 10272 bp, 7 predicted proteins | sample PhyBR1_FD_201035 | JGI IMG/M metagenome (GOLD analysis project Ga0308157, IMG submission 201035) | Phyllosphere microbial communities from UC Gill Tract Community Farm, Albany, California, United States - DLSLB.R1 | ecosystem: Host-associated > Plants > Phyllosphere > Unclassified | place: USA... | reverse complement strand
GACATCGGCGTGCCGCTGATGCTGCTGCGCCTGAACGCCGCGCACGAGGCGGCGGTCATCGAGCTGGGCATGAATCACCCGGGCGAGATCGCCTACCTGGCCGGCTTGGCTCGCCCCACGGTCGCGCTGGTCAACAACGCGCAGCGCGAGCACCTTGAATTCATGCACACGGTGCAGGCCGTGGCCGAGGAAAACGGAGCGTCCATCGCGGCGCTGCCTGCCGACGGCGTGGCTGTGTTCCCTGAGGGCGACACCTATACCGCGCTGTGGTGGCAACTGGCCGCGGGGCGCCGCTGCGTCACCTTTGGTGCGGGCGATGCCGATGTGCGCTGCACCGCCGCGCAGTGGGAAGGCAGCGCCTGGCGCGCCCGCATCGAAACGCCGCAGGGCGGCTTCGATGTCACGCTGCGCATCGCCGGCATGCACAACGTGACCAATGCGCTGGCCGCCACCGCCTGTGCCCTGGCCGCCGGAGTGCCACTCGACGCCGTGGCGCGCGGGCTTTCGGCCTTCGTGCCGGTCAAGGGGCGATCGCGCGCCTTCAGCGTTCCGCACGATGGGCGCGTGGTCACGGCCGTGGACGACACCTACAACGCCAACCCCGATTCCATGCGCGCCGCCATCGACGTGCTGGCTGGCTTGCCCGGCCCGCAGTTGCTGGTGCTGGGCGACATGGGCGAGGTGGGCGAGCAGGGGCCTCAATTCCATGCCGAGGCAGGCGCCCAGGCGCGCGCCAGCGGCATCGGCGGGCTGTTCGCGCTGGGCGCGCTCAGCACTCACGCCGCGCAGGCCTACGGGCCGGATGCGCGGCATTTCGACGACATGGCATCGCTGCTCGCAGCTGTGCAGCAAGCCCTGCCCCAGGTGGGCAGCGTGCTGGTGAAGGGATCTCGGTTCATGAAGATGGAGCAGGTGGTGCAGGCGCTGGAAGCCCGTGCGGACGCAATGAAGAACGCACGCGGGGGCGCCACATGCTGCTGATGCTGTCGCAGTGGCTGCAGGGCCTGTCGCCGGAATTCGGATTCTTCCGGGTGTTCCAGTACCTCACGTTCCGTGCAGTGATGGCCGCGCTCACGGCGCTGGTGATCGGCCTGGTCGCCGGCCCGAAGGTGATCCGCATGCTCACCTCGCTCAAGATCGGCCAGCCCATCCGTGGCTATGCAATGGAGTCGCACCTGTCCAAGAGCGGCACACCGACCATGGGCGGCGTGCTGATCCTGGGTGCCATCGCCATCTCGACGCTGCTGTGGTTCGACCTGTCCAACCGCTTCGTGTGGATCGTGCTGGCCGTGACGCTGGGCTTCGGCGCCATCGGCTGGGTGGACGACTGGCGCAAGGTGGTGCGCAAGGACCCGGAAGGCATGCGTTCGCGCGAAAAGTATTTCTGGCAATCCATCATCGGCCTGCTGGCCGCGCTGTACCTGGTGTTCAGCATTTCCGAGAACTCCAATTCGCGCGTGTTCGAGCTGTTCATCACCTGGGTGCAGTCCGGCTTCTCGCTGGACCTGCCGCCACAGGCCGGGCTGCTGGTGCCGTTCTTCAAAGAAGTGAGCTACCCGCTGGGCGTGCTGGGCTTCGTGATCCTGACCTACCTCGTGATCGTGGGCTCGAGCAACGCTGTCAACCTGACCGACGGTCTCGACGGGCTGGCGATCATGCCGGTGGTGATGGTGGGCTCGGCGCTGGGGCTGTTCGCCTACGTGGCCGGCAGCACCGTGTATTCCAAGTACCTGCTGTTCCCGCACATCGCCGGCGCGGGCGAGTTGCTGATCTTCTGCTCGGCCATGGCAGGGGCCGGCCTGGCCTTCCTGTGGTTCAACACCCATCCGGCCCAGGTGTTCATGGGCGACGTTGGCGCGCTGGCGCTCGGCGGCGCACTGGGCACCATTGCGGTGATCGTGCGCCAGGAGATCGTGCTCGCCATCATGGGCGGCATCTTCGTGGTCGAGGCGCTCTCGGTGATGCTGCAGGTGGCGTGGTTCAAGTACACCAAGAAGCGCTACGGCCAAGGCCGCCGGCTGCTCAAGATGGCGCCGCTGCACCACCATTTCGAAAAGAGCGGCTGGAAGGAAACGCAGGTGGTCGTGCGCTTCTGGATCATCACCATGCTGCTGTGCCTCATCGGCCTGACCACGCTGAAGCTGCGATGAACCCGCACGATCCCCTTCTTCCTGGCGAGGCGCCCGGCCTGCCGCAGGGCGCCACCGGCCCCGGCGAAGGGGTGGCTGCGCCTGCGCGTTGGGAGGAAGCGCCGGAAAAGGATGTGCCGGGCACGCCGGACGATTGGCAGGCGCCAGCCCCGGCCGCCCCCGAGGCACTGGCCCCGGCAAGTTCTGCCGAAGCGGCTGGCCTGCACGAGCCCACCGAACTACCAGAACCGCCCGAAACATCTGCGGTGGTTGAAGCCATGCTGCCGGAGGCGACGGCGACGGACGCAGCCCTCGTGGCACCGCCTTCGCCAGCGCCCGCCGACGACCGCATGGCGCAGGCGCTCGCCGGCATGACGGCCCCTGCCGTGTCCGCCGCGGCGGCCGCCGCTGCTTTCGTGGCGCAGATCTTCGCTGACGTGGCCGCTCCCGATCCGCGCAAAGCGGCAGCGCCCGGTGCTGCCGGCGCCGATGCCGCCCCCGCCGATACCGAAGTGTCCGTTGAGGGCGCCGCTCCTGCAGCCGATGCCGAAGGCCATGGCGACACTGCTCCGGCTCCCCTCGGCCGGCCCGGCGAAAACATGGCGCCGCTGCAGGGCCAGAACATTCTCATCCTCGGCCTGGGCGCGTCGGGCCTGGCCATGGCGCGCTGGTGCGTGCGCTGCGGCGCCGAAGTGACCGTGGCCGACACCCGCGAAGCGCCGCCGCAGCGTGGCACTTTGCATGCCGAACTGCCCCAGGTGCGCTTCGTGGCCGGTGCGTTCGACGAGCAATTGATCGAAGGCCGTGCGCCGCACGCGATCTACCGCTCTCCCGGCTTGGCCCCCGCCACGCTGGCCGCCCTGTCGGGCGCGGCGCAGGCACGTGGCATTCCCTTCGAAGGCGAGCTGGCCCTGTTCGCCATGGCGCTGCGCGACCTGCGCGCATCGCACGGCTATGCACCGTCGGTGCTGGCCATCAGCGGCACCAACGGCAAGACCACCGTGACGTCCCTCACCGGGAAGCTGGTGGACTGCGCCGGCAAGACCGTGGCGGTGGCCGGAAACATCGGCCCGACCCTGCTGGATACGCTGGGCCGGCACATCGATGCGGACACGCTGCCCGAGGTCTGGGTGCTGGAACTGTCGAGCTTTCAGCTTGACGGCGTGACGGGCTTCGAGCCCACGGCCGCAGCGGTGCTCAACATCACGCAGGATCACCTGGACTGGCACGGCAGCCTGGCCGCCTATGCGGCCGCCAAGGCGCGCATCTTCGGCCAGAACGGGCTGATGCTGCTCAATCGCGAAGACCCGGAAGTCATGGGCATGCTGGCCGGCGCCAGTGCCGGCAACCTGCCATCCGGTGGGGCCGCCGCCAAGCCGGCATCGCGCCAGAAGCCACCCAAGGTGCAGGTGCGCCCGCACGTCACGTTCGGCGGCGACATGCCCCAGCGCCCGGGCGATTTCGGCCTGGAAATCGTGAACGGCATGGCCTGGCTCGTGCGTGCCCAGGAGGCCGACGAAACCGCGCGGCGTTCGCGCGTGCAGGACGAAGAGCTGTACATCCAGCGCCTCATGCCGGCCGATGCGCTGCGCATCCGCGGCCGCCACAACGCCGTGAACGCCCTGGCCGCGCTGGCGCTGGCCCAGGCGGCAGGCTGCGCGCTGGGCCCGATGCTGTATGGCCTGCGCGAATACCGCGGCGAGCCGCACCGGGTGGAGCCCATCGGGCTCATCGGCGACGTGGAATATTTCGACGACAGCAAGGGTACGAACGTGGGCGCCACCGTGGCCGCGTTGACGGGCCTGGGGGCCGAGCGCCGGCTGGTCGTCATTCTGGGCGGCGAGGGCAAGGGGCAGGACTTTTCGCCCCTGGCCGCGCCGGTTTCCCGCTATGCCCGTGCGGTGGTGCTGATCGGCCGCGATGCGCCGCAGATCCGCGCCGCCCTGCGCGATGCGGGCGTGGCGCTGCTGGACGCGCAGACCCTGCCCGAGGCCGTGGCCCTGGCCACGCAGCGCGCCCATGGCGGCGATGCGGTGCTGATGTCGCCCGCCTGTGCCAGTTTCGATATGTTCAACGATTACGAGCACCGGGCGCGCGTGTTTTGCGAAGCGGTGCAAGCGCTGGCGAACGACCGTGGCCAGGACCTGGAGGGCTCCGCATGAGCACCGCACCCGCATCGCCCGGCCTGGCGCAGCGCCTGTCCAGCCGATTCGGCGGATGGTTCGGCGGCAAGCCGGCCCAGCCTGCCGACGTGCTGCCCGTGCGCGTGGGCGGGACCGAATACCGCCAGACCACGACCACGCCGGCCAGCGTGCTCGGCTTCGACCAGGCCCTGCTGTGGGTGGTGGTGGCGCTGCTCGCGTGGGGGCTGGTGATGGTGTATTCGGCCTCGATCGCCATGCCGGACAACCCGCGCTTCGGCAAGATTGCGCCCACCCATTTCCTGGTGCGCCACATCATGGCGCTGGTGATTGCCTTCGTCGCCGCGTTGCTGGCGTTCCAGGTGTCCATGGCCACCTGGGAGCGCGTGGCCCCGTGGCTGTTCGTGCTGTCCATCGCCTTGCTGATCGCAGTGCTGATTCCCCACGTGGGCACAGTCGTCAACGGCGCTCGGCGCTGGTTGTCGCTGGGCGTGATGAACTTCCAGCCGTCCGAACTGGCGAAGTTCGCGGTGCTCATCTACGCCTCCGATTACATGGTGCGCAAGATGGACGTGAAGGAGCGCTTCTTCCGCGCCGTGCTGCCCATGGGCGCGGCCGTGGCGGTGGTCGGCGCCTTGCTGCTGGCCGAGCCCGACATGGGCGCCTTCATGGTGATCGCCGTGATCGCCATGGGCATCCTGTTCCTGGGCGGCGTGAACGCCCGCATGTTCTTTCTGATCGCTGCCGTGCTGGTGGGCGCCTTCGCCCTCATGGTGATGATGAGCGACTGGCGTCGCGAGCGCATCTTCGCGTATCTGGACCCCTGGAGCGAAAAGCACGCACTGGGCAAGGGCTACCAGCTGTCGCACTCGCTGATCGCCATCGGCCGCGGCGAGATCTTCGGCGTAGGGCTGGGCGGCAGCGTGGAAAAGCTGCACTGGCTGCCCGAGGCGCACACCGACTTCCTGCTCGCCGTCATCGGGGAAGAGTTCGGCCTGGTCGGCGTGCTCGTCCTCATCGTGCTGTTCCTGTGGATGACCCGCCGCATCATGCACATCGGCCGTCAGGCCATCGCCCTGGACCGCGTGTTCGCGGGGCTGGTGGCGCAGGGCGTTGCGATCTGGATGGGCTTTCAGGCCTTCATCAACATGGGCGTGAACCTGGGCGCGCTGCCGACCAAGGGACTGACGCTGCCGCTGATGAGCTTCGGAGGGTCCGCGATTCTGATGAACCTGGTGGCCATCGCCGTGGTGCTTCGGGTTGACTATGAAAACAAGCACCTCATGCGCGGAGGCCGCGTATGAGGTACTTGTTTTGCCAGAATGAGCATCGCATGGCGCCGGCCATGCCGGGCGCGCAGCGCCCGATGAGGGGTGGCCGCGTATGAGCGCATCGAAGACCGCGCTGATCATGGCCGGCGGGACCGGCGGCCATATTTTTCCGGGCCTTGCCGTGGCCGAGGAATTGCGCGCCCGCGGCTGGCGCGTGCACTGGCTGGGCACGCCCGCCAGCATGGAGTCGCGCCTGGTGCCCCCGCGCGGTTTCGCGTTCGAGCCCATCGACTTTTCCGGGGTGCGCGGCAAGGGACTGGTCACGCTGGCCCTGCTGCCGCTGCGCCTGCTGCGCGCGTTCTGGCAATCGCTGGCGGTGGTACGGCGCGTGAAGCCCGACGTGGTCGTGGGCCTGGGCGGTTATGTGACGTTTCCGGGCGGCATGATGGCCGTGCTGGTGGGCAAGCCGCTGGTGCTGCATGAGCAGAACTCGGTGGCGGGCCTGGTGAATAAAGTGCTGGCCGGCGTGGCCGACCGGGTGTTCACGGCGTTCCCCGAGGTGCTCAAGAAAGCCCAGTGGGTGGGTAACCCGCTGCGCACCGCCTTCACGCAGCAGCCTGCGCCGGCCGAGCGTTTCGCCGGCCGCACGGGGCCGCTGCGCCTGCTCGTCGTGGGCGGCAGCCTGGGCGCGCGGGCGCTCAACGAGATCGTTCCCCAGGCGCTGGCCCGCATTCCTGCGGACCGCCGGCCGGTGGTCACCCACCAGAGCGGCGCGGCGCAGATCGACGCACTGCGCGAGCACTACGCGAAGGCGGGCGTGCAGGCCACGCTCACCCCCTTCATCGACGACACGGCGGCGGCGTTTGCCGACGCCGACCTCATCGTCTGCCGCGCCGGGGCCAGCACCGTGACCGAGATCGCCGCCGTGGGCGCGGCAGCGGTGTTCGTGCCGTTTCCCCATGCGGTGGACGACCACCAGACCGCCAACGCCCGCTTCCTCGTGGACGCCGGCGGCGGGTGGCTCGTGCAGCAGCGCGACCTCACCCCCGAATGGCTGGCGGAAATGCTACAAAATTCAGAGCGCACTGCCCTAGTGGATATTGCGCGGAAGGCCAAAAACATGCAAAAGATCAACGCCACCCGCGAAGTGGTGACTGCCTGCGAGGAACTCGCCGGATGAAGCACGCCATTCGCCACATCCACTTCGTCGGCCTGGGCGGCGCCGGCATGTGCGGCATCGCCGAAGTGCTGTTCAACCTGGGCTACAGCATTTCCGGCTCGGATTTGTCCGACAGCGCCACGCTGCGCCGCCTGGAAGCACTGGGCATCCGCACCTGCGTGGGCCATGCGGCCGCGCACATCGAAGGCGCCGACGCCGTGGTCACCTCCACGGCGGTGCAGGCGGACAACCCCGAAGTGCTGGCCGCCCGCGAAAAGAAGATTCCCGTGGTGCCGCGCGCGCTGATGCTGGCGGAGCTGATGCGCCTGAAACGCGGCATCGCCATCGCCGGCACGCACGGCAAGACCACCACCACCAGCCTCGTCACCAGCGTGCTGGCCGAGGCGGGGCTCGACCCGACCTTCGTGATCGGCGGGCGCCTGAACAGCGCTGGCGCCAACGCCAAGCTGGGCAGCGGCGACTACATCGTCGTGGAAGCGGACGAATCCGACGCCTCGTTCCTCAACCTGCTGCCCGTGATGGCCGTGGTGACGAACATCGACGCCGACCACATGGAAACCTACGGGCACGACTTCGGCCGCCTGAAAGGCGCGTTCGTCGAGTTCCTGCACCGCATGCCGTTCTACGGCACGGCGATCCTGTGCGTGGACAACCCGGCCATCCGCGACATCCTGGCCGACGTGACCTGCCCCATCACGAGCTACGGCTTTTCCGAAGATGCCCAGGTGCGCGCGGTGGACGTGCGGGCCGATGCCGGGCAGATGCGCTTTCGCGTGCAGCGGCGCAACGGCGTCACCCTGCCGGACATCGACGTGGTGCTGAACCTGGCGGGCGAGCACAACGTGCTGAACGCGCTGTCGGCCATCGCGGTCGCGGTCGAGCTGAACATTCCGGACGACGCGTTGCTGCGCGCCCTGGCCAGCTTCAAGGGCGTGGGCCGGCGCTTCCAGCGCTACGGCGACATTCCCGCACCGGGCGGCGGCACGTTCGCGCTGATCGAAGACTACGGCCACCACCCGGTCGAGATGACGGCCACGCTCGCGGCGGCGCGCGGTGCCTTCCCGGGTCGGCGCTTGGTGCTGGCTTTCCAGCCGCACCGCTACAGCCGCACGCGCGACTGCTTCGAGGATTTCGTCAAGGTCATGGGCAGCGCCGATGCCGTGCTGCTGACCGAGGTCTATGCCGCGGGAGAGGCGCCCATAGTGGCCGCCGATGGCCGGTCGCTCACCCGCGCCCTGCGCGTGGCCGGCAAGGTCGAGCCCGTGTTCGTGGACGACGTGGGCACGCTCGCGCAGACGATCGTGGACAACGCCCGCGATGGCGACGTGGTGCTGTGCATGGGCGCAGGCTCGATCGGCGCGGTGCCTGCCAAGGTGGTGGAGATGCTGCAAAAGGAACAAACGCCAGCCCTCTCGGAGGCCGCATGATGAGTACCGAAGACAACACCCAGGCCATCGACGTGCGGGCACTCGGCAAGGTCGCCGTGCTGATGGGCGGCTCGTCCGCCGAGCGCGAGGTTTCGCTCATGTCCGGCGGCGGCGTGCTCCAGGCGCTGCGCGCCCGGGGCGTGGATGCGCACGCCTTCGATCCCTCGCAGACCGACCTGTCCGAACTGCGGCACGGCGGCTATGCGCGCTGCTTCATTGCGCTCCACGGCCGCCACGGCGAGGACGGCACGGTGCAGGGCGCGCTCGAGCTGCTCGGCATTCCGTACACCGGCCCGGGCGTGATGGCGTCCAGCATCGCCATGGACAAGATCATGACCAAGCGCATCTGGCGCTTCGAAGGGCTGCCGACGCCGGACTGGCGCCTCGTCTCAAGCGCTGCGGAGACCGCGCAGGCGCTGCAGGCACTGGGCGCGCCGATGATCGTGAAGCCCTCGCGCGAGGGCTCGACCATCGGCCTCACCAAGGTGACGTCGCCCGGGCAGTGCGAGCAGGCCTATCTGCTGGCCTCCCGCTACGACCCCGAAGTGCTGTGCGAAGAATTCATCGAGGGCGACGAGACCACCTGCCCGGTGCTGGGCCAGGGCGCGGGCGCCCGGGCGCTGCCGGTGATCCGCATCGTGGCGCCCGCTGGCAACTACGACTACCAGAACAAGTATTTCACCGACGTCACCCAGTACCACTGCCCGAGCGGCCTGCCCGAGCAGGAGGAGCGCGAGATCCAGCGGCTGGTGGTCGAGGCCTTCCGCACGCTGCAGTGCCGCGGCTGGGCGCGCGCCGACATCATGATCCGCGCCAGCGACCGCAAGCCTTTTCTGCTGGAGATCAACACCTCGCCCGGCATGACCGGCCATTCGCTGGTGCCCATGTCGGCCCGCGCGAGCGGCGTGAGCTACGAGGCGCTGTGCCTGAGCATTCTCGCGAGCGCATCGCTCGACGGGCTGCAAGGCAGCGCTGGCGCCGCGACGCCGACCGTGACCCCAGGAACGCCAGGAGCCGCATGACCCCCTCGCTGCCCGCACCGCTTGACGTCAAGCTCATGAACCTGACCGCCACGGTCCTGTTCGTGGGCTGCGCCGCGTTCGTGCTGGTGGCGGGCGGCTCGTGGATGCTGCGCCATCCGGCGTTCGCGATCGGGCGCATCGTGGTGCAGGGCGAACTGGTGCACAACAACGCCGTGACGCTGCGCGCCAATGTCGGCCCGCACCTGGTGGGCAATTTCTTCACGGTGGACCTGCGGGCCGTGCGCGAAGCGTTCGAGCAGGTTCCCTGGGTGCGCCATGCCATGGTGCGGCGCGAGTTTCCCAACAGCCTGCGCGTGGAACTGCAGGAGCACGACGCTGCCGCCTATTGGGGCGCCGAGGAGGGCTCCACGCTGGTCAACAGCCAGGGCGAAGTGTTCGAGGCCAACGGCGACGACCTGGACGCGGATGACCTGCCCCGCCTGCAAGGGCCGCAGGGCCATTCGCTGGAGGTGCTGCAGATGTACCACCGCCTGGGCCCGGTCTTTCAGCCGCTCGGCGCGAAGGTCGATGCGCTCGAACTCACCGGGCGTGGCGGCTGGCGCGCCACGCTGGACAGCGGCGCGGCCGTGGAGCTGGGCGGCGGCACCCCCGAAGAGGTGGTGCAGCGTTCGCAGCGCTTCGTGCGCACGCTGGCACGCGTGGCCGGCCAGTACGGACGCCGCGCGGATGCGCTCGAGTCGGCCGATCTGCGCCATGCCGACGGCTATGCGCTGCGGCTGCGCGGCGTGACCACGGTGAATGGCGATGCGCCCAAGGCCGCCGCCAGGGCGCCCGCGCGCAATGCGGCGCAGCGCGCACGCCCAGGCAGAACAACAGGGCAGAACCACTGAGGGCAGGACACAGATATGGCAAGAGAATACAAAGACGTGGTCGTGGGGCTGGACATCGGCACCGCCAAGGTGATGGCGGTGGTCGCCGAGGTGCTGCCCAACGGCGAACTCAAGCTCGCGGGGCTGGGCGTGGCGCCCAGCAACGGGCTCAAGCGCGGCGTGGTGGTGAACATCGACGCCACGGTGCAGAGCATCCAGCAGGCTTTGAAAGAGGCCGAGCTGATGGCCGACTGCAAGATCCAGCGCGTATA
>Ga0308157_10010156_pt1 | contig 10273 bp, 10 predicted proteins | sample PhyBR1_FD_201035 | JGI IMG/M metagenome (GOLD analysis project Ga0308157, IMG submission 201035) | Phyllosphere microbial communities from UC Gill Tract Community Farm, Albany, California, United States - DLSLB.R1 | ecosystem: Host-associated > Plants > Phyllosphere > Unclassified | place: USA... | reverse complement strand
ATAGCGCCTTGCGCAGGCGCAGATTGGGCTAGGCGGCTTTTTGTTCCACCACGCAAAAGCTGGCGGCGTAGTCGGCCTCGTCGGTCACGCTGATGTGGGCGCTGAGCCGTCGCGCCTCGAACCAGTCCTTGAGCGCGCCGTGCAGCACGAGCTCGGGCTTGCCGCTGGCGGCACTCGCGATCTCGCAGTGGCGCCAGGTCATGGGCATCACCATGCCCAGGCCGATGGCCTTGCTGAAGGCTTCCTTGGCGGAAAAGCGCGTGGCCAGGTAGCGCACGCCCCGGTCCGGCCAGCGCGCGCTCCGTGCCTGCCAGGTTCGCAGCTCGGCCTCGCTGAGGATTCTCAAGGCAAAGCGCTCGCCGTGGCGCGCCAGGCTGGCGCGGATGCGGCGGATGTCGCAGATGTCGGTGCCGATGCCGTAGATCATCCGGCTGTCGCTGCCGGTGCGAAAGCCTCGTCGATGCAGTGCAGGTAGCCTTTCACGGCGGCGCCGTAGCCCGTCTCCAGCGCATCGGCGATGAGCGCGTGGCCGATGGAGACTTCAAGGACGCCGGGCACCACGCGCAGGAACTCGGTCAGGTTGTCGCGGTTGAGGTCGTGGCCGGCGTTGACGCCCAGGCCGGCCGCCGCTGCGGCCTGCGCCGCCTGCGCGAACTGCGCCAGTACCTTGGGCTTTTCCGGCTCGGACCAGGCCTTGGCATAGCTTTCGGTGTAGAGCTCGACCCGGTCGGCGCCCACGGCCCTGGCCGCCGCCATGGCCTCGGGGTGCGGGTCCATGAACAGGCTCACGCGCACGCCGCGCGCATGCGCGTACTCGATGTGCGGCCGCAGGCGCTCGGCGTCCTCGGGAAAGGTCCAGCCATGGTCGCTGGTGAACTGGCCTTCGCTGTCGGGCACGAAGGTGCACTGGTGCAGCGGCAGGCCACGCGCGGAGAGGTCGCGCACGAAATGCATCAGGTTGTGCATCGGGTTGCCCTCGATGTTGAACTCGCAGTGCGGCCAGTCCTTCATCAACGCAGCGATCTCGTAGACGTCGTCGGCGCGGATGTGGCGCTCGTCCGGCCGGGGGTGCACGGTGATGCCCTGGGCGCCGGCCTGCAGGCACAGCTCGGCGGCGCGCAGCAGGTTTGGGATGTCCAGATACCGGCTGTTGCGCAGCAGCGCCACCTTGTTGACATTGACCGACAGCGCCGTCTTGCGGGTGCCGGGCGGATGCGGGGGGTGGGAACGGTGGTCGGTATGGTGGAATAAGGCGATCATGGCGGGGTCGATCAGTGATCAGTTAAAGGGCTTGCAGGTCCATCATCATTTGCCGGGTTTTCAAAACCCTGACGCCGCAATGGTAGTGCAGCAGGGCACGCAGCTGGTGCTTGAGCAGGTTGGCCGCGGGCAGGCAAGCCTGCAGGGTGTCGGCAAAGGTGGCGCCCTCGCCCAGCGCCTGCTGCAGCGCCTGCCACTGCGCGCCCGGCACGCCAAAGCGGTCGTCCTCGTGCGCCAGCCGCAGGCCGGCCTCGGGCACCAGCAGGTAAAGCTGCTCCGCGTCCAGCGGCGCCAGCGTGGCCGTTTCCATGTCCAGCCGCGGCAGCAGCCCGATGCCCTGCAAGAGGCGCAGCTCGAAGGCGCGCAGCGCCAGCTGCAGCGTGTCGGCATGCTGGCTGGCCAGCAGCTGGACCGTGGCGGCGTAGGCGTCGAACAGCAACGGGTGCGGGTCGTCGCGCGCCAGCAGGCGCATCAAGAGCTCGTTGAGGTAGTAGCCCGACAGCAGCGCATCGCCCGTGGGCATGACATGGCCGCCCTGCCATTCAGCGCTCTTGAGGTTGCGGATCTCGGCGTCGCCGCCGAAGGCCACGTGCAGCGGCTGCAGCGGCAGCAAGATGGGCCGAAAGCTCGAACTCGGCCGCTTGGCGCCGCGCGCCACCAGCGCCACCCGCCCGTGGTGGCGGGTGAACACGTCCAGGATCAGGCTGGACTCGCTCCAGTCGTAACGGTGCAGCACATAGCCAGGCTCGTTGCTGATGCGTTGGGCGGCCACCGGGTGCGGTCTGGGCTGTGGGCTTGAGGAAAAAGCAGGCTCGGGCGGCTGGCCTACTCGTAGCCGAACGTCTTGACCCGCGCCTCGTCGTCGGCCCAGCCCGAGCGCACCTTGACCCAGAGCTCCAGGAACACCTTGCCGCCGGTGAGCGTTTCGAGCTCGTGGCGCGCCTCGGTGCCGATGCGCTTGAGTTTCTCGCCCTTCTCGCCAATGATCATGCCCTTGTGGCCGTCGCGCTCGACGACGATGGTGGCGGCAATCTTGCGCAAGTTGCCCTCTTCCTCGTAGGTGTCGATGACCACGGTCGAGGTGTAGGGCAGCTCGTCGCCGGTCAGGCGAAAGAGCTTTTCACGGATGATCTCGGCGGCCATGAAGCGGTCGCTGCGGTCGGTGAGCGCGTCGGCCTCGTACATCCAGGGCTGCACGGGCAAATATTTTTCGCAGATGCCGAACAGGCGCTCGATGTCCCGGGCGTTGTTGGCCGACATGGGCACGAATTCGGCAAAGTTGTGCCGCTCCTGCATGGCGCGCAGCCAGGGCGCGATCTCGGCGCGGCGGTGGATCAGGTCGAACTTGTTGGCCAGCAGGATGGCCGGCGTCTTCTCGGGCAGCAGGGCCAACACCTTGGCATCGGCCAGGTTGAACTGCCCGGCCTCGACCACGAAGACGATCAGGTCCACGTCGTTGACGGCGCCCACGACGGTGCGGTTGAGCGAGCGGTTCAGTGCGTTGCCGTGCCGGGTCTGAAAGCCGGGCGTGTCCACAAAGACGAACTGCGTGGCCCCGCGGGTGCGCATGCCGGTGATGCGGTGGCGCGTGGTCTGCGCCTTGCGCGAGGTGATGCTGACCTTCTGGCCGACCAGCGCATTGAGCAGCGTGGACTTGCCCACGTTGGGCTTGCCGACGATGGCGATCAGGCCGCAGCGCTGGCTGTCAACCGGCGGAACAGGCGCCGCCCCTTCATCGGCTGGCACCGCCGCGCCGCGCGAGGCAATGGCCCGCGCCAGCATGGCGTCGAGCGCGTCCTGGCTTTGCAGCGGCGCCTGCGGCTCGGGCGCGGCATTGGCAGACGGGCGGGATTCTTTTTTACCGGTACTCATAATTCATTCAATCGTGTGCGGCTGCGCGGTGCGGATCGGTGCAGCCAAAGAGGTCAGTCAGGCCCGGGTCTTGAGAAACTGGAGCATAGCCGTGGCGGCGGCCTGCTCGCCGGCGCGGCGCGAGTTGCCGCTGCCGCGCGCGGTGCGGCCCAGGGAGGTGATTTCACATTCGACGTCAAAGGTCTGCATGTGCGCGGCGCCCGTGGTGGTCACGATGCGGTACGCGGGAAGGCTCATTTTGCGCCCTTGCAGCCACTCCTGCAATTCGGTCTTCGGGTCCTTGCCGATGGCCTTCATCTGCGGGTTGACCTTGACGTCCTTGAAGAGGCGCCGCACCAGCCGGTCGGCCTTGTCAAAACCGGCGTCCAGGTAGACCGCGCCGATCACCGCCTCCAGCGCGTCGGCCAGCATCGAGGGCCGGTTGCGCCCGCCCGAGCGGACCTCGCCCTCGCCCAGCCGCAGCAGCTCGGGCAGGCCCAGCGCCACGGCCAGCTGGTGCAGCGTGTCCTGCTTGACCAGGTTGGCGCGGATGCGCGAGAGGTCGCCCTCGGGCAGTTGGCTGAGCTGCTCATAGAGCAGCCCGGCCACCGCCAGGTTCAGGACGGAGTCGCCCAGGAACTCGACGCGCTCGTTGTGGTCGGCCGAAAAGCTGCGGTGCGTAAGGGCCTGCACCAGGAGGCCGGGATGGGCGAATTCGTGCTGCAGCCGCTGCTGCAGGGCCTGCAGCGCCGGAGGGAGGGGATGGGAAGCCAAGGGAGGGGTCTTCACTTATTTGGATCGGCCGTTGTACTTGAGCAGCAGGTAGGCAGGGCCGGCCATGTGGATTTCCTTGGCGTAGGAAAAAGCCACCACCGTCTTGTCGCCCTCCTTCGTCACGTCCAGGTCTTTGCCGGCGATGGAATGGATGTCGTCGATCTGCCCGGCCTTGTCGAAAATCGACCGCACCTCGGGCACGGTGCTCCCGGCCGCGGCCTTGGTGGCCGCCTTGGTGATGGCCTGGTATTCGAGCAAGGTGGGCAGCACCTGGGCGCCGAGCACAAAGGTGCAGGCCAGCACGCCGCCGACAAACAAAAGGCCAATAAAGGAAATACCGCGCTGCTTGTGTTTCATGACGGGTTGCAAGGGCTGTGAAAGAAGGGAGAAAACCTTGAAAGGGAAAAGTTGACGGCCCGGGACAGGGTCACTGGAAGGAACCGATGCGCTTGAGGTTGCCGAAGTTCATCCAGACAAAAAATGCCTTGCCGACGATGTTTTCCTCGGGGACGAAGCCCCAGTAGCGCGAATCGAGCGAATTGTCCCGGTTGTCGCCCATCATGAAATAGTGGCCTGCGGGCACCTTGCAGACCACGCCTTCGGTGCTGTAGCGACAGTTTTCGCGGAACTTGAAATTGTCGGCGCCAGCGACAAAGGCCGGGCGCTCGTCGTCGTTGAGCAGCCGGTAGGTCTTGTTGCCGTTGGTTTCCTCGAACTGCTTGGCGTAGCGCATGGCGTCGGCGTCAAAAAAATCCGGCAGCGCCGTCTTGGGCAGCGGCTTGCCGTTGATGGCGAGCTGCTTGTTCAGGTAGGCCACCTCGTCGCCTGGAATGCCGACCACGCGCTTGATGTAATCAAGGCTGGGCTTGGGCGGGTAGCGAAACACCATCACGTCGCCGCGCTCCGGACTGTGGTTGTCCAGCACCTTGCGGTTGATGACCGGCAGGCGCACGCCGTAGTGAAACTTGTTCACCAAGATCAGGTCGTTGACCAGCAGCGTCGGAATCATCGAGCCCGAGGGAATCTTGAAGGGCTCGAACAGGAACGAGCGCAGCAGGAAAACGACGATGATCACCGGGAACAGGCCGGCGGTCCAGTCCAGCCACCAGGGCTGCATGATGAGGCGGCTCTTGGCTTCGGCCGTGTTGTCATCGACCTGGCTGATGCCCATCCTGGCCAGCTCGGCCTGCCTTGTGGCCTGGTTGGCCTCCAGCTCGGCCACGGCCTTGCGCCGCTGCGGCAGGAAGTAAAGCCGCTCGGCCACCCAGTAGAGGCCCGTCACCAGCGCAGCCAGAAACAGCAGCAGCGAAAAGTTTCCTTCGACGATGCCGAAATACCAGGCGGCCCCGTAGCCGACAAAGCCGGCCAGCAGCACGGCCGTGATGGAGCTCATGGCGCCGCGCATCAGTCTTCCACCTGCAAGATGGCCAGGAAGGCTTCCTGGGGCACTTCCACCGAGCCGATCTGCTTCATGCGTTTCTTGCCGGCCTTCTGCTTTTCGAGCAGCTTTTTCTTGCGCGAGATGTCTCCGCCGTAGCACTTGGCGATCACGTTCTTGCGCAGTGCCTTGAGGGTTTCGCGGGCGATGATGTTGGCGCCGATGGCCGCCTGGATCGCCACGTCGAACTGCTGGCGCGAGATGATCTCGCGCATCTTGGCGACCACCGCCCGGCCCCGGTAGGCCGACTGGCTGCGGTGCACGATGATGGACAGCGCATCAACCTTCTCGCCGTTCAGAAGAATGTCGACCTTCACCACGTCGGAGGCGCGGAATTCCTTGAACTCGTAGTCCATCGAGGCGTAGCCGCGCGAGACCGACTTGAGCTTGTCGAAGAAGTCCAGCACGATCTCGCCCAGCGGCATCTCGTAGGTGAGCATCACCTGCTTGCCGTGGTAAGCCATGTTCATCTGGACGCCGCGCTTTTGGTTGGCCAGCGTCATGACCGCGCCCACGTAGTCCTGCGGCATGTACAGGTGAACGGTGACGATGGGCTCGCGGATCTCGTTGATGCGGCCGGCATCGGGGATCTTCGACGGGTTCTCGACCTTGATGATGTCGCCGTCGGAGCCAAGCACTTCGTAGACCACGCTGGGCGCGGTGGTGATCAGGTCCTGGTCGAACTCGCGCTCCAGCCGCTCCTGCACGATCTCCATGTGCAACAGGCCGAGAAAACCGCAGCGAAAGCCAAAGCCCAGCGCCTCGCTCACCTCGGGCTCGTAGTGCAGCGAGGCGTCGTTGAGCTTCAACTTTTCCAGCGCGTCGCGCAGCGACTCGTATTCGCTCGCTTCCGACGGGTACAGGCCGGCAAACACCTGCGGCTGGATTTCCTTGAAGCCGGGCAGCGGCTCGGACGCGGTAAAGGCCGCGCCGCCGGTGCCGCCCTTGATCAGGGTGATGGTGTCGCCCACGCGGGCGGCCTGCAACTCCTTGATGCCGGCGATGACGAAGCCCACCTCGCCCGCTTCGAGCGCAGGGCGTGGTTCGTTGTGCGGCGTGAAAACGCCCAGCTGCTCGGCGTTGTAAGTCGCCTCGCTGGCCATGAGCTTGATGCGGTCGCCCTTGGCCAGGCGGCCATCGACCACGCGCACCAGCATCACCACGCCCACGTAGGCGTCGTACCAGCTGTCGATGATCATCGCGCGCAGGGCGGCGGCCGGGTTGCCCTTGGGCGGCGGCACCAGCGCCACGACGGCTTCGAGAATCTCGTCGATGCCCATGCCGGTCTTGGCGCTGCAGGGAATGGCGTCGGTCGCGTCGATGCCGATGACCTCCTCGATTTCCTGCTTGGCGTTGTCGGGGTCGGCCTGCGGCAGGTCCATCTTGTTGAGCACCGGCACCACCGTCACGCCCAGGTCGAGCGCGGTGTAGCAGTTGGCCACCGTCTGGGCCTCGACGCCCTGGCTGGCATCGACCACCAGCAGCGCGCCCTCGCAGGCCGACAGCGAGCGGCTGACTTCGTAGGAAAAGTCCACGTGGCCGGGCGTGTCGATCAGGTTGAGGTTGTAAACCTGGCCGTCCTGGGCCTTGTACTTGAGCGCAGCGGTCTGGGCCTTGATGGTGATGCCGCGCTCTTTTTCGATGTCCATCGAATCGAGCACCTGCGCGCTCATCTCGCGGTCCTGCAGCCCGCCGCAGCGCTGGATGAGCCGGTCGGCCAACGTCGATTTGCCGTGATCAATGTGCGCAATGATCGAAAAATTTCGGATGTGATTCATCAACAAAAACGCCTGGTACTTTGAATAAGGTGCGACAAAAAATACAGCTCATCGCGGGAAAGCATAAAAAAAGGCGCGTCTTGCATTGACGCGCCCTGAACCAACAATCTGTGGCAACTGCGAAAGTTGGAACCTCATTGTAGGCAAAAAGCCGGCGCTGAAAACCCTTGGAATCCCGCAACTGCCCAGCCCGCAGGCTTTGAAAGGGCAGCTTGCGCGGCCATTGCAAGTCAATTTTACAGAGGTGGCACAAGGTAACGGCTCCGGGACCCTGTCGAACGTCCTGATACAACTTGCCGCCCCATGGGCAATGCCGCCCCGGTGTTCAAATGCTGCCGCATTCTACCCAACGTTGCCGAAGTACCGGGTTTTTGGCATTGCAGGGCGTTTCAGCGCGTCGGCTTGATGATCACGAACTGCGCCAGTTCGCCGCGCCGCACCAGCATCGTCATGCCCTTGGACTTGTCGACTTTTGCCAGCGCCGCCTCGAAGCTGGCCACGCTGGTCACTTCCATGTTGGCAATCGAGACGATGACGTCGCCTTCGCGCAGGCCGGCCCGGGCGGCGGCGCCCTGCACCGCATCGACCTTGACGCCACCCTTGACCTTGAGCTCGTTTTTCTGCGCGTCCGTGATGTTGCTCACCGACAGGCCCAGCGCCTGGGCGGGCCCGGCCGCTGGCGCCTTGGACGTCTCGGCAGACGCGGGACGCGCGGGCTTGTCGGCCTCGACCTCGGCAATCGTCACCACCAGGTCCCGGCTGGCGCCGCGCCGGAACACGGTCACGGTCGCCTTGGTGCCGGGCTTGATGTTGCCCACCAGGCGCGGCAGGTCGCTGGCCTTGTCGATGGTCTTGCCCTCGAACTTGGTGATGATGTCGCCGGCCTCGATGCCCGCCTTCTCGGCCGGCGCCCCGCTTTCGACGCCGCGCACGAGCGCGCCCTGCGGCTTGCCCAGGCCGATGGATTCGGCCACGTCCTTGGTCACCTGGTCGATCTGCACGCCGATGCGCCCGCGCGTGACCTTGCCGCTCACGCGCAGCTGCTCGGCCACGCGCGTCGCCTCGTCGATCGGGATGGCAAAGGAAATGCCCTGAAAGCCGCCCGAGCGCGAGTAGATCTGGCTGTTGATGCCCACGACCTCGCCGCGCATGTTGATGAGCGGACCGCCCGAGTTGCCCGGGTTGATGGCCACGTCGGTCTGGATGAACGGCAGGTAGTCGCCCGTGTCGCGCTGCTTGGCGCTGACGATGCCGGCGGTCACCGTGTTTTCAAGCCCGAAAGGCGAGCCGATGGCCATGACCCACTCGCCCACGCGCAGCCGGCCGATGTCGGCGATCTTTACCGCCGGCAGGCCGGCCGCCTCGATCTTGACCACGGCCACGTCGCTGCGCTTGTCCGAGCCGATGATCTTGGCCTTGAACTCGCGCTTGTCCGTCAGGGTGACGATGACCTCGTCGGCGCCCTCGACGACGTGGGCATTGGTCATGACGAAGCCGTCGGCCGTCAAAATAAAGCCCGAGCCGACGCCGCGCGGCTGCTCCTCGTCGGGCTGGCTCGGGTCGGGGCGCGGCGCGCGCGGCATGTTGGGCGGCACCGGAATGCCAAAGCGCTTGAAGAACTCCAGCATCTGCTCATCGACATTGCCCCCGCTTGACGCCTTGACCTTTTCCAGCGTGCGGATGTTCACCACCGACGGCCCCACCTGGTCCACCAAGTCGGTGAAATCGGGCAAGGTGCGGCCTTGTTGTGCCCACACTGGCGCGGCCGGCAGCACGCTGGCGGTGGCGGCCACGGCCATCAAGCCGGCCGCCAAGTAGGGACGCAGGGGTTTGAGGTTCAATTCGAGCATCTTCAGCCTTGTCTTGGAGGGTTGGAATCGGGTTAAAACGGCAAATTGTCCTGAAGGAACCGCGGGGCCGGCCAGCCGGTGCGAGCCGCGTTCGGCGCACCGGCGGCTGCCTGCCACCGCGAGAAGTTTATTTTTTACGCTCCAGCCCGCGGGCAAACAGCTGCAAGGTGGCAATCGGCACCTCCCCCACCAGCGTCACCCAGTAGGCCTCGAGCTGGCGCGTCAGCGTGTGGGTGGCGCCCATGGCCAGGCTGGCCTCGCGGATGTGGCGCTGGCGGTCGTAAGGCTCGATGAAGATGGACACCGAGGCCAAGCCGTCGGAAAAAATCCATTGCAGCGGCCCTTCGGCCGCTTCCGCCGGCGCGGCGCCGACAGCGGCCAGGGCCGACGCAGGACGGCGGTAGCAGCTCATGGGGTTGAAGCCGGCCACGGGGGCCTTGAGCGCCCAGCCTTCGGCGCTGGCGGTGGTCTTGACCAGCACCGGTTTTTCCAGGCGGTAGCCCTGCACCTTGCCCATCATCTGGATGAGCTTGTCCATCTTGACGGGCACGTCGAGCTCCAGCTCGGAAAAAGCGGCCTGCTCGACGACCTTGCCGTCCGCATCGAGCGTCTGCAGCTTGACCACCAGGCCGTTGCGCCGCTCGGTCCAGACACGGTAGCCAAAGCGCAGGCCGTCCCTGGGCGACAGCACCACGATGTCGGCGTCCACGCCGGCAACGCGCCCTGCGCCCTCCTGGCGGAACTGGTAGAAGTCGGCGACCCGGCTGTCGGCCGACTGGAACAATTCTGGAAACAGGCCCAGCGACTCGCGTTTCTCGCTGCGAGCCAGCTTGTGCTCCGGCATGAAGGTCACGACCTCGTCGTTGTGCCGAAAGACCGAGCGCGGCGCGCCGGTCAGGGTCTCGACGCGCTCGACCTGCTGGGCGCCTTCGCACACATGCCAGATCTTGGCGCTGGACATGTTGCCGCCGGCCGACACCACGAACGTGCCGACGTAGGAGCGGTTGGAGGCGGCCTGGTGCATGCGCATCAGCCAGTCGTTCAGGCTGCGCGCTTCGGTTGCCGTGCCGGCGGGCGCGGGCGGCGGCGCGGCGGCAGGCACCTGGGCCGCTACATAATTCATAGCAACCAATGCAGACGCAGCAAGGGCAAACCGGCTTAAATGCTTGAGAAGCATGCCACCACCCGACATGGTGCGCACCTCAGCGCCCGCCCATGGCCTGCAGGTCCTGCGGCAACTCGAACGTGGCATTTCTCAGAAATCCGGAAGACTCCTGCAGCGCCGACGTGGCGCCGAACTGCCGGTGCGCCGCCAGCAATTC
>Ga0308157_10010155_pt1 | contig 10275 bp, 9 predicted proteins | sample PhyBR1_FD_201035 | JGI IMG/M metagenome (GOLD analysis project Ga0308157, IMG submission 201035) | Phyllosphere microbial communities from UC Gill Tract Community Farm, Albany, California, United States - DLSLB.R1 | ecosystem: Host-associated > Plants > Phyllosphere > Unclassified | place: USA... | reverse complement strand
GATCCAGGCAGATTTCGACCCCGATCGTCAGGCCGTCCAGAACAAAAATGCAGTGTCCGTCGTCGTGGCGCAACTGCCATTCGCTGCTGGGGATGCCGGCCATGGATGACGGCAGCCGGCTCAAGTGATCGGTCCACTCGTCCATTAGCGGAAATGGAACATTGCGGGCTGAAAGCCTCTGCCAAGCGATGAAGTCGATGTTGGACTTGAACTCCTTGATGATCAGGCGTCCATCGTCCCCGGCGGGCGCCGCGCCGCCTTTCTGGACCAGGCAGTGGTTATACGCCTGGTATCGGTCAACCCCGGTGTCGATGCTTTGAGAAAGGATGGTGCCGAACACAAAAGAGCCAGTCCTCGTATTCCGGCTTTCGGACCAGCTCCTGCAGTTTCAACACGACTGCCGATGTCCGGTCTACCGGATACGCCCCGTTCACGCCGCGGAAAAAGAACTCCGGCATCATGTAGATCTTCAGGCACCTCGGGTTGTTGTCGATACTGTCCTGCCGTACCGCCTGTTGGATCGCCTGGTCCACGACGTCGCATCGCAGGGCGTAGTCCTGGTTGGTGCTGGGATTGCCCAAATAAGTCAGGTTGCCTTGCGCATCCTGCTCTGGCGCCGAGCACAAACTGTGACCGACGAACTGTACTGTTTGGTATGGGGAAGGCACGCGGGTCGTCCTTGATCAATGGAGTAGAGACTGATTCGAGTTGGGGGGGCGGTCGTCAGGCTTCCAGCACGGCCAGGCTTTGAGTGGCCTGCAGCATGATTTTGTCGTTGATCGATTTGGCCAACGTCGAGACGATCTTCGCGGCTTGCTCCGGATCATCGATCGAATGGCTGATGTGCTGATTGTTCAGCGTACGGGACTGCTCGACGCTGATGGTGTATTGATGCGCGATCTCGTGCAGCGCGGCCCAGGAGCAGATGTGCTCCAGGTATGACAGCATGAAGACTTGCGATTTGTATTCCGCGATACGCTCGTCCTTGGACAGCGACTCCAGGTCGATCACCTGCTTGTCCATGCTGTCCTGGCGCAAGTTCTCGCACGCCGTCGAAATCTGCCGCCAGAACATGGCCGCATCATTCAGCGCCACGATGACTTGGCTGATGGCGAACATCGCCACCTGCAACGCCTTGACCGCGACCTCGGCATTGGCGCCGACGACCTGCGTGGCTGCCAATTGCCCGACCATCCCGCCCATCTTTATCTCAAGATCGTTACGTTCTTGATTGACCTGACGCTTGATGTCGATGATCTTTTCGAGTTTTGACTGAGACTGGTCCGCAGCGCTGAATGACTGTTTGGCCATGTTGTCGGTGCCTTCCGCCAGCTTCCGCGCAGAGGCGCCCAGGGCGGCATACGTTTCACCCGCCGCGACCGACTGCGCTTTCAGGTCTTTGATGTCGGCCTCAAACTGCGCGACGTTCTTGGTTTCGGCTTGAATGATCGCCTGCTTGTCCGCAATGGACTTGTCCCGGCCGGTCTTCTTCGCAGCGTCGTCCTTGCCCTCTGCGGTCTCGCCGTCAGGCTGCGCTTTCAGATCGTCGATTTCCTTCTGGCTCAAGGCGATGGTCTCTTTGGCGCAATCCAGCTTGCGGGTCAGATCGCTCAGCTTCTTGTTGACGTCGTCTTTTTCCTTCTTTGCCGCTTCCCATTTTTCGGTTATCTGCTTGAGTTCAGCGTTGTCCAAGGTGCCGTCTGGTTCTGCGCGACAAGCACCGATAGCGGATTGCGAGTCTGCGCATACGTCTGCAAGCCTGCTGCCGCCACGCCACTTACCAACGAAATGATGCCAAGGACAAAGCCCCGCTTCTTGTCGGCCGACAACTCCTTTTCGGCCTTCGCCTGGTCAGCGTTGACCTTTTCGAGTTCCTTGACAAGGTTCCCTATGCTGGTTTGGCAACCCTCCAGTTCAGCGTTCAGTTTCACCATTTCCTGATGGGCGTGACGCCGCTTTTCTTCTTCGGAAGCGTGGGCCAAGGCCGCTTCGCTTTTTGCCTCGGCGGATTTTCCTTGAAGGTCCAGGAACTGGTCGGACAATTTTGCCGCAGCCGCCGACATTCTCTTGGCCTGATCCGCGCAGCGCGCCAATTTGGCCAGGGCCACGCCGTCGCTGCCCTGGATCAGGTAGGCATAGGCTGCGTCCAGCAGTTTCAAGGTTTGCTGGCAACTGTCCTTGAGGGTCAGCATCGTTTCATTGGCCAGCACGCATATCTTGCCGAATTCGCTTTGCAGGTCGATGACCTTGGACTTGACGACGCCGGCGTTGGCCGCGGTGGCGCCGATATAAGCCAGCCGGTACATGTCCACGCACAGGTCCAGATTGTTGATGACGGTGTCCAGGCGCAGGTTGCCCAGGATTTCCTTCTGCTTCTGCAGAACCAATACGTCGACGGCCGACGGACGTTCGTTGAGGATGTATTCGCGGTTTTCAACGATGAGGATTTCATATTCGGCAGCCATGTTGCTTCTCCGTAGTTATTAGCGCTGAAGGTTCAGGAAAACACTGATTGCGGACGCGGGGCCGCCGTTTCGCGGCGCGAGTCGGCGGCATTGCGTGGGAGGTAAACGTGTGGGAAAGGCGATCAGGCCGGATGGGCCTCAAGTGCCTGGTATGCGGATACGACCATCTGGTCGAATCGGATCACGGCATCCAGTAGAGACAATCGCTCGATGCGGGTGTCTTCGAAGTAGTCGATGACGGGATTGCTGTCGCCAAGCAGCACAATGATCTCGTCGATGTCGGCAATGTCGTAGTTGACGCTGTCGCAACGGTTGGCCGCCAGGACGTAGAAGTTCGCAACGTCGTTGAAAAACACGAGTTGGGTTTCCATGTATTTCTTGAGGTCGACAAGGGAACGCTTGACCGGCTTCAACTGATCCAGTTCGGCCTGCAGCGCTTGATTCCGGGCCTTGAGCTTCGCCATGGCGGCTTGCAATTTCGCTTGGTCCCGCGCCAGGTCCGCCAGCTCCCGTTCAAGCGTTTTCTGCTGATCGTGGGCCAGATTCAGGGCTTTCTTGATTGCTTCGATGGCGGTATTGATTGCGTCCAATGCGGCATAGAAGGCCCGTTTTAGCCATTTCCAGATCGGAATGTTGGAACTGCGCTGGGCGGCCTTCTCGCGTTCTTTCTCGGCGAGTTCGTCCTTGGCCTTTTTTATTTTCGCCGCTACGAGATCAAGCGCCTTTTGCTTGTCTTCGAGGGCCTTCTTCAAGGTGCTTTGATTGGCTAGAACGTCGTCCTGTTGCGCCGTCAACGATCGGATGTTGGATTCGGTCTCCGTCATCAGATCGATCAGCCCCTTGATCATGTACACGATCGCTCCCTGAGTCGCCAGGGCGGCTTCTTTTGCAAAGCCGCTCAGCGATTTCATGGCGTCGATGTTGTACTTGAGCGCGCGGATCGTCGTCTGCGCGGCAACCACATCGTTTGCTTTCAGATGCCGTATCAGCGCGTCGTAGTCTCGCTGGATCGCGCGAACGCCGATGTCCAGGTGCTGGACGCCGTTCGAATGGGACAGATTCTGCATGCCGCCTCCCGGAATGCCCCTGCTGGGTTGGGGCGTGGTCTGACCTGCGGCAGACTATTCTTCCGGGGGGAGCCTGAACATCACTGGAATTGGTGCTTTTTATGTGATGGTCGAAAAAGAGCGGGGATGCGCCGCCGTCTTACTCTTCGCTGGTCCATTCCACCTGCACGCCCAGGCTGCGCAGGTTTTCAACAAACTGCGGATGCGCCCGGCGGATCGGCGTGGCGTTGCGGATTTCAGAGCGGCCCTTGATGCTGCTGGCCACCATGAACAAGGCGATGGCCACGCGGATGATGTAGGGGCTTTCGACCACGGCCGGCGTCAGCGGATTGCCGCCAAACGTCACGACCCGATGGGGGTCGGACGAAAACACGTGCGCGCCGAACTTCGACAATTCGCCCGTCCAGCCCAGCGCGCCGTCGTAGACCTTGTTCCAGAACATCGCGTTGCCCTCGGCGCATACGCCCAGCGCGATGAAGATCGGCAACAGGTCCACCGGAAAGTACGGCCACGGCGCCGCTTCGACCTTGGTCAGCACGTTGCTGGTGAAGGGCGTCTGCACCTTCAGCGGCCCCGCGCGTAGCGCGCGTGACCAGCCGTCCTTGTGCTCGATCTGCACGCCGAACTTGGCGAACGTGCGGTCGATCAGCGGGAAATTGCCCGGCGTGCGATTGCGCACCACCACGTCGCCGCCCGTGATCGCGCCCAACGCCAGGAAGGTCGTGATCTCGTGGAAATCTTCTTCAAACGTGAACTCGCCGCCGGTCAGCGGCTTGCCGCCCCGGACCGTCAGGCGAGACGTGCCGATGCCGTCGATATCGGCGCCCATCATCGCCATGAAGCGGCAGAACTCCTGCACGTGCGGTTCGGATGCGGCATTGGTCAGCGAAGATTCGCCATCAGCCGCGGCCGCGCACAGCACGAAATTCTCGGTCGTGGTCACCGACGCGTAGTCCAGCCAATGGTGCGTGGGCTTGAGCGCGCCGCTACTGCGGACCAGCAACGAGCCGCTGGCGCGCTCGACCTGGCCGCCGAACGAACGGAAGATCTCCACATGCGGATCGATCTCGCGCACGCCCAGCGTGCAACCCTTCACGTTGTCTTCCAACCGCGCCACGCCAAAGCGGGCCAGCAGCGGCGGCACCAGCATGATGGACGAGCGCATCTCTTCGGGCAGGCGATGGGCCTTGGCATCGAACGTGGTGTGCTGGTGATGCAGATCCAGCGTGCGGGTCGTTTCGTCCAGCCGGACCTCGCTGCCCAGCGTGCGGAAGATGTCCAGGATCTTGCGCACGTCCGTGATGTCCGGTACCCCATGCAGCTTCAGCGGCTGATTGGTCAGCAGCGTGGCGCACAGGATGGGAAGCACGGCGTTTTTGTTGGCGGAAGGGATGACGCGGCCGCGCAGGGGCGTGCCACCGTGGACGATGAGGTTGGACATGGGAAGAGGGCGGCCGGGAGTGAATAAGAAAGGACAGCGCCGGAATTGTACCGGCGTCGCGTCGCTCGCATTGGGGGACGTATTATTTCAAACGTTTCAAACTGCGTGCGCGGCTTAATGTCCCACGGCGACCGCGCCCGCCGTGCGCAACCCTGGCCGGAACGCGTAAGCGTGGCCCGACAGCGCGATCAGGAACGCAATGCCCGCCAGGACGAGCAAGGCCCAAGGGAAGGCGCCCGGCCCCCAAGCGTCAAGCAGCATGCCACCCGCCACGCCCGCCCCGGCAATTGCCCCGTTCCAGGCGACCACATTCATCGACAACGCCACGTCGGCGCCGCTTCCGGCCGTGTCGGCCAGGGCCGTTTGCAACAGCGTGGCCGCACCGCCGAAGCTGATTCCCCATACGGCGACCCCCACGTAGATCACTGCCGGATTCGCCGGCGCCATGCCGAACGCCAGCGCCGTGACGCCAAACGCCGCCAGGCTGGCCAGTACCGTCGAGCGCAAGTGATGGTCCACCAGCTTGCCGGTGATCCAGATGCCGGCCAGCGCGGCCAGGCCGAAAATGAACAGCACAAGATCTACCCGGGCACCCAGACCGGCCGGCGCCACGAACGGCGCGATATAGGTGTAGAGAATGTTGTGGGCCAGCATCCATGTGATGACGACGGCCAGCACGCGCCGCACGCCGGGAGTCGTGAATACGCGGCGCAACGGCATCCGTTCGTGGGCGGACTGGCCGGGGTAGTCGGGGACTTTTGCCAGCACCCACGCAATCAGGACCAGCGTCAGCCCGGACATGATCCAGAAAGCGGCGCGCCAGCCCACCGCGGACCCTAGCAGCGTGCCCAGCGGCACGCCCAACGACAAGGCCACGGGGGTGCCCACCATGGCAAGCGCCATCGCCTGGCCTTGCTGGTAGGGGGCGACCATGCGGCGGGCATAACCCGCCAGCAGGCTCCAGGCCAGCCCGGCGGCCATGCCGGCGAAGAAACGTGCCACCAAGGTCAGCCAGTAATGGGACGACAGCGCCGTGGCGGAATTGAAGACCAGGAAACCGACGATGGTCAGCAGCAGCACGTTGCGGCGCCGCCATCCGCGGGTGGCGATGGTGAGTGGAATGGCCGCCAGCAACGAGCCCAACGCATAGGCCGTGACCATCTGGCCCGCCATCGACGCGCTGACGTCCAGGCCGCGGCTGATCTGCGGTAACAGGCCGGCTGGCAGGGTTTCGGTGACGATGCAGATAAAGCCTGTCATGGCCAGCGCCAGCAGTCCGGATACCGGCAGACGATCGGACGCAGGCTTTCCGGCCTGAAGAGAGGAATGGCTCACGCAAAAATCCTTTGGAAGATGAATCGGGGCCGATACGGACGGGCAGCGCCTGGAATAAGGCCAAGGCTTCGTCCTACATATATATCGATCGATATAAATGTAGGCGGCGCGCGATCGCGTTGTCAACGACTTTTGTATCGAGTAGTATGTATGTCGTGAACAAAGGAGCCTGCCATGGCGCAGATGGGCCGGCCGCGCGCATTTGACCGCCATCAGGCGATCGACCAGGCGCTGCATTTATTCTGGGAACAGGGCTACGAATCCACGTCGTTGAGCCAGCTGAAAGCCGGTATCGGCGGCGGCATTTCCGCGCCCAGCTTCTATGCGGCCTTCGGCTCGAAAGAGGCGCTGTTCAAAGAGACCGTCCAGCGCTACCTGGACACCTACGCCCAGGTCACGGAATGCTTGTGGGATGACGCCATGCCCGCCCGCGACGCCGTGGAACTGGCGTTGCGCCAATCGGCCAGGATGCAATGCGAACGCGGGCACCCCAAGGGTTGCATGGTGGCGCTGGGCGTCATGAGCGCGCCGACCCCCGAGCATGCGGACGTGGTCAAACCGCTGACGGAATCTCGCCTGCGCACGCGCGCGGGTTTTGTCCATTGCGTCGAACGCGCCATCGCCACCGGCGAATTGTCCGCTGGCACGGATGCCCGGTCGATGGCCTGCGTGTTCGACAGCTTCCTGGTGGGGGTGTCGACATTGGCGCGCGATGGGGTCCGCTATCCGACCTTCGATGCCGCGATCACGCAGCTGATGCGGCTCTGGGACGCCACGCGCGCCATTTAGGGATCCGCCCGGTTTATCCGGGCCGCGATCCCCGGCGCTTAAGTCGGCTTACGCCGCACGACGCAGCTTCACGGCGGGAAAGTCCACCGGCACGGCGAACGCCACGTTCACATAATTCGTGAACAGGTTCAACGCTACATGCGCCAGGATCTCCACGATCTCTTCGTCGTTGAAGCCCGCCGCGCGCACGGCCTCCACGTCAGCCTGGCTGACCTGGCCCCGCGCTTCCACCAGTTGCAGCGCAAACCGCAAGGCGGCGGCCGTCTTGGGGTCGGTGGCCTGGCCGGCCTGGGCGGCAGTCATCTCTTCCGCGCTGGCGCCTGCTTTGCGGCCCAGCGCCGTGTGGGCGGCCAGGCAATAGTCGCAAGCGTTGCGGTCGGCGACGGCCACCGCGATCTGTTCGCCCAGCTTGGCCGGGATGACGCCGCCGCCCAAGGCGCCAAACGCGCCCCACATGCTCTTCAGCGCGGCGGGCGAATTGGCCACGGCCTTGAACATGTTGGGCGTTGCGCCAAAGGCGCCGTGAATCTGGGTCAGCAGCGCGGCACGGTCGAGGGTGGTGCTGCGGGAATCGATCAGGGATACGCGGGTCATGGTCATTACTCCTGGGTGAGGGACGCCGCCGGGTTGTGGCGGGTTAAGGGAATCGTACGTACAATCCCTGGATGTATGGCGCGTATATGTCCATAAAACATGTCATTTCGTCCAGCCCATGAAGACACCCATCGACCGCCTATCCGCCTTGCTGGACCGCTTCCGCGTGCGTGCCAGCCTGTTCCATACGGGGGCGCTTTGCGGTATTCAGACGTTCGAGGCCCAACCGGGGAGGGGCTTTCTGCACGTGCTGCGCCAGGGCGAAATGGAAGTCCGGCACCTGCCGGGCGCCGACGGGCCGCAGCGCATGGTGCTGACCGAACCCACGTTGCTGTTCTATCCCCGCGCCATGCAGCACCAGTTCATCAACCCGCCCGTTGGCGGGTCGGATTTCACCTGCGCGGCGCTGGATTTCGATGGGGGCGAACGCAACCCCATCGTCCAATCCCTGCCTGCGGTGTTGCGGGTGCCGCTGGATGCCGTGGAAGGGCTGCGGCCCGCGCTGGATTTGCTGTTCGCCGAAGCCGACCACGTGCGCTGTGGCGCGCGCCTCTTGGCGGACCGGCTGTTTGAAGTGGTGCTGATCCAGTTGCTACGCTGGATACTCGACCATCCGGCGCAGGCCGGCGTCAGCAGCGGCCTGGTGACGGGGCTGTCCGATCCCAAGCTGGCCCGCGCGCTGGTCGCCTTGCATCAGGCGCCTGGCGAGGAATGGCCGCTGGAGAAAATGGCGGCGGTTGCCGGCATGTCGCGCAGCGCGTTCGCCGCGGCGTTCAAGGATGCCACGGGGACGACGCCGGCGGCGTACCTGACCGATTGGCGTTTGAGCTTGGCCGCGTCGATGATGCGGTCCGGGCACCCCGTGAAATGGGTTGCCGATGAGCTGGGCTTCGCCAGCGCGTCTTCCTTGTCCAAGGCGTTCAGGCAGCGGATGGGCGCGTCGCCACGGGAATGGCTGATGGCGAACCGGTAGGCGGTAGGGCAGGCGGTAGGCCGTGCCATTTGCCAGGCGGCGCCGGCCGCGCCGCCGGTTTACGCGCCGCCCGCCCTGAATTGCTTGCGGTAAGCGGACGGCGAAATCGCGAACGCATGCGTGAAGTGCTGGCGGAATGAAACCGAGGATCCGAAACCCACGTTTTCGGCGATCAGGTCCACCGCCTGCCCGCTGGTTTCCAGCAGCCGTTGCGCCGAGGCCAGCCGGTGGTTCAGGACCCAGCCGGAAACCGTGGCGCCCGTCTTTGCTTTGAAACGCCGCGTGAAGTTGCGCCGGCTCATGCCGGCCTTGTCCGCCAGCATATCCAGCGTCAAAGGCTGCCGCAGGTTCTCAATGGCCCAATCCAGCACGGCGCTGAGCTTGTCCGCACCCTGACGCTCAGGCAGCGGTTGTTCGATGTACTGGGCCTGGCCGCCGTGCCGGTGCGGCGCCACGACCATGCGGCGGGCGATGCGGTTGGCGATCTCGGCGCCGTGATCGCGGCGCAGCAAATGCAGGCAGCAATCGATGGCGGCGGCCGTGCCGGCGGACGTGAGGATATCGCCGTCGTCGATATACAGGGATTTTCGGTCCAGCCGGACCTTCGGATGCCGGCGCTCGAAGTCGTCGCCCCATACCCAATGCGTGGCCGCGGTACGCCCGTCCAGCAAGCCGGCTTCGGCCAGTACGAACGTGCCCAGGCACAGCCCGGCAATCCGGGCGCCCCGGGCGTGACCAGCCCGCAGCGCCTCAAGCAAGGCAGGGGGCGCGGATTCTTCGGGGTCGCGCCAGGCGGGCATGATGATGGTGTCGGCCTGGGCCAGTGCCGACAGGTCGTGCGGTACCTCGATCTTGAATCCGGACATCGTGGAGAGCAGCCCCGCGCGTTCCCCGCAGATCATCAGCCGATAGCGTGGCACGCCCAATTGGGCCAGATCGTCGCCAAACACCATGCACGGCACGGACAGGTGAAAGGGGCTGATGCCCTCGAAGGCAATGACGGCGACGGTATGCATGGTTTTCCAGGATCAGAACCCGTTTGGCCCGATTTTAGCAATTGTTGTCCATCGGGCCACTATCGTGAAAGCGGGCCCGGCGGGACACTGGTGGCTCTTCCACCACCCATTCAAGAGGCAAACCTTGAACCATCCCACCATCCGCACCCTGGCCGGCGCCGCCGCGCCGGCTTCCATCGACGCCTCCACCACGGCGTTGTTGGTGATCGATTTCCAGAACGAGTATTTCAGCGGCAAGTTGCCCATCCCTGCGGGACAGACGGCCCTGGGCAACGCGCAACGCCTGATCGCGCACGCCGACCAGGCGGGCATGCCCGTCTACCATGTTCAGCACGTCACGCCCGCAGGCAGCCCGGTCTTTGCCGATCAAAGCCCGACCGGCGCGTTCCATGCCGAATTGCAGCCCGGGCCGCGCCACCATATCGTGCGCAAATCTTCGGTCAGCGTGTTTCCCACGACTGACCTGGACCAGCAGTTGAAAGCCGCCGGCGTGAAGACCCTGGTGATCACCGGCCTGATGACGCACGCTTGCGTGGCTGGCGCCGCGCGCGATGCCGTGCCGTTGGGCTATGGCGTCATCGTGGCCGAGGACGCG
>Ga0308157_10010154_pt1 | contig 10276 bp, 10 predicted proteins | sample PhyBR1_FD_201035 | JGI IMG/M metagenome (GOLD analysis project Ga0308157, IMG submission 201035) | Phyllosphere microbial communities from UC Gill Tract Community Farm, Albany, California, United States - DLSLB.R1 | ecosystem: Host-associated > Plants > Phyllosphere > Unclassified | place: USA... | reverse complement strand
CCGTGCGCCAGGTTGTCCGAGCTGCAGACGATGGCGTCCAGGTCCGGATGCGCGTCCAGCAGCCGGGCCGCGCCTTCGCGTCCCGCAGGCAAAGTGCCCGGCACCGCCGCCGTGTGCGTGGCCACCACGCTGACGCCTTGCTTGGCCAGCGCCACTTGCAGGCCCTGGTTGCGGCGCGCGGCGCGCGGGTCGCTGGCGGTCAGGATGGCGAAGCGCTTGCGGCCGCGCTGCAGCAGATGCGTGGCGGTCGCGTGGCCCACTTCCTCGTGCGAAAAGCCGATGACGGTGTCGATCGGCGTGGCCGTCATGTCCCAGGTTTCCACCACCGGCGTGCCGGCCTGCTGCAGGCGGCGGCGCGTGCTGTCGGTGTGCAGGGTGCCGGTCAGGATGATGCCGTCCGGCCGCCGGCTCAAGATGGTCTCCACCAGGATCTCCTCGCGCCATTCCTCATAGCCCGAAAAACCCAGCAGCAGCTGGTAGCCCGCTTCGGTCAGCGTGTCGCTGGTGCCTTGCACCATGTCGGCGAAGATCTGGTTGGAGATGGTGGGCAGCACCAGCGCCACCAGCTTGCTGCGGCTGGACGCCAGCGCGCCGGGCTGCATATTCTTGGCGTAGCCGGTTTGCTGCACCGCCGCTTGCACCTTGGCCAGCGTGTTGGGCCGCACCAGGTGCGGCTGGTTCAGCGCGCGCGACACCGTAATGGGCGACACGCCCGCCACCCTGGCCACGTCCACCAGCGTGGCGCCGCTCACTTGCAGCTGCGCGGTCGCGGTGGTGAGCAATCGAAGTTCCGGCAGGTCTTTTTGCATGTTGTACGACGACTCCGCTCAATTATGGTAGGATTTGATGTAATTGGTCTGAACTATATATCATTTTCAATCATTTCGGAGGCAAAGATGCAGAATTCCACCCCAGTGGTCACCGCCATGCGCGTCATTCCCGTGGCAGGCCGCGACGGCATGCTGCTCAACCTGAGCGGCGCGCACGGCCCTTATTTCACGCGCAATATCGTGCTGATCACGGACAGCGCCGGCAACACGGGTGTGGGTGAAGTGCCGGGCGGCGAGGCGATCCGCAAGACGCTGGAAGACGCGCAGGCCATGGTGGTGGGGCAGTCCATCGGCAACTACAAAGCCATCCTGAACGCCGCGCGCACCGCGTTCGCCGAGCGCGACTCGGCCGGCCGCGGCCTGCAGACCTTCGACCTGCGCATTGCCATCCATGCCGTCACCGCGCTGGAATCGGCGCTGCTGGACCTGCTGGGCCAGTTCCTCAACGTGCCGGTATGCGCCTTGCTGGGCGACGGCCAGCAGCGCAGCGAAGTGCCGGTGCTGGGCTATCTGTTCTACGTGGGCGACCGCACGGTGACCGACCTGCCTTACAACAGCGAGCCGGATGCGGCGGACGACTGGCTGCGCCTGCGCCACGAGAAGGCGATGACGCCGGAAGCGGTGGTGGCGCTGGCCGAAGCGGCCTATGCGCGCTACGGCTTCAAGGATTTCAAGCTGAAGGGCGGCGTGCTGCGCGGCGAGGAGGAGATCGAGGCGGTGACGGCGCTGGCCGAGCGCTTCCCGGACGCGCGCATCACGCTGGACCCGAACGGCGCCTGGTCGCTGAAGGACGCGATCCGCCTGTGCCGCGACCAGCACCACGTGCTGGCCTACGCCGAAGACCCGTGCGGCGCCGAGAACGGCTACTCCGGCCGCGAAGTGATGGCCGAATTCCGCCGCGCCACCGGCCTGCGCACCGCCACCAATATGATCGCCACCGACTGGCGCGAAATGGGCCATTCCATCCAGCTGCAATCGGTGGACATTCCGCTGGCCGACCCGCATTTCTGGACCATGCAAGGCTCCGTGCGCGTGGCGCAGATGTGCAACGAGTGGGGCCTGACCTGGGGTTCGCATTCGAACAACCACTTCGACATCTCGCTGGCCATGTTCACCCACGTCGCCGCTGCGGCGCCTGGGAACATCACCGCCATCGACACGCACTGGATCTGGCAGGACGGCCAGCGCCTGACCAAGGACCCGCTGCAAATCGTGGGCGGCCAGATCAGCGTGCCGGCCAAGGCCGGCCTGGGCGTGGAAGTGGACATGGACGCCATCGAAGCGGCGCACCAGACTTATCTCGGCATGGGACTGGGCGCGCGCGACGACGCGGTGGCCATGCAGTTCTATTTCCCGGGCTGGAAATTCGACAACAAGCGCCCGAGCTTCGTGCGCTGAACCAGCCGGCTTATTGGATGGTCCGGGTACTGCACTTCCATGCGCCTTCGGCAGCATCCGTCCAGTCCTCGCTGGCCGGGACGATGCTCAGTTCGGGATAGACGCCAGGCGCCGCGCCGGCAAGGCTGTCTAAAACGAACTGCTGCTCGCCTATGCTGCGCGCTTTTTGAAGCCGCATCCAGTCCATGAGCTGCCTGGCTTTTACGTAGTCGGTAAAAGCCAGCGGGAAGGCGCCGAAAGCATTCTGGAGCTGGACAACGGTCCTGCCCTGGCCCGGGTATCTGGCGGCGATGCTCCAGCGCGGAATGTCCAGATCGCGGGCGCGCACGATCACGGCCTTGGGCTGGGTGCAGTTGCCAAGTTCGTAGAAGGCGGTCTGGTTGTGCTCGGCGTATTCATTGGCGCGCACCGCCACGCGCCGGATAACGTAGTCGAACGACAGTTGCGCCGTCAGGTCCCTAGGCTTGAGGTATTGCAGGAACGAGGTTTTAATCTCGGCCGCCGCTGGCGGAAGCAGCTTGCCTTTGTCGGTCAGCTTCAGCGCGGTGGCGATAAAGTCGACATCGGTCTGGGTCGCGTTGAACTGGCGCTGCGAGGTCACGCTCACGTTCACCAGGGTATTGCCGGACAAATCGATGCCGCGCTCCGCCTCGCGGTAAATGTCCAGCGTCCTGTAGTCGATATTGGTGGTGGTGTTCTCCACCCGCACGGACACGTCGCCGCTTTCCGCCAAGGTGCGCGCGGTGCCGGCCTTGATGGTGGCCTCCACCGGCTTGCCGCCAACCAGCTCAAGGCCCGCGCTATTGGTCTTCTCCAGCGACAGCTTTTCGATATTGACTACGCTGTAGTCGGTCGCCGTGCTTTTGTAATCGACGAATTCAAAATTGTCCGGCGTGATGCGCAGGCGGAAATTCACGAAGCGGTCGGCTGGCCGGTATTCGCCTTTCGTGATGGCGGCGACCAGCGTGCGCTTGAGCACCGTCCGGTTGCCATTGAATTTAGGTTCCGGCGCCTCGTCTTCAAACGCCTTGCGCAGCTTGGCCACGTCCTCGATCGCCATATTGCTGTAGTCAATGCGCGCCTTGACGGGCGAGCCGTCCCCGCCGGCCGGCGCTGCGCTCTCGCCCTTGTCCGGCGGCTGGGCGCTGGAGCCGATGATGACCTTCGGCTTGTCGTAAATCACGGGGAAGGCCGGCTCGTTGACCGAGCGGCGGCCGTATTCAATCGCCGGGGTGCAGCCGGCCACCAGCAGCGCTGCCGCTGCGCACAGTATCATCGGTTTCATATTTCCCTCAGAGTGCGGTGAGCTTGCAGACGTGCGCAGGAACAGGCTGGTTGTTGACGGTGCTCGTCAGCGTCACCGCCTGATGCTGGGTGATGGCGAAGTCGGTCTTGATAATTTTTGTATACGGGGCATACGGGTCGAACTGCTGCCCGGCGCCTTGCACCGACGCCGCCGTAGGGCCGGTGACGATCAGGCGCGGGGTGGGAGAGTGGATATATTCATCGTCGATGATGAGGGCGAACAGCGCCATGGGAGACCTTTCTTGATTTTGTTATCAATAAGATATCCAATACTGCGTCAAAAAGGGCTGCATGTAAATTGCTGCGCCGGTGCTTGTCAAAAAAACCACAGCGCAAGGCCGCGCGGCGGCTACCGTTACTGTGGAACCGGCTTGGGCGTGATGCGGATGGCCTGGTTCAGCTTTTCCATCGTGGCGGCCGGGATGTCCTTGCTGCACACGATATGGCGTTTGAGGCCGGGCGGCACGTCCGGCACTTCATACTGCACCACGTTGTCCAGGCTGCGGTGGCGGACGCGCGTGTAGTTCCAGTCGGTGCGGTCGGACAGCATGTAGGATACGCGGTCGGCCGCCACCATCTGCATCATGCCCACGCTGTTCACGCTGCTGAGCATCTTGCGGTTGGCGCTGTCCTTGATGCGCGCGTCCAGCTCCGCGCCGTAGGACGAGCCGTCCAGCAGGCCCAGGGTCAGCGTGGGGTCGGCCAGCATGGACGCCAGCGTGGCGTGCGCCTGCACTTGCGCCACGGACTTGGGCGCGATCAGCACCATCTGGCTTGGGTCGGTGTAGATCGGCAGCGAGTACTGCGCGATGGCGGTGCGCTCCGCCAGGTGGTACCAGCCTAGCGAGCAGTAGTTGTGCATTCCTGTGCGGAAGCGCGACCAGATGCGTTTTTGCGGCTCGCGCACGAATGCCGCCTCGATGCCCGCTGCGGCAAACACGGTTTTGCCGTAGGCCAGCATGAAGCCTTTGTCGATGCCGTCTTCAATGTAGTAATAGGGCGGCTTCTCCGACCACGCCACCGTAATCGGGGGCGCAGCGAAGGCCAGCGTTGCAGCCAGCTGCAAGGGCGTGGCCAGTAGTAAAGCAAATTTCATCGGGACTGCTATTTCACATTGATGAAAAGATTATACGCGCTGGCTTGGTTCTAACATGTAACAAAAAGTAGGAAACAGGCGTCTTCAGCCGATAACGGCGCCATCCAGCTGGTGGCGCGTGATGGCGCCGTTGGCGTCGATGGCGATCCAGCCGCCGCGCGGCGGCCTGGCGGCGGGCTCCCAGTCCGGCAGCACGTAGCGGCGCTTGCCGTCCACCTGGTGCAGGGCGGGGCGGTGCGTATGGCCGTGGATCATGACGGTGGCGCCGGTCTGCTCGAAAATGTCCGCGATCGCCTGCGGCGTCACGTCCATGATCTCGTAGGATTTTTCGCCGTGGGCCTTGCGGCTGTTGTCGCGCAGGCCGGCGATGATGGCCTTGCGCTGCGCCAGCGGCATGGCCAGGAATTGCTGCTGCCACGAGGGCTGGCGCACCTGGGCGCGGAATTCCATGTAGTTCACATCATCGGTGCACTGGGCGTCGCCGTGCAGCAGCACCACGCGCTGGCCGGCGATGTCGGCCACCCAGGTCTCGGGCAGGATGGTGGCGCCGGAAGCGGCGGCAAAGCCGTCGCCCGCCAGGAAGTCGCGGTTGCCCGCTATCCAGTAGACGGCCACACCCGCGTCGCTGACGCGCCGGATGGCGGAGGTGATCTCTTGGTGGAACGGTTCGGCGAGGTCGTCGTCGCCGGCCCAGTACTCGAACAGGTCGCCGAGCAGGTAAAGGGCGTCGGCAGCCGGCGCCCGCTGTTCCATGAAAGCATGGAAGGCCGCCGTGATGGCGGGCTGGGCCGGCTGCAGATGCAGGTCGGAGATGAAGAAGGCGCGAATGCGCTTGGTGTCGTCGGCCTGCATCGGGTGCTGCTGGATTAAACCGCTTCGACTTTCTCGATGATGATGTCTTCCACCGGCACGTCGGCGAACATGCCGCTGCGGGTGGTTTTCACTTTTTTCATCGCGTCCACAACTTCGGTGCCTTCGGTAACTTTACCGAACACAGCGTAGCCCCAGCCGTCCTGGCCTGGGTAGTCCAGGAAGGAGTTGTTCTTCACGTTGATGAAGAACTGGGCCGATGCCGAGTGCGGCGCCGAGGTGCGGGCCATGGCCAGGGTGTACGGCTCGTTTTTCAGGCCGTTCTTGGCTTCGTTTTCCACGGTGGTGTCGGCCGGCTTTTGCTTCATGCCTGGCTCGAAACCGCCGCCCTGGATCATGAAGCCGTCGATCACGCGGTGGAAGATGGTGTTGCTGTAGTGGCCGGCGTTCATGTAGGCCAGGAAGTTCTCAACCGTTTTCGGCGCTTTTTCAGCATCCAGCTCAGCGGTGATCTTGCCCAGGTTGGTGGTGATGACGATTTTGGTCATGATATTCCTTGAGGTAGTTTTCTTGAGTAATGAGGTGTTCTGTACAGGGCCGGGACTATACAGCAGGCGCGGCCAAAGCGCTATTTTACTGCGTCGCGGCGACCGGCGTTTTCAGTATCGTGGCGGAGGTGATGACGATCGGTTTCACCGGGATATTCTGGAAAATGCCCTTGTCGTCCACCAGCACGCCCTTGATCTTGTCCACCACCTCCTGGCCCTTCACCACCTTGCCGAACACGGTGTAGCCGAAGCCGTCCTGGCCCGGATAGTCCAGGCCGGTGTTGTCGACCACGTTGATGAAGAACTGGGCCGTGGCCGAGTTCGGGTTGCCGGTGCGGGCCATGGCCACGCTGTAGGTTTCGTTCTTCAGGCCGTTCTGCGATTCGCTCACCACGGGCGGCTTGGTCGGCTTGCCCTTCAGGTCCACGGTGTAGCCGCCGGCCTGTATCATGAAGCCGTCGATCACGCGGTGGAAGATGGTGCCCTTGTAATGGCCGCTTTTCACGTAGGACAGGAAATTGGCCACCGATTTGGGCGCCTTTTCCTGGTTCAGCTCCAGCACGATCTCGCCTTCGGTGGTTTTCAGCGATACCTGGGGCGTCGGATTGGCCAGGGCGGGCGCGGCTGCCACGGCGCCGGACAGGGCCACGCCGGCGAACAGGCTCATGAATTTTGCCAGCAGGGTCTTGGTGTCTTGCATAGGGTCGGTCCTTTTTTTGTGGATGTTCTGTTAAAACCAGTCCAAGATCGGGGCAGTCCGGTTTTTATCAATGCTATACTAAGCGTTGACGTTTCATTCTAGCAAACTAGAACAACAAGATACCGAGGGTCGGTCAGTCTCCACGGAAATGCTTGAGAGCCCGGTGCGGCACCAGAAGTGCCCGCGCCCGGTTCTCGTATTGTCCGGCTGGCTTGCACTTAACAAAAACGCAAGAGTCCGATGAGCAATTTAAAGATTTACAACACGCTGGCGCGCGACAAGCAAACATTCGTACCGATGGAAGCGGGCAAGGTCCGCATGTATGTTTGCGGCATGACGATCTACGACTACTGCCACATCGGCCACGGCCGCATGATGATGGCGTTCGACGTGGTCTACCGCTGGCTGAAGGCATCCGGCTACGAGGTCACCTACGCCCGCAACATCACGGACATCGACGACAAGATCATCAAGCGCGCGGTGGAAAACGGCGAAACCATAGGCCAGCTGACCTCGCGCTTCACCAAGTACATGGACGAGGACACCGCCGCGCTGGGCATCCAGCCGCCGACGCTGGTGCCGCGCGCCACCGAATACGTGCCGCAGATGCTGGCGCTGATCGAAAAACTGGAAGCGAAAGACCTGGCCTACCAGGGCGCGGACGGCGACGTGAATTACGCCGTGCGCAATTTCGAAGGCTACGGCAAGCTGTCGGGCAAGTCGCTGGACGACCTGCGCGCCGGCGAGCGCGTGGACGTCAACACCGGCAAGCGCGATCCCCTGGACTTCGTGCTGTGGAAGGCGTCCAAGGAATCCGAGCCGGAAGAAGTTAAGTGGGACTCCAAGTGGGGCAAGGGCCGTCCGGGCTGGCATATCGAGTGCTCGGCCATGTGCTCGGCGCTGCTGGGCGAGCAGTTCGACATCCACGGCGGCGGCGCGGACCTGCAGTTCCCGCACCACGAGAACGAGATCGCGCAGTCGGAAGGCGCGCACGGCCACGCGCTGGCCAACTACTGGATCCACAACGGCTTTGTGCGGGTGGACAACGAGAAGATGTCCAAATCGCTGGGCAACTTCTTCACCATCCGCGACGTGCTGAAAAAGTACGACGCCGAAGTGGTGCGCTTCTTCATCCTGCGGGCCCACTACCGCAGCCCGCTGAACTACTCGGACGCCCACCTGGACGACGCCAAGGCCGCACTCACGCGCCTGTACACCGCGCTGGACGGCGTGGACGCCGATGCGGGCGATGGCCAGCCGCTGGACTGGACCGACGCCAACGCCAGGCGCTTCGCCGAAGCCATGGACGACGACTTCAACACGCCCATGGCCGTGTCGGTGCTGTTCGACCTGGCCACGGAACTGAATAAATCCAGATCGCCCGCCGTGGCGCGCCGGCTGAAACAGCTGGCCGCTGTACTGGGCCTGCTGGAACGCGCGCCGCAGGCCTTCCTGCAGGCGGGCGTGGGCATAGACATGGCCAGCGGCGGCGACGCCGCCGCCATCGAACAGCGCATCGCCGCGCGCGCCGCCGCCAAGAAGGCGCGCGACTTCGCGCTGTCGGACCAGATCCGCGCCGAGCTGCTGGCCGAAGGCGTCGTCCTGGAAGACAAGCCTGACGGCAGCACCAACTGGCGCCGCGCATAATGGTGAAGGCCACGGACATGATGGGGGCGCAGTCCCCAGCGGTAGCAGTGCCGCCGTACTGGGAAGAAGCCAAGCAGGAGCTCATGAAGCGCGACCGCATCATGAAAAAGCTCATCCCGCAGTTTGGCGACCTGCACCTGGTCGGCCACGACGACCCGTTCACGACCCTGGCCCGCTCCATCGTCAAGCAGCAGGTCACGCCCAAGGCCGCCGCTGCCGCCTGGCAGAAGCTGCTGGCGGCCTGCCCGAAATTCACCCCGGCCGCCGTGCTCAAGGCCGGCGCCGAGGAGCTGTCCGCCTGCGGCCTGTCCAAGCGCAAGACCGAATACATCCTGGACCTGGCCGACAACTTCAAGACCAAGAAGGTCCACGCCAGCCAGTGGGACCAGATGGATGACGAAGCCGTCATCGCCGAACTGGTGCAGATACGCGGCATCACCCGCTGGACAGCGGAGATGTTTTTGATATTTAATCTGCTCCGTCCCAATGTTTTGCCGCTGGATGACCCCGGCCTGATCCAGGGCATCAGCCAGAATTACTTCTCCGGCGAGCCGGTTTCCCGCAGCGATGCGCGCGAAGTCTCGGCCAACTGGGAACCCTACCGGACCGTCGCCACCTGGTATTTATGGCGTAGTCTGGACCCGGTTCCGGTAGAATAGCGAAAAATTCGCCCTGCGCGAGGCTGGCCCACGGGCCGCCCGCCATCCGGGCTACAACACGGAGGTACAATGACCAAGACAACTTTCCTCAATTTTGAGCAACCGATTGCGGAACTCGATTCCAAAATTGAAGAACTGCGTTTCGTGCAAGACGATTCGGCAGTCGACATCTCCGAGGAGATCGACCGCCTGGCCAAGAAGAGCCAGCAGCTCACCAAAGACATCTACGCCAAGCTGACCCCCTGGCAAGTGGCGCAGATCGCGCGCCACCCGCAGCGTCCATACACCATGGACTATGTGAACGAAATCTTCACCGACTTCCATGAACTGCACGGCGACCGCACCTATGCGGACGACCAGTCCATCGTCGGCGGCCTGGCGCGCTTCAACGGCCAGGCTTGCATGGTGATCGGCCACCAGAAGGGCCGCGACACCAAAGAGCGCGCCATGCGCAACTTCGGCATGCCCAAGCCTGAAGGCTACCGCAAGGCCATGCGCCTGATGAAGCTGGCCGAGAAATTCAACCTGCCCATCTTCACCTTCGTCGACACCCCGGGCGCATTCCCCGGCATCGACGCCGAAGAGCGCGGCCAGTCCGAAGCCATCGGCCACAACCTGTTCGTGATGGCCGAACTGAAAGTGCCGCTGATCGCCACCATCATCGGCGAAGGCGGCTCCGGCGGCGCGCTGGCGATCGCCGTGGGCGACCAGGTGCTGATGCTGCAATACGCCACCTACTCGGTGATCTCGCCGGAAGGCTGCGCCTCCATCCTGTGGAAGACCAGCGAACGCGCGGCCGACGCCGCCGAAGCGCTGGGCCTGACCGCGCACCGCCTGAAAGCCATCGGCCTGATCGACAAGATCGTGTCCGAGCCACTGGGCGGCGCCCACCGCGACCCGAAAGCCATGGCCACCATGCTCAAGCGCGCCCTGGCCGACTCGCTGCGCCAGTTCCACGGCGTAAAAACCAAGGACCTGATCGCCGCCCGCCACGAGAAGCTGATGGGCTACGGCAAGTTCAAGGAAACCACGCCGCAAGAATAAATCAGCGCCATCCGCTGAAACCAGACCGGAGCCGGCGCCAGCCTCTCCGGTTTTTTCGTATTTTGGCGGCGCCTCATCGGCGGGTTACGGCTTTGCCTAACCCGCCCTACGGTTTTCACGGGCCTGTGTGCTGTACGCGGGTTACGCTGCGCTAACCCGCCCTACGGTCCCACGGGCCTGTATCCTGTAGGGCGGGTTAGGCGCAGCCGTAACCCGCCGAGCGCCGCCCGCACCCCGGA
>Ga0308157_10010153_pt1 | contig 10277 bp, 7 predicted proteins | sample PhyBR1_FD_201035 | JGI IMG/M metagenome (GOLD analysis project Ga0308157, IMG submission 201035) | Phyllosphere microbial communities from UC Gill Tract Community Farm, Albany, California, United States - DLSLB.R1 | ecosystem: Host-associated > Plants > Phyllosphere > Unclassified | place: USA... | reverse complement strand
GCAATGGCATGAGCGCCGGTAACACGCTGGCCGAAGCGCAGGTGCAGTGCCTGTCCGAGATTTTCGAGCGCGCCGTCAAGCGCGAGATCCTGGAAGGCGAATTGTCGCTGCCGGACGTGCCGCAAGAGGTGCTCGCGAAATATCCGGGCATCGTGGCCGGCATCGCAGCGCTGGAAGAGCAGGGCTTCCCGGTGCTGGTGAAGGACGCGTCGATGGGCGGCATGTATCCTGTCATGTGCGTGACGCTGATGAACCGCAAGACCGGCGGTGTGTTCGCCTCGTTTGGCGCGCACCCGAGTTTCGAGGTGGCGCTGGAGCGCAGCCTGACCGAGCTCCTGCAAGGGCGCAGTTTCGAAGGCCTGAACGATCTGCCGCAGCCGACCTTCGCCAGCAATGCCGTCACCGAACCGAACAACTTCGTCGAACACTTCATCGATTCGAGCGGTATCGTCTCGTGGCGCTTCTTCAGCGCCAAAGCCGATTTCGATTTCGTGGAATGGGATTTCACGAGCGAGGGCGAACACGCCAATGCCGAGGAAGCGGCGACGCTGCTGGCAATCCTCGCCGACATGGGCAAGGAAGTGTATATGGCCGTGTACGATCAGCTTGGCGCCACGGCCTGCCGCATCCTGGTGCCGGGTTACTCCGAAATCTATCCAGTCGAAGACCTGATCTGGGATAACACGAACAAGTCGCTGCTGTTCCGCAGCGATATCCTGAATCTGCATCGCCTGGACGACGACAGCCTGGAAGCGCTGATCGATCGCCTGGAAAACAGTGAACTCGACGAGTACTCGGATATCGCTACGCTGATCGGGATCGAGTTCGACGAGAATACCGAATGGGGCCAGCTGACCGTGCTCGAACTCAAGCTGCTGATTCACCTGGCGCTTGGCCAGCTGGAAGATGCACATGAACTGGTCGGTGCGTTCTTGCAGTACAACGACAACACGGTCGAACGTCGCCTGTTCTACCAGGCGATGAATGTGGTGCTGGAAGTCTCGCTCGACGACGATCTGGAACTGGATGATTACATCGTCAATTTCCGCCGCATGTATGGTGACGAGCGCATGGACGCCGTCCTCGGTTCGGTCGATGGCAGCGTGCGCTTCCATGGCCTGACCCCGACCAGCATGGCGCTCGAACGTCTCGACCGCCATCATCGTCTGATCGACAGCTACAAGAAGCTGCATGCAGCACGGGCGAAGGCGGCGGCGCGCTAAGCTGATGGCGGGTCGGTTCGCTTCGCTTCCTGCAGCAGCAACGGGGGCCCGCCACGGCTCAGCGAGCCGCCATGACTAGTGCAAACACCCATGCACCTCGACGACGCTTTGACATTCACTTCTGCTTATCCGCGAGTACTTCCTGCAACAGCTTGCGAGTCTGATTCAGCGAATTATTCCATTGAGCACCCGGAAGGTAGGCAAAAACAGAAGCGTCTCCGGGGTTTGCTATAGCAAATTCAGGATCACGAACAACTGTTTCGACCGCTTTTTGTAGCTGTAGGGTGATATTCAGCGGAACATTTTTATGGACCGCAAATCCACGTTCCGAAGACATCGTCACTTGCAAGCCTGATTCGATCGCTGTCGGCACTTGAGGCAGTGCCTTGATTCTTGTCCGGGAGAGCTGCGCAATTGCACGATACTCAGCCGTTTTCCCGTGATGGAGTTCAGGCACTTCACTTGCACTCACGACCGCAATATCGATGAAACCACCGAGCAAGTCGGTGCGCTGTGCTGCCGTTCCTTTGTACGGCACTTCGTTCAGCGACAATCCCGTTTGCTTGCTGATCAATTTGGCAGCAATCTCGCTATTCGTCCCAATGCCGTTATTTCCGAATGAGACAGAACCTGGTCGCCGTTTGAGGGCTGCCAGAACGCTGGCGAGGTTGGTATATTTGCTGTCCGATCGAACAATTAACACTGTTGGATCATCGACGATCCGCGCGACCAGGCGGAAGTCTTCAGACTTGTATTGGGATTTTTTCGACATCGGGACATACAGGAACCCCGGCATGTTGACGACCGCAATGGAGTAACCGTCTGCCGCAGCACGTGCAACGTAACCCGTGGCAATTTCGCCTCCCGCGCCAGGTTTGTTCATGACGATAAACTGTGTTTTTTCGCCGAGCGGCTTTTGCATGAACCGCGTTATCTTGCGCGCCAACAGATCGGTACCACCGCCTGCTGCGAAGCCAACGACCACTTCGACAGGTTTGTCGTTCGGCCAAGCGGCGTAAGCTGGTTGGTAAAAAGCAGTGCCAAGGATGGCACTGACCACAATCTGTCGGATACTCTTTCTGTTCACTCGGTTCATCTTTTATCTCCAATTATTTTAATTTTGGTGCGCCTGCTGATGGCCATGGCGGCATCACAGGTCGCAGCAGGTTGCATCGAGACTGCAGACGGCGTCCTGGATAAAACGCAGCACTAAACGTGGTGTGAGATTACCTCGGCAGTACCCATCCCACAGCCTTGCTGCGATGCAGTCTCTCTGCCAGATATGTCACCACCACGTAGTATGGTTTCGTTAAAAAACTTCCTCCCAAGGCTCCGTTGCAGTTCAGGGAGCATGTTAGATCACGAGTTCTGCATGAAAAAAGCGAATAATTTCGATTCGGAGTCATTCGTTTTTTTCGTGGTGTACGATCGTTATGATAGGCTGGCCTCATCCCGGTCACCAACGATGTGCGCACGAAAAAACGTCGAGCAACGTTGATTCATTGCCGATGAATTGGACCCCACCGACCTGCCCGAACACGCCATTCCATGACACTCAAACAGCTAGAAGCGTTTTACTGGGCGGCTACTCTCAGTAGTTTTTCCGCCGCCTCAGGTCGTCTCAACGTGACGCAGTCGACACTTTCCAAACGCGTCGCGGAACTGGAGTCTTCACTGGGCGTATCGCTCTTCGCCCGGTCTGCCAATCGGACGATACTCACAGAGCATGGACAGCTTGTGCTGGAGAAGGCCCAGCAAATGCTTGTCATGGAAGCGGACATCAAATCGCTTCATGGAGGTCCACAACCCCTGCGTGGTACCTGCCGTTTTGGGATCAGCGAGTTGACTGCGCTGACATGGTTCCCGAAATTTGTGTCGAGGATCAATGAACTGCATCCGCAACTGCTGCTCGAACCCTACGTCGATCTTGGATCGGCGCTGGAAAAAAAGCTGATGCGCGGCGAGATCGATTTCGCCATCTTGCCAAAGACCAGTTCGGGTAACACGATGTTGTCGACGGTCGCACTGGCAACGCTCGATTTTGCCTGGATGGCATCGCCGCGGCGCATCGCAGCAAAGGACGAGCTAACGATCGAGGAGATCGAGCAACATCCAATTATCGTCATGACGAGCGAGTCGAGGCTGACCGAATCTTTTCATCAGTGGTCATCACAACACAATGTCACCGTGCGGCGTGTCCTCGCCTGCAATAGTCTGAGTGCTATCGTCGGACTCACCGTCGCGGACGTAGGCATCAGTTTTTTACCGCGCCGGTTTCTCGAGCCTATGGTTCAGCAAGGAAAGCTGAGCGCCTTTCAGAGTAATCCTTCGTTGCCTGCAATTGAATATTGCTTCCGCTGGCGGGCAGACGACACGCGCACACTTGGTCCAACCCTGGCGCAACTTGCCCTGGAAGAAGTGGATTATTCGCTGACGTACGGGTTCTAGGGCTGCAGCGCTTGCGAGTCATAGCGCAAGCGCTGTCATGGGGCCAGTGATGCTTGGAATTGCCGCTAAATAACTTTTTATTCCTTACGAAAACCTAGCCGCCTTCGACAACACCGATCAAATATTACCGCGAAAAAAACGAATAGCAGCCGATCGAAATAATTCTCTTTTTTCATGCTGGGCTCGTGATCTACCATGGTTGAAAGGCTGCAGCCCGATCTGCAGACCGACAACAATAACGAATATGGAGACACACCTTGGAGAATTCTTCGGGTAAGCGCACGCGCTATCGCTGGATCGTCTTGCTGATGATCTACGTGACCTACATGATTGCCGGAGCGGACCGCGCCAATATTGGCGTGCTTATTCCCCTCATTCGCCAGGATTTTAACCTCTCCAATACCGACGTTGGCGCGCTGGCAAGCCTTTTCTATATCAGCTACGCCATCATCCAGATTCCGGCTGGTTACCTGTTTCAGAAGTTTGGCGTGCGCAAGCTGCTCGTTGGCTCGATGGTGCTGACGTCACTGGCGACGCTGGTAACCGGTCTGGCCGCGACCACATTGCAACTCAAGCTCGCGCGCTTCGTGCTGGGGGCTGCTGAAGGTCCGATCAATATCGGTATCGTGTCGACGATCAACCGTTGGTTTCCTCCGCAGGAAAAGGGGCTTGCGACTGGCGTATTCATGTCGTCCATCAAATTTGCGCCTGCATTCGTCCCGCCGCTGTGCGCATTCCTGATGCTGCATTTCGGTTGGCGCGAGGTGTTTTTCATTTTTGGCATACCGGGATTCGTGTGCGCAGCACTGTGGTATTTCCTGGTGCGCGATGATCCTTCCGAATCAAAAAGGTGTTCGCCGGCGGAGGTCGCCTATATCAAGGATTCACCACGTCAGGATGCAGGCGACAGCGCTGTGCAGCCCAAACAGGTCGCCAGCTCGCCCGATTGGATCGATGGGCTGATTCGTACCCGCGATGTGGATCTTCTCGATACCAACAAGGAAGTCCTGCGCTCGTGGAATGTCTGGGCGTGCGCACTGGGATACTTCTTCATGGTTGGCATTACCTACACGATCATGACCTGGATTCCGACCTACCTGGTTTCGGTCAAACACTACTCGATCATGAAAATGGGCCTGGTTGCGTCGGCTCCTTGGGTGGGTGCCATTGTCGGCAATATTCTGGGCGGCTGGCTGTCAGATCGTGTATTCGCCCGCCGTCGCAAACCCGTCATGCTGATAACTTCAGCTGCAACGGTGCTGTCGATGTTTGCTCTGATTCATGCCCCGGCCGCTCCGCTCGCATTGTCTGCGATGTTCTTTTGCGTTGGCGTGTTGCTAAACCTGGGCTATTCGACGTTCCTCGTCTACCCGATGGCCATCGCCACGAAAGAGCGCGTCCCGTTCACAGCGTCGATCGTCAACACCGCCGGATCTCTCGGTGGGGCATTCACACCCTTCGTGGTCGGGGTGTTGCTCGACAAGTTCAGCTGGACCTGGGTATTCGGCCTGCTTGCAGCAACCTCACTACTGACGTTCTTGCTGGTGGTCTCGATGATCGAACCTCGAGCTCGCAAACGCAATTCAGACACCGCTACCGACACGGATGCGCTGTCAGGAACTACCAAATCTTCCTCAGCTCCTTAAGGCAAAAAATGGCAATCTTTATCATGGACCGCATTGCGCAAGAGGCGGTTGATCTTCTGCGCGCCCATTACGAAGTCGTCGATTTCCCGATGTCGCGTGAACGGGATTGGCGGACCGAGGCAACTGCGATGATTGTCAGGACATTCCAGATGCGCGAAGCAGATATCGCAACAGCGCAACGTCTGAAGATTATCGCCAAGCACGGTAGTGGCGTCGACAACATCGATATCCCTGCCGCGACAAGCAAGGGAATCACCGTGACCAACACGCCTGGTGCGAATGCGGACGCGGTTGCCGAGTATGTGCTGACCCTTGCCCTGGCCACTGCGCGCCGGGTTTCGCTGTCAGATCGGCGCCTGCGAACAGGCGTGCCTGGACAGGTGCAGGACGGTATCGAACTTGGAGGAAAGACCCTTGGCCTGATTGGTCTCGGGGATATCGGCTCGCGTACGGCAAGCCTCTTCCGCAAGGCGTTTTCCGCCGAGGTGATTGCCTACGATCCGTATGCACCAGCATCTTCATTTGAACAGTGCGGCGCCCGCCAGGTACGTGACGTGTCGAGCGTGCTCACCGACGCTGACGTCATCAGTCTCCATGTGCCGCTCATCGACAGCACACGACATCTCATCGGCGCTGCCGAACTGGCCATGATGAAGCCGACTGCAATTCTGATCAATGCCGCGCGCGGCGGCATCGTCGATGAACTGGCGTTGCATGCCGCATTGCTCGATGGCCGTATTGCTGGGGCAGGGAGCGACGTGTTTGAAAGCGAGCCCCCGCCGGCAGACCATCCCTTGCTTGGTCTGGACAATTTTGTCGGCTCTCCTCATGTGGCCGGCAGCAGCCGTGAGGCACTTCAGCGAATGGGATTCGGTGCTGCACGCGCAGTGCTTGCAGTCCTGTCCGGCGAAACGCCGCCCCATGTTCTTAATAACAAATAATCATCAAAGGTCCCCAATGAAAACTACGAAATTCGACAAAGTCGCCCAGTTCGAGCGTGTTTCCTCCAATCTTGTCGATGAGGCACGTCAGTTCCAGTCAGCTGTGCTGTGTGACGTTGCAGGACGCCGCGGCGCCCTTCACGCACGCATCCAGGGGCTGTCCCCAACAATGAAGCTGGCCGGCCCTGCTTTTCCGGTCGAAGTACGACCGGGCGACAACCTGTTGTTTCACGTTGCACTGGCGTTGGCCAGGCCTGGCGACATCATCGTCGTCGATGGTAAAGGCTACGAGTCAAGCGCCCTCGCTGGCGAATTGATGGCGACACAGGCCGTCGCGGCCGGCATCGGCGGCTTCGTCATGGACGGTGCCATTCGTGATACCGACACGCTGGGAAAGGGACCACTCCCGATCTTCGCGGCAGGTCGCAATCCGGCCGGCCCCACGAAAGGCCTCGACGGACGCGTGGGCACGACCGTTGCAATCGGCGATGTGGCGGTGCATCCAGGTGACCTGGTGGTCGCCGACTGCGATGGCGTGGTGGTGATTCCTCGTGCCGACGTGCCGGCCGTTCTGCAGGCGGCGCACCAGAAGCTCAAGGCGGAAGCCCAGCGCCTGAAAGAAATCGAAGAAGGTCTGCTGGTGTCGCCTTGGCTCGATGACGCACTGCGCATGGCAGGCGTGATCGGTAAGGAAGAAACCCTGCTTTGATCACCATGAGGGGGCGGCAATGCGTGTCCCCGGCCTGGCTGAGGGCAGCTTGCTCCGGTAATCGCTTCATTTAACTGAAAAGAATGACATGAACAAGAAACTGGTGTCAGTACTGAGCTTTGCCCTCGGTACGAATGCGGCCTTCGCCCAATCCAGCTTGACGATCTACGGCATTGCCGACGCCGCTATCGTCCATGAGCGCGGTGGTGTCGGCGGCAACGTGAACAAAATCACGAACGGCGGCGTTTCCGCATCGCGCATCGGCTTTCGCGGCAACGAAGAGCTCGGTGACGGAATGTCCGCCTTTTTCACGCTGGAGAATGGCTACCGTATCGATAACGGAGAAGTCGATGCTGCCGGAACGCTGTTCAATCGTCAGGCCTTTGTCGGTTTGAAAACACGTGCCGGTGCGGTGTCGATTGGCCGCCAGTACACGCCCTGGCACCAAACCCTGGGCCAGGTCGCCGATCCGTTCGTGACTGGTTATGCCGGCACGTCCAAAAACCTGTTTCCTGATTCGGGGACGAATGTACGAACCAGTAACACAATTCAATACACGGCGCCGGTCATACAAGGGTTTACTGCAGAGCTGGCTTACAGTTTTGGTGAACAGGCCAGCAGCAGCAAGATCGGACGACAGATGGGCGCGTCCATCGGGTACGCAAGCGGAAAACTCGCTGTACGCTATGCATACAACAGCAAGAATACGGACGTTGTTGGTTCACCGGGTATCGCCCCGATCTCGAGAGGCGACAGCACCAACCACCTGATCGCGGCCAATTACAATGTCACGGTTTTGAAGTTGCACGCTGCCTATGGCAGGGACAAAGGCTTCAACAGCGCCCCGATACAGAACCCCAATAATCCATTTGACGGTGTCCGGCCAACGCCGTCAACGAACAGCAATGCCATGTTGCTCGGTTTGTCAGCGCCCGTGCCCGGAGGGATTGTCATCGCCTCCGTCATGCGCAAGGACGACAGGACAAATGTCGATCAGGACGCGCGTGCCTGGGGTGTCGCTTATGTGTACGCACTATCGAAGCGGAGCACCCTCTACACATCGTACGGTGCTGTCGTGAACGAAAATGGCGCTGGCTATACGGTCGGCAGTAATGGCGAGACAGGCTCCGGAGATCGTGCATTCAACGCCGGGATGCGACACGCTTTCTGAAAAAATCGGCCGGTATGCATTGACTTGCCTTGTTGTTCAACACCGATGCACAGACAAGTGCCAGCGTCGACTTGAGCGTAGTGTGCGCCTGCGCCGCAGGCGCGTCGTGAAGTGGTTTGCTTCACTGCCTACAGCAGGAACGGCGGCCCGCCGCCGCCCGGCAGCGCGTCATCCTGCGTCGTCTCATCCTTCAATGCGACACCGCTCAACTGCCGCAGTTGCGCTTGCCCGAGCAGATAATGCAGCCTGGCAGCAGCCTGGGCATAACCCAACCCCGCCGGCCTGACGTTCGAGATGCAGTTGCGCCGCTCGTCGGTCAGCCCGACGCGTGGCGCCCAGGTCAGGTAGATGCCCATGCTGTCGGGCGCGCTCAGACCTGGCCGTTCGCCGATCAGCACCACGACGATTTTCGCTCCCAGCAATTCACCGACTTCATCGCCCACCGCCACGCGGCCTTGCCGGACGATCCTGACCGGAGCCAGCGTCCACGTCTCGGCGGCCAGCTCCAGACGCAGCGCTGCCAGAAAGGGCGCGGCATTCTGCGCAATGGCATGGGACGACAGGCCATCGGCCACGACGATGGCCAGGTCGCAGCGGCGCTTGCGATCGTCGATATCGGCCAGGACTACGCGCGATGCCGGGTCGAGCCGCCGGCCCAGATCAGGTCGCTGCAGATAGACGTTGCGATTCGCAGCCGCGCTGTGCAGCAAGAGGGGCGGGCAGGCATGCGGCCACGCTGCCTGTAGCGCCGGCATAAGCGCATCCGTATCGAGCGGCAGGTGCACGGCGTCGCGCGCCCGCGCATGGGCGAGCTGGAAGTCAAGCTGGGCACCGGTCGGCTGGCTGATGCCGGCCGCGCCCAGCGCGATACGCGCGTCGGTGAACTGGCGCAAGCGTTGCCAGGGTGCGGCGCTGGCAATGGGGTGGTCGGTCGAGTCGGCCATGATGGCAACCTCAGGATGACTGCAGCAGCGCGCGCTGGAATGCCGGAGGCATGGTCCGCCCCAGCTCGGCCTGGCCCGCGCCCTTGAAAATGCCCATTGCGCGCAACCACGCATCGAACTCGGGCGCCGGTTGCAGGCCGAGTGCGCGGCGCACATACAGCGCGTCATGGAACGACGTCGTCTGATAATTGAGCATGATGTCGTCCCCGCCGGGAATGCCCATCACGAAGGTGCAGCCGGCCGCGCCCAGCATCGTCAGCAGCACGTCCATGTCGTCCTGGTCGGCTTCGGCGTGGTTGGTGTAGCAGACATCGCACCCCATCGGCAGGCCGAGCAGCTTGGCGCAGAAGTGGTCTTCCAGGCCGGCGCGGATGATCTGCTTGCCGTCGTACAGGTACTCCGGCCCCATGAAGCCCACCACGGTGTTGACCAGCAGCGGCTCGAAGGCGCGCGCCACCGCATACGCGCGCGCCTCGCAGGTTTGCTGGTCGACGCCGTGGTTGGCATCGGCCGACAGCGCGCTGCCCTGACCGGTCTCGAAGTACATGACATTGTTGCCGACCGTACCGCGGCCCAGCGACAGGGCCGCGGCGCGGGCTTCGCCGAGCAGCGCCAGGTCGATGCCGAAGCTCGTATTCGCTGCCTGCGTGCCGGCGATCGACTGGAATACCAGGTCGACCGGTGCGCCGCGCCCGATTGCCTCGATGGTATTGGTCACGTGCGTCAGCACGCAGGACTGGGTGGGAATCTCGTAGCGGCTGATGATATCGTCCAGCATCGTGACAAGCTTGACCACTTGCCCGACATTGTCGGTGGCCGGATTGATGCCGATGACCGCATCGCCGCTGCCGTACATCAGGCCGTCGAACAGGCTGGCCGCGATGCCGGACAGGTCGTCCAGCGGATGGTTCGGCTGCAGGCGCGTCGACAGCGTGCCGGCCAGGCCGATTGTGTTGCGAAAGCGCGTGACCACGCGGCACTTGCGCGCCACCAGCACGAGGTCCTGGATGCGCATGATCTTCGATACCGCCGCCGCCATCTCGGGCGTGATGCCAGCGGCGACGCGCGCCAGCATGGCCCCGTCGACCGCGTCGCCCAGCAGCCACTCGCGCAAACTGCCCACGGTCAGGTGACGGATCGGCGCAAACGCCGCGGCGTCGTGGCTGTCGATGATCAGGCGCGTGACTTCATCGGT
>Ga0308157_10010151_pt1 | contig 10278 bp, 8 predicted proteins | sample PhyBR1_FD_201035 | JGI IMG/M metagenome (GOLD analysis project Ga0308157, IMG submission 201035) | Phyllosphere microbial communities from UC Gill Tract Community Farm, Albany, California, United States - DLSLB.R1 | ecosystem: Host-associated > Plants > Phyllosphere > Unclassified | place: USA... | reverse complement strand
GGAACCGCCCCCTCTCTTCGCTGACCTACGAAATGGAATTTTTACAGATTTTAATTCATGATAATCTGGACTCTGCATAGAGTAGAATAGTTGACCTAATATCAACCATAAGACAATATGACCGAGACTCGAGCCCAAGGTATGGAGCCTCTGCAGGGCCAACTCAAGGTGAAAAACAGTGAGCCTCTACCACCGCTAGTCGGCACCGCCCAAACTATTCTCGCGCCGCGCAACTCGGCGCATCAGGTTACAAAAGCTGAAATTTCACTTGCTCCCGCCCCGCTTGCAATCGCGGTCGATACTCCAACCGATTGGCCGGCAATATTTGTGCCGTTCATTCTTGGTGCAGGAGTCGTTTATTTCACTTTAGTCGGTCAGCGACAGCAAATCCTTAGTACTACAGCGAACTATCGGCATGAGTGGATCGCCCAACTGCGGAGTGCTTGTGTTGACTTTGCAGCGGCTGCAGGTGAGATCAAACTGCGCATCGGCGTTTCGTCGAGTTTTGTTCAGACCCAAGAATTTTGGATACTGGTAAATCGTCTGATCACTGCCCAGTCGAAAATCTTGCTGATGATCGACGTTAGCGCTGGGCAAAAAAAACAGCTAGGTGACGGCATGAAGGGAGTGATAGATAACATGCAAGAAGCAGAAGGTGATGGATTCCGGATAGGATTGACCAATTTCAGAAATAACAGCCGCGTCGTGCTTGATGAGGCCTGGCGCGATATGAAACGCGATCTTGGTCACTCCAGGCCATGGTACAGCCGAGTGTGGTCCGCTCTTAAGAAGAGTACGGCCTAGGATCTAAGGTGGGGGGCTATGAAGACTTGGCATGCCCCTTAATCAGACACCGACCTGTACCGCACGCGCAAAAAATATCCCCTTCTGAATTTGTTAATCAAATCAGCAAATGGTTGAACAGGCCCGGCGCTGGCCCCTTCCTCATAGGGAGAATGGCCGATTTGCGCAAGAAATAGGCATGTTAAAGCATGTTAAAAAACGTGTTTAAAATCAGCAAATGATTTGAATTCGGCGGACTGGCGCTGTGCGGCGCGACCGCTGCTGAGCGCCACGCCAATAGGGGTAACTTTCGGGGTAACTCATCTTAAAAATCAGCCGCCCCCATAGGTGCAGTTCGGTAGACGCCGCCTCCACCAACCTCTTTCCAAAAAGCCGCTGATTCGTCAGCGGCTTTTGCTTTTCTGGAATTAGCTTCAACCAAGGCGTCTTTCAATCGTACCGCCTACCTGTGCCCCATACTTTCCGGGCGAAGCCAAGGCTCATGACGTCACGGTAGCGGCGACATGCTTCAAGCGTTGCCCTTCCTCTTGCGCCTCGGCCAGCAACTGATCCCAGTCATCCGGAGGATGACCGCTTTCCAGCATCTTGCGGAATACCCGATAGGCGTCATCGCTGCTCTCGTAGGCACGTTTAGTGTCCTCATCGTTAACCCACGCGAATACGATCAGCTTGCTGGGCGCATGGAAACGGAAAAACAGCCGATATTGCTGGAAGAACTTGGCGCGGAACCAGTGCTCGTGCTCGCGCCCGAGAGTATTGCCTTGCCGGTATTCTGGCCGCGCCGGATCTTGCGGAACGACATCGAAAGCCAGCTTTGTGATTGCCGCCAGTCGCTTGCTGGCGTTCTTTTTCACGTACCCGACCGGGTCTTTTTGCTTGAGCACCTCGCCTTGCTGGACCAGCGCGTCAAGCTGCGCCAGGAACAGCGGATGCGCAAAGATCGTCCAGCCATGAATGACCAGGGGAGCGTGCTTTCCTGTGCTCATTCATCATCAGCGGACAGGGGCGCATCGAGATCGATTTCCATGCCGCCGACCAGCGAATGAAGGCGGTGTACCAGGCCGGCGTCCAAGGCCTGCAGACGCTCTGGATGGCTGGCGATATCGCGCGCCAGGAAGCCCAGAAACTGGCCAAGGACCGGGTCGTCGCCACCGGAAGCCTCCGCGCGTGTCAGGACTACCTCGCCACCCGGGCGAATCGTGTAACGAATCCTGTCGCGCTTGCCCAGCCTGAGAGCGCGGCGTACGGTCTCCGGCACTGTAGTCTGATAGCGGTCGGTCAACGCGGATTCGGCTTCGAGGATGGCAGGCATGGCAGTCTCCGGGAACGGGATATCCTGATGGTAATGCACATGCATTACCATGTCAACGCAAGGCCGCTGCCGTGATTCCAAGGTATCGAATGTCAACAAAAACTGACCAGTCAGTGCGAACCGCCGAATCTTGCTCAAGCGCCCTTCTTGCGTTACCATGCCCCCGCCCTTGGGGAGTAGCCTACTTCCGCAACGGAAGTTTCCGCATCAACATACTTGACGTCTCCACGTCATGGTGCGCAAGCCTTCTGGTTGGCAAGACCATTGGCATGTTCACGCGACGATCGGGCCGCGCGACATGCCTTGTGTCGTGCCCGATCGGAAAGCTGTCATGACCATCGCTGCAATCATCATCCTCGCCCTCGCCATGTCGACCGACGCCTTCGCCGTCGCGATCGCCATGGGTTCCCGACGCGCCAATGTCCTGTTCAAGGATGCGCTGAAGGTCGGGCTGCTGTTCGGGATCATCGAGGGCGTGACGCCGCTGGTCGGCTTTGCGCTCGGCAGCATTGCCGCCTCTTACGTCGAAAGCTGGGACCACTGGATCGCCTTCGTGCTGCTCGGCGGCCTGGGCGTGCGCATGATCATCGAAGGCTGCGGCGAGCCGGATGCGCAAGCCGACGACCCTGCCCGCCCCTTCTGGCTGCTGGCCCTGACCGGCTTCGCCACCAGCATCGATGCGATGGTGGTCGGCGTCAGCCTGGCGTTTTCGGACGCAGGCATCCTGTGGCCGGCGCTGGCGATCGGCCTGGCGACCCTGACGATGGTGACGCTGGGATTGTTGATCGGCCGCCGCATCGGCGCCATGGTGGGCAAGCGGGCGGAGATCTTCGGCGGGCTGGTGTTGATTGCGGTGGGCAGCGTCACGCTGTATGAGCATTTGCAGTGACGCTGGCCTCCAGGCGGGTCCACTTCGTTCGGAGAACTTGGGTACCCGCCTGCGCGGGTACGACGTGCATGGGCTAACGAAGAGAATCAGGATCACGAGCGCGACTCGACGGCATCACGACGTCGGCCCCGGATCGCTGCCCGCCTCTTGCTGCACCATCAGCTGCTTCATGATGGCCTCGTTAAAAGCAGGAATATCGTCCGGCTTGCGGCTGGTGATCAGCTTGCCGTCGACGACCACTTCTTCATCGGTCCATTCGGCGCCGGCATTGCGCAGGTCGTTCTGCAGCGATGGCCAGCTGGTCAGGTGCTTCGATTCGGCGATGCCGGCCTCGATCAGCGGCCACGGGCCGTGGCAGATCGCGGCGATCGGCTTGCCTTCGTCGCCGAAGGCCTTGATGAAGGCGATCGATTCCTGGCTCAGGCGCAGGTTGTCGGGATTGGCGACGCCGCCCGGCAGCAACAGCAGATCGTAGTCGCCGGGATGCGCATCCTGCACGCTCAGTTCGACCTTGAATATCTGGTCGGGCGTCAGGTGGTTGAAGCCCTGGATGGCCTCGCCGGCCTTCTTGGGCGAGACCAGGGTCACTTGCACGCCCTGCTCCTCGAGGAAGCGGCGCGGCTCGATATATTCGACCTGCTCGACGCCATCAGTCATCAGGACCGCGACGCGCCTGCCTTGTAGCGATTGGGTGGCGGCCGGCTCCACGTGATCCGCCGGTTGCATGTTCTCGGCCAGCTGCGTATTGTCGGTTTGTTGCATATTGCCTCCTTGTGCGATGCGATTCACTCGCATCGATTGTAGGCTGGCCTCTCGCGCAGCGGCGCGCGTGTGCCCGGCAGCATCGGAGCCTGCTCAGCCGAGCAGATAGCACACGTCGTCGCGGTCGCGCCGGCCCGCCCCATCGCCGACGAAACCATCGAGACCGAGCCGCACCGAGCCATCCAGGCGGGCGCCGGCCACGTCTTCGCGCCGCAGCACCACCTGCAGCTCGCGGTAAGGCACGTCGATCGCGAAGCGGTCGAGCAAACCCGCCAGCGCCAGCGCCCCCGGCGCGCCCGGCAAAAAGCGCTCGAAGGCGCTTGCCTCCACCGGCCCCAGCCGGATGCGGATGCCCAGTTCGGGCCGCAGCAGGCGCGCGCCGGCGGTGGCGCCGGCGCCGAGCACGCAGTTGCTGCGCGCGAGAAGCGTGCGCTGGCCCAGTTCCAGGATGTCCCAGCGTCCCGTGAATTGCTCGACCTTGACCGGGACACGGAAGTACGCTTCCAGCACGCCCGCCACCAGGTCGGCGCTGACCACACGGCTGCGCAGCGGCGCGGCGAACCAGGCCAGGCTGGCCGCGTCCGCATCCGGCATGCCCTCCTCGCGCAGTGGCACGCCGGCCAGCGCCAGTAGCAGCGGCAGGAAGTGATCGCCGCCGGGCTCGAAAGGATGGCGCACCCGGTACTTGCACCAGGCGCGGTAGAACAGCGCCACTTGCCGGCTCGAGAACAGGTCCAGGAAGGCGCGCGGACCCTCGTCCCTAGCCGTGAGTTCCCAGGCCGCGAAGCGTTCGGTGTAATGCAGCGGCAAGGTCCCCATCACGCCCAGCAAGCCCATCAGCGAAGGCGTGATCCGCACCGCCGGGATACCCTCGGTAGTGGGCTCGATGGCTTCGATCTCGCTGGCCGGAAAGCCCAGGCCGAGGCTGTTGCGAAAGCGGATCAAGCCACCCAGCGCATGCTCGGGCGCGATGCCCTGGCGTCCCAGCCAGCGCACCAGCAGCCGCACCGCCTGGAAGAATTCGTAGCGTTGCGGATGGCGCAGCAGATCTGGAATCACACCAGCGCCAGGCTGCCGTTGCGAGGCTCGCATCGCAGCAACTCCTTCCCGCCTTGTCCGGACACGAGCACCAGCCGGGTAAAGCTGTTCAGGTGCACATACAGGCCCAGGAAGCGGCTCACGACCTGGGCGAACACGAACAGGCTGCTGCCGGCGAAGGCTTCCTCGTCGACCGTCATGCGCACCTCGATGCCGTGCACCAGGGTCGCGCCGTAGCGGTTGCGCAGCCAGGCGGTGGCGGGGTTGGAAGCCATCGCCGTGACGCCGGCGATCTGGCGCTGCGAGGCGCCGGAGCGCGGCAAGTCATACAGCGCCAGGGTTTCGCGGAAGGCGTCGAGGTCGGCCAGCGAGCGGTGATTGAGCGCCAGTTGCGTCACCAGGCGCCAGTGGGTGCCGTTGCGGTTGCCGAAGCGCAGCGGCAGCGAGGGCTTGCGCAGCAGGCGGATCGGCAGGCCGGAAGTCGCCGTCTCGCTGGCCAGGTCGCCGCCCGGCGCGCCAATGCCGACGCCGCAGGCGGCCGCGCCGTTGCTGCAGGTAAGGTCGATCGAGGCCACGCTGGCGTCCTCGCCCAGCAGGGAATAATCGTCGTCGGTGAAGGCGATCTTCATGCGGTGGCGGCTGTCGCCGCGGTCGTCGCGGCGCGCGAACCAGTAGCGCTGGCCGGTTTCGCCACCGGCCCCCGCCTCGCCGTGGCGCAGGCCGTAATACGGCCGATACTCGACGCTGGTCGTCTTGCCATCGCGCGTCTTGAGCACGTGGACCGCGTCGATGCTGTAGACCTCGACGCCCTCTTCGTGCCGGCTCGGCGCGACGTCGTACATCGCCGCGCGGTGCGTGATGCGCACCGGCGCCGCCGCCTGCCGGAACAGGTTCACCACCGGCACGCAGCCGGTGAGCAGGTTGGCGGCCGACAGCGCGCGCAGGATGCGCGCGCTGCTCGACTCGGGATGCACGCCGGCCAGCAGAAAATGCAGGGTGAAGCGGCGCGCGCCGGCCGGCAGCAGCGGCGCCAACCGGCCCAGGTCCAGGTCCAGGAAGTGGAATTTATCCGGAAAGGCGAAGTACTCGGTCAGCAGCCGGTAGGCCGGATGGGCATGGGATTGCTCCGGCACCAGCGCCTCGTCGGCATCCAGCCCGCCCAGGCACAACAGCGGGGCGTCCAGGCGGCGCCAGCCGTCCACCCCTTCCGCCTCGACCCAGGTCTCGACCGCGTTCATGCACAGGGCGTCGATCAGCGCCGCCGACAGCAGGCCGTCGCCGTCGACGTGCAGGCGCAGGCGCGGCAGGCCGCGGCCGACCAGCATGCGCGCCGACATGGCGCTGTCGAAGGCGATGCCGATGCGGGCCGACGCGCGCGGCGGCAGCCGGATGCGCGGCGGCACGTGCGCCACCGGCTCGAACCAGGCGCGCGCCACCCGCACTGGCGCCAGCGCCAGCGCCGCCGTGGTGCGAAACACGCAGGGCGTGCCGCGCGCGGCCAGCGAACTCATTTCGGTGCCGCGCGGCACCGCCTGCACATGCTCGATCTTGCCGGCCCGCGCCTGCGGATCGCCGCCGTCCACCTGGGCGATCGAGCAGCTCGGCATGCCGTGCAAGAAGTGCGGATACAGGCTGCCCAGCAGGGCTTCGGTCAGTTCGGGATAGTCGTCGTCGAGCTTTTTCGCGGTGCGCGCATTGAGCAGCGCGCAGGCCTGGATCAGGCGCCGGATATGGGGGTCTTCGCTGCCCTCGGGCCCCAGCCCCAGCTCGGCCGCCAGGCGCGGATACTGGTGGGCCAGCTCGCGGCCGACGGTGTTCAGGTAGACCAGTTCGCGCTCGTAATACGGCAACAGTTCTTCCATCGCGACCTCCTCGGGCTGTCGCTCTACGGTGGTGCAGATCGTGGCAAGTTGTCTTGCGGCGGCGCAATTACCTGACTTGACAATAAGTCAGTAAAATCACGGGTCCACTATCCACACGCCGCATCATGACCGCCACCATCGCCACCGCCACCCCCGTCCGCACCGAAATCGCCACCTTGTGGCGCCTGTCGTGGCCGGTCCTGGTCGGCCAGCTGGCGACGGTCGGCATGGGCGTGGTCGACGTCGCCCTCACCGGCCACGTCAGTGCCGACGAGCTGGCGGCGGTGTCGCTCGGCACCGCGGTATGGTCGATCGTGCTGGTCACCGTCATGGGCACCATGATGGCCATCAATACCGTGGTCGCGCACGAAATCGGCGCTGCCCGCCACGACCGGGTGCCGCACTCGGTGCGCCAGGCCATGTGGAAGGGTTTGCTGGTCGGCCTGGTCGGCTGCCTGTTCGCCAACCTGTGCACCTTGCTGTTCGACCACATCGGCATGGCCGCCCACGTGGCCGACCGCGCCTCGCTGTTCCTGCACGTGATCAGCGTCGGCATGCCGGCCTTCGGCGTGTATCGCGCGCTGTATGGCTACACGACCAGCATCAACCAGACCAAGCCGATCATGTGGATCGCCATCGGCGGCCTGGTGTTCAATACCATCGTGGCCTGGGTGCTGGTGTACGGCAAATTCGGCTTCCCGCAACTGGGCGCGGTCGGCTGCGCGATTTCCACCGCGGGCGCCATGTGGCTGATGCTGGGCGCCATGCTGTGGTGGATCAAACGCTCGCCCGCCTACCGGCTCACCTATCCGTTCGACCGCTACGAAGGGCCGGATACGCAGGCCATCGGCGCCCAATTGCGCCTGGGCCTGCCGATCGGCGTCACGTATTTCGCCGAGGTCAGCGCTTTTGGCCTGATCAGCCTCCTGGTGGCGCGCTATGGCGTGGTGCAGGTGTCGTCGCACCAGATCGCGCTCAATTTTTCCTCGCTGGTGTTCATGGTGCCGCTCAGCTTCGCGATCGGCATGCTGACCCGCGTCGGCCAGGCCATGGGCGAAGGCGACCCGGTGCGGGCGCGCTTCGTGGGCTGGGTCGGCGTCGGCGTATCGGTGTCCTTCGGCGTGGTGTCGGCGCTCGGCATCGCCCTGTTCCGCTGGGAGATCGCGGCCATGTATACGTCGGATCCGGCAGTGCAGCAAGTCACCGCCCATTTGCTGCTGTTCGCCGCCCTGTTCCAGCTGTCGGACTCGACCCAGGTGGCCACCGCCTCGGCAATCCGCGGCTACCAGGTGACGCGCCCGCCGATGGTGATCCAGCTACTGTCGTTCTGGGGCCTGTCGCTGCCGCTCGGCTGCATCCTGGGACTGGCCCCGGCCTGGTTCCCGTGGGCGCCAAGCGCGCCGATGGAAGCCACCGGCTTCTGGATCGGCCTGGTGGCGGCCTTGACGGTGGCGGCGGTGCTGCTGACCTGGCAGTTCGAGAAGCTGGCGCGCCAGCGCATCCGCGACGGCGCGATGGCGCAGCCCCGCTGACTCTGGTATCGTCTCGCGATTGCTGTAAATTAATAATCCTCTAGAGACAATATGCGCCCTCTCCTTCTTTTACTGGCCGCCCTCACGGCCTCGCCTGCCATGGCCGAACGCCTGACATTGGACCGCATCTACGGCGAAGCCTCGCTCGCCGGCGCCAGCGTGCGCAATCTGCGCGTGTCGCCGGATGGCGAACGGGTCACCTTCCTGCGCCCGCGCGCCGACGACCAGTATCGTCTCGACCTGTGGGAATACAATACCAAGAGCAAAGCCACCCAGCGCCTGGTCGACTCCAAGCAACTGGTGCCGAACGAAGAATTGTCGCTCGAAGAAAAAGCACGCCGCGAGCGTGCGCGTACCGCCGGCCTGTCGGGCATCCTGAACTACTACTGGTCGCCCGACGGCAAACAGCTGCTGGTGCCGATCGGCGGCGACCTCTACCTGGTCGACGCAGCCAGGCCCGAGGCCGCGCGCAAGGTCGCCTCGGGCAATGTCATCGATCCGAAGATCTCGCCGCGCGGCCGCTACGTGTCGTTCGTGCGCAAGCAGAACCTGGTGGTGATCGATCTCACCACGGGCGCGGAGCGCCAGCTGACGGTCGACGGCCAGGGCACCGTGCACAACGGTGAAGCCGAGTTCATCGCGCAGGAAGAGATGGACCAGCATACCGGCTACTACTGGGCGCCGGACGATTCGCATATCGCCTACCGCCGCTACGACGACGCGCCGGTGCCGGTCGTGCGCCGCTTCGAGATCTTCGCCGACCGCACCGAGGTGATCGACCAGCATTACCCGGCCGCGGGCGATCCGAACGTGGCGATCGAGCTGATGATCGTCAACCCGGCCACCGGCGCGCAGCGCAAGGTCGACCTGGGCCAGGACAAGGACATCTACCTGGTGCGCGCCGACTTCAGCGCCGACGCCAAGACCCTGGTCTACCAGCGCCAGACGCGCGACCAGAAGCGCCTCGATCTGGTGGCGGTCGATGTCGCCACCCTGGCACAGCGTCCGCTGTTCTCCGAAAATTCCAACACCTGGGTCGAAGTCCATAACGACCTGCGCTTCCTCAAGAATCGCCAGGCCTTCATCTGGGCGTCCGAGCGCAGCGGCTACAAGCACCTGTATCTGTACGACCTGAACGGCAAGCTGCTGCACCCGATCTCGCGCGGCGAGTGGGGCGTGGACGGCATCCTGGCGATCGACGAAGGCGCCGGCAAGGTGTACGTGTCGTCGAACCGCGACGCCGTGATCGACAAGCAGACTTATGCACTGTCGCTTGATGGCCGCGGCGCCGACAAGCCGGCCCGCATCACCCAGGGCGACGGCTGGCATGAGGCTTCGTTCGCCGGCAACGGCAAGCTGTTCGTCGACACCTGGTCGAACCCGAACACCCCGCCGCAAGTGTCGATCCGCCGCGCCGACGGCAGCATGGTCGAGTGGATCGAAAAGAACCCGCTCGACGCCAAGCATCCGTACACCCGCCACCTGGATGCGCACCTGCCGACCGAGTTCGGCACCCTGAAGGCGTCCGATGGCCAGACCCTGCACTATTCCATCATCAAGCCGGCCGGTTTCGATGCCAATAAACGCTATCCGGTGTTCCTGTTCACCTATGGCGGCCCGCACTCGCAGCGCGTGACCCGCGCCTGGGGCAATTATTTTGACCAGTACATGGCGCAGCAGGGCTTCGTGGTGTTCAGGCTCGATAACCGCGGCTCGGGCCGCCGCGAGCGCCAGTTCACCGACGTGCTGTACAACAACCTGGGCAAGCATGAAGTCGAAGATCAGGTGGCCGGCATCGACTGGCTGGCCAAGCAGAGCTTCGTCGATCCGAAGCGCGTGGGCGTGTTCGGCTGGAGCTATGGCGGCTTCATGACCCTGCGCCTGCTCTCCGCTGCGTCGGACAAGATCGCGATGGGCGTGTCGGTGGCGCCGGTGACCGACTGGGCGCTGTACGACACCCACTACACCGAGCGCTATGTCGGCGGCACGCCGAAGGGCGATCCGGAAGCGTATAAGCGCAGCGGCGTGTTCGCCCACCTGGACGGCATGACGTCGAACCTGCTGCTGATCCACGGCATG
>Ga0308157_10010146_pt1 | contig 10279 bp, 8 predicted proteins | sample PhyBR1_FD_201035 | JGI IMG/M metagenome (GOLD analysis project Ga0308157, IMG submission 201035) | Phyllosphere microbial communities from UC Gill Tract Community Farm, Albany, California, United States - DLSLB.R1 | ecosystem: Host-associated > Plants > Phyllosphere > Unclassified | place: USA... | reverse complement strand
CATCAATAGGGTGGCTTCAGCGGGCGCCCCCACGATCCGCTGTTCATCGGGTGCGATCTCCTCGGGCTGAGGGATTCCCTCCGGCATCGGGTGTGCGTGCTCGATACCGGGTGCCTCATCCTGGAACGATGCAATCATCGAGAAGATGGGAACACCGTTCTGGTATGCCTGTGAGCGACGCGTCGAGAATGAGCGTCCGTCATGAATGCGATCCACGGCGATCGTGAGGCCCTGCGCAGCGTCGCCGGGACGAAGAAAATATCCGTGCATCGAATGCGCTGCGCGCTGCTCCGGCAACGTGCGCTCTGCGGCCAAAATCGATTGACCGAGCACCTGACCGCCGTAGATACGACCGCTCGGCATAGCTTGCGACTGCCCCGTGAAGATATCTTCCGTGGTGCGCCCGCGACTCTCGTCAAGATCCAGCACTTCAAGTAGGCGGTCAACGGATGCTTGAGCCTGTGCAGTTGCGCGCATTGCGCTCCCTCCCCGCGACCAGGGGTCGCCTCGTTGGTAGTTTAGAACGTGTGAACCCTCGTCTCGTCCTTGCCGATGCCGACACCGCCAGGGACGTCATTACATTTCTCGGCCGTTCCCGATTAATCTCTGATGACGGTGTGCGGTTGCAAGCGTCGAAGGGTGTGCTTGCTCTGACATCCGCTGCACTGGCTCCAGAGGGTCTGTTCGATCGAACCCCGACCGTGCTTGCCATGCGCGTAGTCCACGCTGATCCCGAGTTGCAATGCGACCTTGTCGTCGATGAACTCACCCCCGCTGAGGACGAGCGGATGCTGACTCTGCCTGAGACTGCGCGCTCACCGGCCTGGGCAGGCGTTGCGCCTCCCCGCGGAGATTGGGCACGCAGCGGTTCATTGGATGCCGCAACCATCGCTCAGCGGGCACAGTGGGGGATCTCTGCCGTCGCACGCGGCGCCTCGCCAGGGGCAGGTGAAGAAGCGGTCAGGGCACTCCGTGCGGCGATTTGGGGAGAGCCCGATGAAGACCTCGCAGGTCTCCCGCGTGGCATCGCCTTCGCCGCGCACGCGTTCGGGTTCATCTCCGGCGAAGAAAGTGTGCCCGTCACGACGTCGGGACGCTGGACACGACTGGCCTTCCGTCGCGGCCACGTACTATCGCGGGGCCCGATGGCAACCGGGATGACTGCTGTGCGAACTACCGGTTCTCAGGCGTAAACCCTAGCTCGCAGCCGCCCGCCCCGCCTGACGGCCCGAGAACAGGCACCCACCGAGAAAAGTGCCCTCCAGGGCGCGATAGCCGTGCACCCCGCCACCGCCGAATCCGCTGGCTTCTCCGGCTGCGAACAGCCCCGTGATTACCGAACCGTCCGAAGAGAGTGCGCGGCCATCGAGATCGGTTTCGATCCCGCCCAGAGACTTCCGCGTGAGAACGTGCAGCTTTACGGCGATCATCGGGCCCGCGGATGGATCCTGCAGGCGGTGAGGGGCCGCAGTGCGGATGAGCTTATCGCCACGGTAGCCGCGCATGGACCTCAGCATCCCGATCTGCGCGTCCTTGGTGAAATCGTTCTCCATCTCTCGGTCGCGTGCGATGACCTCGCGTCTGACCAGGTCGATGTCGAGGAGCTCGCCGCCTTCGTGCTGGCGCATCTGCTCCAGCAGACTGTCCAAATCGTTCTCAACGATGAAGTCTTCGCCCTCGTCCAGAAATGCCTGGACGGGACCGGTGGGCCCCTTCGCCAGCCGAGACTTCAGCAGCAGGGCGATGTCCTTCCCTGTGAGGTCGGGATTTTGCTCGCTGCCGGACAGCGCGAACTCCTTCTCGACGATCTGTCGAGAGGTCACGAACCAGGAATGGTCATGCCCTGTGCTGCGCAGATATTCGAGCGTGCCCAAGGTGTCGAAACCGGGAAACAGGGGGACAGGAAGGCGTTTTCCGGTGGCGTCCAACCACAGCGATGATGGTCCAGGAAGAATGCGGATGCCGTGTGCTGGCCACACCGGATGCCAGTTCTTGATGCCCTCAACGTAGTGCCACATGCGGTCGCTATTGATCAGGTTGGCCCCTGCTGCGTCTGCAACGGAGTGCATCGACCCATCCACATATGCGGGTACGCCGGTGAGCATATGGGACGGCGCAGATCCGAGCCGCGCGGGCCACGCTGCGCGTACCAGGTCATGGTTGCCGCCGATGCCACCGGAGGAGATGACCGTTGCTGCCGCAGTGATCTCGAAATCACCGATGACCTCGCGAGAGGAGGGCACGCCGCGTGCGGTGAGGCTATCGATGAGTCGCTCGCCGCGAGCACCTGTGACAGCGCCATCGACAGCAATCAACTCTGTCACCTTGTGCCGAGCGAGGATAGTCAGTGCCCCAGCATCCTCGGCGCGATGCACGGCGTCTGCGAAAGGTGCGACGATTCCAGGGCCGGTACCCCAGGTGATGTGAAATCTCGGTACGGAGTTTCCCGGGCCGATTGCGCCATAGCCGCCGCGCTCAGCCCAACCGACCACGGGGAAAAAGCCGACTCCTCGCTCTCGCAGCCACGTACGCTTCTCACCGGCGGCGAACTGCAAGTACGCCTCGGCCCATGCACGGGGCCAGCGATCTTCGTCTCGGTCGAATCCCGCATTTCCGAACCAGTCCTGCGTCGCCAGCTCCAGCGAGTCTTTGATACCCAAGCGACGTTGTTCCGGAGAATCGATGAAGAATAGTCCGCCGAACGACCACCAGGCCTGACCACCAAGGTTCGATCGCGATTCTTGATCGAGTAGGATCACGCGTTTTCCTGCTGCGGCGGCTTCTGACGCTGCTACGAGGCCCGCCAACCCCCACCCGATGACCAGCACGTCTGCGGATAAGGGTGTGCTCGTCATGAGATCTCCGTTGAATCCTCACTGCTGCTGCGGGTTTCCAAAGTCGTCCGGCCCGCAGGTGCAGGACCGATTCCGGACGGTTCCATGCTGTTCACCATGGCATATGCGGCGCGCTCGAGATAGTCCCAGAGCGCCGCGTCGTGCATCGGCGAGAGCTGCACTTCATCGAGTGAGGTGCGCATGCATCGCAGCCACCGATCACGCGCATCGGGGTTCACATGAAAGGGCATGTGGCGCATGCGCAGCCGGGGATGGCCACGCTTCTCGCCATAGGTGCTCGGGCCGCCCCAATACTGCACGAGGAACATTGTGAATCGCTCGGCCGCTGGGCCAAGATCCTCCTCGGGATACATGGGCTTCAATACTGGATCGAGCGCGACCTCACGGTAGAAGGTGTTCACGATCTTCTCAAAAGTGGCATAGCCGCCCACTTCCTCATAAAAAGTCATTCGCCGTCCTTCTGCTCTGCAGGCTGGGCCGTAGTGTTCTTCTTTCGCCAGATTCCGCGGGCTGCGGGCGGCACGCCGGTGACCGCATTCGGCTTGGTACTCGGCGGGTTCGCGCCACGCACCCGGCGGGCGCCTTCCGGACCCGTGGGGATCACCGATTGCAGACTGGGTAAGGCCAGTCCCATTTCTGTGATCGCATTTTTCAGGCGCATACGCAGTTCACGTGCGACATCGTCCTTTGCGTTCGCGCGGGTCTTGAGCACGACGCGAATGACGAGTGCGTCGCCGCTTATCGATTCAAGTCCCCACACCTCTGGCCGCTCAGCGATTCGCGTTCGCCATTTGTGGTCGGTTGCGAGCTCTTGAGCGGCGACCAGAAGCGCCTTCTCGACCTCCGGGACATCGGCATCCACAGGTACGCCCAGGTCGATGATTGCGCGCGCCCAACCCTGCGACATGTTGCCGATGCGCACGATCTCACCATTGCGCACGTACCAGAGCGTGCCGTTGACATCGCGGATCTGCGTGACTCGAACGCTCACATGCTCGACGACACCACTGGCGAGGCCTGTATCGACGACGTCTCCGATGCCGATCTGATCCTCGGCGACGATGAACAGACCGTTCAGTACATCCTTGACGATGTTCTGAGCGCCGAAACCGAGGCCTGCGCCTACTGCGGCGGTGAGGAGGGTGAGAGAGCCCAGGAGGGCAGGAGAGAGCGTCCAGACCACCAGGAGGAGCACGATGACGACGAGGACAGTGTTGACGATGTTCTGCAGAATCGAGCCCAGTGTGCGGGTGCGCTGGATCAGTCGCATATCGGCGAGGGGGGAGCGCTCTAACGCTTGCGTGTCGTCGACGTTGGCTTTGGACTTTGCTGCGTTGACGATTCGCTGCACGACACGACGGATGACGAAGCGCAAGATGAATCCGACTACCAGCGCGACGATGATAATGATCGCAACGCCGAGCGCTTTAGTGCCGACATCGCGCAACACATCGAAGAACCCCGACCAGTCGGCGCTGATGTCAGGAGTGTCAGGCGCGTTAGCTGCGGCGATTGGAGAGTTCCACACGCTCTGATTCTAGTGAGCGGGCCTCTGCTCCGGCTGGATGCGCCGAAGCAGAGGCCCGCTGACAACGGGTTGTGACTTAGGCGTCCGAATCAGGGTCTTCCGCATCACGCGACTGCGCAGCCAGGGCGCGCTCGACGTCAGCGAGACCTTCACTGACGAGGCGTCGAAGCGCCCCTGCAGCATCCGTATTTGCAGAGAGCCATGCGCGCGTCGCGTCACGCAGCTCTACGTTCGCCAGCGCAGTCGGGTACAGGCCGACGATGAGGTAGTTGGCGATCTGGTACGTGCGCGACTGCCAGATAGGCAGCAACATATCGAAGTAATCCTGCACGAACTCGCCGAGAACCGCGGTGCTGTTGGGATGTACGAATCCCAGCGCGGCCGAGCGAACGATCGTGTTGGGCAGATCGGCGTTATCGATCAGCGAACTCCAGGCTGCGCGCTTGTCCGCAACAGTGGGAAGCGCCGCGCGCGCGAGCGCGGCAAACTCGGCGCCCTTAGAGGTGTTGTCTGAGGCAAGCGCCGCATCGATGGAGGCGGCATCTGTGGCACCGATCGATGCCAAGCCGACCAACAACTGCCATGACAGGTCGGTGTCGATCTCCAGCCCTGGCAGGGTCTCTTCACCGGATCGCAGGCGGCCGATGATTCCTGCCTGCTCTGTGTTGGCCAGCGCTCCTGCAAAGGCGGTGACGAACTGCAGCTGGCTGTCGCTCCCGGCTGGCGCGTTCTGAGCGAGGTCCCAGAGGCCATCTGCGATCTTCAGGCGTGCGGCCTCTCGTTCAGCGGGGGTCACATACAGCGTGGTTGCGGTGCGCAGTTGCGCAAGCGTCGTGCGCACCGTGGTCGACTCTGTCTCGCGTCCGATGTTGCCGAGAACGAGATCCAGATAATCGGATGCCGCACTTTCTGCATCGCGAGTCTGATCCCATGCCGCGCCCCACACGATTGAGCGCGCCAGCGGGTCGGAGATCGCACCGAGATGGGAGATCGCCGTGGCCAGCGAACGCTCGTCGAGACGAATCTTTGCGTAGGCGAGGTCGTTATCGTTGAGCAGCACCAGATCCGGTCGCTTTTGCCCCTGTAGCTCCGGCACCTCTGTGCGGTCGCCGTCCACATCGATCTCCGCATAATGAGTGCGGGTGAGCGCGCCGTCGATGAGGTTGTAGAACCCGATGCCCAGACGATGCGGACGAATGGTCGGGTAGTCCGCGGGAGCAGTCTGGGTGACGGCGAAGCGCGTGATCACGCCATCAACGTCATCGGCGATGACGGGGGAGAGCGTGTTGACGCCCGCCGTCTCGAGCCACTTCGTGGCCCAGCTGCTGAGATCGCGACCACTTGTGGCCTCGAGTTCTGTGAGCAGATCGCTCACCTCGGTGTTACCCCAGGCGTGCTTTTGGAAGTACTGTCCGACACCGGCGAAGAACGCGTCGATTCCGACCCATGCAGCGAGCTGTTTGAGGACAGAGCCGCCCTTCGCATATGTGATGCCATCGAAGTTGACCTGCACATCTTCGAGGTCGTTGATCTCGGCGACGATCGGATGCGTTGAAGGGAGTTGATCCTGGCGGTACGCCCAGGTCTTCTCCATCGCGTTGAATGTGGTCCAGGCTTCAGTCCACTCCGTGGCTTCCGCGGTGGCGATGGTTGATGCCCACTCCGCGAAGGACTCGTTCAGCCAAAGGTCGTTCCACCACTTCATGGTGACGAGATCGCCAAACCACATGTGCGCGAGCTCGTGCAGGATCGTAACGACGCGTCGTTCCTTGACAGCGTCTGTCACCTTGCTGCGGAAGACATACGTCTCAGTGAAGGTGACGGCACCGGCATTCTCCATCGCGCCGGCGTTGAACTCGGGCACGAAGAGCTGATCATATTTCGCGAAGGGGTACGGCACACCGAACTTGGATTCGTAATATGCAAAGCCCTGGCGGGTCTTATCGAAGATGTAATCGGCATCGAGATGTTGCCACAGGCTCTTTCGACCGTAGACGCCGAGCGCAATCGTGCGACCATCTGCGCTGGTCAGCTCAGAGAAGGTTGATTCGTAAGGGCCGGCGACAATTGCCGTGATGTACGACGAGATGCGCGGAGTCGGCTCGAAGCCCCACGTGGCGGTGTTGCTCTCGTCATGGTTGATCGGCTCGGGCGTGGGGGAGTTGGAGACAACTTTCCAGGCGTCGGGTCCGGTGACGGTGAACTGGAATGTCGCTTTCAGATCAGGCTGCTCGAATACGGCGAACACGCGACGAGAATCTGGCACCTCGAACTGCGAGTAGAGGTAGACCTCTCCGTCAACGGGATCAACGAAACGGTGCAGACCTTCGCCCGTATTCGTGTACTCGCAGTCGGCGTCGACCACGAGCACGTTCTCTTCCTGGAGGTCCGCCAGCACAATGCGCGAATCAGCGAATACTTCCAGAGGGTCGAGCTGCTCACCGTTGAGTGAGATCTCGCGCACTTCACGCGCGATGAGGTCGATGAACGTGAAGCTTCCCGGCTTCGCATTGAAGCGCACGACGCTGCGTGATCCGAAGACCTCGGCACCCTTCGTCACGTCAAGCGAGATCTCGTACGACTGAGTGTCGATGATTTCGCGGCGCTCTTGCGCTTCGATTCGGGTGAGGTTCTCTCCAGGCACAGCTAATTCTCCCAGGGGGTCAGGGGTAGCCACCGCAGTTCGGCGCGGCTGGCGCCGACGGCAACCATGACAGCCTACGCCAGGACGAACGATGCCAGCACGAAGAGATGAAAGGATAAAGGAGTGACTGTGAATTATCGCAATGCCGTCCCCTTCGCCTCTGCCGCTGCAGCGGGCGGTGACGCATTCATCGAAACACCCGTCGCCTACGACGCTCTCGTGCTTGCCAGCTTCGGCGGACCTGAGGGTCAGGACGATGTCATCCCGTTCCTTCGGAATGTGACCAGGGGCCGAGGAATACCGGACGAGCGCCTTGAAGAGGTGGCCCATCACTATCGCCACTTCGGCGGCGTCAGCCCGATCAACGCGCAGAATCGTCAGCTCAAGGCAGCGCTCGAATCGGAGCTCGCATCGCGAGGGATCGATCTTCCGGTGTACTGGGGCAACCGCAACTGGGCTCCGTACCTCGACGATGCCTTCACAGAGGCCGCAGATGACGGGCATCGAACGCTGTTGGTACTCGCGACCAGCGCCTACAGCTCATATTCCAGTGATCGGCAGTACCGCGAAGACATCGCTCAGGCGATCACCAAGGCAGGACTTGAGGAGCGCATCACGGCAGACAAGGTGCGTCTGTTCTTCGACCACCCTGGCTTCGTCACTCCTTTTCAAGAGGGGGTGGACGCTGCGGTGCAGGGTTTCGTGGATCAGGGCATTGCCGCATCCGACATTCACGTGCTCTTCTCGACGCATTCGATTCCTACTGCCGATGCCGAGCGCTCAGGACCGCGCGATGTGGATTGGGGCGAGGGCGGCGCGTATGTCGCACAGCACCGCGCCGTCGCTGCGCACATCATCGAGAACACGGCGGCGGTCACCGGAGGCGCGACAGTGCCTTGGCAGCTCGTTTTCCAGTCACGGTCGGGGCCGCCATCGCAGCCATGGCTCGAACCCGACGTCAACGATGTCATCGCTGAGCTTCCTTCAGCGGATGCCAAAGCGGTTGTGATCGTCCCTCTGGGCTTCGTCAGCGACCACATGGAAGTGATGTGGGATCTCGATACTGAGGCGATGGAGGCGGCTGCTGAGGCAGGGCTGCTTGCAGTTCGCACCCCGACGCCGGGGGTGCACCCAGCATTCGTTGCGGGGCTGATTGATCTCGTGGTGGAAAGAATCGAAGGTACTCCTTCGTCAGAGCGGCCCCACGTCACCAACCTCGGACCCTGGTACGACGTCTCTCGCCCCGGGGACTGCGAGAATGTCCGTTTGGGATTCAAACCGGCTGCCGCCGGAATCGCCCCGTAACGCTCCTAGGATGGTGGGCATGCGCATCCATATCGCCACAGACCACGCGGGACTGGAATTTTCCACTCAGCTGCAGGATCATCTGCGAACCTCGGGCCACGACGTCACCGACCACGGTCCGATCGAGTACGACGCCGTTGATGACTATCCGGCGTTCTGCATCCGAGCGGCACAGGCTGTTGTTGCTGATCAGTCGGCTGGCGTTGAAGCGCTGGGCGTGGTCTTCGGAGGCTCCGGCAACGGCGAGCAGATCGCTGCGAACAAAGTGCAGGGAATCCGTGCCGCGCTCGTGTGGAATCTCTCGACTGCTGAGTTGGCACGTGAGCATAATGATGCGAATATGATCTCGATCGGAGCTCGACAGCACACCTTCGAAGAGGTCGTCTCGTTCATCGATCGCTTCATCGGCACGCCATTCTCTGACGAAGAGCGTCACATCCGTCGAATCGAACAGATCGCAGACTTCGAGCGGGACGGCTCGCTGCTGCCAGATCCCCGGGCCTGAGATGCCCGAGGGACACTCGGTACACAGGATCGCCCGACAGTTCGACCGCAACTTCATCGGCAAGACGCTTTACGCCTCGAGTCCGCAGGGCAGGTTTATCGAGGGCGCTGCGCTGCTCGATGGGCGCGAGGCAGTGAGCGTCAAGGCCGTCGGCAAGCAGATGTTCCTCGAAGCTGAGGGTGATCTGTGGTTGCGTGTGCACCTCGGCCTATACGGTGCGTGGGATTTTGCCGGCGAGATTCTCTTGGACCCTACAATCGCTTCGGCGAACGGGCGAATGGGGCAGACCAACCAACGAGGCACCGATCTCGACGCCCCGATCTTGGATGAGGCGGGAGAGAATTCGCTCGCATCGATCGGCGCTCCTCGTCGCGCCCGCGTGCATGTACGCATGTCAGAGCAGACCAAAGGACTCGCAGACGAGGGTGCCCAGTGGCCGCCGCCTGTGGTCGGCCAGGTGCGTTTGCGGTTGATGACTGACATCACCGCGGCAGACCTTCGAGGTCCCACCGCCTGCGTTTTGCAGACGCCGGACGAGATGCTGGCCAGCGTTGCGAAGCTGGGGCCGGATCCACTCGTCGGAGATGCAGCGGCGAACGAGGCGCGTTTCGTGCACGCGGTGCGTAAAAGAGCGACGCCCATCGCCCTGCTGCTGATGGACCAGGCCGTTGTCAGTGGCATCGGTAACGTCTATCGCGCGGAGATGCTCTACCGCGCGAGACTGAACCCTCACACTCCTGGTCGAGCGGTGCCGGAAGAGGTCGTGCATGCGCTTTGGCTCGACTGGGCGCGATTGCTGGCCATCGGCGTCGAGACCGGTCAGATGATGACAATGGATGACCTGCCGCCAGATCAGTACCGTGCAGCGATGGCCAGTCGTGACGACCGCCACTGGGTTTACCACCGTGCCGGTCTGCCATGTCGAGTCTGCGGCACGCAGATCGTGTTGGAAGAAATTGGCGCCCGCAAGTTGTATTGGTGCCCGAGGTGTCAGGCCTGAGCCGCAACGGCACGGCGTTAGACATATCTTCGCTCACACCCCGTTAGTATGGCCCAGTTCGTTGCAACGACGCCCCGACAGGAGAATTGATGGACCTCACAGGCCTGCAGACTGCGCTCGAGATGATCAGTGGAATCGTATGGGGGCCATTCTTCCTCATCCCGCTTCTGCTCGGTACCGGTCTCTACCTCACGATCAGACTCGGGGGTCTGCAGTTTCTCCGGCTGGGCTCGGCTCTTCGCCTCGGACTCTTCACGAGGAAGGACCCGGGTGCCGACGGGGACATTTCACAGTTCCAGGCGCTGACGACTGCCCTTGCGGCAACTGTCGGGACCGGAAACATCGTTGGCGTCGCAACGGCCATCGGGATCGGCGGCCCGGGCGCGCTGTTCTGGATGTGGGTTACCGGCCTGCTGGGTATGGCGTCGAAGTACTCCGAAGC
>Ga0308157_10010143_pt1 | contig 10282 bp, 5 predicted proteins | sample PhyBR1_FD_201035 | JGI IMG/M metagenome (GOLD analysis project Ga0308157, IMG submission 201035) | Phyllosphere microbial communities from UC Gill Tract Community Farm, Albany, California, United States - DLSLB.R1 | ecosystem: Host-associated > Plants > Phyllosphere > Unclassified | place: USA... | reverse complement strand
CGTAGAAGGTTGACGCCCCAGGCGTCCCGCAATCTTTCGGACAGAGAAACCTAGCTCGAGATACGTCTCTATTTTGACTCTTTCTGATATGGTAAGATGAATATAGCTCATAACGAATCCTCCGTTGGATTTTGTGTGGTAACTCTATTCTACACGAGGCCGTTATGGGTTTTTTTTGTGTTTTCAGCTAGGTGTTGCACTTAATATTACAATTCGTCCTTTAAAAAAATTCATTTGAAGAGACAAATATACTGATAACAATTTAACTTACTAAATTAAGTTAGAAATTATTTAAGTATGAATTTTGAAAATATTTTTTAAAAGCATAGTTATAAAAATTAAAGGTAAATATGTTAAAATTATATAAATAAAAGAAAGTATTCACATTAAAGGTGGGTAACTATGTATTTAGATACGCTTAAGCTGAGCTATAATAGCAATATTTTTGAACTATCAGATTGGATTAAATTTTCTTTTGTTCTAGGTGGATATATCTACGAAAACGGAATAAAAAACAGCAAACCTATTAGAGTTGTCGTTTCTCTTCCAAATAGTGATTATGTACCCTTATTGGTTGCAATAGGTATTGCTGATAAAAACTATAATCAAGATAAACAATTAAAAAATATAAAGAAAACAATTTTAGATCTAGAGATAAACAGTAGGATAATTTTTAACGATAATGGGCGGAAAAAGTTTGTTTCAGTTATAAGAATAGAGGAAAGCACAATTCGTAAAGGAGAAATGGTTTTATTTATTCAAAACGGTAGTGTAAATCAAGGGGTGCCAGATCGAGATTGGTTAGAAAAAATAATAATACTTAACCATGAGGAAAAAGTTATTAAAAGGTCAAGAAAAGTAAACGATAGTAAAGTTCTGGGACTTTCAAATAACAAGTTTTTAAGCAAAATTTATAAAAACTCTCAGCTTAATAAAGCTTCATTCTATCCGTTAGATTCATTTTATTTAGTAGGTAATGTGAAGCTACTAGAAGAAAGGCTAAAAACAAAATGTTTTTATATAAAAGATGAATATGGATCACTGAAAGACTTTTTATATGTTGATGATGGTAATAGTTATACAAATGGGAAAATAATCTCATCACAATTAAGACAATTGAATTTTGAATTGAATTCCAAAGTTCCTGTTATTTTTAGTGAAGCAAAAGGATATCTAAAACAAAAAAATTTTTTTTCGGATAATCCTTGGATATGTACAATTAACCGGTCGGATAACGAAAATAATTTATGTGATTTTTTTAATGAAATTCATAGATCTATTGTTCAAGAAAATAACAATTACTTGACTAACGAATTACTTGAATATTTAGAAAAAAATAATACTAAGATTCCTCGAGGTATTGAAATAATGGTCTGGAGGTAAACAAATGTTAATTTCTGAAATTGATAAAATATATAATACAAAACCTATTAACATTGAATTAGAAGAAATAGAGTCAAAAACTTTATCGACTTTTTTGAAAAGTATAAATGCTCTTAAATTAGAAATTGACTTAAATTATTCTGACTATAACATCCTTGAAGAAATTCATTTTTTTTTAAGAAAAATTTCTAATAAATTCACAACAAATTTCTTCAATTACGATTTAATTTTATCTGACGAAGAAAAGAATTTCTTAAAAAAACATCTAGAAGAAGTTAAAAATTCTTTTAATGCATTGTACAAAGACAAGGTTCTAGACATTCTAACATCGCTTAAAGAATTAATGACTTTAAAATCAAACTTTATGACTGAAAAAGTTATTTCTGTTATTGTTGATAACTTTAAAAAATCATCCAAGTTCAAACTAGCTTTTGTTACTAGAAGAGCTATAACATTTGATGAAAAAATGATCTTTGAAAAACATTTAATGGACTTTAAAAAAATAAATTTTTTCACTGAAAATGGATTTAGAAGTGATATAAATTTTTATGATTGTGTTGTTTATATAGGAAGTCCAAGATATTTCAGTGAGTATACAATTAACACACTAAAATCTAAAAAAGTTATCTTTATTGCTTATAATTTTTTCGATAATAAATTTGTTCATAGTGAACCTTTAAAAAAAATTAATCAGAAAAATACTTTAAGCACTATATACGATGAAGTGTACTTCAAAGAACCTAAAAAACAACAACAAAAAAACTTTTTGGTGCCAGAACCGCTTACTTCAAAAAAAATGTTAGAAAAATTTTTAAATAATACAAAAGAGGATTCTCAAATAGATAAAACGGATTTATCTGAAATAATAACTACATATTTTGAAAATGACCGATGTATGTTTGTTCCAACCAATGCGAAAATAAAAACTTTATCGTGGGATGGAAAAGTAAATTATACAGCGGTTAATGATTTGGAAGAGGACACTTTTATAATAATTAGAAATAAGAGTGATAGTAAATTAATAGGCGAAATTGCTGATGAATTTTATTTGAAAGAAAAAACTTTAGAATATAGAAACTTACAATCTGAATGGAAAAGTAAATTAAAAAAACTAATTATAAATCACGGACTGAAGGATGCAGCAAGGTTATTAAAAAGTGAATTTAAAATTAATTCTTCTAATGTATCCTCAATCAAAAATTGGATAAAAGAGGAATCTATTCAACCAAGAGAATTAGAAGGTATTTTAAGAGCCCTAGATTATAAAGCGATAGAAATCAAGAAAATTTTAACTGTTACAAGTGAAATTATGAATGCCCATCGCCAATCAGGAAGGTTGATTTCAGAGAAATTGATGAAAGAAATTTCGCCTACTGTTATAAACGAATTAAAAGAAAAAGGATATCATACGTTTAATTCCAAAGAATTTAGTAATGTAACTTTTAATATCGAACGAATTATCTATATCGAAAGAGATACTAGGTATATTTCTTCGTCAAATACTATGAAAGTTCATAATCTTTTATAAATTTTTTTAATATTTAAGGAGGAAAAGTGATGAGTATAGATCTTCAAAATTCATTAAAAAATAGAGAACAGATTATAAATAATGTGCGTGAAGAAATGATCGGACCTTCAAAAATTCGTGAACACTGGATAGAATTTAATCCAGTTGGAAATGTAAACTTGCCTTCGTATGAACATCAGTACTATTGGAAAAATGGAGAAAAAAAGGAAGAGATTCTTCAATTTCAGAGTCCTACGCAAAGATATGTAAGTGGTCTTTTGTTTCCATTAGGAGTACAAGAGAGTGAAACTATGTCCTTAGAATCTCTTGTTTCAGATGGAACTTCAGTGGAAGATGATACAGGTTCAAAAAAAGAAGATCTTTTCAAAAATAATAATGAGGAAGCATCAGTGGAAGAAGATGGAGATATTGAATTATTCCCACAGAAAAATGACTTTATGCCTTCTTCAATGGGAATTACATGTTGTATCGAAAAAAACATAAAAAGTATTTGTGTAGAAATAACAGGAGGAACCTATGACCCTCAATCAGTACTAATAAATACAACCAACAAAAACAGTACTTGGTGGCTAAGATCTTCTCTTAAAGGTGAGTTAGAGTTTAATGTAGAGGATGTATTTAAAAATGGAAGCAGAGCTTTTGATATACCACTGTATGATTCTACTCATAAAACTATAAATCGGTTTAAAATTCAAGTTCAGGTTGTAGTGAGAGAAATAGGAGAAAAATTTATTTTAACTGTGAGTTTAACAAATCGCTCTGAAAAATCGATTAATTCAGAGAGTAATATAAGAAGAGAACAGCTGATTTTATTTCAAGCTACTATGGAATTAAGTACTTCTAATGAACAGTACTTTTCTACTTATCCGAGTAGATATGATATTGCTACTGCAGAAAAAATATTACTAGAATCGGATTTCGAGGAACTATCCACGGAGCTTCTATATAGAAAAAATGGGAATTATGCTTTTGGGCATGGATGTTCAACGCATTGGGAACAAGGTATTGAAAAAGTTAATAAAATTTCTACGACATTTTTACCCGAATACCAAGCTACAAGTATGACACCAGATATCAAAATAGAAAAGAACGGAAAGACGATAGACTTAAAAATACTAATGGCAGATTTAGCAGGAATCACAAATAATAATAATCCTGAAAAAGTATTGGATCCATTAATCAATGGATATAAAGACTGGATCTTTCAAAAGAAAAAGGAACTAGAATTTTTACCGAAACATTTAAAAAAAGTTGGTCAGAGACATTTGACACTGTGTGAAGAAAGTCTTCAAAGAATGGTCAGAGGAGTCGAATTGTTAAATAATCCTCAAACTTTAAAAGCTTTTCAATTAGCTAATTTGGCGATACTTTTACAACAGCAAAACGGTAAAAAGAAAAGAAATGGAATTGTGGTAGATAATACTATTCAGTTTGTCGAACCAATCAACAAAAATAGTAACGATATACTTTCCTTATCTAAAAAGAGTAACTCTTGGAGAGCGTTTCAAATTGCCTTTATATTAGCGTCTATGGAATCATTTGTAGATGAAAAAAGTGAAACAAGAGATATCGTAGATTTAATTTGGTTTCCTACGGGCGGTGGAAAGACTGAAGCATATCTTGGAACTGCAGCTTTTCAAATGTTATTGAGAAGACTTAGAGATCCTAAAGATGCAGGAGTAGATGTAATTATGCGTTATACATTACGTCTCCTAACAGCGGATCAATTTCAAAGATCTTCGCGATTAATTTGTTCTTTAGAATACATTAGAAAAAATAACATTGCACCTCTTGGGACTGAACCATTTTCAATAGGCATCTGGGTAGGAGCATCGACTACACCTAATTTCAATATTGGGGCAAAAAAACAAATGCAAGATTTAAACCGGAATCCAAAAAGTGCAAACCAATTTATTGTTAATAATTGTCCTTGGTGTGGAGCTAAAATGGGCTATTATGAAGAAAAAAATAACAAAAAGAAAAAACACTATTTTGGTTATAAAATTGATGAGAATAATTTAGTACTTCATTGTCCAGATCAATCGTGCGAATTTTATAATGATCTACCTATATACATTGTAGATGAAACGATTTATAAAAAACGCCCTACGTTTTTAATAGGGACAGTTGATAAATTTGTTCAATTAGTTTGGGAACCAAAAGCTAGATTTTTATTTGGATTGGACGAAAATGGAAACAGATTAATTAATCCGCCTTCTTTAATTGTACAAGACGAACTCCACTTAATTTCTGGTCCATTAGGAACTTTAACTGGATTATTTGAAACACTAGTTGAAGAATTATGTTCAAAAAAAGTAAATGGTCAGTTGGTTAAGCCTAAGATCATTGCGGCAACGGCAACTATAAAACAGTTTGAAGAACAGACTAAGGCATTATTTGGTAGAAAAAAAGCCAGACTTTTTCCTAGTCCTGGTCTAGACAGTGATGATTCCTTTTTTGCTCGTCCAGCAGTTGATTCTGCAACAGGAAAGCTAATGCCTGGGAGAAAATATGTTGGTGTATATACAACTACAGTTCGGATCATGATGTCTCAAGTTATGACATTCTCTTCAATACTACAAGGGGCTTCTGAAATAAAATCTTCTGAAAAAGATCCTTATTGGACACTGTTAGCATTTTATAATACGTTGCGCGAACTGGGTGGTGGTCTAACATTAACGCAAATGGATATTGCTCAATATTCTAATGCTATGGCAAAAAGAAAAGGAAATAGGGAATCACTTCGGTATCTTAATAATGTGTTAGAGCTTACATCAAGGAAACAAAGTCACGAGATATCAAAAGCAATTGATGATTTGAAGCTGGAGTTTGATGAAGACAAAAGAAAAAAGAAAACAGAAAATAGCGTAATAGATATTTGTTTAGCATCAAACATTATAGAAGTTGGTGTAGATATCGAAAGGCTGTCTGTGATGGGAATTGTAGGACAGCCTAAAATGACGGCTCAATATATTCAGGTTAGTGGTCGAGTAGGAAGAAAATGGTGGGAAAGACCAGGACTTATCTTTACTCTATACTCAAATACTAAATCGAGAGATAAGTCGCATTTTGAACATTTTAGAGAGTATCACGAAAAGTTATATGCGCAAGTAGAAGCTACTAGTGTGACTCCTTTTTCCGACTCAAGTTTAGATAAAGGACTAGAAGCTGTAATAGTTGGTTTTTTACGACAATCTTTTGACGAAGAACTTAGCATACTTCCTTCAAGAGATAATATAAAGAAAAATTTAGAAAGAATAAAAGAGTTTATTACTAGAATTATTGAACGAGCAGAACTAATTGATCCTGAACAAGTTCCTGAACTGAAAGGTAGATTAAAGAAAATTTTAGAAAAATTATTATATGTATCTTATTCTACTTGGGAAGCTAAAGATGAACGTAATGGGTATATGTATGTTGCAGGAAGTATGGTATCACCTACTATAAAACGAGAATCGGTCTCGATGATAAATTCATTAAGAACTGTTGATTCGGAATGCAGAGGTATGATTACTTCACTTTATAATGAGTCGCCCGGTAGAAATGAAATAGACGACGAATTGGGGTTTTTAAATTGAAAGACTTACCTTTAAGAAGAGGACAGTTAGTTACAACTTTTGGACCAGGATCGTTAGTGATTAGTCCAGATGGAGAGACAGCGATAGTGGGATCCCTTGATAACTGGTTTTATAACAATCAAGGGAATAGAATTGATGACGCTCAATATGAAATTCAAGAACCACGATTAAAAACACTATTAAGAGTAGAAAAATTTTTAGCTCCTCCAGACTATAGAGCTGGTTATAATTCAAAAAAATTAATATCTGCAATGCGTCAAGATAACACTGATATATATATACCATTATTACGATTTCCATTGTGGCATTATTGTCCTAAATGTAGAACACTTCATAAAGCTAGTCCATCTGAACGAACAAATCGTTATTGGTGTAAAGAATGCAAAAGTATATCAAATATGATACAGGTTCCCTTTGTAATGGTTTGTAATGCAGGACACATTTCTGATTTCCCTTGGAAAGAATGGGTTCATAGAGATGAGAATGCAACTTGTGAGGGAGTAATGAAACTAAGAAGTACCTCGGGTGCAACACTGGATTCGCTTGAAGTAACATGTTCATGCGGAATAAAAAGTAGATCACTTAAAGGAATTATGACTAGAAAAGATGCTGGAGAGTTGGGAGAAGAATCGGTAAGCGAATTAAGTAGACGATTAAATGATACTAAAGACTCTTTGTTTACTTGTCCAGGAAAGCGTTCGTGGATGGGTTCGGATAATAATAACAATAGTTGTTCTCATTATCCAGTAGCTGTTCTAAAGAATTCAATTAACGTTTATTACCCCAATATTATTAGTGCAATTTATTTACCGGGACCAAATAAAGAAGTAGAAGAATTGATTGATTATCTTGTTAAAAATCGTGTGACAGAAACTCGTTTAGCTGGATTTTCTTCTTTTGAAGATAAATTACACTACGTTATGACAGATTTACCTTTAGGGTTACAAAATATTGATAAAAGTAATTGGGAGCTTGCTATTAAATATATTGAAAATGAAGTAGATTCTTCAAAGAATCAAGAAAATAAAAAATCGGGTGATGCGAGTGAAGCATTAAAAAAAGTTGAATATAAAACTTTATTGAAGACTTTAGACACTACGCATTTAAAAATTAAAGAAGAATGGTCAAATAACAATGAAGAACAAATAAACAAGTTAACTAAAAAATTTAATTTAGTAAATCGCATCACAAAATTGAAAGAAACTATTGTGTTAACTGGTTTTGATCGTTTAACAACGGGTTCAGAAATGATAACACAAGATAGCTTGATTACAGGCAAACATCAACTATTCAAACATCCTATGGAAAGTCAAAATAATTGGCTACCAGCTCATGAAGTTTATGGTGAAGGAATTTTTTTAACGCTATCCATATCTGAAATTGAAAAATGGGAAGAAAATATTGATGTTCGAAGGTACTTTGAAAAGTATAAGAGCAGAATAAGAAAACAAAAAACAAGATTTGATGTTGAGAAACTTCGACCAAGAAATATTATGGTTCATACACTAGCACATATTATCATCGATGAACTTGCTCTTACTTGTGGATACAATACTTCCTCTATTCGTGAAAGACTATATCTATTTGATGAGCACATTGGTGTATTGATTTATACATCTTCTGGAGATATGGATGGAACTTTTGGTGGATTAGTTCGAATGGGACGAAAAGAATATCTTTTCCCACTTATTCATAAGTCGATCGAAAAAGCAAAGTGGTGTAGTTCTGATCCTGTATGTACTGAAATTGGTAAAACATCTGGTCAGGGAGTAAATCAACTAAACGGAGCAGCTTGTCATAGTTGTTCATATTTGCCGGAAACTTCGTGCGAAGTAGGAAATTTGTTACTTGATAGATCTTTGTTAGTTGACCACGAAATAGGTTTTTTTAAATGATAATATTGTAAAAAAAATTACCTTGGAAATATTTACGTTATAAATTTTGGAGACAAAGTCGCACTCTATTAGTTAAAGTGCGACTTTAGCTTTGAAAGTTATATTTTTATTTAAGTCTATACTTCTCTCCATTCTTCCTAATCTTATCTACCACAACCTCTTCTACATCTACATTCAACTCACTACACAATGTCAGCGCATAAATCAATACATCGGCAATTTCTTCTTTGATATTTTCCTGATTTTCTTCCCACGCTTCCTCGCTGGTTCGCCACTGGAAGGCTTCAAGTAACTCGGATGCCTCGATGGACAAAGAAATCGCTAAGTCTTTTGGATTATGGTGTGGTCGCCAGTTCCGTTCGTCACGGAAGTCATCGATTTTTTGTACTAACGCTTTGATTTCGTTCATAGTTGTGTCTCCTTTAGTTGTAATAATCGGGCACGTAATTGAGGATTGGTTGCATACAGATAAAGCCCTTTGACGCCACGCTTCAGCAGAACGTTTAGGGAGTTCAAAATGATTTCTTCCTTGGCACGTTCGTTTTCTGACCGACTCAAGTCTTGGCGGGAAACAAATGCTCCGGTGTCTTTGTATGACGTTGGATCGAGCTTCAATTGTTGAGTCGTTTCATCATACTGAATCGACGGACCGAGGACGACACCAACATAGTTTAAATCAAATCCTTGAATGGTATAGATCGATCCAACTTCCTGAATTGTTTCCGGTTGTTCTGCACATGTTGTATGGGGATAAGTACGATTCCATGGAAGATTGATTCCGCCTTCATCAACAAAGTAGTCGGCCCCATCTTTTTTATGCAGGTAGTCAAACGTCGAGACGATTCGTGATAGTGCGTGCTGTTCGTTTTTCGAGAAAATCGCCTGCTTAAAAACTTCCGGATCCTCGAAGATCTGTAAATCATAATTTGAATCACTCGGAATCGGTAAGAGCTCGCGTTCCACCAGCCGATTGATCCAGTGCAATGTCTGTGGACTCGCTTGCATCCGGAATTGATTGGATAATTGCAGCGTCTTTGTCGAAAAGGGACCGACGATGTCCTGCAAGGTCGTACGTCCCCAGTGACTTTTAATTTTAAGGACTTGTTTCGGATCAAAGATCAGAATCGTGATTTTACTACGTGTAATGATTTCATGCAGCTGATTTTGTTGGTGAAAATTGTTGTAGGCATCTTCTTTTGTAAGTAACAGATGGGCTTCGTCCACGAGCACGATGTCAGCAGTCCGCTTTTGTTTATCTAATGTATTTAAGAAGGGTGTTGGCTTTAAAAATTGCTTTTTCTTTAAGTTCGGTAGGCTGCCGGCAATCGATTTATAGGTCTTGAGCATTTCACCATGGTTGACGAGCAGATAGTTATCCGTCTGATACAGTGAAGAATCTGCTTCTTTCGTTAAATCCTGAATCGTATTGAACAAGGAGCTGAGTAACACACTTTTCCCTGTTCCGGCGTCGCCTTCAACAATGAAGACATGGTGCCCCGTTTCAGGGATTTTTGTTTTACAAAATTTTAAGATTTCCTCTTTGACTTCCAGTTGTTGCTCAGACAATTCACGAAACGGGGAGAGTTTGTAGACGTCTTTGTTTCGTAACTGATCGAGTGTTCCTTCCGCAATCTGCTCCTCGCGTAACTGTTGCCAAATGTTCTCAAAAACCGTCTCATTGAAAAAATCTTTTCGGAAATAGTTGTGCATCTGGCGTGAAAGGGTTTGGCTGACATTTTGTAGTGTATAGCGACCATCTGCAATTAAAAAATTAATCAAATTGGATTCGATATTGTAAGTAGCCGATTGGTTAAACTGTTCATGCCCAATTAAAATCGATTCGTCGAGCTGCTTCCGACGAGGATCTTTTAAATGGGCTTTTAACCGTTGATTTTTTT
>Ga0308157_10010142_pt1 | contig 10282 bp, 6 predicted proteins | sample PhyBR1_FD_201035 | JGI IMG/M metagenome (GOLD analysis project Ga0308157, IMG submission 201035) | Phyllosphere microbial communities from UC Gill Tract Community Farm, Albany, California, United States - DLSLB.R1 | ecosystem: Host-associated > Plants > Phyllosphere > Unclassified | place: USA... | reverse complement strand
AAACCCTGCCCCGCAGCTTCGCGTGCTCGTTGCTGCCGCGTCTGATGATCATTCCGGGCATGGCTCGCACGGCGATCACGCCATGGCACCAACCAAAGTGGGTGATCTAAGCATCAACGGCCCTTCGATCCGCGCGATGGTTCCGGGTGCCAAGGTTGCTGGTGGTTTTCTCACCATCAAAAATGACGGCAAGGCTGCCGACAAGCTGGTCAGCGTCACAACGACTGGCGTTAAGCGCGTTGAAATCCATGAAATGACAATGGACAATCAGGTCATGAAGATGCGCAAGCTTGAAAATGGTCTGGATATTCCAGCCGGTGAAACTGTTGAGCTGAAATCCGGTGGCTACCACCTGATGTTCATCCAGCCAGACCATCCCTACAAGGAAGGCGACAAGGTTTCCGCTACGCTGGAGTTCGAGAAGGCTGGGAAAGTTAATCTGGAATTCCCTGTGACCCCGCAAAGCGGTAAGTCGGAAGATCATTCCAACCATTGATGTTAGGGTAAAGGGCGCTAACGCGTTTCTCTCCTTACAGCATTATGCGCCCGTTTGCCGCAACCGCTACCCCGTTGTAGCGGTTGCGTTCTTCGTTTATAGCTATAAACATGACTGTAATAGTCTAGAATAATTCCAAACTGTTGAAATAGTTCATCTTTTTAAAAGCTGAGTAATTGACTCCAGATCAATTTGCGGCTTTTATATATCAGAGTTATTTTACTTAACCTTTGATGTTTGGGCCTTGAACCCGTTCGATTGGAGGACCCGATGATCGGTGTCAGCGAATGCCGGTCCGCAAATCTAGATGGATTGCCATGGCAGTTGCATCTTTTGCCGACCGGATATTGTAATGCGCGAGGGGAAACAGAACGCCTCGCGAAATCAAAGCAGCAAGACTGCGCACGTGCTCGCACCTCAGAATGGAGGCGCACATGAATATGCGTATTTCTGAGCTGAATGGCACCAATAGCGTTGGCTATTATGATCGCCTGCCGGAAAAGCTGGTGCTTGAAGGCTATCGCCGCTGGACGGCCGGTTTTGAAACCGGATCAATCATTCCATGGGAAATGACCTGGGGCCTCTATTCAGAAGTGCTTGGCAATTCTGAAGCCAAACGCGCAATCGCCGAGCTTTCGCAATTCATCCGCGTGCTGCGCCATTGTGCAAGCTGCCAATTGCGTGCTTTTCCATTCGATTCACATCATGTTTGCCGTGAGGAATGCCTCACACTGGGTCTGATCTCTGGCTTGCAGAATCAGGATGGTCTGCTGCTCGATACATGCCTTGACGCGATTGCCTGTAAGCGTCGCAGCCATGATGTGGCCGATGCTGCACGCAGTTTCGCCGAAACCTTGGCGGATTTCGGACAGACTTTGCTGCCAATACCGATCCATGCAATCGACAGTGCTTTGAACATATCCCGTCGCGCGACTTTTCACTGAGCTGAAAACGCAGCACACAAACCAATTGAGATTGAGGCCGCGAAAAGCGGCGCGAGGAGAACAAAAATGCAAGCCAGAACCGAACGACGCCTCGGCTTTGTAGCAGCGATTGCACTCACAGCATCAGCCTTTATAATGCCAGCAGCATCGACCCAGATGGCACAGGATACCACTGCACCTGCAACGCTTCATGCATCAGTGGACAGCATGAAACTGGAGCTTTCGCGCCTTATCGCTTTGGCTGACAATGCGGCCAAGCCAGTTCATTACGAATAAATTAGATAGCTATTAGCCGGGCGAAATACCTCCAGTCCGTCCGGTAAAAACAAGAGCGCGTGCATTACGAAATGCACGCGCTCTTTTTTTATCCGCGCATCTTATCCGAAAACCGCTTCACACTTTTCGGGATGCGCTCTTTTTACGATCATCCAACGATGATCGGTGCCTGTCCCTGAACGCGATTGTAAAGGTCGATAATGTCCTGATTCATCAGGCGGATACAGCCTGACGACATCGACTGACCAATCGACCACCATTCTGGTGAACCGTGAATACGATAGCCGGTGTCCCGCCCATTCTGGAAAATATAGAGCGCACGCGCGCCCAGCGGGTTCTGCGGTCCCGGTTCCTGACCGTTGCGGTATTTTTCAAGATCAGGTCGGCGCTGAATCATTTCCGGCGGAGGCGTCCAGCGCGGCCATTGGCGCTTATACTGGACATTCGCGCGTCCCTGCCATTCAAAGCCAGCCTTGCCGATACCTACGCCATAGCGCAGTGCCTCACCGCCCGGCAGGACGTAATAGAGGAAATGATCCTTGGTGGCGACGACAATGGTTCCCGGTGCCTGTCCGGTCGGATCGGGTACGATCTGACGGCGGAATTCTTTCGGAACCTTCTGATAGGGAATAGCCGGAAGCGCATATTGCCCTTCCTGCACCGCCGCATACATGACATCTGGCGTCGTGATCGCCTTGTCCACGCTGATTTGCGGGCGCATTGGCGTGATACCGCTGGTGGACATCGGATCGATGTTCATCTGAAAAGCAGACATGTCCATTGTCTGCGAACAGCCAGCAACACCGCCAAGCATGACAGCACCTGTGCCCAGCAGAAAATGACGACGGCTTAATTTCTCATTCAATTTAGACATACAAATCGCCCAACTCGAAACAATCGGCAAAATGCCTTCTTATCGTTGAATCAATTTGCGGCTTTATGGTTGAGGAAGAGTTAAACAGCTCGCGCAAGCGTTAAGAAAAATGGTTACCGCAATGTTGAGTAGAAAAATGCCGGAGGTTTCGCCCCGGCATGACTAATCAATAATCTTTTTCGTAGAAAACACCGGCGCTTGAATCGCCTTCAGATCCCAATGCGCCCTTAATCTTGAGATTACGGGAAATATCGAGATTGACCGTTCCTTTGGTTGAACCACCGGAACCCGCTTCAACGCCCAAATAGATATTATCGCGAATATAACGACCAGCACGCACAGCGGTTTGGCCTTTGCTGTCGGTCACCACATCAATATCATCAAGACCAGTGCCCTGGCGCAGCTTATTAATCAGCGAATTGTTCGATCCGCCAGCAAGTTCAGCAGCAGCCGCTGCAAGCTGTGCAATCTGGAAAGCCGACAATTCGCCAATCGAGCGTTTGAAGATCAAATGCGCCAGCACTTCATCTTGCGGCAATTCCGGCGAGGACGAGAAGACGATATTCAGATTGTCGACTGTTCCGGTGACGGTCACAATCGCTGTAATGTCATCACCTTCGCTGCGGGCAACAAAATTGATCTGCGGGTTTAGATCTCCCACCAGCGTCACAGTGCCTTCGTCAAAAGTAATGCGCTGTCCAAGGATACCAATGCGACCACGAATGAGATCGAAAGAGCCGACCGGCTGGATATTGGTTACAGGCCCGGTCAGGCGAACACTTCCGCCCAATTCGGTATCAAGGCCACGACCACGCACAAAAATCTGGTTGGGCGCGTTCACCGTTATATCGAGACGCGGCACGGTCGGCCGGGCAGTCGGTGTCGGAACGGCACCGCGACGCGTTTCGACCTTAGCGCGATCCAGCGTGATCTGTACATTTTTCGGTGTATGAATGTGACGAACTGGAACATAAGCCGCACCGCCGCCAAGGTTTTCCGGGACCGTAATTTCTGCGCGCTCCACGTCAATACGACCTGCAATCAATGGATCACGCATCAGCGGGCCAGTGATTGAAATAGCGCCATCCACGGTCGCCACCACCAGCTTGCCATCGGCATAGCGCGCACGGTCAAGCTTGATGTCGATATTGGCCGGGAAATTGGCTTCAGCATTGGTGGAAATCGTGCCAGTGGCAGAAACCGAGCCACCACCGCCAAAGCCCGCATTGACCTGACGCAGCGTGATGGTTTCACCCTCCATCGCGCCCATGATATTAATATTGTTCAGCCGCAGATTGGTTTCAGGATCGATGAATTGCGCACCCGATGTCGAGAACATGCCGCGCAGTTGTGGCTTATCGAAACCGCCTGAAACATTCGCCGTGAGCGAAAGCGTACCGGTTGCCTGCGAACCACGATCGGCAAGGAAGCGATTGGCGAGCGCCAGCGGCACGCTGCCCGACACGTCTACACCAAGCCCCTGCCCCGAAAACGGCACCTTTCCATTGGCGGTGACATTGAGGCCCTGCGGTCCATCAAGGGTCAGCGAAGATATATCGACGGCCATGGCCGCGTAATTGCCCGCAGCCTGCAGGCTCAAGGGTGCAAGCCCATTGTCGCGCAGTGGCTTGGCCGCAAGCCCCGTACCACGCAGATTAAAGCTCGCCGCCGGATTGGTCAGAGGTCCCGTGACACGCGCAGTACCCGTCACGTTGCCCGCAAGGTCTTGTCCTTTGACCACGCCATTGAGTGCCGTCAGCGGCAGATTTGCGAGATTAACATCAACCGCCAGATCGCCCTGTCCAAGCGGCACACCACCCTTGGCGGTTACATCTATACCGCCGCCGCCCGTGACGCGCGCATCGACATTGAGGCGATTGTTTTGCGAACTGCCCTTGGCGTCCGCATCCAAAGGCGCAATGCCCTGATCTTTCAATTGAGCCGCAGTCACGCCACGCGCTGTAATATCGAAGGCTGCATTGGGATTTTCGCGTGTACCTGTAACGCGCGCCGTGCCGTTGACGATGCCACCAAGGCCCAGTTCAGGTTGGAAACTATTGGCAAGTGCGAGCGGCAAATTGGATAAAGCGACCGAAAGATCGAGACGCTCTCCAATGGCGCCATTGACCTTGACCTGCCCGTCACCCGTATTTACCAAAATATCGCCAAACGAAATATCGCTGCCTTTCATGGCAATGGTTGCGGGGGCTGCCAATGTCGCTGAAAGCGAACCTTGCTTCACATCGGCAGATGCCAATGCCAGTTCAAAGCCGCCATCTTTGGGTTCAAGTGAACCGCTCGCATTGGCAGTCGTGCCAATCTTAAGCTTGGTGCTTGCTGTGAAGTCGGTCTTGGTACCGGTCGCATTTGCCGTGGCATTAAAACTGTCGATACCGAAAGTGCTAACCAGAATGTCACGTGCGCTCGCCGTACCATCGACAACCGGCACGCCGAACAGGTCCTGTGCGGTGAGCGCAATATCTGCGGACGCTATGTGATTGCCGTTTATTTTCAGGCCATTGGCCTTGGCATTAACAACAGCATTCTGGCGCTCGCCATTGGCATCAAGTGTGATGTCGGCATTGGCCGAGCCCGTCGCATCTGCAAGGAAAAGCGCTGCCGCGGTTGAAATATCGGGCGCATCGACATTCAACTGTCCTGCCAGAAGACCCTTGGCATTCTGCGTAATATTGCCCGAAACATGCGTACCACCGGCACTGAACACAAGGTTGGTCAGGCGCTTCTCGTCATTGACAATGTCGATGAGCGAACCAAGGTCGATCTTCTCGCCATTCAGAAAGGCGCTGCCTGCAAGCTTGCCGGAAAGTGACGCGCCGGTCGTTGCATTGCCATCCAGTAAAGCGTTGAAATCGAGGCCACCATCGGAGAGCTTTCGATCTGCAAGGGTTCCTTGCGGTGCGTCTGCGCGCAATGCCAGTGCAATCAGCTTGTCATCGCCGCGCGCGCTACCTTTAATTGTCATGCGGCCAGACGCCTTGTCCGATAAGAGCTTAAGGTCGGACAACATTACGCCAAAATCGAAATCTGCCTTGTCGGATGCGAAAGAACCATTGGCGGTGATTTCGCTCAATTCATTGCCTATGCGAAAGTCTCGGGCGGCAAATCCTGCGCTACTGCGAGCAATTCCACCGCTCAGCTTCACATCACCATTGAGAATATTATCGACCGCTTCAGTTCCGGTGCGCATGTTCTGCGCATTGCCATCGAGATTAAGGTCAAAAGCGCCGCTGATCGGGCTGACACTGCCCGATGCCTTCACATCGATACTGCCTGCAAGATCGCGATCGGCAATTGCACCATAGGGGGCAAGGCTTGCTACTTTTGCAAGAATATCGCCGTTGAAAACAAAATCATTGATCTTGCCATTGAGTTCAAGGCTCAGCCCATTGCCTTCAATGCTTACTTTCGCAAGATCGACCGCCGTGCCAGCACGCCAGCCGCCATTGATCACAAGATCAATCTTATCCCCCAGCGCTTCGGCAATTTTTGCATCACGCGCACCAATACCGCTCACGCCCCCGGACACATCGAATGTCACACGACGGCTGGCAGCATCATTGAGATTTTCTGCAACGCCGCCCATATCGAGCGCGATGCTGGAAGCCGAAATAGTTTCATTTTTGAAACCGGAAACCGCAAGCTTTCCTGTCCAGTCATTGGTTGGGCGGTCGCCATAGGAAACCTGGAAAGTCGCATTGTTGATGGTCGTTTCACCACCCTTGACAGGCAAAAGCACTTGGCCTTTGTTTTCATCCTGAATATTTGCATCGACCCGCAGCTTGCTCAGAAAGCCATCACTGCCCAATTCTGCTGAGGCTTTGAGCTTCAATGCAGCCGCGTTCAGTGTCAGATCATCCAGGCGGAAACCGCCGCCGTCTTTGAGCAAGCCATTTGCAGAAAGCGCTGTCTGCGCGCCGAAGAAGTCGCGAAAGGCTGGCGGAACCAGAACTGCAATAGGGCCATCAATACGGGTTGCAAAAACACGGCCATCTGCCTGACGAACAAGCGTGAAACCGCCTGTCAGCGTGCGCGTGCCATTGGTATCGAGTGCCAGATCGATCTTAAGATCATCAAGAGTACCGTTGCCGGTCAGATTAAGATCAACCGGAGGGCGTCCATCAATATTGAGCAGATTTGCAACAATACCATTGGCAGGCTCTGTGACTTTCAGATCAAGATCGAGTTTCTGATCGGCATTCGCATAGGCTGCGCGCAGTGCAAAATTGCCGCCTGGACCATCAAGGCGCTTAATGTCGAAGGCGGAAGTGAGTGAGCCATCGGCAAGCGACAAGTTACCATTAAGCGAGACGACCGATTGGAGCCCGAAAATATCTGGGCCAAATGTGAGGCTCGCCACGTCGAGACTGTCGATATTGATCGACAGCGGCAGTTCCGGCAGGCTGAAACTTGAGGATTCCGGCGACGGCAATCCGGTATCCGGCAAAGGCTTGCGGATAAAATCAATGCGTTCCGCAACCAGCGACTGGATGCTCAAACGCCCGGTGAACAGCGCTGTGCGACTCCAGTTCAGCTTCGCATTTTCAATGCGCAGCCAAACGCCTTCACGGTCGGCAATCGTGATCTGGCCGACAGTTGCTTCAGACGAAAGAAGTCCGCTCAGGCCAGAAAACTGGATGCGTCGGTTTGGCGCGGAAAGTTTGCTTTCCACGAAAGAAATAAAATACGACTTTTCCTCTTCCTGCTGCTGCTCCTGTGCAATGGCAGGTACTGCGAAAAGGATGAAGGCGAGAAGTGCAAGAAATCTGGTCAAAACGCCTGTCCTATGCCCACGTAGAATGCATAGCTCGGATCGCCCGAGCGGCGGTTAAGCGGAAGTGCCACATCGAGACGGATCGGACCCAGCCCCGTGAGGTAACGCAGGCCAAGGCCCGTGCCTATGCGCATTTCTTCCGAAAAGTCTGGATAGGATTGTTCGCCCACATAGCCAGCATCGACAAAGCCGACGACACCGATGGAATCGGTGACGCGCGTGCGCACTTCGCCTGACGCCTCGACCAGCGAGCGGCCACCAATCGTTTCGCCTGTCGATGTTTCGACGCCAATGCTGCGATAGGAATAGCCACGGATTGAACCGCCACCACCCGCAAGGAACAGCTGGTTAGGCGGCAGATCAGCAATATCAGCACCAACAACAGAGCCGAGCTTTAAGCGGCCTGCGAGAACAACGCGGTCCGTTGAACCAAACCCGTAATAAGTACGACCTTCCGCAGTAAAGCGCGTCGCAAAATTTCCGCGCTGGAATTCATAGAAAGGCTGGATATTGCCTTCCAGATAAACACCGGATGTTGGATCGGGCTTGTTGTTGCGGCCATCATAAAGAAGATTGCCTTCAAGCCCGCCTGTCGTGAACTCACGTTTTCCGAAGAAATCATCCTCAAAGCGGCCGTGACTTGCCTTGGCGTAGAGTGCGCCAGAAAGCTCATCGCTGAAAATCTGCGTAAAGCCGGTCTTCGCATTGACCGATGTTTCGGTATAAGCATCAAGCACTTCGCGCTTGGCATCAAGCGCTGCAACAAAATCCGTATCAGGGGTGTAAACGCCCGGCTTGGAGAAGCTCGTACCAACCGTATAAGTATAATTGGCTGGATCGAACGAATTATCCTGTGACCCGCCGACACCGCTCACTTTAGCATCGAAGCGTAAGCGCTCGCCGCGACCAAACAGGTTGCGATGCATCCAGTAGCCAGTGACGCCAAAGCCATCAAGCGTTGAATATTCAGCACCAAAGCCGAAGCGGCGCGGTTTACGCTCCTGCACATTCAGCGTCATCGGCAGACTGCCATCCGGCTCAATATTGTCTGCTTCCTCGAAAGTCATCGAACGAAAAACTTCCATGCGTCCGAGACGCTTTTTGGCGTTCTCAATATCGTCGGGATCGTATTCGTGCCCCGGTTTCAAGCCGGTCATCCAGGCAACGAATTGCGGATCCATACGCGCTGTTCCAACGACGCTGACAGGCCCATAGTGAGCCTGGCGTCCGGGATCAAGCCCAATATCGGCTGAAACCGTGTTGCCATCATGATCGGCAACGATGTCCTCATTGGTGATTTTGGCTTTGGCATAGCCCTGCTGACGCCATGCCTCGACCGCCAGACGTTCGGCTCTGAGAATCGTACCGGAACGCGCAAGCTCACCGGTTGCAAAGCCAGCCTTTTCGACGGATTCCACCTTGTCCTTTTTGTCTACAGGCGGTGGCGCAATACTAGAAATCGCCGTGCGCGAGAACAAAAACTGTGGGCCGGGATCAACCGAAATATCGATCTTAGCGTTGTTGGGAATATCGGCATCGACAGGAATATCGGCTGCCTCACGCCCATCGACCTTGATGGAAATTGTGCCGCCGTAACGCCCTTCGCCATAAAGCGCTGCGAGAATACGCCGATAATCACCGCGCGCCTTAGCCAGAAGACCGGCAGAACCAGATGCAGGCGTTTGCTCATCGGAAACAAGCCCAGATGCACCATCTATGACGGATTTGAGATCAGCTTCTGTGCCATCCGCATTTTTGCGATTACCAACAGCATTAACCTCGACCGTATAGCTCTTGGGATCGATAATGTCGGGATCGGTTTTCTTGTCCTCGCCCCAGAGCCGGACACCGAAAATCTCGAACGCCATTGCGGGCGATACCGTCATGGATGAAAACTGCACCGCTAACGCGAGTGCAATAATATCTCGTCCCTGTATCGTCCTGTTACGCCAAGTCATACACGTTACTGTCCGGTTTTTGAGCCGCACATCCTATCCGAGAACAGTTCTCGGGATGCACTCTATTTCACGACCGCCTTGGTAGCGCCTCGTCCCTCCCGTAATCCCAGGACGATTCAGGGATTAACATAGAGTGGTGGGAAGGCCAAGCTTCAACCAAAGCGCTGCATGACATTTCAGGTCTGGACGAGCATTTATCCAAAAGAAGCCGAACTTACGCGGCGGCTTGCCAAGAATCGCAAAGCTCCTCCAAAGCCTAAAGTCATTTATCCCCTATTGTGAATAGATTGAGTCAATGGAGCGTTAACGGGGAGCGTTAATGGAGAGCGTTTATAGCGTAAAATGATCGCGGCCCGCCGGAGGGAGGAGTATCCGGCAGGCCGCTTCTCAGGTCATGGGTCAGGGGAGGATAATGACCTGAAATGTGATATTTTTGTTGGGTTAGCGTCCGGAATGAAACGGGCGTACATTACCGAACTCTGGCCGAACGCCAGTTCCAATCCGGTAGTGGCCATTTGACCCTGACCAACCGGGTCGCCTTGACGGACCGACACCCCATGCTGGATTCCATGCACGCTGGCCAGAATTCGATCGCGCATAAGGATCATATCTTGGACCCGGCACTGGACGCCAACCAGGATAACCGCCGTGACCCATTCGACGGCCCCAATAAGGATCGCTACCCGGACCCCACCCGCGGTTCCAACCATAACCCGGTCCCCAGCCACCGCCACCAATAATCAAAGTCGTGCTGGACGTTGAGGGATAATAGTCCGAGGGATAAGGATTGTAAGGATAGGGGGTAGAAGGATAGGCGGGACCTCGTGCATATCCTCCAAAGCTTACGAAACGTGCTGAAACCCAACCACGGTTGTTTATCTGGCACCAACCACCACCACATGGTCCTGCATCAACTCGGATACCCGCAGGCAATGCGGCAAG